>Ga0123332_1005112_pt1 | contig 11238 bp, 12 predicted proteins | sample BioC12SIPDNA_4_FD_89958 | JGI IMG/M metagenome (GOLD analysis project Ga0123332, IMG submission 89958) | Anaerobic biogas reactor microbial communites from Washington, USA - Biogas_R2_A C12 SIP DNA | ecosystem: Engineered > Bioreactor > Anaerobic > Unclassified | place: Washington, USA...
GAGATCGCGAGCCTCGACGACGCGAAGGCCGCGAAGGACGCGCTCGAGGCCAAGGAGGTCGTCGTGACGGCCCGCTCGGGCGAGTCCGGCCGTCTCTTCGGTGCGGTCACGACCGCCGAGATCGCCGAGGCCGTCAAGGCCGCGGGGGCCCCGGCCGTCGACAAGCGCAAGATCGAGGTCGGTCAGCCCATCAAGGCGCTCGGTGAGTACACCGTGAGCGTGCGGCTGCACCCCGAGGTCTCGGCGAAGATCAACCTCAAGGTCGTCGCCTCCTGAGGTGAGCCTCGAGCGGCACGACGCACGCCGGCCCGGCACCCCGTGAGGGGGGCCGGGCCGTCGTCGTTGGTGGGGTCGCTCAGTCGCGGGGCACGGACCGGCGCGCGGACCGGCGCGCGAGCACCCACCCGATCGCGATGCCCGCAGCGAGGGCGAGCGCGACCACGAGCGCCGGTGCCCAGCCGAGGAGCGACTGGGCGATCGAGCCGTCGAAGTCCGCCGAGGTGGGCGGGAAGAAGCGGTCGAGGGTCATGGCCCAACCCTAGGGCGTGCGGCCCGTGCGCGCCACGGTGCGCCTCAGGCGGCGGACATCCACGCGTCGGTGCGCACGCGCCAGCCCGTCGTGACGGCGCGCGCCGCCATGAACGCCCCCGCGAAGGCGACCCACAGCCATGCGAGCCCCGCGGGACCCTCGGGCGCCCACGTCCCGACGGCGAGCGCCGCAGGGGCGTAGATCGCGAGCGTGAGCATCCCCACGACCGCGAGGTAGCGCCCGTCCCCCGCGCCGATCAGCACGCCGTCGAGCAGGAACACGTAGCCGCCGAGCGGCATGAAGACCGCGGCGACCACGAGACCGGTCGTGATCGCGACGCGCACGGGGTGCTCTGTCGTGAACGCCGCCGCGAGCCACCACGAGCTCGCGCCGACGACGGCGCCCAGGCTCACCCCCGTGAGCACTCCCCACCGCAGCGAGCGACGCAGGAAGCCGCGCGCGAGGGCGGGGTCGCGCTGCCCGACGGCCTGCCCGACGATCACCTGGGCCGCGATCGCGAGCGCGTCGAGCACGAGCGCCGCGAAGCCCCACACCGAGGTCACGACCTGGTGCGCGGCGAGGTTGACCTCACCGAGCGAGGCCGCGACCGCGACCGTGAGGAGGATCGCGAGGCGCAGCGAGAGCGTGCGCACGAACAGCGGCACGCCCGAGCGTGCACCCGCGAGCACGCCTGCGGGGCTCGGTCGCAGGTCCGCCCCGTGCCGGCGGGCGGCGCGTGCGAGCACGAGGGCGAGCGCGAGCCCCATCCCGGTCTGGCTGAGCGCGGTGCCGAGCCCCGAGCCTGCGATCCCCATGTGCAGGCCGTAGACGAACGTGACGTTGAGCCCGACGTTGACGGCAGCGCCGGTCGCGGCCACCGCGAGCGGGGTGCGGGTGTCCTCGACGCCGCGCAGCGCGCCGGTCGCCGCGAGCACGACGAGCATCCCGGGCAGGCCGGGGGCGGACCAGCGCAGGTAGCTCGTCGCGTGCACGAGCACCTCCCCCTGCGCGCCGAGCACGTGGGCGATCCACGGCGCGCCCGCCCACACGAGGGCGGCGAGCGCGAGGCCGAGACCGAGCGCGAGCCACGTGCCGTCGACGCCTGCGGCGAGCGCGCGCGTACGTTCGCCACGACCCACGAGGCGCGCGACGTTGGCCGTCGTCGCGTACGCGAGGAAGATGCACAGCCCGACGACGGTCATCAGCAGGGTCGAGGCGACGGTCAGTCCTGCGAGCGGTGCGGTGCCGAGGCGGCCGACGATCACCGAGTCGGCCAGGACGAACGCGGGCTCGGCGACGAGTGCCCCGAGCGAGGGCAGCGCGAGCGCGAGGATGCGGCGGTCGAGGCCGGGCGGGAGGTTGCTCACGCAGCCCACTGTCTCACGTGGAAGACCCTGCACGTCCAGATGGTGGACGACTGCGAAGTCGTCGGGCCGTCCACACGGTGTGCGCGCCGATTGCTGTGTCTGTGCAGGTCAGAGAGTTGCTCGTACCGAGGTGCGCGGGTGGCGGCGGGTATTTCCACAAGCCCCCGGTTCTTCGTCCACACCGTCATGCACAGCTGTGCACAGTCGTCGCCGCGGTCACGAACAGGGCTGTGGACGGACCCTGTGCACGCCGCGTTAGGTCGACGGCGCCCGGGGGCCTAGGTTCGAGCACGGTGACCGGGCCCAGGTCCTGCGGACGGTGTCGGTGGCTCGTCGTACAACGGGGCACGTCGGCGAGCGAGGAGCGGATGGCATGACGATCGAGGATCTCGAGCGGTCGGCGCGGGGGTCGGGTCTCGACCGGGTCCCGCCCCAGGACACCGAGGCCGAGCAGAGCGTGCTCGGCGGGATGATGATCTCGAAGGACGCGATCGCGGACGTCGTCGAGCAGGTGCGCGGCGCGGACTTCTACCGGCCCGCGCACGAGATCATCTACGAGGCGATCCTCGACCTGTACGGGCGCGGCGAGCCCGCAGACGCGATCACGGTCGCCGACGAGCTCACCAAGCGCGGCCAGATGCAGCGCATCGGCGGGGCGACCTACCTGCACGACCTCATCTCCTCGGTGCCGACCGCGGCGAACGCGGGCTACTACGCCCGCATCGTGCGCGAGCGCGCGGTCCTGCGCCGCCTCGTCGAGGCGGGCACGCGCATCACGCAGCTCGGCTACGCGACCGACGGCGGCGACGTCGACGACATCGTCAACACCGCGCAGGCCGAGGTCTACGCGGTGACCGAGCGTCGCGCGAGCGAGGACTACCTCCCGCTCGGGGAGATCATCGACGGCACGGTCGACGAGATCGAGGCCGCGGGCAAGCGTGGGGCGGGCCTCGTGGGTGTTCCCACGGGCTTCACCGAGCTCGACCAGCTCACCAACGGGTTGCACCCGGGGCAGATGATCGTCATCGCGGCCCGCCCTGCGATGGGCAAGTCGACGCTCGGGATCGACATCGTGCGGGCGGCCTCGATCAAGCACAACATGACCTCGGCGGTGTTCTCCCTCGAGATGAGCCGTAACGAGATCACGATGCGTGTGCTCTCGGCCGAGGCCAAGGTCAAGCTCCAGCGCATGCGCTCGGGCACGCTCGACAACAACGACTGGCAGAAGCTCGCCAAGACGCAGGCCCGGATCGCCGCGGCGCCGATGTTCATCGACGACTCGCCCAACATGTCGCTCATGGAGATCCGCGCGAAGTGCCGCCGGCTCAAGCAGCAGCACGACCTGCGGATCGTCGTGATCGACTACCTGCAGCTCATGACCTCGGGCAAGCGTGTCGAGTCGCGTCAGCAGGAGGTCTCGGAGTTCTCCCGCGCGCTCAAGCTGCTCGCGAAGGAGCTCGAGGTGCCCGTGATCGCGATCTCGCAGCTGAACCGTGGTCCCGAGCAGCGCACCGACAAGAAGCCCCAGTTGTCCGACCTGCGCGAGTCGGGTGCGATCGAGCAGGACGCGGACATGGTGATCCTGCTGCACCGCGAGGAGTTCTACGAGCCCGAGGGGGCCCGTGCGGGCGAGGCGGACTTCATCGTCGCGAAGCACCGCAACGGGCCGACCAAGACGATCGCGGTCTCCTCGCGGCTGCACCTGTCGCACTTCTCCGACCTCGCGACCGGGGCGGAGGGCTTCTAGCCCGAGCCGGAGGATGCGCAAGACTTCTTGCGCAAGAACTCTTGCGCAACAGTTGTTGCGTATGTACTGTCGTAGGCATGACGCCCCACGACGACGCCGCGCAGGCCGGGATCCGCACCTCCGACCCCGAGCGCATCCGGGCACTTGCCCACCCCGTGCGCCTCGCACTCATCGAGCTGCTCCAGGACGGAGAGCTCACCGCCTCGGAGTGCGCCGAGCGCCTCGGCCAGACGGTCGCCAACTGTTCGTTCCACCTGCGCGTCCTTGCGAAGGCCGGCTTCATCGAGCGCGGCGAGCCGCGCGGTCGTGAGAAGCCGTGGCGGCTCGTCGCGCAGTCCCGGCGGCTCGAGCCCGACGTCGAGGTCCCCGGCTCGTTCGCGGCGGTCACCGAGCTCGCGTCGAACTTCCTCGCGCACGTGACCCAGCGGTTCACGACGTACCTGCGCGAGTACGCCGAGCGGGACGACCCCGTATGGCGCGACGCGACCTCGCTCAACCAGATGACGTTCTGGGCCACGGCCGAGGAGGCCGCCCAGATCCAAGAGCAGCTCGAACGACTCGCGGACCCCTTCGAGGGCCGCTCGACGGATCCCGCGTTGCGACCCGAGGGGGCGCGTCGTGTGCGCCTCGCCTCGCTCATCCATCCCGATCTTCCGACCTCGTCGACGGAGTAGCACCATGGTCACGATCTACCTCGAGTCCCGCACCGTGCGGGTCCGGTTCCCCGTCCTGTCCCTCGGTCGCTGGTCCGGCGCGCTCGTCGTGCGCCTCCAGGACCGCTGCGAGGAGAGCCTCGACTTGCTCGCCGCGACCCGCAGCGCTCGTCGTGCGCGCCGCGTCGAGCGGGCCCGCCGCTACGAGGAGGCGCTCGTGCGCTCGCAGGCGCACCACCGCGACGCGCTGCGCGAGCTCCAGGGCCGGGGCCTGTGACGGTCGGGCCCGTGACGGTTGGCGTGCCCAGATCACACGGGCCCCGTTGCGCAGGTGGAAGTTGAATCCTTAACGTAGGCCTCCCGAGCGGGCAGCGGCTCGCGGGGTTCCGGACCAGCGCAGGGAGCACGACCGTGACCACGACCCGCACCGACGCGACGACCCGAACCGACCCCGTGACCACCGCCGACGACGGCGCCCCGACGCCCCACGCGTGCGCGTGCCACGACGGTCCGTCGCGCCGCGACGTCCTCGCGGGCCTCGGAGCCCTCGGCGCGGCCGCGACGCTCGCGGCGTGCGGTGGGGGCGGCAACCCGGCCGCGTCCCCCGTCGCGACCGAGGGGCTCGCCGCGGGGGCGCTCGCCCGGGTCAGCGACGTCCCCGTGGGTGGTGCCGTCTCGGCGCGGCTCGACGGGACGCCCGTGATCGTCGCCCAGCCCGAGGAGGGCACCTTCGTCGGGATCAGCGCGATCTGCACGCACCAGGGCTGCACGGTCGCCCCCTCGGGTGACGGGCTCGCGTGCCCGTGCCACGGCTCGACCTTCACGCTCACGGGTGAGGTCGACCAGGGCCCCGCGACCGAGGACCTGCCGACCTTCGCCCTCGCGGTCGAGGGCGACCGGGTTGTGCGGGCGTAGGGGGCCGTGATGCTGCGGGTCGCGACCGCGCTCGCGGTGCTCGTCTCCGCGGCGCTGCACGTCGTCCTCTACCTCGACTGGGCGAAGAACCTCACTCCGCTCGGCCCGGCGTTCCTCGCCCAGTCCGCCGCGGGCGTGGTCCTCGCGGTGCTCGTGCTCGTGTGGCGCAGCCCGTGGCCGCTCGTGGGGGCCGTCGCGTTCGGGCTCGGCTCGATCGGGGCGTTCGCCGCCTCGGCCGCGACGGGCTTCCTCGGCGTCACGGCGCAGCTCGTGGGGTGGGCCGAGTGGGTCACGAAGGGCGTCGAAGCGCTCGCGGTCGTGCTTGCCGTGCTTGCGCTCGTGAGCGAGCGTCGTGCGGCGCACCGGCTCGGGGGCCCGGCGGCCTAGAGGTCGCCGACCTTCTGCAGGTAGCGCATCGCGAGCCACCCGATCGGGATGCGCGCCCAGTAGGTCAGGACACGGAACAGCACGGTCACCGACGTCGCGATCGCGGCGGCCATCCCGGCACCCGACAGTCCCGTGATGAGCGCGATCTCGACCGCACCGAGGCCGCCCGGGGTCGGGACCGCGGCGCCCGTCGCGTTCGCGAGCAGGTAGATCACCGCGACGTCGAGCAGCGAGCGACGCTGACCGAAGGCCGCGAGGCACGCGTCGAACGCGAGCACGTAGCCCATCGTCATGATGACGTTGCCGCCGAGGGCGAGCATGAGCCGGCCCGGCTGGCCCACGACCTCGATGAGGCGCGGCCACGTCTGGCGCACGAGCGGGAGGGTGCGCCGCCCGACCCAGTGCCGCACGGGCGGGATGAGCAGGAGCGCCGCGACGAGCACCGCGAGCACCCCGAGCGCCCACAGGACGGTCGCCGAGGGCAGGCTGCGCAGCGCCCCGGAGTCACCCGTGACGATCGCGAGCATCACGAGGATCAGGACCGTGACGATGAACTGGGAGACCTGCACGAGCGCGACGGTCGCGCCCGCGAGCGTCGCGTTCACCCCGCGCTTGCGCAGCAGCTGGAGGTTGAGCGCGGCGGGCCCGACCCCGGCCGGGGCCGCGATCGCGACGAAGGACCCGGCGACCTGCGTGAGGATCGTGCGCCACACGGGCAGGCGGGTCGGGCTGAACGCGACGAGCGTCATGCCGGCCCCGACCCACGTGAGCAGCCCGAGCGCGAACGCGACGAGCGCCCACACGGGCTGCGCGGTCGTGATCGCGGCGCGCACCTGCTCGATGTTGAGCGAGGTGACGATCGCGACGACCGCCGCGAGCAGGAGCGAGATCGTGATGACGGTGCGCGCCCCGAAGCGCACGATGCGCTCGGGCTCGACGTCGGCCTCGGGCAGCTGCTCGACGAGAGCGGTGCGCAGCTCGGCGAGCACCGAGCGGTGCGCGCGCAGCTCCTCGCGCGTCGAGCGGGGCAGGGTCACGGTCTGCAGGAGCGGCCCGATCGCGGCGATGTCGTCGCTCGGGAGCACCTCGACCGCGGAGGACAGCGCCCGGCGGGCTCCGACCCGCAGCGCGAGCAGGGCGACCATCTGGGTCATGTCGATCCGCCGCGCGAGCTCCGAGGACGCGACGTCGCCGTACTCCCAGCCCGTGAGCCACACCTTCGGCTCGGGCTGGGAGGTGTCGAGCAGGACGACGTCGCTCGTCAGGGCGCGGTGCGCGATGCCCGCGGCGTGCGCTATCCCGAGCTGCTCCCACACGCTCGCGAGGACCTCGTCGGTGATGTCCTCGGGTGCGACCTCGCGCAGCGGGACGGCGCGTGCGACGTGCTCCTGGACGAGGAGCATCGAGTCCTCGGCCTCGGAGATCGCGAGCAGGCGCGGGGTGCGCACCCCTGCGGCGCGGGCCGCGTAGGCGAGCAGGGCCGCACGTTCGGCGGCCTGGCGCAGCGAGACGACGGTGCGTCCCTCGATCCCGCGCAGGCGCAGCGAGCGCCAGATCCGGGTGAGCGAGCCGACCACCTGGCGGTCCCCGTCGAGCACGACGACGTCGAGCCGCTCGCCGGTCTCGGTGGTCATCGCGTAGACGCGGTTGTCGGCGTAGCGGGCGAGCGCGACTGCGGCGGGCGTGCCGGGCTCGGGCTCGGGGAGCAGGTCGTCCTCGCTCGCGACGTCCTGGACGCGCACGAGCCGTACGGGGGCGAAGCCCGCCTGACGCACCCCACGCACGAGGTCCGCGCCGTAGGCGCGCTCGGAGCGCACGCCCGAGAGGTAGCGCACCGCGGCGCCGCCCGCGCGCCCGAGCAGGAGCGTGACGACGACGGCGAGCAGGGCGACCTGGCCCGTGATCGCGACCGTGCCGAGCGAGACCCACAGCAGGTTCCACGACCACCGCACGGTGCGTCGGCGCGTGCGGGGGCCCGCGACCGTGAGCATCGCGGTGATCGCCGCGACGTAGCTCGGCAGGACGACCGCGCTCGCGCCGTTGCGGCGCACCGAGAGCGAACCGATCAGCTCGGTCGAGCCCCACGTGCGGATGAGCCACAGGGTCAGTGCACCGAGCACGAGGCCGAGCGCGCCCGCGACGAGCACCTCGAGCACCTGGCGCCACAGCCGGCGCACCGCGAGCTCGACGAGCACCGCGACCGGGACCACGAGCGTGAGCAGGCCCTCGAGCACCGCGACGGGGACGAACAGCACGCGGCGCAGCACGGTCGACAGTCCCTGGACGTCCTCCGAGACGCCCGTCGTGGTGCCGTGCGCGTAGATCGCGAGGAGCAGCACGAGCACGATGCCGAGGGTCGAGGCGACCACGACGAGCAGGTCGCTCGGGTGGTGCACGCGCGTCTCGGGGGAGTCGACGATGACGACGCCGTGCCCGTCGGTCTCGGTGCGCCGGGACAGGATCGTGCGCAGCCGGTCGCGGGTCGAGGTCGTCGCGGGCGGCGGCGGTGTCGCGCCCGAGGCCGCGGAGGGTGCCTTCGAGGCGTCGTCGTCGGACGTGCTCGGGAGGGGCGCCGCAGGCTCCTGGTGAGGACCGAGCGTGCCCGCCGGATCCTTGGGGGCCTCGGACATAGGGGCGATTCTAAGGCGTGGGCGGCGCGGGACGACGGGGCGCGCTCAACGCACGCCCCACGAGGCGAGCAGCTCGGGCGGGAGCAGGAGGTAGCCGAGGAAGGCCACGAGGTCGATCGCGAAGTGGGCGAGCACGAGCGGGCCCACGCGCCGGGTGCGGTGGTAGTACCACGCGAAGACGACGCCCATGACGGCGTTCCCGACGAAGGGCCCGATGCCCTGGTACAGGTGGTACGAGGCGCGCAGCAGGGCGCTCGCGGCGATCGACGCTGGCACGGCCCAGCGCAGGTCGCGCAGCCGCTCGGTGAGGTACCCGACCGCGATCACCTCCTCGAGCACGGCGCTGCGCGCGGCCGAGAGCAGCAGGACCGGGACGGCCCACCAGTGCGGCTCGATGCCCACGGCCTGGACCTGGACCGTGATGCCGAGCGCGCGGCCCACGACGTACAGCCCGAGACCGGGCACCCCGATGAGCGCCGCGAGGCCGAGGCCCGCGAGCAGGTCGCGGCCCGGGCGCGTGCGGTCGAGGCCGAGGCGGGCGAGCGCGGAGCGCCCGTGGCTGCTCAGCAGGTAGAGCGCGAGCAGGACGGGCACGAGCGAGAAGCCGATCCCGAGCAGCTGGTAGGTCAGGTCGAACATCGGGCGGGTGTGCAGCTGGCGGTTGATCTGGGTGGCCTGCTCGCGCAGCGCGGTCTCGCGCGTGAGGCGCTCGATGATGTTGACGATCGCGTAGACGGCCGAGGAGCCGAGCGAGAGCCCGATGACGATCCACACCTCGGCCGTGAGGCGGCGCGCGCTCGGCCCGGGGGCCGTGGGCGGGGCGTGCTCGGTCGCGTCCTGGCTCGTCACGCGGACCACGGTACGACGACGGCGCCTGGGCGCGGGTCGTGCGAGTCGCGCGCGACGGGAGATTCCGCCCGAAACCCCTTGACGACCCGCGGTCAGCAAACTACTTTGTAGTGCAAACCTCTTTGGAACCGGAGATCGCCGAGATGACCCACAGCCCCGACACGCCGTCGTCGGCCCCCGAGCCGGACGACCTCACCCCGCTCGACGCCGAGGACGCGACCCTCGACGTCGAGGCCGCGCTCGGCATCATCAGCGCGCAGCGCGCCGCCGTGCGCGACACGGTCGAGCCCGACACCCGCCTGCTCTTCGCGACGTGGGGGCTCGCGTGGCTCGTCGGCAACCTCCTGCTCTTCATGACCGCCCGCGAGTCCACGATGCTCACCCCCGCGGGCTGGTCCTTCGCGATCTACTACGTGCTGCTCGCGGTCGCGGTCGCGGTGACGATCGTGCACACCGTCCAGCGCTCGCGCGGGGTCGTGGGCCCCTCGGGACGCAGCGGCGCGATGTTCGGGTGGGCGTGGACGATCAGCTTCGTCGGCGTCTTCCTCACGATGACCGGCCTCATGGAGGCCGGCGCAAGCCCTCAGATCATCAACCTCGGCTGGTCGGCCCTGTCGTGCCTGCTCGTGGGGATCCTCTACCTCGCGGGCGGGGCCATGTGGCAGTCGACCGTGCTCTACGCCCTCGGCGGGTGGATCGTCGTCGTCGCGGGCGCCTCGACCCTCGCCGGGCTGCCCGGCTCGTTCCTCGTCATGGCGCTCGCGGGCGGCGGCGGGCTGCTCGTCGGAGCGCTCGCGAGCCACGTGCGCGAGTACCGGAGGGCGTGATGAGCGACGTCGAGCTTGACCCCGTCATCCACTCCCAGGCGCGGCTGCGCGTCGTCGCGGCGCTCGCCCAGTTCCACCGCGGTGACGCGATCGCCTTCACGAAGCTCCAGGAGGTCCTCGGCATGACCGCGGGGAACCTCTCGACGCACCTGCGCAAGCTCGAGGAGGCGGGCTACGTCGACATCACCAAGTCCTTCCACGGACGCAGCCCCGTGACCCACCTGTCCCTGACCTCCCGCGGCCGCCTCGCCTTCGAGGAGTACGCCGCTGCCGTGACCAAGATCCTCGGAGGGTCCTCATGACCTCGACCACGACCGCCCCCGACCACGCGCGGACCGAGCCGCAGGGCGCCGTCGTCGACGTGCGCTCCGTGACCCGCACCTTCGGGTCCGTGACCGCGCTCGACGACGTGACCCTGAGCGTCGCCGACGGCGAGCTCCTCGGCCTGCTCGGGCCCAACGGTGCGGGCAAGACGACCCTGCTGTCGCTCGTCTCCGGCCTGCGCCGGCCCGACTCCGGCACGGTGCGCCTGTTCGGCGGCGACCCCCGTGACCCCGCCTCGCGCATCCGGCTCGGCACGACCCCCCAGGAGACCGGGCTGCCCGAGCCGCTGCGTGTGGGCGAGGTCGTCGACCTCGTCGCACGCCACTACCCCGACCCGATGCCCGCGGGCGAGCTGCTCGAACGCTTCGGGCTCAGCGAGCTCGTGCGCCGTCAGACCGGCTCGCTGTCCGGGGGCCAGAAGCGGCGCCTCGCGGTCGCGCTCGCCCTCGTCGGGCGACCGCGGCTCGTGCTGCTTGACGAGCCCACGACCGGGCTCGACGTCGAGGCACGCCACGAGCTGTGGACCGCGCTGCGCTCCTTCCACGCCGAGGGCGCGACCGTCGTCGTGACCTCGCACTACCTCGAGGAGATCGAGGCGCTCGCCGAGCGCGTCGTCGTCGTCGGGCAGGGACGCGTCCTCGCCGACGACTCCCTGAGCCGCGTGCTTGCCGCAGTCGCGCGCCGCAAGGTCCTCGTCCACCTGCCCGACGACGCCGCCGCGCGCGAGCTCGCGCGGCGCACCGGGTCTGCCGATCCGGTGCGTGAGGGCGACCGTCTGGCATTCCTCGCGGCCGACTCCGACGCGTTCGTGCGCGAGCTCGTGCGCTCGGGGACCGAGTTCTCGGGACTCGAGGTGCGCGGCGCGTCGCTCGAAGAAGCCTTCATCACGCTCACCAAGGAGTCCCGATGACCGCCACGACCCTCACGCCGATCGCGGAGGGGCGGCTTGCCTGGGCCGTGCGCATGAGCCTCGTGAACTTCCGCTTCCAGTTCATCGAGATCCTGCGCAC
>Ga0123332_1005113_pt1 | contig 11238 bp, 12 predicted proteins | sample BioC12SIPDNA_4_FD_89958 | JGI IMG/M metagenome (GOLD analysis project Ga0123332, IMG submission 89958) | Anaerobic biogas reactor microbial communites from Washington, USA - Biogas_R2_A C12 SIP DNA | ecosystem: Engineered > Bioreactor > Anaerobic > Unclassified | place: Washington, USA...
CAAGGAAAGGGGGGCCAACTGATGGCGATCTTCGTCGACTCCGACACCAAGGTCATCTACCAGGGTCTCACCGGTTCTCAGGGCAGCTTCTACGGGCTGCGCAACCGTGACTACGGCACCCAGGTGGTGGCCGGGGTCAACCCCAAGAAGGCCGGCACCGACGTGGACGGCATCCCCGTCTACGCCACCGTGGCCGAGGCCAAGGAGGCCACCGGCGCCACCGTGTCGTGCGTCTTCATCCCGGCACCGGGCGTGAAGGCCGCGGTGCTCGAGGCCGCCGAGGCCGGCATGGACCTGGTGGTCGTGATCACCGAAGGCGTGCCCGCCCAGGACGAGGCGTACTTCTTCAACAAGGTGAAGCGCGACTTCCCCGGCACCCGCATCCTCGGCCCCAACTGCCCCGGCATCATCAGCCCCGGCAAGGCCAACATCGGCATCACCGCCGGTGAGATCGCCCTGCCCGGCGGTCCCGTCGGGATCGTGAGCCGCTCCGGCACCCTCACCTACCAGGCGCTGTACGAGCTCAAGCTCCAGGGAATCGGCGTCACCACTTGCGTGGGCATCGGTGGCGACCCGGTCCCGGGCACGTCGTTCATCGACTGCCTGGAGGCCTTCGAGGCCGACCCCGACACCAAGGCCGTGATGCTCATCGGTGAGATCGGTGGCTCGGCCGAGGAAGAGGCCGCCGAGTTCATCAAGACCAAGATGACCAAGCCGGTCTCGGCCTACATCGCGGGCGTCACCGCTCCCCCCGGCAAGAAGATGGGCCACGCCGGCGCCATCGTCTCGGGTGGCAAGGGCACCGCCGCCGCCAAGATGGAGGCCCTCACCGACGCTGGCGTCAAGGTGGGCAACAACCCCACCGAGGCCGGCGAGCTGATGGTGGAGATCGTCAAGGGCCTCTGACGCCCCGACCTCCGTCCCGGACCAACTGACGCAGCCGGAGCGCGCCCAGCGCTCCGGCTGCGCTCGTTGCGTGGCGATCCGCTGGATTCACCTACTCTGCGTGGCCATGAGGTTCTTCCCCGACCGGGCGATGGCGCTGGCGCCCGCCACCATCAACGACTACCGCGAGCTGGCCCGGCGACGCCTGCCCCGCCAGCTGTTCGACTACATCGACGGCGGGGCCTACGACGAGACCACCATGCGGGCCAACATCAGCGACCTACAGGCGGTGAAGCTCCGCCAGCGGGTGATGAAGGACGTCGAGGTCCGCAACCAGTCCACCACCGTTCTGGGTCAGGAGCTGTCGACGCCGGTGATCCTCGCCCCGGTGGGCATGGGTGGGATGTACGCGCCCCGCGCCGAGGTATCGGCCATCCGGGCGGCCACGCGGGTCGGCGTCCCGTTCGTCGAGTCGACGGTCTCGATCTGCAGCCTCGAGGAGGTGTCGGCCGCGTCGAGCCGTCCGCCGTGGTACCAGCTGTACGTCATGAAGGACCGCTCGTTCGGCGAGGGTCTGCTCCAGCGGGCCGCCGACGTCGGCGCTCCGGTGGTGGTCCTCACCGTCGACCTCCCGGTGATCGGCGCTCGGCACCGGGACACCCGCAACGCCATGACCGGTGAGGCGGTGGGTTGGGTGAAGGCGCTCCGCGGCCTCGACCTCGCAGCCCACCCCCGCTGGATCAAAGACGTCGTGCTGGGCGGCAAGCCGCTCATCTTCGGCAACCTGGAGACGGCGGTGCCCGGGGCCAAGACGCCCATCGCCTTCCGCCGCTGGGTCGACAAGCAGTTCGACCCCAGCGTCACCTGGGACGACATCGCCTGGGTGCGGGAGCACTGGGACGGCAAGCTGCTGGTCAAGGGCATCCTCGACGTGGAGGACGCCCGGCAGGCGGCCGACGCGGGGGTCGACGGCCTGGTGGTGTCGAACCACGGGGGCCGTCAGCTCGACGCGGTGCCGTCGTCGGTCGCCGCGCTGCCCGACATCGCCGCCGCGGTGGCGGACCGGGTGGAGGTCCTGGTCGACGGCGGCATCCGAACCGGGCTCGACGTCGTCAAGATGCTGGCGCTCGGGGCCAGGGCCGTGATGGTCGGCCGGGCGTGGGCGTGGGCGGTGGCCGGTCGTGGTGAGGCAGGGGTCGAGCACATGCTGCGGGTGCTCATGTCCGACATCGACACCGCGCTGGGGCTCACCGGCAGCAACGACGTCGCCGACCTCGACCGTTCCGTCCTGGTGAACCGCGGGGCCTGAGACCGCCAGGTCAGCGGCGGCTCTCGTCGACCCGCCGGATCGCCTGGTCGAGGCCGTGGTGGTGGCCGATGGGGGTGGCCGGATCGACGAGGATCACGTCGACGAGTCCGGCGTCGATGGCGCCGGGGTCGGCGCGGGCGTCGTCGCCCACCATGATCGCCCGGTTCGGCTCCACGCCGAGCTGGCGGCAGGCCTCCTGGAAGATGGCGACATCGGGCTTGGCGACGCCGCACTCGTAGGACAGCGTGAACGACCGGATCCAGGCGTCGTAGCCGCGCACCTCGAACGGGGTCCGCACGTTCCAACCGGTGTTGCTCACCACCCCCACCGCCACCCCGCGCACGTGGAGGCCGCCCAGGACCGATTCGGTGTCGGCGTAGGGCATCCACGCCCAGGGATCGTGGAAGCTGCTGTCGAGCGCCGTGCCGATGCCCGGCACCACCCGGTCGGCGAGCCCGTAGAGGATCGGCCACCGGGTGCGCCACACCTCCCCATCGAGGTCGCGACCCCGGGCCACCTCGGCGGGGTCCATCGCCGCGGCATCGATCTCCAGCCAGAGGTCGACTGCTTCCTCTTCGGTCAGGTCGTGGCCGAGAGCGGCGGCTTCGGCGCGAACGACCTCGGGTCCGGGCGCGTGGGCGAAGAGCGTGTGGCCGAAGTCGAACAGCACTGCGTCGATCGGGAGGCTCACGCCGGTTCGTCCAGTTCCGACTCGCCGCCGGACACCGCCTTGAACGTGGCCGCGACCTCGGCCAGGTCCTGGACGAAGTCGGTGTAGAGCCCATCGAGACCCTTGGCCAGAGCCTGCTCCATGTGCTTGCGGCGCTGGGCGATGGACCCGAAGGCCAGCAGCCCGCGGCTGTGACAGGCCTCTACGAGGGTCGGCGTCCAGCGCGACCAGTGCGTGTTCTGGGCGTCGATGCGGGACCGGACGAGCAGGTCCATGTGGTGCTCGTAGCCGATCGTGCGACGGTCCAGCTCGGGGAGCCTGGTCTCGTGCATCAGCCGGACCGCTTCGCTGGCCTGGCGGATGTGTTGGAGCGTGTAGATGCTGTCGTGCACCAGCCAGAGACGCTCGGTGGCCCCCGCCCGGTCGGCCACCGCGAGCGTGGCCGGCACCGCGGCGGGGTCCTTGACGTCGATGGAGAGCTCGAAGTCGGTCCCGAGCTCGCGGTAGAGCTCGTCGAGGGTGATCACCCCGTAGCCGGCGAGCTTGGCGGCTGTGAGCCGGCGGACCCGTCGGGGGAAGAACCTGTCGCCCCGGACGTAGGGGTCGTGGACCAACACGGCCACCCCGTCGATGGAGAGCCGGACATCGGACTCCAACGACAGTCCCAGGTCGAGTGCCCGGGCCATGGCGGCGATCGAGTTCTCGGGATGGTCGTGGTCGGTGCCGCCCCGGTGGGCGAATAGGAGGACCATCCCGTCATCGTCTCACGCCGAAGTGGTCCACCGGCGGGACGACACTAATGTCGTTCGACCGTGGCGAGCCTTGATCCTGTTCGTGCCGCACTGCGTCCAACCTGGGCGTTCGTGGCGGTCGTCGCCACCCTGGCGCTGTTCGTTCGGGTGCCGAGCTACGTGCACGAGCTGTTCGATCCCGACGAGGCGGCCATCGCGTCGCAGGCGATCACCATCCGCGAGGGCGGCATCCTCTACGTCGACGCGATCGACCGGAAGCCTCCGCTCCCGCCGTTCCTGTACGAGCTGTCCTTCCGCCTGACGGGGTCGACCGACCTCCGGCCGATGCACCTGCTGGCCGCAACCGGCCTGGCCGGGGCAGGGATCGTCCTCGGCCTCGACGCCCGGCGGCGACACGGCGCCCGGGCGGGGTGGTGGGCGGCCCTGTTGGCGGTGGCCGGAGCGGTGGCCTTCTTCCCGGTCGACGCCCAGGCGGCCAACTACGCGCACCTCGCGCTCTTCCCGGGAGCGGCCGCAGTGGTGTGGGCCCGGAGGGGGACGGTGGCGGCCTCGGCGGCGGCCGGGATGGCGTTGGGAGTGGCCATCTTGTGCCGTCAGTCCTGGCTCGCCGGGGTCATCCCCGGTCTGGTCGCGGCCTGGTGGCCGTCGGTCCCCGGTGCCACGGGTGCCGAACGGGCCGACCGGCGGTCGTCGGCGTTGAGCGCTGGCGCCTTCGGTGCTGCGACCGCGGCCACCGTGGCCGCCGCGGGCCTGATCGTTCCGTTCTCGGACTTCTGGTCGTGGACGTTCTCGGGCACCGGTGGCTACGTGCTGTCGGAGGTCGAGGTGGGGCCGACCCTCGGTCGGTTCGCGGCGACCGTCGGACTGTTCGTGGCCTTCCACGTCACGCTGGTGGCCGCGGCCATGGCTTCGGGATGGGCTCGCTGGCAGGACCGCAGCGGTTGGCGGGACGATCTCGACCTCTGGCTCTGGCTGGGCGCGGGGTGCGCCGCGGTGGTGGCGGGCTTCCGGTTCTTCGGTCACTACTGGCTGCAGGTGATCCCCCCGGCGGTGGTCCTGGCCGCGCCGGTGGTGGCGGGCCTGGACGTGAGGCGACGGGCGTGGGCGCTGGCCGGAACCGTGGCACCGGGGGCTCTGGCTGTCATGTTCGCGTTCACCCCGGCGACGTTCCGGGACCTGCCCGACCCCGACCCGGTGGCGACCTTCGTGCGAGCCAACACCGACCCCGGTGACGCGGTGCTGATCTGGGGGAACTTCCCCGAGGTGCACTGGACCGCGGATCGGCCGCCGGGTGGCGCCCTGGTGCACAGCGACTTCGTGACCGGCCGTTCCGGTGGTCGCGACGCGGGCGCCGAGACCATCGACGAGGCCACTCCGGGAGCGCTCGATGCCCTACTGCGGGCGGCTCGCCGGAACCCGCCCCGACTGGTGCTCGACACATCGGTGGCGGGCCTCCGCGACTATGACGCCTACCCGCTGCGCAACTTCCCGCGGATGCACCGCTTCGTGATCGAGCACTACGAGCTGACGACGCAGATCGCGGGCATCGATGTCTGGACCCGCATCCCCGGTTCGGGCCTGGAGGGCGAGGCCGAGGAGGCGGGCTGAACGCGCCGGTGCCCGCCCCCAGGGGGCGGGCACCGGCTTCGATCAGTGTTGACCGGGGGTCAGAACGGGCTGGGCGGCGTGCTGCCGGGCCCCTGGCCGACGGAGGACGATCCGCCGGGTTCGATCCCCATGTGCTCCATGAGGGCGCCGGCCGCGTAGGCCAGGGTGCCGAGGAGCATGAGCCAGTAGCCGAAGCCCTTGTTCTCGTTGGCGAACAGGTAGCCGATCATGATCACGACCGAGGCGAACGACAGGATGAAGGTCCACTGGGTCCAGGTGAACCCGAGGATGTTCTCGGGCAGCTTCACGCCGCCGAAGAGGACGGCAGCGGTGCCGCCGGCCACGATCAGGCCGAAGATGGCCGGCCAGGTGGCGAGCGGGAACAGGTTGGCGTCGGTGCTCCAGGCGCTGAAGGTTCGCTTGCCGACGCCGAAGTCGATCGACACGAACGCGAAGAAGCTGAAGATCAGGGTCACGGCTCCGCCGGCCAGCATCGCAATCTGACTGGGCTTGAGTGAGGAGTTCACTGAGGTACCGCCTTCCGCGGGGACTTCGTCGGGATCGCTGGCCACGGTAGTTCACTCTGCGCGCGCTGTCGGCGGATGGTCGCTCATGGCGCGCGATGTGGAGCCGCAGGTAGAGGTCATCTCGGGGCCTGATCTCGGCGTGTTTGGGGCCGATGGCATCGCGGTCGGTAACGTCGGCCCACGTGCGCACAGCGGTGTTGGTGTCGGGTACGGGGACCATCCTCGACGCCATGGTCGGAGCCGGCGTACCGGTGGCCCTGGTGGTGGCCGACCGGCGGTGCGGCGGCCTGGAACGAGCCACCGGGCGGGGGATCCCGGCGGTGCTGGTCGAGCGGCCCGGGTTCGGCACCGACTTCGACCGCGACGGCTATTCGCAGCAGCTAGCAACCACCCTCCGTGACCACGAGATCGACCTGGTGGTGATGGCCGGGTTCGGGACGATCCTGAGCGAGCCGATGCACGAGGCCTTTCCTGAACGGATCCTGAACACCCATCCGGCGTTGCTCCCCTCGTTCAAGGGGTGGCACGCGGTGCGCGACGCCCTCGCCCACGGCGTGAAGGTCACCGGCTGCACCGTCCACGTGGCCGGCCTCGACGTCGACACCGGGCCGATCCTGGCCCAGGAAGCCGTCAGGGTCCTGCCCGACGACACCGAGTCGACCCTCCACGAACGGATCAAGGAGGTCGAGCGGCGCATCTACCCCGAGACCGTCCTGGCCATCCTCGAACGAGGGGCGGTCCTGACGTGACCGCCCGCTGCTCGCCCGCCACGTCCGTGGCCGCACCTCACCCCGAAACCCGAAGGGATCCTCTGCCATGAGGGCACTGTTCTCCGTCTACGACAAGACCGGAATCGTCGAACTGGCCTCCGGCCTGGCCGGCCTGGGTTGGGACCTCGTGTCCAGCGGCGGCACCGCTGCGGCGATGCGCGAGGCCGGGTTGAGCGTGACCGACACCGAGACGCTCACCGGGTTCCCTGCCATCCTCGGTCACCGGGTGATGACGTTGCACCCCAAGCTGCACGGCGGGATCCTGGCCGATCGGACCAAGGCCGACCACGTCTCCGACATGCAGGAGCACGGAATCGAGCCGATCGACCTCGTGGTCACCAACCTCTACCCGTTCGGCACCGATCCGGCGGCCTTCACCCATGGCGGCGGCACCGCCGAGGACCTGATCGACATCGGCGGTCCGGCCATGACCCGTGCCGCAGCCAAGAACCACGCCCAGGTCGGCGTGGTGGTCGACCCGGCCGAGTACCCCGCCGTGCTCGACGAGATCCGGACGAACGGTTCGCTCTCGGCCGAAACCCGCCGGCGCCTGGCCCGCACCGCCTTCGCCCACACCGCGGCCTACGACGCCGCGGTGGTCGCCTGGTTCGACGACGAAGCCGACGACCTCCTACCGCCCACGCTCCACGTGGCCGCGGTGCGCGAGGAGCGCACGCTCCGCTACGGCGAGAACCCCCACCAGGCCGCCGCCCTCTACCGATCGCGTGGTGCCGACCCGTGGTGGGCCACCGCCACCCAGCACGGGGGCATGGCCCTCAGCTACCTCAACCTCTACGACGCCGACGCGGCGTGGATCCTGGCCCACGACCTCGGCTCGGCCGGCGGCACGTTGAACCCGGCCCGGCCCGCCGTCGCCATCATCAAGCACGCCAACCCGTGCGGCGCCGCGATAGCCGGATCCCTGGCCGACGCCTACCAGAAGGCGTTCGAGTGCGATCCCCGCTCGGCCTTCGGCGGGATCGTGGCGCTGAACCAGCCGGTCGACGACGCCACCGTGGAGGAGATGGTCGCGGCCGCTCAGGCCGACGTGGTGATCGCCCCCGGCTACGGCCCCGGCGTGATCGAACGGCTCCAGGCCAAGCGCAAGAACACCCGTCTGCTCGAGGCCGTGCCTCCCACGCCTGCCACCCGCCACCTCCGTCCCATCTCGGGCGGTTGGCTCGTGCAGGAGCCCCACCGCCTGGTGACGCCGGCCTCCGATTGGAAGGTGGTCACCGAGCGCAAGCCCACCGACGCCGAGATGGCCGACGCCGCGCTGGCGTTTCGCATCTGCGCCGCGGTCACGTCGAACTCCATCGTCCTGGCGAAGGACGGCGTGGCCTGGGGGATCGGCGCCGGTCAGCAGAACAGGGTGGAAGCGGGCCAGATCGCCGCCGAGAAGGCCGCCGGCCGTGCCGCCGGCGGCGCCTGCGCCAGCGACGCGTTCTACCCGTTCCCCGACGGCATCGAGGCCGCGGCGGCTGCTGGGGTGGCCGTGATCGTCCAGCCCGGCGGCAGCGTGAAGGACGAGGCCAACATCGCCCGGGCGAACGAGTTGGGCGTGGCCATGGTCTTCACCGGCGAGCGCCAGTTCAAGCACTAGGCGTCGCCGCACTGCGTGCGCAGCCCGCGTGCGCGATCGGTCAACTGGCTATGGTCTCGAATCGTCCGGGCGACCGAGCGCTCGGCCATCGACGTCCAGGGGGCCGTCTTGTCGAAGTCTTCGTTGCGCCGTGCCGCGCTCGCCCTCGTGGCGCTCTCACTGGTCGCCGGCCTCGCGGCGTGCCGCACGATGCCGGCCTCCGGTCGGTACTCGACCGCTCTGTACACCGACAGCCAGCTCACGACGGTGAGCGGCGTCACGTACGCGACTGCGGAGACCTACGTCGGATCGATGGTCGACCTTGCGCTCGACCTCTACCTTCCGCCGGCCGACGACGGCCCTGAGCTCCGTCCGATGGTCATCGCCATCCACGGCGGCGGCTTCACCTCGGGCAGCCGGTCCAACATGGCGGGAACGGCCCGGAGCTATGCCCGTCGAGGGTTCGTGGCGGCCACCATCAGCTACCGGCTCGATCCCGGCGCCAGCCCGACGAACCTGGCTCGCTACCTCAACGCGATCCTCGACGGCATCGATGACGGCATGGAGTCCGTACGTTGGGCGCGCTCGGTGGCATCGACCTACGACATCGACACCACCCGCATCGCCATGGTCGGGAGCTCCGCTGGTGGCGTCATAGCCATGGGTACAGCGGTGATGGACGATCCCACGCCCGGAGGTCCCCTGGCGGGCTACTCGCCGAAGATCGGCTCCGCGGTCTCGACCGGCGTGAACCTCACCCTCGGCTTCGACTACGGGATCATCTCGATCACCCCCGACGACGCGCCGATCCACATGTTCCACTACTCGACCGACACGGTCACCGGCGACACGTTCGACACCGCCTTCGAGACCTGCGTGCACGTGAGCCAGGGAGGCGCAGAGTGCTCCCTGGTCCACAACGAGGGCATCGGTCACACCGTGAGCCTCAGCGCCGAAGCCGACCACTGGCCGTCCCAGATCGGCCCGCACCTGTGGGACGACCTCGACCTCTACTCCCTGGTGCCGTCTGACCAGCCCTGAGCGCCGATCGCCGTCAGGTCTCTCCCGGCTTCCGGATCAGCCGCTCAGAGCGTCGTCGACGCCGGTCTCACGTTCACCGAGGTACTTCGGACCGGGATCGAGGACCACGTCGATCACGGCCTTGACCGACGCGGGCACCGGCGAAGCTCAGACCTCTACGACTTGGATGAGATCGTCGAGTGCTCGGAAGTCGGCTCCGTTGCGGGTGTAGAGCGGAAGTTCGTTGGCGAGGGCGGTGGCGGCGATGAGGAGGTCGACCGCTCGTGCCCCGCGTGCTTTGCGACCCACGGCGCTCACCGCAGCGAACACCTGGCCGTAGGAGCGTGCCGCCGCATCGTCGAACGGGAGTGCGTGGAACGTGGCCTCGGTGCGCTGCAAGCGGTCCTGGCGTCGAGCTCGCTCCTGGGGATCGTCGGTGGCGTGGGGCCCGGCCGCCAGCTCCGCCATGGTCAGCGCGCTGACGGCGACCTCGAGAGGCAGCACGCCGGGATCGAGGTGCCCGAGGTCGATGAAGACGGAGGTGTCGAGCAGGCCACGAGCGTGACGCTGGCGGTCAGGCACGGGGAGCGATGCTCTGGTCTGTCACCCGGTCGAGGTCAGCGCGGAGGCGGTCGCCGTCGACCGCTGGCGCTCCGCGGAACATCGCCGTCACGACGTCTACGTTCACGAACTGCTGGCGGGGAAACGGAACGAGCTGGCCGACCGGTACGCCGTTGCGGGTGACCACGAAGTCCTGCCCGTCGTCGAGCGCTCGCATGATCTCTCCGCTCTGGTTCCGGAGCTCCCGTTGGGTGATCTCGCGCGCCATGGAGGCGAGCGTAGCACGCGTGCGACGAAAGCAGGTGCTCGCTCCGGCATGGGGTCGTCGCCGTAGGCTCGCTGCGTGGCTGGCCGGGTGATGACGGTGACGTTCCGGCGCCAGGGCCGCGGGTGCGCCTGGACCGCGCTGCGGCCGCCGCGCTCGGTCGTGCCCGGACCGACCATGGCCGCTGGTGCCGACCTGCCGCACGACCTCTACACGTTCGTGATCGAGGACGCGCTCGGGCTCGAGCGCGGGTTCTGGGGCTGCGTGGCGGCCGGGGCCACCTTCAAGACGCTCGGTCGCAAGCGGACGCCGCAGGGCAAGGCGGTGATCGCCGAGAACCTGCCCGAGCTGGAAGCCGCCGAGGCGCAGGTCAACGAGATCTACTTCGCGTGGCGCGACGGCAGGCCGACCGAGCTCGACGACGAGCTGGACGGGATGCTCGACCGGTGGCGGGCGCTCGACGACGGCGAGGAGCTGACGGTCGAGTGGGCCATCGACCGCTCCGGCCGGGGTGCCCGCCGCTCCCGACGGTGAGTCGATGACGGCGCTGGCCGGGCGCCGTGGGACGATGGCCGCCGGATGCTGCGGGCGAGCAGCCTCCACAGCCCTCAGGAGGACGAGCTGACATGACCGCACGGATGATGCCGGGCAAACCTGTGGCCGAGGCGGTGTTCGCCGACCTCGCGCCCCGGATCGCGGCGCTGGCGGCCGGTCGCACGCCGGGCCTGGGCACCATCTTGGTGGGCGACGACTCGGCCAGCGCCGGCTACATCCGCATGAAGATGGAGAAGGCCGAGTCGCTGGGCTTCACGTCGCCCCACATCCACCTCCCACAGGAAGCCACCCAGGCCGACGTGCTGGCCGCCATAGGACAGATGAACGACGCCGACGACGTCGACGCCGTCCTGGTGCAGCACCCCACGCCACCCCAGATCGACTTCGACGCCGCCCTCCTGGCGCTCGACCCGGACAAGGACGTCGACGGCCTCCACCCGGTCAACATGGGCCGGCTCGCCCTCGGCATGCCCGGCCCCGTTCCGTGCACGCCAGCCGGCATCGAGGCGATCCTGGCCCACTACGAGGTCCCGGTCTCGGGTCGCGAGGTCTGCATCCTGGGCCGTGGCACCACGCTCGGGAGGCCGCTGGCCCTGCTCCTGTCGCAGAAGCGCCCCACCGCCAACGCGGCCGTGACGGTGGTGCACACCGGGGTTCCGAACTGGGCCGACTACACGAGGCGGGCCGGAATCGTGATCGCCGCGGCGGGGGTGCCCGGCATCCTCCAACCCGAA
>Ga0123332_1005114_pt1 | contig 11237 bp, 10 predicted proteins | sample BioC12SIPDNA_4_FD_89958 | JGI IMG/M metagenome (GOLD analysis project Ga0123332, IMG submission 89958) | Anaerobic biogas reactor microbial communites from Washington, USA - Biogas_R2_A C12 SIP DNA | ecosystem: Engineered > Bioreactor > Anaerobic > Unclassified | place: Washington, USA...
CGGGAGGTCGGGCGCGCCGTCCGCGGCGGCAGCCCCGAGCACGAAGGCGCACAACCAGCCCGGCTGGGGCACCTCGTGCCCGGACGCGGCGAGCACCTCACCCGCAGCAGGGTCGACCAGGGCCGCCCAGTCGCAGGACAGGAGGCGGACCGCGCCGTCGACGAGGGCCCGGTGGCGGTCGGCCTCGCAGGTCGCGGCGTGCACGCCGCGGGCCACCTCGAGCGCGACCACCGACGGGTCGCCGGGCGGCGAGTCGAGCGGGCGCACGTGCTCGACGTCAACCCCCTCGACCTCGCCGATCTCGGACAGGAGCAGCCCGACCAGGCCCTCGTCGGGCAGCTCGACCACGAGCTCGTCGATGGCCCGGCCCGCGCCGCGGTCGATGATGTCGATGCCGATGACGTCCCCCCTCACCGCAGCGACCCGGGTCGCGACCGCGCCGAGGGCTCCCGGGCGGTCCTGGAGCCAGACGCGGAGGACGAAGGTCGCCATGGCGGGAAAAGTACAACCAGGATGTTTCCGCACGATGTCGCCGGGGTGACGGGCGGCAACCCCAGGACTAGACCGGTCGGTCAAGGACGTTGGTAGCGTCGGGGCGATGTCACGACGACTCACCCAGCGCGGCAAGGAGCGCCGCGCCCAGATCATCGAGTACGCGACCCACCGGTTCGCGACCGACGGGTACCACCCGACCTCGGTCGCCGACATCGTGGACGGGCTCGGGGTGGGCAAGGGCGTCTTCTACTGGTACTTCGAGTCGAAGGAGGAGCTCTTCGTCGAGATCCTCCGCACCGCGCAGCGTGACATGCGCCGCCGGCAGCAGCGGGCGATCGCGGACGTCGCCGACCCGGTGCAGCGCATCGAGCTGGGCATCCGGGCCGCGGTGGAGTGGATGGCGGAGCACAACGACCTGCGCCGCCTGTTCGAGTTCGCACGCACGGAGGCCGCGTTCATCCCGTCGATGCAGGCCGGGCAGTCCGTGCTGGTCGCCGACGCGGTCGTGCACCTCAAGGAGGCGATCGTGGAGGGCCGCATCCCCGACCGCGACCCCGAGGCGCTCGCGCTCGCCATCCTCGGCGTCGCGAACCAGCTCACCAACGTGTACATCGACGGGCGCGGCGAGGACCCGCACCATGTCGCGGACCTCGTCGTGGACTTCTGCATGGAGGGCCTCGGCGTCCGCTCCTGACCGGGGCGCGGCGGATCAGTCCAGCTGCTCGGCGAGCCGGTCGAGCAGCGGCACCTGGCCCCGGTGGAGCTTGGTGCGCGCCACCTCCACGTCGAACCACTCCGCACGGTCGACCTCGGGGAACTGCTGCACCTGGCCCGAGCCCGGCGGCCACTCGAGGGGGAAGGTGTTGCTGGCCTCGACCCGCGGGGTGACGTCGCCCTCGATCGCCCAGGCGACCACCTGCTTGCCGCCCGACTGGCGGACCGTGCCGAGCGGGAGCGGCTCGCCGGCGGGTGGTTCCACGCCGAGCTCCTCGGCGAACTCCCTCCGGGCGGCAGCGAGCGGGTCCTCGCCCTCGTCGTACTCCCCCTTCGGGATCGACCAGGCAGCGGTGTCCTTGCGCGCCCAGTAGGGGCCGCCGGGGTGCACGAGGAGCACCTCGCGGCCGTTCGGCCCGGGGCGGTGCACCAGCAGCCCGGCGCTGCGCCTCGCCACCGGACGACCGTCCCCGCCGATCAGCCCAGCTTGGTGAGCGCCCGCTTGAGGTTGCGGATCGCCTGGTTGGTGCGCTGCTCGTTCTCGATGAGGGCGAAGCGCACGTGGCCCTCGCCGCCGGGCCCGAAGCCCACCCCGGGCGAGAGCGCGACCTGCGCCTCGCGCACGAGGAACGAGCAGAACTCGACCGAGCCCATCTCCCGGTACGGCTCGGGGATGCGCGCCCAGGCGAACATCGTCCCCATCGGCGGCTCGATCGGCCAGCCGATGCGGTTCAGGCCGGCGCACAGCGTGTCGCGCCGGCGCTGGTACACCTCGTTGACCTCGACCGGGAAGTCCCGCTGCTCGTTCATCGTCACGGTCGCGGCGATCTGGATGGGCTGGAACGTCCCGTAGTCCAGGTACGACTTCAGCTTCGCGAGCGCCGCGACGACGTCGGGGTTGCCGAGCATGAAGGCGACGCGCCACCCGGCCATCGAGAACGACTTGGTCAGGGAGTAGAACTCGACGGCCACCTCCTTGGCTCCCTCCGCCTGGAGGATCGACGGCGGCCGGTACCCGTCGAAGCCGAGGTCCGCGTACGCGTTGTCGTGGACGAGGATGACCTCCTTCTCGCGGGCGAAGTCGACCACCCGCTGCATGAAGGGCAGGTCGACGCAGGTCGTCGTCGGGTTGTGCGGGAACGACAGTACGATGACCCGCGGCTTGGGGTGCGAGTACTCCCAGGCCTCGACCATGTTGTCGAAGAAGGCCTCACCGGTGCCGAGCGGGATCTCGCGCACGTTCGCCCCCGTGAACAAGGGGGCGAAGATGTGGATCGGGTAGCTCGGCGACGGCACGAGGGCCGCGTCGCCGTGCTCGAGCAGCACCCACATGAGGTGGCTGAACCCCTCCTTGGCGCCGATCGTGTTGATGACCTCGGTCTCGGGGTCGAGCTCGACGCCGAAGCGGTGCTGGTAGTAGCTGGCGGCGGCCTCGCGGAGCTTGGGGATGCCGCGGGAGGCCGAGTAGCGGTGGTTCCGCTCGTTGGCCGCCGCCTCGGCGAGCTTGCGGACGGCGCACTCCGGCGACGGCAGGTCAGGATTGCCGAACCCCAGGTCGATGACGTCGGCGCCGTCCCGCCGGGCGGCCACCTTCAAGCTGTCGATGATCGTGAAGACGTACGGAGGCAGCGAGGTGATGCGGCGGAACTCCATCGCCCGAAACTACCTCCCCACCCCGCCGTTCCTGTACCCGCCCCCACCGGTTCTGTGTCCCGGAAGTGCGGGTGGACCCTCACTTCCGGGACACAGAACGGGGCTGGGTGGCGGTCAGCGGAGCTGGCGGGCACCCAGCAGCCCGGCGCCGATCGCCCCGCCCTCGGGGCCACCCGGCGAGACGACGACGCCGCCGAAGCGCCCCGCCGTCGCCGAGGGGAACCGCTCGGCGGTGATCCGCTCGACCAGCTCGAGCAGGTGGTCGCCGTGGGCGCTCAGGCCGCCGCCCATGACGAGCAGGTCCGGGTCGAGCAGCACCCGGAGGTTGGCGAACCCGAGCGCGACGTAGCCGGCGTAGGTCGTGAAGATCTCGAGGGCCCCCGGGTCCTCGGCGTCGAGCAGGTCGGTGACGTGCTCGCCGCGGATCGCGTCCAGCGAACCCGCCGCCTCCAGCACCGCGGGTGCCCGCCCCGCCTCGCACGCCTCCCGGGCGAGCCGCGCGAGCGCCCGCCCCGACGCGTACTGCTCCCAGCAGCCCCGCTGGCCGCAGCCGCACGGGTGGCCGTCGACGTCGATGACCATGTGGCCCGGCTCACCGGCGAACCCGCTCACCCCCCGGACCAGCTCGCCGTCGACGACGATCCCACCGCCGATGCCGGTGCCGAACGTGACCGCGATCAGCGTGCCGACCCGCTCGGGCAGCAGGGCGTGCGACGCCACGGCGACGCAGTTCGCGTCGTTCTCGACCGTGACCGGCAGCCCCAGCTCGGCGCGCAGCGACGCGCCGACGTCCGAGCCGACGAGCCCCGGCACGTTCGGCGCCTTGTGCACCACGCCCGCCCGGTCGACGAACCCGGCGAGCCCGACCCCGACGCCCACGACCTCGCGGTCGGAGCGGTCGAGGAGCGCCTGCACCGAGGACTCGATGCGCCGCAGCACCTCCGAGCTCGCCGCGCCGGAGTCGACCAGCTCCCGGTCCAGCACGGTCGGGGCCCCCTCGGGCGGCACCTCGAGCAGCACCGCGAGGGTCTTGGTGCCGCCGACGTCGACGCCGATCGTGCGCTGGGCCCTGGGGGAGGTCGTCATGGGGCAGCAGTCGACCACACGCGCACCGGGCGCACAATCACCGCGGGCGGTGCAGGCAGCGGCGGTGCGGGCCGGGGCGCCTCGGGCGGCTCAGCGGCCGATCATCGGGAACGGGTCGTGGTCCCGGATCGCCGCGGCGGAGCGCCGCGCCATCGCGAGGAACATCTCGTCGCCGCGCTCGGTGGGGGTCCCCACCGCCCAGCCGAGCACGATGATCAACGGCGCCTGCAGCATGGCGTAGCGGTAGTCGTCGAAGCAGGCGTCGAGGTCGTAGCCGGTGACGCCGCGGCCCCACGACGCCTCGTCGGTGAGCGCCCGGTGGTACGCCTCGACGACCTCCGCCTCACAGGACCGCCGCAGCTGCACGTCGAGGGAGGTGGAGCACAGGTAGGCGAGATCGCGGGCGGGCAGGCCGAGGCTCAGGGTCTGCCAGTCGAGCGCGGTGACCTCGCCGTCGGGGTGGAACATGAGGTTGTCGAGCCGGTAGTCGCCGTGCACGGGGCCGAACCGTTCGAGCCGGCCCAGCAGCCACTCCCCCGCGACCTGCGGCACCGCGGTGAGCACGTCGCGGTCGGCGGGGTCCAGGCGGTCGGCGAAGCGCTCGACGAACCGCTCGGTCATCGGGCGGAGCAGGTCCCCGAGCATGCCCGCCGAGTCGGGGTCGGGTGGCTCCAGCCCGTCGTCGCGCAAGGTCGGGTCGCACCAGCGCGGCCCGTGCAGCCCGGCCAGGTTGCGGGCCGCGGCGACCGCCTCCGCGGCGCCGCACCCGAGGATCTGGTCGCCCTGGTGTGCGGGCGCGAGGTCCTCGAGCAGCAGCAGGAAGTCGACGGCGTCGTCGGAGATCCACGCGTGCCAGCACCTCGGTGCCCGCACCGCGACCGTCGCGGCGATCCGCCGGTAGAACTCGACCTCCGTCCGGAAGGTCCCCGCGACCGCCGCCCGGCGCTCGCGGGGCCCGCTGGGCAGCTTGGCGACCAGCGTCGCCGGCGCGTCGCCCGGGTCGCCGGCGAACGTGAGGTGGAGCCGCCGGCTCTCGCCCATCTGGCCGGTGCCGACGGGCTCGGAGGACAGCTCGCGGACCGTGACGTCGTGGCCCGCGGCGCGCAGCGCCTCGGTGACCACCTGCGGTGTGGGATCCGGTGGGTCGGGCGTCGTCACGGTCGCAACCACCCCGGGTTGGGGGCGCACCGGTCACCGACGCCCTCCGGCCGCACCGCCCGGTAGGCCTCGAGCACGGGGGCCAGCTCGGCGGGGGTCGCCCCGTGCAGGATCACCGAGTCGGCACCCAGGCGGAACTGCTCGCACACCGTCGCCGCGCACTGCTCGGGGGTGCCCGTCGCCGAGGCGTCGAGCCACTCCCGGGGCAGCAGCTCGGCGATCGCCTCGAGCTCGGGGACCGTGGCCGTGGCGTCGATCGCGCCCCGCGCGGCGCGGACGACCTCCGCGGCGCGGAACCGCTCGAGCACCTCGGGGTCCCAGCCGTTGACCCGCACCAGCAGGTCGCCGTAGCCCTGCAGGTAGGTCGCGAGGCGCCCGACGAGCTTGCGGAGGCGGGCGGGCTCGTCGAGGTGGTCGCCGACGGTGGCGAGCACCGACCAGATCCGCACCCGTGCCGGGTCGCGCCCCGCGGACTCGGCGCCGCGCCGGACCGCCGCCACCGCCCGCTCGAGGGTGTCGTCGGTGAAGAACGTGTGGAGCACGACGGCGTCGGCCACCGCACCGGCGAGCTCGAGGGTCCGGGGGCCGATCGCGACGAGGAGGATGGGGATCGTGCCGTCGAGGTCGGCGCCCTGGTGCAGGTACGGGTAGGTCCCCGCCGGTCCGTCGTGGGCCACGACGTGCTCACCCTGCCAGAGCCGCCGCAGGAGCCCGATCGTGTCGGTGAGCTGGGCGCCGGTCACCCTCGGCAGCCCCATCACGTCGAACAGGGCGTCGAAGCCCCGGCCGAGCCCGAGGCAGAACCGGCCGCCGGTCAGCGCGTGCATCGTGCTCGCGTAGGTGGCGGTGACGAGCGGGTGGCGGGTGTTGTGGTTCGTCGCCGCGGACGCGACGCCCAGGTGCTCGGTGACCGCACCGATCGCGCCGCTGAGCGTCGGCGCGTCCTTGACGTTGAAGCGCTCGGACACGAACGCCGCACCGAGCCCCAGGCGCTCGCCGTCGCGGGCCTCGGCCAGCACGGACCGGGGGTCCGAGGCGTGCCCGGCCAGCGCGTAGAAGCCGAGCTCGTGGAGCGGAGCTGACGGGTCGTCAGGTCGACCGGGCACGGGGCGGGACCCTAGCGCCGGGCGGTGCGGGTCCGCCCCCGGTCCGCCGGTCAGCCGTAGCGGACGACCGCGGCGTCGGACCCGGCTCGCTCGGCGCGGCGTGCGACCTCGGGGTCGTCGCTCAGCACGAGGATCTGGACGAGGTCCGACATGGCTTCGATGCGCTCGACCAGGCGGTCGCGGTCCCGGTCGTCCTCCGGGAGGCCGTCCACCACGAGCGGCACCGATCCGACGAACGACACGGCCCGCTGCTCCGCCAGCCGGGCGACGAGCCGCCAATGCGGGTCCCCGGCGTGCTCGGTCCGCTCGGCCGGGGCGACCGGGCCCCGGTAGGGCGGCGGCGTCGCCGCGGGCTGCTCCCCCGCGGGTGGGGCGGCCGGTTCGGGCGACGGCTCGCCTGCGTCGGAGAGCGCGGCGAGCAGCTCCCGCTCCCGCTCGCGCAGCTCGAGCTCCTCGGTGCGCAGCTCGGCGAGCTGCTCCATCGCGGCCTCGTGCGCGCGCACCCGGTCCTCGGCGGCCGCGAGGCGGTCGAGCGCGGCATCGAGCTCCTCCTCGACGTGCGCGAGCTCGGTGAGGTCGATCTCCGGTTCGGACACCGCGTCGAGGTCCGCGAGGCGCGCCTCCAGCTCGTGCACCCGGTCGACCAGCTCGTCTCGCTGCTCGGCACGGGCGCTCGCCTCCTCGATCCAGCGGTCCGCGGCGGCGAGCGCTTCCCGGGGGGTCTCGAACGGGCCGGTGCCGGTCAGCGCCGCCAGCGCCTCCACCGCGGCGCGCACCTCGGGGGCCTCCATCCCGGGCGGACCGGTGCGCATCCCCCGCAGCCGGGCGATGACCTGCTCCACCTCGGAGGGGAGTGCCTCGACCGGTTCGTCCTCGGCGCCCGGGTGCTGGCGGACACCGGTCAGCTCCTCGGCCCTGGCGAGCAGCGTGAACAGCTCCCGCATGCCCTCGGGCGCCGCGTCGACCGGTGACGCGGCCCGGACCTCGCCGAGCGCCGCCTCGGCCGCCACGACCCGCTCACGAGCCGCGACCAGGCGCTCGCTGCGCTCGAGGTCGGTGCGGGTGGACGGGATGCCCATGACGTAGGCGCTGTAGGTGTCGAACCCCAGCCGGTCCAGCAGGACCGCCTCCTCCGCCCGCAGCTCCTGGATGCGCCGCTTCCGCCCGGAGCCGAGCAGCCCGCGGTCGTCGGTCGAGAAGATCTCGTCGCGGACCTCCTCGAGGCGGCGGACCACCTCCGGGTCGAAGTCGGGCGACCGGGCGGCGCGCTCCGCCTCGGTCAACTCCGCCCGGGCCTCGGCGAGCTCGCGGCTGGCGGCCTCGAGCCGGGCCTCCTCCTCGTCGCGCCGCTGCTGCGACGCGACGACCACGGCGAGCGTGGCCTCGAGCCGGTCGGCGAGCTCGGCCGCCTCCTGCACGGGCTGCTCCGGCACGTCGATGAGCTGTGCGAGCTCGTCACGGGTGCGCCGCACGGGCGCCGCGTCGACCGGCCCGACCGCCTCGAGGGCGGCTCGCGCGGCCGCGAGCTGACCGAGGAGCTCGTCACGGCGGGCGGAGCGCTCGTCCTGGGCGGCGCGCCACTCGGCGCGCAGCGAGCTGCGACGGGCCTCCAGGGCGTCGATCTGCCCCCGGCACACCTCGAGCGCGGCCCGGGAGAACGAGTCCAGGTGGCGGCGGGCCTCCTCCATCCGCTCGCCGAGGCGGGTGCGTGCCGAGGTCACGGAGCGCAGCTCCGCCCGCAGCTCGTCGCGGGTGCGGCCGGCGACGACCGTGGAGGTCACCCAGCCGCTCGCGGGGGCGTCGGGGCCGGACGGGTCGGCCGGCGCGTCGGGAGCGGCCGCAGCGGGGACCGTGGCAGTGCGCTCGCTGCCCGCCCGGAACGACAGGACCGGGTCGAGCCGGCGGTCGAGCTGGAGCTGGTCGAGGGTGCCCCGGTCGAGCGCGAGGCGCACGCCGCCCACCTCCAACACGCCGCTGCACTCGGGTGGCTCGTCGCCGACGAGGGCGCGGACGGTCTGGAACAGCCGGCGGCGCAGCTCCGGCGACGCGCCCGACACGACGGTCCAACGCTGGTGCGGCTGGAGCGCCGCCCCACCGGGCGCGAGTCGATCGATCCGTACGAGTCTCATCGTGGTCCTCGGCTATCGATCGGCACGATGGAGCGCATAGTGAGGGGGCGGGTCCTGACGGGGCGGGGCCTCACTCGACAGAGATGCGCCGCACGCGGCTCGTGGGGCGGGTCGACGCCGTCGAGTCGCTGCCACCTTCGGCCGGCGCCGCGTCCTCGGACGCGTCGCCCGCGTTGGCCGTGTTGGCCGGCGCCGTCGCGGACGGGGCCTTCTTCGAGGGCGACCGCTTCGCCGCGGCCTTCTTGGCGGGGGTCTTCTTGGCAGGGGCCTTCTTCGCAGCAGCCTTCTTCGCCGAGGCGTTCTTCGCCGGGGCCCGCTCCGAGGGCGTCTCCTCCGCCCGGGGCTCCTCGGCCTCCCCGGCCTGACCGACGTCGCCCGGCGGACGCGTCGTCGACGGCCCGGTCGCCACGTCCTCGTCCTCGTTCTCGTAGGGCTCGTCCCACCAGGCGGTGTCGCTGGGCCCGCGGTCGTCGTCCGTGGTCCACGCCGCCTGCTCCCACGGTTGGGGACCCCGCCCCGTGAAGTTGCGGACGAGGTCGGAGATCGTCGCCGCGGCGCCGCTCAGCCGGTCCGAGTCCTCCACGACCTCCTCCACGACGTCGAGGAAGGCCCTGGCCGCGCCGAGCAGCTCCCGCGCCGCGGCCTGCAGGTGCTCCACGCCTTCGGCGGTGCGTCGCTCGTCCATCGACCCATCATGACCTCGCGGGCCTGCAGCTGACGACCCGGCACCTGCCACACCGTGACCGCGCCGTACCGGTGACATCGCGCGGGGACTCGTGGCCCTGGACGACACCGGTTCACGGCGGCGGGCCGTGGCGCGGAACGCCGTCGGACGGCCTCACCCCGCCTCGGGCACCTCGAAGGTCACCTGCAGGCGCCCGCCGACCATGCGCGCCGAGGTGATCTCGCGGCGCCGCAGCGAGTCGGGCAGGACCAGGTTCCGGCGGTGCGGGCCCACCGTGATCGACAGCTCGTCACCGGTGCGGGTCAGGTCGAGCTCCGATCGGTCGGTGAAGGGCAGCTCGATCGAGAGCACGTGCTGCTCGCCGTCGCGTGCGAGCTGCAGCGGGCGCGAGCGAACGAGCCGCTCGGCGGGGTCGGTGCCGCCCCAGAGATCGTCCGCGAAGCGGGTCAACGCCTCGACGCCGAGCACCTCTCCCCCGGCGTGCTCGGCGCGCAGCACCGGCAGGGGCGCGAAGTCGTCCTCGATCGAGGCCAGGTGCTCCGCCTGGGTGCGCCGCCAGCCCTCCATCCAGTCGCCGCCGAGGCCCTCGGGCAGCACCCGGTTCACGACCACGGCGTCGACCTGGTAGCCGAACAGCGACAGGTACGTGTAGGTGCGCCGCGCCTCGGCGAGCACCATGCGCTCGGGGTTGACCACCAGGCGGGCGGAGGTGACCTGGGGATCCGCGAGGATGCGCCGCACCGCGTCGAGCTGGTCGTAGAAGCGCTGGCCGGCGGCGAAGACCTCGTCGTCCGCGACGGGCAGCGAGGTCATGCGCTGCACGATCGGGCCGACCACGCGGCTGAGGCGGCGGGAGGCCGGGAACAGCCGGTCCATGTACCAGCTGAGGATGTCGGGCAGCGACAGCAGGCGGATCGTCTCGGCGGTCGGCGCGCAGTCGACGACCACGACGTCGTGCTCGCCCGAGGCGCACAGCGACTGCACCTCGGTGAGCGCGAACAGCTCGTCGAGCCCGGGCACGACCGCGAGCTCCTCGGCCTCGATGGCCTCCACGCCCGCCCAGTCGAACACCTCGAGCAGCCAGCTGCGGATCTCGCCCCAGTTCTCCTCGAGCCGCTCCCGGGCGTCGAGCTGCTGGGCGGCGCAGCGGGGCGCCACCTCGGTGGGCGTGGACCCGAGCTCCGCGCCCAACGCGTCGCCCAGGGAGTGCGCGGGGTCGGCGGAGGTGACGACGACCCTCGCCCCGTCGCGGGCGAGGCGCAGCGCGGTCGCCGCGGCGGTGGTCGTCTTGCCGACACCCCCCTTGCCGGTGAACAGCAGGACCCTCACGGCGCCCCCTCCCCCGTCCCCCGGTGCGACCGTGCGGGGCTCACTCGACGGTCGCCGGCTCGAACCACCCGTGGCGGACCGCCCACAGACCGGACAGCGACAGGGCGAGGGTGGGCACGAGCGTGCCGAACGCGAGCGGGGTGAAGGGGTGGAGGGCGGCGGCGACGACCGAGATCGCCACCTGCGCCGCCAGCGAGCCGAGCAGGTGGACCTGCACCTGGCGCGGCGCCGAGCCGGCGAGGAAGAACAGCCCGCCGATGCCCATCGCGTCGTCGCGGCTGCGTGCCGCCGCGAGCACGAGGTCGAGCACGAACACCGCGCACCCCGCGAAGAACAGCACCACGGACACGCCGAAGAAGAGGGCGACGAAGCGCTCCGGGTCGATCACCGCCGGCACGGACACCACACCGAAGAGGGCCGTGGCGACCCACGACGCGACGATGATGGCCCGGCCGGGCACCTCGTCGCCGAAGCGCTCGCGCATCTGCTGGGCGCGCCGCTCCCGGTTCGCGGCGCGCTCGGCCTCGACCGCGGCCCGTGCCTCGGCGGCGGTCGGCGGACGGGAGCCGTCCCGCTCCCGGCGTGCGCGCGGGGGGCGCTGCCGCGTGCTCATCGCCCCTCATCTTCGCCGCGGGCGCCGCGGGCGGACACATCGGCGGGCCGGTCGTCGGGCACGTCGCCGCCCGCGTCGACGGCGGCGAGCTCCTCGGCGACGGCCGGGCGGCGGTCCCAGCCGCCCTCCTCGAGCCAGCCCCGCAGACCGAGCGCGCAGGCCGCCCACGCGGCGTGGCGGGCGAGGAGGTCGTCGTCGCCGTCGAGGTGGCCCGCCAGCACGTCGCGGACCCACCCCGCGGTGGGGTCCGCGGTGTTGCCGAGCACGAC
>Ga0123332_1005123_pt1 | contig 11222 bp, 9 predicted proteins | sample BioC12SIPDNA_4_FD_89958 | JGI IMG/M metagenome (GOLD analysis project Ga0123332, IMG submission 89958) | Anaerobic biogas reactor microbial communites from Washington, USA - Biogas_R2_A C12 SIP DNA | ecosystem: Engineered > Bioreactor > Anaerobic > Unclassified | place: Washington, USA...
AAGGCAACGGAAGCATCGAGGTCGCTGACCAGGTAACAGACGTGGGCGATTCCGGTGATCACAGCGAATACTCCCCTCCCCTGTCTCCGTGGACCGTGAGGGCGCGCGGGCGCGGTCTACAGGTCCAGGTAAGCCGTTCCGTACGCCTTGCGGGCTTCACCCGGAAAGATCTCCATGCGCACCCGCCGCCGCGTACTCCGGTAATCCCAGTCTTGGGACAGGGGGCGCCAGTCGTAGGCATCGCCGATGATCTGACCGGCATGAAACATCGCTTCAAACGGACTGTCGACCCCCAGTTCCCGGGGCGGCATCCAACTCCACATGGCGGCCTTGGTGCTCTCGCCCATCAGCCAGAACTGGTAGGTCAATCCCTCGACCGTATCGCCATCCTTCAGTTGCAGGTCTCCCCGGGCGATGGCGTCCCGCACGATGCCGTTCATGACGGCCGCTGTCTGGCGGGCGGACGTCCGGAGCCGGTACAACGAGGTGTCGGAGGCCTTCTGCGTGATCGCCTCGGCGTTCAGGAGCTGGAAGATCCGTGCATCGTCGGGATGCAACGTGGCAAACAGTTGTGTGGCCTCCCCGATCGCGAACATGCGTTCGCGGGGATTTCCCTGGAACGCGGAGGCCCGTTCCACGAGCTCGCGTTGCAGGTCAACGCTGCGTCCCGCGAGCGCGATGATGACCTCCTCCTTGCAACTGAAGTGCTGATAGACCGTTGCTTTGGCCACACCGAGGCGGTTGCCGATACGTGCCATGGTCAGGCCGTGGTAGCCCTGAGCAAGGATCAACTCACGGGCAACATCGAGGAGGCGCTCTTCACGCTCACGGATCTCACGCTGTTTTGGCGTTAACACGGGCATGGGCAGATTCTACGGATCGGATGTGAAACGTGTCAATTTTCTGCTGACGCACTCGGAATCCAGTGGCGTATCCGGTTGAAATGGCGCCGAAACAGCCGCGATCATGCACTGGAAGAGGGGGCAAACGCCTCCATGCGGAGCGCTTGGCCCCCTCCCTTCAATCATCGCGTGCCGGCGGGTTACGACGCCGTTCAGCCCTCGATATCGCCCGACGAGATCCGGTTCACGTACCCGACGACGGCAAAGGCCTCATTGACCGGACAACGGTTGTCCGGATACCGGATGAACTCGACATGGCCATCCATGAAGAGCACGTTGGAACCGCCGGGGACGTGGTTGAAATTGTAGGTCCGGGTGGAGATCAGGTCCCACATGATGGGAAGTTGACTCTGGGCCTGCGCGCTCCCCGAGGGATTGTTGATGTCCGTGATGAAAAAGCGCTCGATCCCTTCCCGAAGCCGGTACGTGGTGTACAGGGTCGTGATCGCGCCGCCGAGGAAGGCCGTGCCCGACGGGACGTCCGAGTCGCACACCTGCATCCAGGCCGTGAGATTGGTCAGGTCGGGCAGAAGCACCGGCGCCGAGCGCTCCCAGAGATACACCTCAAACACCTGCAGCGGGCCGAGCATGGCCGGATCGATGCCCGGCACCGCGCCGATCACCGAGAACGCGACGCCAAACGGGATGCTGTGCGTCGAGTCCATATCGGCATCGTGGAATGCCCAGCCCCAGTAGTTGTACGAGCCCGCTCCGGCCCACCAGTGCTGTTCGCCCGCCACAACGCCGTCGCGTTCCGGATCCACGATGAGCACGGAGACCTCATTGCCGATGTTGTCGATCCGATACATGTCGTCGGTGTCCATGATCGCGCTGGACGGGCAGACAAACACGTTGGGGTCCGAGAGGTACTCGGGCATGAGCTGCGTGGTATTCGGCATGGTGATGATGCCGGTCGTGGTGCCCACGCACTGGTGCATTCCCGTGGGAAACTTCTCCCCCTTCGATTCGTTGGCGTACATTTTGAACACCTACCCGAACTGTTTCAGGTTGTTGGCGCAGCTCGCGCGGCGCGCGGCTTCCCGCGCGCGGGCCAAGGCCGGCAGAAGAATGGCTGCCAGAATCCCGATGATGGCGATGACCACCAACAACTCAATCAGTGTGAAACCTCTGTTTCTCATGATATTTCACTCCTTGTCGTGACATTGCCGATTAATGGCTTCCGCCTGAAAAAAGACACATCTCACGCAGGATGAAATCGTTGCCCCCTTCTCCGCTCCTTTCCCCTTTTATGCGCCCTTATGCGCCGTGGTCCATGCCGTAGACCTTACGAGACTCCGCGGGAAAGATCTCCCGCCGTACGCGTTGCAGCGTCTCGCCGTAGTCCCACTCGGTGGAAAGCGGACGCCACCCGTAGGCATCGCCGATGACTTGCCCGTTCCGGAACATCGCCGCGAACGGGTCTTCGACCCCCAGTTCCGCGGGGGGCATCCAGCTCCACGGGGCCACCTTGCTGCTTTCTCCGAGCAGCCAGACCTGATAGGTGAATTCCTGGATGGATTTTCCGTCTTCGAACGTCACATCGCCCTGAGCGATGGCATCCCGCACGATACCGTTCATGACACTGACCGTGTGGTTGGCGGTGTTTTTCATGCGCCAGAGGGATTCCTGGGACGCTTTCTGCGTGATGGCCTCGGCGGACATGAGCTGAAAGATGCGGGTGTCCTCGGGGTAGAGCCGGGCAAACAGCTCCGTGGCCTCTCCTACGGCGAGCATGCGTTCGCGGGTGCGCCCCGAGAACCGGGCCGCGCGTTCGACCAGTTCGCCCTGGAGGCGGGTGCTCCGGTGAGCCAGCGCGATGATGATCTCTTCTTTGCAGGGGAAATACTGATAAACCGTGGCCTTGGCGCAATCCAGCGCGGAGGCGATCCGTGCCATGGTAAGCCCGTGGTATCCGCGTTTCAGGAGAAGCGACCGCGCGGTTTCGAGCAAGGCCTCACGCCGTTCCTGCATTTCCCGCTGTTTGGGTGACAGATAGGTTGCCATGCCAGTATTTTACGACGGCAGGTCGATTCTGTCAATCAGAACGCCGGGTCTGTGAGTGCCGCGTAATAAATTGTACGGTAATTACTTAAAAGGCACCGTCTTCCTGTTGAGGGTCAATTTTCAACTTACCGTCATAATACGCGGGGTCAACTTTCCGGGTCGCGGGGGGCAACAGGGCGGCATCTTGTGGGGTTCGTGGAAGGTGTGGCCAGGGACGGGCTGAACAGGGACGCACAGGGGGGAGCCGGGGATGGGCTCCCCCCTGTGCCCGGAGCGCTCAGCGCCCGGCGGCGTCTGCCACGTCGGCGGGGGTCATGCCGGCGGCGTCGGCAATGGCCCGCATGGTTTGTCCCGCGTCGGCCGTAATCCCGGCGGCCGAGAGCCGGTCGAGGGCGTCCTGCACCGGAATACCGTGCTGCTCACAGTATTCCGCGAGCGTTTTCCGACCCATGCCGGCCCCCTGGCCATGGCCTTCCCCGCCTCCGCTCTGAGGGGGGCTCATCAGGCCGAACAGCGCATCCGGAGAGACGTTGTTTTCTTCCGCGATGCTCTTGATGGTCTGGCTGGGGTCCGACACCGCATATCCGTTCTCTTTCAGTCTCGCGACCATGGCGTCAAGCGGCACTCCCCGGTTTTCGGCCATCTGGCTGAGGGTCCATTCTTCCGCGTGGGCCGCGGGCGGTTGGGCGCTGGCCGTTTCCCAATGGTTCTTTATGGACTCATTCCAGTCGGCGAGATAGGAGACGGGCGGGATGCCCCAGACGGTTCCGGCGAGCACCAATCCGCAGATCACCAGCGCTGCGGCGAACTCGCGTTTCAGGTTGAATCCCTTCTCGAAGCGCATCTTGAAATAGCTCCAGAAGGTGGTCCAGTTGTAGTAAAGATGCAGGAAGGCTGCCAGAAGGAACAGGAGGGCGGTTGCGGTGTGCAATGCGCCCCATTGCTCCTTATTGAGCCCCAGCACGGACCAGTCGGTCCAGTTGGCGACCCGGCCTCTCGGGGAAACATACAGCACGATTCCGCTGATGCCCAGCACGAGAAAGCCCAGGGTGACGATAAAGGTGGTCATGCCCTTCGAGTTGAACGGTTTGCGGGGACTCGGCTGTTGCGTCATGAGAATTCTCCTTCGTGTGCCATTGATGTTGGCAAGGCCCGTTTGATTCCCTCAACTGTTAACGTATACCCATCCGCGCGCGTGCGCCTCAGGGCGGTTCGGACCAGTTATCCGGCCCGTGCCCTGCAAGAACTGCGCGGCCCGTGAATTCTTTGCAGCCGGGCGCCCACTTTTGCCCGCCGCATTGCCTTCACGCCAGGTAAACTTGCAAAGACCGTGCCGATGGGGGAAAATCTCTGCGAGTGGGTCGGCCAGAGCGGACGTTTGGGGGTATCGCCGCGACGTCTTCGCGTTCTGCTTGCGAAGCGTCCCGGGAAAACGCGCGAAAGAACCGAGCCGGGAAGATGGGTGATCCGAGTCAAGAGTGTCGCCAGGGGGATGCCGCCCGCCAAGCCCCATTCATGTCCAATCTCCCATTTCAATCGGATCCCGCCTTCGCAACGCGCCGTGCCCTGTTGGGGAGCATCCGGGAACATCTTCTGAAGAGCAGACGCCTGTTGCTTGCCTCCGCGCCGTCACGGCCTGGCACTCAGTGCCCCACCGATTTCGCGGTGGAACTGGCCTGTCTGTGCCGGGATGATTTCGACGGGATCTGGTGGGTTCCCGGCGGCTGTACCGCCGCCTTGCCGGGGCTGTTTGCGGAGATCGCGATTGCGCTGAGACTTCCGGAGGCGGAATCCCTGGAACAGGAACGCATGGTGATGGCCGTCCGCAGACACCTGGTCCGGGCGCCTCGCACCTTGATCATCTTTGATCAGGTGACCGACCTGAAGTCGGTGAACGCGCTCGTGCCCGACCGGGTTCCCGGATGCGTGCTGGTGACATCGGCCGAGGCCCTGTCCGGCGCGCCGCTGGCCACGCTCGAAGTCTCCGATTTTCATCCTGCCGAGTCGCGGGAATTCCTCGCGGCGCGCCTGGGAACGCCCTTGACGGCGCAGGACGACGAGACGGCATTCCATCTGGGGGGCGTACCTCTGCTGCTGCACCTGTACGCCGGATGCGTGGCCCTGGAACCGGCCCGGCGCGCGGCGCTGCGCGAGGCGGCGGAGCGCTTGTGCGACACACATGCGCACGACGACAGGGCCAGGATACGAGCCCTCCTGGAACATCTGCTCCGGGAGGTTCTTTCCGTGCTTCGCGAGCGCGAACACCTGGCGTTCAACCTGTACGCCCTGGCGGCATTCATGGGGCCGCAACCGCTGTACGCGAACGTTTTCCAGGATGGGGTCACTCATCTGCCCGAAGTGCTGAGTAAAGCCCTGGCGGATCCGCGCGTTTTGCCGCGGTTGCTCGGGGTTCTGCGCAGAGCCGGGTTGGCACGCACCGGCCGGGCGGCCGTTTCCCTTCCGGCGGTTCTCCAGGAGCGATTTGTCTCGTCTCTTCCCGGGGAGGCCAAGGAGGCAGGGTGCCGGGCCGCCTTACGGTTTGTCGTAAACATGTTTCCGTTCAAGGAAGAGCACCAGACGTTCAATCTGCAGTGCTCCCGCCTCCTCGGACATGCGTCCGTTGCGGCGACATGGGCCGAGGTCATGGGTAGCTCGCTGGAAGACGCGGGCCGGCTTCTTAACCAGCTGGGGCTGTACCTCCGGGCCTGCGATCAGCGCGAGGAAGCGGTGAAGTATTACCTGCACGCGGTGGCGTGCGGCGAGGCCGTGGACGGCGAGAACCATCCGAAAGTGGCCGTACGCATCAACAACCTTGGGGTCGTATACCGTGAGACGGGGCGGCTCGACGAGGCCCGCCACGCGTTCCGGCGCGCGCTCCGCATCATCCGGGCCGCCTATGGCCCGGCGGACCCCATGCTGGCCATGGCGATGCGGAACCTGATTGCGGTTGCCGAGGACAGCAAAGACGAGCGAGAGATGGAACGCGCCTACCGGCGGGCCCTGCGCATCTACGCCGATTCACTCGGCCAGGCCCATCCGTACGTACATCAATGCCTTTCGAGTCTCGGGCGGATCCTGCGGAAACGGGACGACGTGGAGGGCGCAAAACGGTGCCTGGATGAGGCGTTGCGCTGCGCCATGCTGTGCAGTCCGCCGGATGACGAGGCCATTGCCTTGTACGCGCGGCACCTCGGCCGCCTGTTGCTGCGCTCGGGCGACGCCGGCGGAGCGCTTGAACGCCTGCAGACCGCGGTGACCCTGTGTCGCAAGCTGCATGGGGATTCGAGCCTCCCGCTGGCCGAGACCCTGTATGAGCTGGGCCACGCGCAACGCCAGGTGAAGCAGCTTTCAGAAGCCCGCGCAAGTCTCGAGGAGGCGCTGCGCATCAGCCAGTCGCTTCGGGCGAACGAAGAGTTGCAGGGGCGCATTCTGAGTCAATTGGCGCGGGTTCAGCGCGTCCAGGGCGATGTGCCGGGCGCGGCGGTCTGTTACCAGCAGGTCTGCCGCATCCAGGAAGCGATTGGAGGGGCACAGAACCCCGAACTGGTGGCGAGTCTGACGGACCTGGGCAACTGTCTCGAACAGGCCGGCAAGCCGCATGATGCCGAAGCCTGTTATCTGCGAGCCCTGGAACTCGAGAAGACCGTGAACACCGGCGACATCGGTCTGGGCACGCTGCAGTACCGGATTGGCGCCGTGAAACGGGCGCTGGGCGATTACACTCAGGCGCTGGAATTTCTCAAACTGGCCATCAGCGCGGACATGCGGGCCAGCGGAAGCCGCCATCCCGACGTGGCCCGCGACCTGCTCGGCCTCGGCCTCGTCTACAATGATCTGGGAGATTCGTCGCAGGCCGTCGGCAACCTGATGCGCGCCCTGGCCATTTACGAAGAGCAGCTCGGGCGGTACCACGCGCAGACTATCGAGGCGCGGAATGTCCTCGAGACGCTGGGCAGCGGGGAACCGTAACCCAGCCCCCCGCGACGGCTATGGGTTGCGGCTCGGGGCGAAGGTGGCGGGCAGAAACCGCCGCCCGCATGAGACCCGCCAGAATCTCAGGAGGCCGTCCTTTCCCAGAGAGAGCGCGTACGTGCCGGTGTGGTCCAGGTGGGCAGGCGCGCCTCCGTTGAAGGTGTGAAGGCACTGCCCGGTGTCGGTGTTCCAGAGCTTGAGCGTGCCCTGGCGGCTCCCGGTGAATACGAAGGCCTTATCGCGGGTGAGGCATGCACTGTAGGCTTCCGTGACATGCCCCTCGAGGGTGCGCAGGGGCTCGCCCGTGTCGATATCCCAGAGAATGACCTGGCGGTCGCTGCTGGCGGTGATTGCCAGGCGGGCATCTTCGCTCAGGCACACGGCGTGAATCCGGTTCGCGTGGCCGGCGAGGATGCGGACACATTGGGCCTCGCCCAGACGCCAGATTCTGGCGGTCGCGTCGCGGCTCCCCGACAGGGCATACCGCCCCGCGGCATCCATGGCGACGGCACTGACTCCCGCGGTATGCCCCTCCAGCACGTTCAGGCACGCGCGTGTTGTGAGGTTCCAGACGCGCACTGTGTTGTCCTGACCTCCGGATACCAGGAGCGTGCCTTCCTGATTGAGTGCGAGACTTCGAACCGGTGCGGTGTGTCCCGACAGAGCGCCCAGCAGGGTGCAGTCGGGCAGATGCCAGAGCCGAATCTCGTTGTCCATGCCCCCGGAGAACAGAAAGCGTCCGTCGCAGGAACATGCCAGCGCCAGCACGCCGTCGGGATGGGCCAGGACCTTTTTCACCCGTTCGCCCGAGAAGGGGTTCCAGGCTTCCAGGGTGCCTTTGTGGTAGCCCACGAGGGCCAGTTCGCCCCTCGGCGCAAGACAAACCGCCTTGACGGCGCGCGGCCGTCTTCCGAACGCGCGGACCAGGCCGCGGGTATCCTCGCTGGCCTCCTTCGCGGACGCAAGGGCGAGCTCGATTTCGCGCATGTTGCAGGGGGAAAGATCGATACGGTGCAGAATGTCCTCGGCGACCCGGCAGTCCCCCCACTCCAGCATCACCCGGGCCAGCAGGTAGCGCGACTGGGGACTGCGGTTTTCCTTTTCCATCAGTTCCATCAATGACCGGATGACGACAATGTCGGTGCAGCGGCCGGTGCGCCACTCATACAACAGATTGTTGAATCGCGTTTCCAACTGGCCGGGCGCCAGGGCCATGGCCTGTTGCCACAGGATCTCGGCCTCCTGCTGTTTGCCCAATTCGAAAAGGGATATGGCACGGTTGTTAAGAACTTCCGCCGACGCCAGTTCCGCCTTCGGGGGTTTCCGGTCGTAGGGGATCCCAAACGTCCACTGATAGACTTCGCGCAACGATTCCATGACTCTGTGCATGCTCCCCGGGCGATCCTCGGGCTTCGTGCGGAAGCACTCCTGGAGGAGCTCGGCCAGGGGTTCGGGCATATTCGCAATGCGCGTCCGTTCAAGACGGTTTGCCCGGTAGGCCTCGAACAGCTTCAGAAGCGACGCGTGGTCGACCCAGCGGGGCGTGCCCACGCACATTTCCAGGACGCTCGCCCCCCACCCCCAGATGTCGGCAAGATGGCTGGGGGGCGTCTCCGGACCCTGTTCCGGCGCGCTGTAGGCCGGGGTCCCCGACGTGGGATAGAACGTCGAAACGGCGTTGCTTGCCCCAAACGCGCGCATCAGCCCGAAATCCGTCACTTTGGCCTGACCATCCCGCGTCATGAGGACGTTGCCCAGTTTGACGTCCTGATGCACCAGCCCCTGTTCGTGCGCGTGATTCAGGCCCCATGCGATCTGCATGGCGACATCCAAAACGCGCTTGAGGACCTCTTCCGGGTCGCCGCGATAGAGCAGCTTGTGCCGCGTCCAGTGGACCACGGAACCTCCGGAGACAAACTCGAGAAACAGCCTCGGGATCCCGCCCAGGCGCCGGATGTAATGGCAACGGACCACATTGGGGTGCGGAGTGAGGCCCACCCAGGTTTCGCATTCGCGCTCGAAATCGCGCTGCCAGTCGTTGCGCCAGACCAGATCCGGACGTGGGGTTTTCAACGCCAGATCGATGCCCCAGCCTTTATGATGCACGCGGTGGACGTAGGCCATGCCGCCCCGGCCGATCAGTTCCCGCACCTCATACGTCGCCATGAACCGGTCGCCGGGTTGCAGGTCGGCGGGTACTTCATCGTCGTCATAGTGGCGCGAGTGCGTTTGCTGTCCGGTTGGCGTCGCCAGTTCGTGGGCAATGTAGACCAGTTCTTCACAGGCCGGGCATTGCAGGGTCCGCCCCAGATCGCGCTCCCGCACGAGAAGGATGTTGCCGCACCCGCATTCGATCCGATGCAGCGACTCGAGCTCGCTCACCTCTTCAGCAGGCAACTCTGTTCCGTCGATGCTCATGGCCTTGTTTTCGCGCCGCGACAAGCGCGCCGCAAACCACCGGCAAAGGAGACTGCTATTCGACGCGGCGCGCACGGCCGCCGCCCTGCCCCTCTGCCCGGCAGTCTTGAGGGTCTCGAATGACCTATGCGCTTAGTACAGTAATTCGAGAGCCTTCACATGTCAAGGGAACCACGCCCATATGAACATCATAGCGCACCTGCACATCGAACAAGCCCCGCGGACCTGCCGGAATGCGCCTGAAACGGTCTTCGTCATCGAGTACCCGGTCTGGAGACCGGTCTTGTGCCACAGGTCCCGTCGCCAGGCCGCCGTGGAGGGTCCCCCGGACCCGCCCGCGGAGCATGTACGGCGCCATGACCTTCCCCGGACCGCCTCACCCAAACGGTCTCGGGAAGCACTTCGCTCCGTACACCCAATCCTCCCGTTACCGAATTCGCACAGAGGGAACGAAAAGAAAACATGGTGCCCCGAGCAGGAATCGAACCTGCGTCTAAGCCTTAGGAGGGCCTCGTTCTATCCACTGAACTATCGGGGCGCGCCTGGGTGGTGCAAGGGTACGGAATAGCGGACCGGGTTTCAAGTCGTCTAGCCCGGGAGAGAAACAGGAGACGTGTCTGAACTGGGATTCGGGTATATGGTCAGCGACGTTTTGGCACGAGGTCTGACCGGATCAGGTTCATCCACGCGAGGCGAAAAGACAACGCCGTCAGCAGGCAGCCGACGCCGTATCTCATGCTTCGTCGGAAGTTTATGGACGATGCTTCCGGAAAGTACTTCGTCGGACAGCTGATCTCCGCCACCGGGAAGCCCAGGCTGATGATTTGAGCGAGCACCTGATTGTCAAAAACGAAATCATCCGAGTTGTATTCGAGGGGCAGCTGTTCAAGGATGCTGCGTGAGAAAGCCCGGTAGCCGGTATGGTACTCGGAGAGTTTGGCGCCGAGCAGAATGTTCTCGATAAACGTAAGCACTCGATTGGATATGTACTTCCAGAGTGGCATGCCGCCTTTTAACGCATAGCCCCCGAGGATTCTGGAACCCAGGACGCAGGAATAGAGGCCGTTGGCGATGAGAGCGGCCATCGCGGGAATCAGTTTGGGCGTGTACTGATAGTCCGGGTGGACCATGATGATAATGTCCGCCCCTTCCTCCAGGGCGAGCTTGTAGCAGGTCTTCTGATTCGCCCCGTAGCCGCGGTTGGAATTGTGTGTAAAGACCTTTGTGTGTGGCAGTGTCCGGGCGATGGCGGCCGTCTCGTCCTGGCTGGCATCGTCCACGATGATCACCAGGTCCACTACCTCCTGCGTCATCACCTCGTCATGCGTTTCGCGCAGCGTGCGCGCCGCGTTGTACGCAGGCATCACGACCACAATCTTCTTGCCGCAATACATCCGGTTCTTCCGAGGCTCCTCTAGGGTTCTCTTGTGCTGTTCAAAAGCGCTTCACCTACATCCGGTGGGAGCAAATCCGGACGGAGGCGCAGTGCCTCTCTGTATATGGGAAGAGCTTCATCGCGTTTTCCCAGCTTATCAAGGGCTGTCGCCAAATTAAACATGACGGATGCATCATCCGGCGCTTGTGCCAAGGCTTCGCGGAACAGGGCCGCCGCACGTTCAAATTTCTGTGTTGCTTCTTCCGGCTTGCGCATCTTTTCCAGGATTATCCCCATGGTGTAGTGTACGCTGCCGTTTTCAGGTTCCAGGCGTTCGAGCTCTTCAAAGGACTCGTACGCACTTGCATACTTCCCTTGCGCCAAACGTACCAGCCCGAGGGTTTTGTAACCAGGTACAAAATGAGGATGCAGTCTCATTGCCTCAGCCACATACTCTTCCGCTTCATCCAGGCGGCCTTCCTCCGCTAAGTAATCGCCCAGTGCGTAATTCGCCGTAGCGTTGTTTTTTGTGACCGCCAGGGCGTGACGAA
>Ga0123332_1005126_pt1 | contig 11215 bp, 14 predicted proteins | sample BioC12SIPDNA_4_FD_89958 | JGI IMG/M metagenome (GOLD analysis project Ga0123332, IMG submission 89958) | Anaerobic biogas reactor microbial communites from Washington, USA - Biogas_R2_A C12 SIP DNA | ecosystem: Engineered > Bioreactor > Anaerobic > Unclassified | place: Washington, USA...
GCCTGCTCGAACATGTCGCGCACGCGGCTGGCGCCGACGCCGACGAACATCTCGACGAAGTCCGAGCCGGAGATCGAGAAGAACGGCACCTTGGCCTCGCCGGCGATGGCCTTGGCGAGCAGGGTCTTGCCGGTGCCGGGCGGGCCGACCATCAGCACGCCGCGCGGGATCTTGCCGCCCAGGCGCTGGAACTTGGACGGGTCGCGCAGGAACTCGACCAGTTCGGCGACTTCCTCCTTGGCCTCGTCGCAGCCGGCGACGTCGGCGAAGGTCACCTTGGTCTGGTCCTCGCTCAGCATCTTGGCGCGCGATTTGCCGAACGACATCGCGCCCTTTCCGCCGCCCTGCTGCATCTGCCGCATCATGAAGAACCAGAAGCCGATGATCAGCGCCACCGGCAGCAGGTTGATCAGGATGTACACCAGCGACGGCCCGCTCGATGGCGGCGCGGCCTGGATCTCGACCTTGTGGTTGATCAGGTCGTTCATCATGCCTTCGTCGCGCCGCGGGGCGATCACGGTGCCGGTCTCGCCGCCCTTGGTGACGAACTCGATGGTCTTCTCGTCCTCGGCGATCTTCACCGACCGGATCTGGTCGCGCCGGACCTGCTCGATGAACTGCGAGTAGCGCACTTCGCTGGTCGCGCCCGTGCCCGGGCTGAAGCTGTTGAACACCAGCATCAGCACCACGGCCACCATGGCCCACAGCAGGAGGTTTTTCACCAGGTCGTTCATCGGGTCTTCCGGGCTTCCAATGGGGCCATGCTACTTGATTGCCGCCAGCTTGCCCTGTGCCAGGGCATAGACTTCAGGCGAGCGCCGGCGCGAGGCCGCGGGCTTGCGGATCGCGACCCTGGCGTAGCGCCGGCGCAGGTCGCGCACGTACCCGTCGAACCCCACGCCCTGGAACAGCTTGATCAGGAACGTCCCGCCGGGCCGCAGGTGGCGGTCGGCGAATTCCATGGCAAGTTCGGCCAGGTGCATGGCGCGCGGCTGGTCGACCGCTTCCATACCGCTCTTGTTGGGGGCCATGTCCGACAACACAAGGTCCACGGGCTGGCCGCCGAGCATCGTCTCAAGGCTGGATAAGACCGCATCCTCCCTGAAATCGCCATGAAGGAACTCGACCCCGGCCAGCGGCGGCATGTCCAGGATGTCCAGCGCCAGCACCCGGCCCGGCCGCGCCGGGTCGAGGCGGTCGAGTTCCTGGCGGACCCACTGCGACCAGCCCCCGGGCGCCGCGCCCAGGTCCACCACCACCATGCCGGGCTTCAGCAGCCGGTCGCGCGCCACCAGTTCCTCGAGCTTGAAGGCCGCGCGCGAACGCAGTCCGGCGGCCTGCGCCTTCTTCACGTAGGGGTCGGAGAAATGTTCCTTCAGCCAGCGACGGCTGCTCTTGCTGCGGGCCACGGCCTGCTCCGTCTCGTGCCGGCGGCGCGCGACCGGACCGATCCCGGGCGCGGCGCTCCCGCCAGGCGCGGCCCCGGAAGGGGACTGCGACGGGCATGATACCCTGCCATGCCTTTCCTCCGTGTCCCCGCATTCCGATGACGATCGCCCTGACCGCCGCCCAGACCCGCTTCCTGCGAGGCCAGGCACACGACCTCAAGGCGATGTTGCAGGTGGGCGGCAAGGGGGTAACCGACGCGCTGCTGGCCGAGGTCGACGGCGCGCTGGAGCACCACGAGCTGGTCAAGGTCAAGGTCGCCGCCGGCGACCGCGCCGACCGCGACCGTCTGGTCGACGAGATCGCCAGCCGCTGCGGCGCGGCGCTGGTGCAGCGGATCGGCCACGTCGCGGTGCTCTACCGGCCCTCGAAGGACAAGCGCCAGATCGTATTGCCGCGCGCCTAGGCGATCGCCATGCAGTTGATCCAGGAACGTCCCGACTTCGACTACTTCATGCGCGGCGCGGACGGCCGCGGCGCGCTGGTGAACGATCGCCGGCTCGAACGCAGCTTCATCGTGGCACCCCACCGGCTGGTCGAGGACTGGCCCGTTCGCGATGTGCGGACGCTGGCGGTGGCCGGCCTCGAGGCGCTGTTCGCGCTGGAACCGGAACTGATCGTGCTCGGCTGCGGCGACGTGCAGGCGTTCCCGCCGCAGGACACCCTGGCCGCCTGCCTGGCCCGCGGCATCGGGCTGGAGTCGATGACCAACGCCGCGGCCGCCCGCACCTACAACGTGCTGGCCGGCGAAGGCCGCCGGGTGGTGGCCGGATTCATCCTCGCCGGCTGAGCGGCCGGCACCCGCCTCAGCGCCGCGGCAGGGACTGCAGCGGGTCGACCGGCTTGCCGTTGTAGCGGGCGAACGGGCGCCGCCAGCGATCCACCGGATCGCGCGACCGCGAGCGCCCGGCGCGCTGCGCCGGGCCGGGGATCCGCCCGTTCCGAAGACCGGGCGCGCTCAGCGCCGCGGCAGGTACTGCAGCGGGTCGACCGGCTTGCCGTTGTAGCGGATCTCGAAATGCAGCATGTCGCGGGCCGCGCCGGTGCTGCCCATTTCGGCGATCTGCTGCCCCGCCTTGACCCTCGCGCCCTCGTTCACCAGCCGGGTGCGGTTGTGGCCATAGGCCGACAGCCACTGCTCGTCGTGCTTGACGATCACCAGCTCGCCGTAGCCCACCAGTCCCGAGCCCGAGTACACCACCACCCCGTCGGCCGCTGCCCGCACCGGCTGGCCGCTGCGGCCGACGATGTCGATGCCCTGGCGGGTGGGGTCGCCCGCGGCGAAGCGGCTGGCCACCTGGCCCTCAGTCGGCCAGCGCCAGGCCACGTTGCTGGTGACCGGCGGCGGCGTGGTCGGTTGCGGCGGCGCCTGGGTGGGCCGCACGGTGGTGCGCTGGCCCCCGGTCGCGGGCGGCCGCGTGCCCGCCGTGGTAGTGGAGGCGCGCGCCGTCCCCTGCCGCGGATACAGCCACAGCCGCTGTCCGGGATAGATGGTGTAGGGCGGCGAGATCCCGTTCCACAGCGCCAGGTCCATCGGGCTGATGCCGTTGTTGACCGCCAGCCGGTACAGGGTGTCGCCGCGCTTGACCACCACGCTCGCGCCGGGCTTCGGGGTCGACACCCTGGGCGGCGCGGAAGAGGACGTGCGCACCACCTTGGTGCTGCAGGCCGCCGCCGCCAGCGCCAGCATCGCCAGCAGGGCCATCGTCCACACGCGGGTTCGTTTGCTCATGGTTGCGTGTCGTCCTTCCGGTCCGGGGCCACGGGTGCGCCGGGCATCATCCCGTAAACCGCTTGAACAGTTCCTGCGCCACCAGCCCGCCGCCGCCGATGAGCACGCCGAAGTACACCATCGTGCCGATGTTGGCGAGGTGACCGAGCAGCACCGCCCCGCCGTCGCGCTGGATGAAGCCGATCGCGTAGGCCAGCAGGGCGATGGCCGGGATCGTGTTGCTGAAGGGCACGAAGCCAAACGGCGCCATCAGCAGCAGCGCGGCGAGGATGAAGGCGAGGTTGTTGAAGGCGTCCTGGGCGCGGCCATCGACCAGCGGCGACAGCCGGTGCGGGCGGCTCAGCCGCTCGAGCCGGTGCACCCAGCGCAGGCCGCCTGCCAGCGCCGGTCGCAGCCGCGCCGAAGGCAGGCGGCGGTCGCGCACGCGCGCGGGGAGCCAGAGCTGCCGGCGCAGCAGGCGGCTGACGCCAACCAGCACGATCGCCGCGCCGAACACCGTGCTCACCCCCGGGATCGAGACCGGGATCAGGAACACCAGGGTCAGCAGGATGGTAACCAGCAGCAGGCCTTCGTCGCCGAACAGGTCCAGCAGCTCGCCCATGCTCACGTGGTCGGGCGGCATGCGCGCGATCATGCCCTCGATCTGGGCGCCCAGGCTCTGGCCGTGGCCGGGGGGCGGGGCGGAACCGGCCATGCGGCTCAGTCGACCGTTCCCGAGAGCAGCGGCACGAACACCACCGGCCCCAGGTCGCGCCGCGAGAGCGAGCCGTCCGCTTCCCGGCGCAGCATCAGCAGCTGCTGCGCGCCCGAGGCGCCCACCGGCGCGACCAGGATGCCGCCCGGCGCGAGTTGCGCCGCGAGCGCATCCACCAGCGCCGGCGCGCCGGCGGTCACCAGGATGCCGTCGTAGGGGCCGTTCTCCGGCCAGCCGATGCGGCCGTCGTCGTGGCGGCTGCGCACGCTGAGCCCGAGCGAGCGGAAGCGCTTGCGCGCCACCCGTAGCAGGTCGCCGATGCGCTCGACCGTATGCACCTCCAGGCCCAGCGCCGCGAGCACCGCGGCCTGGTAGCCCGAGCCGGTGCCTACCTCGAGCACCTTGCGCGGGGCGTGGCCGCCGGTGAACAGCGCCTCGGTCATGCGCGCCACCACCCACGGCTGGGAGATCGTCTGGCCATGCCCGATCGGCAGCGCGGTGTCCTCGTAGGCGCGGGTGGCCAGCGCCTCGTCGACGAACAGGTGGCGCGGCACGGTGCGGATCGCGTTGAGCACGCGCTCGTCGGCGATGCCGTTGCCGCGCAGGCGCTCGATCAGGCGGTCGCGCACGCGCTGCGAGGTCATTCCCACGCCGATCGCCTCGGGCTGCAGGCGCAGGCGCGGGGTCATCACGACTGCGCCCCCTTTAGCTCGTCGGCCAGGCTGCCGACCCAGCTGGCGACCTGTTCGAGCGCCTGGTAGCGGGTGAGATCGACGTGGATCGGGGTGATCGAGATGCGGCCGTAGCGCACCGCGTGGAAATCGGTGCCGGGGCCGGCGTCCATCTCGGGGCCCGCGGCGCCGATCCACCACCAGCTGCGCCCGCGCGGGTCTTCCTGGCGGGTGCACGGCTCGGCGCGGTGGCGGTTGCCCAGGCGGGTGACCTCGAACCCGGCGATGTCGCTCCAGTGCCGATCGGGCACGTTGACGTTGAGGATAGTGTCGGCGGGCAGCGGGTCGGCCTTGAGGCGCTCGACGATCTCCACCGCCGCGCGCGCGGCGGTCTCGTAGTAGCGGCCGTCGTGGTTGACCGTTGCCAGCGACATCGCGATCGCGGGCAGGCCCAGGAAGCGCCCTTCCATGGCCGCGGCCACGGTGCCCGAATAGATCACGTCGTCGCCGAGGTTGGCGGTGTTGTTGATGCCCGAGACGACGATGTCGGGCTCGAGCTCGAACATGCCGGTGATCGCCACGTGCACGCAGTCGGTCGGCGTGCCGTACACGCGCCAGACCGCGGACTCGATCTGCTCGACGCGCAGCGGCATGTCCAGGGTCAGCGAGTTGCTGGCGCCGGAGCGGTCGCGGTCCGGGGCGACGATCAGGACCTCGTGGCCGGCGTCGCGCAGGCCCTGCGCGAGGATGCGGATGCCGGGGGCATCGACGCCGTCATCGTTGCTGACCAGTACGCGCATGAACCTCTGGGACCACCCTCGCTGTGGAAGTCGTACGACATGATACCGGATGCCGCGACGGCGTCGCCCGCGGGCGGCGGAACGCGGCATACTGCCGGCGATGGCGAAGAAGCCTCCACCACCGGACGAAGCCCACGCGCCGGGCGAGGACGACGATGCGGCGCTGTTCCGCGCCGCGATCGGCCCGGTGCGCGAACTGCCGCCCGTCGAGGCGCGCCCGGCGCGTCCTCGGCCGCGCCCGGGCACGCGCATGGCCGAACTGGACGATGCCGATGCCCGGGACGAGTTCCTGCGCCTGCTCGACGAAGCGCCGGTGGAAGCCGGCGACACCCTGCGCCATCGGCGCGACCAGGTGTCGGCGCGCGTGCTCAAGCGGTTGGCCCAGGGCGAGTACGCGGTGCAGGACGAGATCGACCTGCACCACGCCACCGCCGCGGCCGCTGCGACGCTGCTGCGACGGTTCCTGCGCGACGCGCGCGACGCGGGTGCACGCTGCGTGCGCGTCATCCACGGCAAGGGCCTCAATTCCGAGGGCGTGCCGGTGTTGAAGAACCTGTGCGATCGCCTGCTGCGCCAGCGCGCAGACGTGCTGGCTTTCCATTCGGCGCCACCGGCGCAGGGCGGGACCGGGGCGGTGCTGGTGCTGCTGCGTTCGCGCTGAAGCCGGCGCAGGCGATCGTGCGCACCGGCCGGCAAGGCTCGCGCGGCGCTGCCGCGACCGGGGCACCGGCCGGCCGCGACGTGGCTCTCCTCCCGTGGACGACCCTCAACCCCGGCCGGCGTTCCGCCCTGCGCCGGACCGGCCACGCGGACCCGCCGCGTGGCTAGTCTGGTGCCGCGCCTTCTCCCGCGACGTCCTCCACCTCGCCCAGTTCGGCGAGCACGCTGGTCGCGTAGCTTCCGGGCGGCAACGCGAACTCGAGGCGCAGGGTGGCGGGGTCCGGCCACGACCACGACAGGTCGCGCACGCACAGCCGGGTCGCGCGCCGCTCCTGGCGCAGCCCGGCCGCCTCCAGGCCTTCGCGCAGGCGCCGCAGGACCGGATCGTCCAGCGCGGCGAGCTCGAGTGCCCGCGCCGCCCCGGCGCTGCGCAGTTCGCCGCGGCCCCACAGCGGCGCGGTCGGGTGGATGTCGAAGGCCTCCAGCCGCGATTGGAGCTGCGCATCGGCCGCCACCGGGCCGAACACGCTGCGGCTGCCGTCGAGCATCCAGACCTCGCCATCCAGGCCGCGGTCCCAGCACCCCGCCGCCACCCGTGCCGCCAGCACCCGGTTGAACAGTTCCGAACGCGCCGCCGACAGCAGCATCGAACGCTCCTCGCGGCGAACCCGCCGGCCCGAGAACATCGCCAGCGCCCTGGCCACGTTGCCGCCGCCGCGGCCGAAACGCTGGCTGCCGAACGCATTGGGCACGCCGCGCGCGCGGATCGCCTGCAGCCGCACCTCGATCGCGGCAGGCTCGCCCTGCACCCGGCGCAGGGCCAGCACGAAGCGGTTGCCGGCCAGCGCGCCACGCGCAAGCTTGCGCACGTGGCGCGCGGCGTGCAGCACGCGCAGTCCCTCGCCGGTATCCGCTTCGCCGAAGGCGAGCTCCTCCAGCGGCGGGGCTGCGCGGCCGGGCAGGTGCACCGTGAAACGCTGGCGAACGACGGCGTGGCGGTCCTTGGTCCCGGCATAGCCCACCGCCGACTCGGGGACGCCCGCCCAGCGCGCGATGCGCCGGGCGACGAAGGCGGTATTGAGCGCGCGCTTCTCCACCGCCAGCAGCAGGTGCTCGCCACCGCCGCTGGCGTCGAACGCATCGAGTTCCTCCACCCGGAAGTCCCCGGGCGTCTCGCGCAGGCGCGCACGCAGCACCGGGCCGCCATGGGCGCGCGGCGCCGGGCCGGAGGCTTCGCTCACGCGGCCACGAGCAGGCACGCGGCGAGCGCGGCGATGCCCTCGCCGCGGCCGATGAAGCCCATGCGTTCGTTGGTCGTGGCCTTGACCGAGATCGCGTCCAGCCCCACGCCCAGGTCCGCCGCGATCGTCTCGCGCATCGCCTGCGCATGCGGGCCGACCTTCGGCCGCTCGCACACCACGGTCACGTCGGCATTGCCCACCCGCCAGCCGCGCTCGCGCAGCAGCGCGTTGCAGTGGCGCAGGAACACCCGGCTGTCGGCGTCCTTCCAGCGCGGGTCCGAGGGCGGGAAGTGGGTGCCGATATCGCCCAGCGCCAGCGCGCCGAGCATGGCGTCGCACAGCGCATGCAGCACCACGTCGCCGTCGCTGTGCGCGGCCAGGCCGCGCTCGTGCGGCACCCGCACGCCGCCGAGCATCACGTGGTCGCCTTCGCCGAAGGCATGGACGTCGTAGCCCTGGCCGATGCGGATGTTCACGGCAGGAACAGCTCCACCAGGCGGTTCATGTCGACGTGGCGGATCAGGCCCTGGGCTTCGGCCGCCACCCGGGGTTCGGCGAACAGCCCCTCGCCCGCCATCTGCCCGATCCGGCCGAAAGCCTCGCCGATCGCCGCATCGGCCGAACCGTCGCGGAACGCTTGCCGCGCCTGGTCGGCGCAATCGACGGTGAGCAGGCGCACCATCAGCTCGCCCATGGCGCGGTTGGCCTGTTCGCGGCGAGCGTCACTGACCCGGGCCAGGTCTTCCAGGTCCGGATGCAGCGCGATCGCCGAGAACATCCACTGCACCAGGGTGCGACGGTCGCCGGGACCGGTCGCCGTCACCACGCACGACTGCAGGTCGCCGGGCGCCTCCCGTGCGCCGGCCGCGCTCCACGGTGTCGCCACGCAAGCCAGCGCCAGCAGCCCGCCCAGGATGTGTTTCATGCTCCGTCTCCCTCTGCCTGGCGCCGTGCCAGGATGAATTCAAACCGCGCCAGATCGCTGGCGGTGGTGATCTTGAAGTTGTCCTCGTCGCCCTCGACCAGCAGCGGGCGCATGCCCTGGCGCTCCATCGCCATCGCCTCGTCGGTCACCTCGACCCCGGCTTCGCGCGCCGCTTCCAGCGCCCGCGTCAGCTGCAGGCGCCGGAACAGCTGCGGGGTGAGCGCGCGCCACAGCCGTTCGCGCGGCTCGGTACCGTCGATGCCGCCGTCGTCGCCGGCGCGCTTGAGGGTATCGCGCACCGGCGCGGCCAGGATCGCCCCCACCGGGTCGGCGCGCCCGCGTTCGAGCAGCGCCGTCAGGTCGGCGTGGCGCAGGTTCGGCCGCGCCGCGTCGTGCACCAGCACGAATTCGTCCGCGCGCACCTCGTGCGGCAGCGCGAGCAGCCCCGCCAGCACCGAGCCGGCGCGGGAGTCGCCGCCCGTGCAGGCCAGCAGCGGCTTGTCGTGCAGGCGGTCCCAGCCCGGCCAGTGGCGATCGCCCTCGGCCAGCACCACCACCGCGCCGCGCACGCCCGGGTGCGACAGCACGGCGTCCAGGGCATGGCCGAGCAGCGGCCGTCCGGCGACCTCGACGTACTGCTTGGGCAGCTCGCCACCGAAGCGGCTGCCGCGGCCGGCGGCGACCACGATCGCCCAGACCCCGCGCGCCGGGTCCGGGCTCACGGCCGCCCCTCCGGGTCCGGCTCCGGCTGCGGACGGTCGCGCTGGTCGTCGACCACGCGGTAGAACACTTCGCCCGGGCGGATCATGCCCAGCTCGCTGCGCGCGCGCTCCTCGATCGCGGCCTCGCCCGACTTGAGGTCGGCCACTTCCGCCGCCAGCGCCGCGTTGCGCTGCTGCAGGCCCTCGTTCTGCCGCGCCTGCTGCGCCACTCGCGCCTGGAGCTCCTCCACCGCGCGGGTCCCGCCCTCGCCGAACCAGAGGCGGTACTGCAGCCAGCCCAGCAGAACCACCAGCGCCAGCAGCAGTACGCGCAACCAGCGCATGGCCCGGGGGTCAACGCCGCAGCGAGACGAAGGCGTCGCGGCCGGCGTAGGCCGCGCCATCGCCCAGCTGCTCCTCGATCCGCAGCAGCTGGTTGTACTTGGCCACCCGGTCGCTGCGGCACAGCGAACCGGTCTTGATCTGGGTGGCGGTGGTGGCCACGGCAATATCGGCGATGGTGGTGTCCTCGGTCTCGCCCGAGCGGTGCGAGACCACGGCCGCGTACTTCGCCGCGTCGGCCATGGCGATGGCCTCGAGGGTTTCGGTCAGGGTGCCGATCTGGTTGACCTTGATCAGGATCGCGTTGGCGGTGCCGCTGTCGATGCCTTCCTTGAAGATCTTCGGGTTGGTGACGAACAGGTCGTCGCCGACCAGCTGGACCTTGCCGCCGATGCGGTCGGTGAGCTGCTTCCAGCCGTCCCAGTCGTCCTCGGCCATGCCGTCCTCGATGGTGACGATCGGGTACTGCGCGGCCCAGTCGGCGAGGAAGTCGACGAACTGTTCGCTGGTCAGGCGCTTGTTCTCGCCGACCAGGCTGTACTTGCCGTTGTCGAAGAACTCGCTCGAGGCCACGTCCAGGCCCAGCAGGATGTCGTCGCCGGCGCTGTAGCCGGCCTTGCCGATCGCCTCGAGGATGGTGTCGAGCGCCTCGACGTTGCTGCGGAAGTCGGGCGCGAAGCCGCCCTCGTCGCCCACCGCGGTGCTCAGGCCATGGCCCTTGAGCACCGACTTGAGCGCGTGGAAGATCTCGGTGCCCGCGCGTAGCGCCTCGGAGAACGAGGGCGCGCCCACGGGCAGGATCATGAATTCCTGGAAGTCGACGTTGTTGTCGGCATGGGCGCCGCCGTTGATGATGTTCATCATCGGCACCGGCAGCACCGGCTTGCGGTCGCCGCCCAGGTGCTTCCACAACGGCAGCTTGCGCGAGGCGGCTACCGCGTGCGCGTTGGCCAGCGACACCGCCAGCAGCGCGTTGGCGCCCAGGCGGCCCTTGTTCTCGGTGCCGTCGAGGTCGATCAGGCGCTTGTCCAGACCGGCCTGGTCGGTGGCGTCGAACCCGGCCAGCGCCTCGGCGATCGGGCCATTGACGTTGGCCACCGCCTTGCGCACGCCCTTGCCCAGGTAACGGGTCTTGTCGCCGTCGCGCAGTTCCACCGCTTCCCTGGCGCCGGTGGAGGCGCCCGATGGCACGGCGGCACGGCCGAAGGAGCCGTCGGCGAGGGTGACCTCGGCTTCCAGGGTCGGGTTGCCCCGGGAGTCGAGGATTTCGCGGGCGTGGATCTTGGCGATGCTGGTCATGTAGGCACAAACATCCGGTGGGTGGAGTCGGTCGCGAGTTTAGCGGAGCGCGGCGCGTCCTGCCGGCCCGGGCCGCCGGGCGGCCGCGCCGGCGGATCGTTGCCGGGGAAAGCGTTGCCGCGGCTGGGGACGCCGGCCGGGCCGCCTCCCGCCCGGCCGCGGGGCCCGGCTAGAGCGACTGTTCGGCGAAACCGCGGCGCTTGGTGACCGCATCGAGCTCGAGCAGGGTTTCCAGCAGCTCCTGCATGCGGCCCAGCGGCCAGGCGTTGGGGCCGTCGGACAGCGCCTTCGACGGATCCGGGTGGGTCTCGGCGAACAGGCCCGACACCCCCACCGCCACCGCGGCGCGCGCCAGCACCGGCACGAACTCGCGCTGGCCGCCGGAACTGGTGCCCTGGCCACCCGGCAGCTGCACCGAGTGGGTGGCGTCGAACACCACCGGGCAGCCGGTCTCGCGCATGACCGCCAGCGAGCGCATGTCGCTCACGAGGTTGTTGTAGCCGAAGCTGGCGCCGCGCTCGCAGACCATGATCTGCTGGTTGCCGGTCGACTTCGCCTTCTCCACCACCGGCTTCATGTCCCAGGGCGAAAGGAACTGGCCCTTCTTGATGTTGACCGGCCTGCCGGCGCTGCAGGCCTTGCGGATGAAGTCGGTCTGGCGCACGAGGAACGCCGGGGTCTGCAGCACGTCGACCACCGCGGCC
>Ga0123332_1005129_pt1 | contig 11214 bp, 9 predicted proteins | sample BioC12SIPDNA_4_FD_89958 | JGI IMG/M metagenome (GOLD analysis project Ga0123332, IMG submission 89958) | Anaerobic biogas reactor microbial communites from Washington, USA - Biogas_R2_A C12 SIP DNA | ecosystem: Engineered > Bioreactor > Anaerobic > Unclassified | place: Washington, USA...
GAGCAGGAGGGCTTCCAGATCTCCCAGCGGGCGGACTACTTCCACCAGGAGATCTCCCTGGAGACCACGCTCAACCGCGGCATCGTCAACACCCGCGACGAGCCGCACGCCAACGCCGTCCACTTCCGGCGCCTGCACACCATCGTCGGTGATGCGAACATGTCGCAGACCTCGACCTTCCTCAAGCTCGGCATGACCAAGCTGGTCATCGACGCCATCGAGGCCGGGGTCGACTTCTCCGATCTGCGCCTGGCCGACCCTGTCGCGGAGATCAAGAACGTCTCCCACGACCTCACCCTCACCCACGAGCTCTCGCTTGCCGACGGCCGTCGGCTCACCGCCGGCGACATCCTGCGGGTCTACCTCGACCGCGTCGACCCGATCGACCAGGTCGACGAGCGGGTGATGACCCTGTGGGGCGAGGTCCTCGACCTGCTCGCCGACGACCCCATGACGACCACCCACCTGCTCGACTGGACCGCCAAATGGGCCCTGATCAAGGGCTACGTCGACCGGGGCGTGCCGCTGTCCGACCCGAAGCTCAAGCTCATCGACCTGCAGTACCACGACATCGACCCGACGAAATCGCTGTACCACGCCCTGGTGCGCAAGGGCCGGATGCTCACGATGGCCTCCGAGGAGGAGATCGAGAACGCCGTGCTCACCCCGCCGGCCGACTCCCGTGCCTGGTTCCGTGGAGCGGTGTCCGCGAAATTCGGGGAGGACGTCATCGCCGCCAGCTGGCAGACGATGATCCTCAAGGCCGGCGAGGGTACCGCCCGCCTGGCCACCAACGACGTCGACGGCATGACCCGCGAGACGGTGGGCGCCATCATCGACGACGCCTCGACCACCGAGGAGCTGCTCACCGGCCTCCAGGGGATCGGCGTGGAGCCCGCGCACTACGTCACCCACCACAACAAGAACCACATCAACAAGCCCCACCAGCACTAGTTGCAAGGAGAATCCATCATGACCGGACCCCAGACCCAGGTTTCCGCCGGCGGCGGCGACGACCACTCCGACGACCAGGCCGCCGCAGCGGGCCAGGCCCAGCTCAACACCACCGGCACCGACGACCTGCTCGACGAGATCGACGGCCTGCTGGAGACCAACGCCGAGGAGTTCGTCCGCTCCTACGTCCAGAAGGGCGGGCAGTAGACCCCCATGACTGCACCTGAGTCGCCGGTGTTCGCCCGCCGCATCGTCGGCGTGGAGACGGAGTACGGCATCACCGCCGTGTCGAACGATCCGGGAAGCCACCTCACCCCGGACGAGATCGCCCGCTACCTGTTCCGCCCCATCGTGGCGCGCTACTCCAGCTCGAACATCTTCACCCCCAACGGCTCCCGTCTCTACCTCGACGTCGGCTCCCACCCGGAGATCGCCACCGCCGAGTGCGACAGCCTCACCCAGGTGCTCAACTACGACAAGGCCGGCGACCAGATGGTCGACGACCTCGCCCGCAACGCCGAACAGGCGCTGCTCGCCGACGGCCACGACGCCAAGGTGTTCCTGTTCAAGAACAACGTCGACTCCGTGGGCAACTCCTACGGCTGCCACGAGAACTACCTCGTCGGCCGTCAGCTGCCGCTGCGCAACCTGGGCAAGCAGCTGCTGCCGTTCATGGTCACCCGCCAGCTCATCTGCGGCGCCGGCATGATCGGCCGGGCCGGTGGAGGCTTCCCGCCCGGGTTCCTCATCGCCCAGCGCTCGGACCAGGTGTGGGAGGGCATCTCCTCCGCCACGACCCGCTCGCGGCCGATCATCAACACCCGCGACGAACCGCACGGCGACTCCGAACGCTTCCGCCGCATGCACGTCATCGTCGGTGACTCCAACCTCGCCGAGCCGACCTTCGCCCTCAAGATCGGTTCCACCCTGCTCGTCCTCGAGATGATCGAGGCCGGCATCGGCCTGCCCGACTTCGAGCTGGAGAACCCGATCGCGCACATGCGCGACATCGCCCGCGACACCACCGGCTCCACCGAACTGATCCTCAAGGACGGCGGCACGGTCACCGCCCTCGAGGTGCAGGAGGCCATCTGCGCGGCCGCCACCTCCTGGCTGGACCAGCGCCCGGACGAGGGCACCCCGACCGAGGAACTGCGCCGGGTCGTCGACCTGTGGACCCGGCAGCTCGACGCCATCCGCACCCAGGACTTCTCGCAGGTGGACCGGGAGATCGACTGGGTGATCAAACGTAATCTGCTCGACCGCTACCGCGACCGCCTCGGCGAGGACTGGACCAACCCGCGCCTGGCACAGATCGACCTGACCTACCACGACATCCGCCCCGGCCGCGGGCTGTTCCCGCTGCTGCAGGCCAAGGGCCTGGTGGATCGGTGGACCACCGACGAGGACATCGCCGCCGCCGTGCTCGAACCCCCGGTGACCACCCGCGCGCACCTGCGCGGACGCTTCATCACCCACGCCGAACGCCTCGGCGCACCCATCACCACCGACTGGGTCCACCTCAAGGTCAACGAGCCCGAACCGCAGCTGGTGGAACTGTCCGACCCCTTCGCCGCCGTGGACTCCCGGGTCGACGACCTGCTCGACTACCTCGACGCCCACGCCGGAGAGTACGGGGAGCACTGATGCCGGCCGCCGAGCACGCCGTCCAACGCCTGACCCGACTGGTCTTCGCGCTTCTCGACGCCGACCGTCAGGGCGGCCGCATGCTCACCCCCGCGTGGATCCGCACCCACGTCGACGGGTACCAGGACATCAGCGACGACGCTTTCCTCACCAAACTCCACCGCGACATCGACACCCTCGCCCGGGCCGGCGTCCCCCTGGAATCCCGGCAGTCCCGCGACGGGGAGGGCACGAGCTACCGCCTCCAGTCCGAGCAGTACGAGCTGCCCGAGATCACCTTCACCCCGGAGGAGGCCGCCGTCCTCGGACTCGCCGGTGAGATGGGGCAGACCAGTGAGCTCGGCGTGTTCGCCCGTTCGGGGTGGACCAAGCTCGCCGCCTCCGGGGTCAGCCGCGACCTGTCCCAGGCACCGGTGTTCGCCGCGGTCAACGACCTGACCTCCCTCTCACCCGTGGTACTCACCGACATCCTCACCATCGTCCGGGCCGGGTACCGGATGACCTTCGACTACGCCGCCACCCCGACCGCGGAGCCGGTGCGCCGGGTGATGGACCCGTGGGGGCTGGTCACCCTGCATGACCGGCTCTACCTCGTCGGACACGACATCGACCGGGACGCACCCCGGTCCTTCCGCATCCGCCGCATCAACAACGTCCGCGCCCGGCGGGAGAAGGCGACCCACCCCACGCCGCCGACGTCTCTGCAGCACATCGTCGAGGAGTCCCTGAAGTACGGCCGCCAACGGGTCGACGCCGTGCTCACCATCCCCGAGGGCACCGCGCACGAACTCGCCGCCGCCGGACACCGCCGGACGGATGGGCGAGTCGAGCTTGTCGACGTCGACCGGGACTGGCTCGCCCGCACCGCGGCCGGCTTCGCCCCGGCCGTCATCGTCCACGAGCCCGCGGACATCCGCCACGACATCGTCGAGCTGCTGAGGAAGGCCGACTGAGATGGCACGACACAAGGACTCCCCGGCGAAGATCGACACCCTCGTCCGCTCCCTCAATCTCATCCCGTACTTCCAGTCCCATCCGGACCGCACCGTCATGGAGGCGGCGAAGGACCTGGGACGCGACCCCGGCGAGCTGCTCGCTGACCTGCACCGGCTGTCCCTGTGCGGCGTCGGCTCCTGGCCCGAGGAACTCGTCGACCTCACCGCCGACTACCGCGAGGTCCGCATCACCAACTCCCAGGGCATGGACCGGGCACTGAGGCTGACCCCGACCGAGGCCGGAGCGCTGCTGCTCACCCTCGAATCCCTCGAGGGCATCCCCGGGCTCACCGACCGGGAGGCCGTCGTCTCCGCCGCGGCGAAACTGCGCTCCATCCTCGACCCCCGGGCCGTGGCGATCTTCGACTCCCTGGCCACCGACGACCCGGCCGAATCCACCGCTCAGGTCATCCTCCGGGAGGCCATGCAGTCCGACCGGCGGGTGCGGTTCACCTACCGTTCCGCCTCCTCCGACACCGAGACCGTCCGCACCGTCGACCCGGTGCGCATCTTCGTCAACGGCGGCGAGACCTACCTGGCCGGCTGGGAGGAGGCATCCGGGCGGCACAAGAACTTCCGCGCCGACCGGATGAGCGACATGACCGTCCTCGACGAGCAGGCCACCCCGCACCTCGACCGGATGCCCTTCGACGCCGACGACCCCTTCAGCTTCCGGACCGTCGCCGAGCACGCCCACCTTCTCGTACGTGCCGACGCCACCTGGCTCGCCGACTACTACCCCCTCGAGCTGGGTCAGGACCGGGGCGACGGGATGGTCGAGGCCCGCATGCCCGTCGGCTCCGCCGAGTGGTTCATCCGCTTCGTCATCGGCCAGTCCGACCGCCTCACCGTCACCGCGCCGGCCGACCTCGTCGAGCAGGTGCGCCACCGCGCGGAGGCCGGTCTCACCGCGTATGATGAACGGCCAGACCGGTAGTTCACCCGAACCACCTGCACGTTGACACACCCGTCACACCCGAAAGGTCCCCATGCCCAACCTTGGTGCCACCGAGCTCATCATCATCGCCGTCGTCCTGGTTCTGCTCTTCGGGGCGAAGAAGCTCCCGGACGCGGCCCGCTCCATCGGCCGCTCCATGCGCATCTTCAAGTCCGAGGTCAAGGAGATGGGCAACGACGATCAGCCGCAGAACCAGCAGCCCCAGCAGGGACAGCTCGCCCCGGGCCAGCAGGGCTACTGGGACCAGCCGCAGAACCAGCCCAACCCGCAGTACCACTCGCCGCAGCAGCCGCAGGCCGGCTCCACCCCGGCCGGACAGCAGCCGCCGCAGCCGGGGTACCCGCAGCCCCAGCAGCCCGGCAACCCGCCGGCCGGCTACCAGCAGCCGGGTAACCCGCAGGGCTACCAGGGCCCGCAGCAGTCGAACCAGTAGGCGGGCCACCCTCTGATGTCCGACACCACAGGCGTCAAGCGTTCCCGGCGATTCCTGGGCAGGAAGCCGGGCGCGAAGAAGGAGAAGTCCCCGACCGGGGACATGTCGCTCGTCGAGCACCTGCAGGAGCTGCGACGCCGCGTCATCATCTCCATCCTCGCCCTGGTGGGCGGCACCATCATCGGATTCCTCTGGTACCAGCACGGGGCCCTGGGACTGCCGCCGCTCGGTGAGATCCTCCGCGGACCCTACTGTTCGCTCCCGGCCGAACGCCGCGCCGACTTCTCCCACGACGGTGAATGCCGCCTGCTGGCGACCGCGCCGATGGAGATGTTCATGCTCCGCCTCAAGGTCGGTGCCCTGGCCGGCGCGGTGCTCTCCTCGCCGGTGTGGCTGTACCAGATCTGGGCCTTCATCGTCCCCGGCCTGCACAAGCAGGAGCGGCGGGCGACCTTCGTCTTCGTCACCCTCGCTGTCCTGCTGTTCACCGCCGGCGCTGTCCTGGCCTACTTCGTCGTCCACTTCGGCCTGGAGTTCCTCATGGGCATCGGCGACGAGTTCCAGGCCGCCGCCCTCACCGGTGAGCGCTACTACAACTTCCTGCTCGTCCTCCTGCTCATCTTCGGCGTGAGTTTCGAGGTCCCGCTCATCCTGGTCATGCTCAACATCGTGGGCGTCCTGGAGTACGCGACCATCAAGGACAAGCGACGGATCATCATCCTCGTCATCTTCATCTTCGCGGCGTTCATGACCCCGGGCCAGGACCCGGTGTCCATGGTCGCCCTGGCCGTCGCACTCACGCTGCTCGTCGAGATGGCGCTGCAGTTCGCCCGGTGGAACGACAAGCGCCGGCAGAAGCAGCGCCCGGAGTGGCTCGACCTGGACGATGAGGCGGCCTCACCGTTGTCCACCGGGCCCGGGGGAGTGGACGCCCCGCAGCCGGTCGCCCCGGCTGCCCCGGTCGGCGAACCGACCCACCGAACCACCGGATCGGCCACCACCTCCCTCGACCAGGCCGCCCGCCGCCCGGGCACCTTCGACGACGTGCTGTAGCCCCGCTCACCACGCACGTTTTTCAGTAGCGTGGTGGCATGAACGAACAGGCCTACACGCATCTGGCGGAGTTCACCGCCGACCTCGGATTCCCGCTCGATGACTTCCAGATCGAGGGGTGCCGGGCCGTCGAGGAGGGCCACGGGGTCCTCGTGTGCGCGCCCACCGGCGCCGGCAAGACCATCGTCGGCGAGTTCGCGGTGTCCCTGGCCCTGTCCCGGGGCACCAAGTGCTTCTACACCACGCCGATCAAGGCGCTGAGCAACCAGAAGTACCACGACCTGGTGGAGGCCCACGGTGAGGATGCCGTGGGGCTGCTCACCGGTGACGTGTCCATCAACAGCAACGCGGAGATCGTCGTCATGACCACCGAGGTCCTGCGCAACATGATCTACGCCGGGTCCTTCGCCCTCGACCGGCTCAGCCACGTGGTCATGGATGAGATCCACTACCTGGCGGACCTGTCCCGGGGTGCGGTGTGGGAGGAGGTCATCCTCAACCTCGACGAGTCGGTGAAGATCATCGGCCTGTCGGCCACGGTGTCGAACTCGGAGGAGTTCGGCAACTGGCTCACCACCGTCCGCGGTGACACCACGGTCATCGTCTCCGAGCACCGTCCCGTCCCGCTGGAGCAGTGGATGATGGTGGGCCGGAAGATCTTCCCGCTGTTCGAGCCGGGCACCGGGGGAGAGGTCAACCACGAGCTGGAACGTCGCATCGAACGCCTCGAGGCGGCCGACGCGTCGGAGGGGCGCGACGACTGGGAGTCCGGACGTGGGTTCCGGGCCCGGGCGGCGGGGCGTCGCTCGGGTGCGCAGCGGCCCGCGGACAAGCAGCGCCCGGTCGGCCGACCGGATGTCATCCGTCTGCTGCAGGGTCAGCAGATGCTGCCGGCCATCACGTTCATCTTCTCCCGGGCCGGCTGTGACGGCGCGATGTTCCAGTGCCTGCGCTCCAACCTGGTGCTCACCTCCCAGGAGGAGGGGGAGCGTATCGGGGAGATTGTCGACGCCGGGGTGGAGGGCATCCCGGAGGAGGACCTCCAGGTGCTGCAGTTCGCCCAGTGGAAAGGGGCGCTCAAGCGCGGTTTCGCGGCACATCACGCGGGCATGCTGCCGGCCTTCAAGCACATCGTGGAGGACCTGTTCGTCCAGGGCCTGGTCCGGGCGGTGTTCGCCACGGAGACCCTCGCCCTGGGTATCAACATGCCGGCCCGCACGGTGGTGCTGGAGAAGCTGGTGAAGTTCAACGGTGAGGCCCACGTGGAACTGACCCCGGGCCAGTACACGCAGCTGACCGGTCGGGCGGGCCGACGAGGTATCGACGTCATCGGCCACGCCGTGGTCCAGTGGGCGCCGGCCATGGACCCGCGCGCTGTGGCGGGCCTGGCGTCGACGCGGACCTATCCGCTCATCTCCACCTTCGCCCCCGGTTACAACATGGCCGTCAACCTTCTCAACATGATCGGTTTCGAGCCCTCCCTGCGTCTGCTGGAGAAGTCCTTCGCGCAGTACCAGGCCGACGGTTCCGTCGTCGATGAGATCCGGGAGATCGAGCGCGCCGAGCACCGCGTCCGAGAGCTGCGCCTGCAGCTCAACCGGGACATCGCCACGTTCAATCCGCCCGCAGCTGACGGGGAGGATGCGGCCGAGCTGCTCATGGAGTACATGCGCCTGCGCCGCGAACTCAGCGACGAGGAGAAGTCCGCGCGCCAGCATTCGCTCCAGCAGCGTGCGGAGGAGACCGCCACCATCTTGGGCAAACTCCAGCTCGGCGACGTCATCGCCATCCCGGGCCGCAAACACCCGGTACTGGCCGTGGTGGTCACCCCGGCCAACCAGATGCGCGATCCCCGCCCGTGGGTGACCACCGAGCAGGGCTGGTCCGGGCGTATCGACGCCGCCGGGTTCCAGAATCCCCCCATCGTCCTGGGGCACATGCGCCTGCCCCGCAACGTGACCAAAGCGCCGCGCAAGAACACCCGGTATGTGGTTCAGCAGTTCCAGCGTCACAGCTTCGGTCGGCCGAAGAAGATGAAGCAGTCCGCCCGCGTCCGCGACTCGAAGAAGGTCATCGCCCTGCGGGAGGCACTGCGCAACCACCCGGTGCATTCCTGGCCGTCCACCGACCGGGAGCAGCTGGCCCGGGTGGGGGAGAAGCTCGCCCGCCGCGAGCGCGATCTGCACCGCCTGGAGACCCGGGTGGAACGAGCCACCGACACCCTGGGCAAGCACTTCGAGCGCATCATCGGGCTCCTGTCGGAGATGGACTACGTGGAGTTCGAGGGCACCGGTGCCGACCGCGTGCCGGTGATCACCGACGAGGGTGAGCGTCTGGCCCAGATCCACAACGAATCCGACCTGCTGGTCGCGCAGTGCCTGCGGCGTGGCATCTGGAACGAGCTGGACCCGGCGGAACTGGCCGGCGTGGTGTCCATGTGCACCTTCGAGAACCGCAAGGCCACCGGCGGGGAGGCCCAGGCGGCCACCGAACGGATGGCCACGGCGATGGATGCGACGACGAGCATCTGGACGGAACTGGCCGCCGACGAGCGCCGCCACAACCTGCCCGTCACCCGCGAACCGGAGGCGGGCTTCGCCCTGGCGATCCACCAGTGGGCCGCCGGTGCACCGCTCGGCTACAGCCTGGCGGCGGCCGCCGACTCGGGTGCGGAGATGACCCCGGGTGATTTCGTCCGCTGGTGCCGGCAGGTCATCGACCTGCTCGAGCAGGTGGCCAAGACCGGTTACACCGACGAGGTGCGGGGCACTGCCCGCCGGTCGATCGACGCGATCCGTCGTGGGGTGGTGGCCATCGGCAGTTAGTAGCGGTCCCGCAGGGCGTCGACGGCGGACGTGATCTGGCGGTGGTACGGCGCGACCTGCTGGATCGTGGCGATACGCAGGTTCTTCCCGAAGGGGTCGGTGATGAGCGACTGCACGCCGACGACCTCGCCGTCGACGATGACCGGCCCGCCGGAATCCCCCCGGACCGCGGGCGGGTTGTTGTAGATCAGGGCGCCGGAGCGGACGACGGTGGCCAGGTTCCGGGAGAACCCGAAGGGGGTGTAGCCGACCACCCGGCCATGGCGCTGCTGCGGGGAGAGGTAGCTTCCCCCGAAGCCCCGGGTGAGGGTGCGGGCGAGGAAGGGGGCACGGGACGTCGATACGCGCGGCAGATCCTTGGGCGGGGAGAGCCGGTCGAGGCGGACCACGGCGAGATCCGTCAGCGGGATGGTCACCGCACCCAGGACGGTGGCGTGGAAGTTGGCGCCGCCGACCTTGAGGGGACCCTCCTTCTCCCGGAAGAAGTGCGCGCAGGTCAGCGCGAACTCGGTGCGGGTCTTGAGGGCGGCGTCGAGGTCGGGACTGATGAGCACACCGGAGCAGTAGGTGCGGCCGGCGGCGATGCGCAGGGTGAAGGAGGTGGACACGCGGCCCAGGCTACCGGGCTTCTCTACCATGGCGGGCATGGCTGAACTGTTCTCCCCCGATGTCTACGCCCGTCGCCTCACCGATGCCGCCGTGCTGGCGGCCCGGGCCGGGTTGGCCGGTCTCATCGTCGGCTCCGGCCCGGAGCTGGCGTACCTCACCGGGTCCTGGGTCTCCTCCCACGAACGGCTCACCGCGCTCGTCGTGCCCGCCCACGGCACACCCCGGCTGGTGGTCCCGGCCACCGACGCCGGGGATCTCGCCGATTCCGCGGTGCCGGAGCTGAACATCGAGGTTTCCGGCTGGGTCGACGGCGACGACGCCCACGCTCTCGCCGTCGCCGCGCTACCCGCCGGCCCGGTGGCGCTGGGGTCGAGCCTGACCACGCTGCACGTCCTGCGCCTGCAGGAGCTGGTGGGTGCCCCGACAGTGCCCGCCGCGACCACCCTGTCCGAGCTGTTCATGCGCAAGGACCCCGCGGAGATCGACCAGCTGCGGCGTGCCGCCCACGCCATCGACGCGGTCCACGCGCGCGTGACCTCGCTCCTGCGGGAAGGACGCACCGAAGCGGAGGTGGCCGCCGAGCTCGACGCCCTCATCCTGGACGGGCACGACTCGGTGGACTTCGTCATCGTCGGTTCCGGCGCCAACGGCGCGAACCCGCACCACAGCTTCTCTGACCGTCAGCTCACGCGTGGCGACGTCGTCGTGGTCGACCTCGGCGGCACCCTCGGCCCCGGTTACCACTCCGACTCCACCCGCACCTACGTCGTCGGCGGGGCGGGGGAGGCCGACCCGGAGGCGGCCGCCGCCTACGAGGTTCTGCACCGCGCGCATGCGGCGGCGGTGGCTGCGGTGCGGCCGGGGGTGACGGCGGCGTCGATAGACGCGGCAGCGCGCGAGGTGATCACGGACGCCGGGTACGGGGAGCTGTTCATCCACCGCACCGGCCACGGCATCGGCCTGTCCACCCACGAGGAACCGTTCATCATGGCCGGCAACGATCTCGTCCTCGAGGAGGGGATGTGCTTCTCCATTGAGCCGGGCATCTACCGGTCCGGGCGGTGGGGGATGCGGCTGGAGGACATCGTCACCGTCACCGCCGACGGCGTCGAACTGTTGACGCGTCAACCACGTGAGCTACACTAAGCCCATGAACACGACAGCCCTGTTCGTCGGCCACGGCTCACCGATGAACGCCCTCGAGGACAACGACTTCACCCGCACCTGGTCCGACCTGGGCGACAGCATCACCCCCTCGGCACCGCGGGCCATCCTCTCGGTCTCCGCGCACTGGTACACCCGCGGCACCGGCGTCACCGCGATGACCAACCCCCGCACGATCCACGACTTCTGGGGCTTCCCGCCCGAGCTGTCCGCCGTCTCCTACGACGCCCCCGGTGACCCCGAGATCGCTGAACTGGTCCGCGACGTGGCCAAACCCACCCTGGTACAGAACGACCAGGAGTGGGGACTGGACCACGGCACCTGGTCTGTACTCAAGCACATGTTCCCCGACGCCTCCATCCCGGTGGTCCAGCTGTCCATCGACGGCACGAAACCGCTGTCCGAGCATCTCGACCTGGGCACCCGCCTGGCACGGCTGGCCACCGAGCATGACGTGCTCATCGTCGGCTCCGGCAACGTCGTCCACAACCTGTCCATGGTCGACTGGAACGCCGGGAACACCGGCACCGCCTGGGCCGACAGCTTCGACGAGGCCGCCCGGGACATCATGCTGAC
>Ga0123332_1005135_pt1 | contig 11207 bp, 7 predicted proteins | sample BioC12SIPDNA_4_FD_89958 | JGI IMG/M metagenome (GOLD analysis project Ga0123332, IMG submission 89958) | Anaerobic biogas reactor microbial communites from Washington, USA - Biogas_R2_A C12 SIP DNA | ecosystem: Engineered > Bioreactor > Anaerobic > Unclassified | place: Washington, USA...
AAGCTCCGCAAGGACAGGTGGACCTCGGCGGACGCCGCGGGCCTGTCGATCCTCGCGGGCCTGCTGCGCTACGACGAGGTCAAGGCGGGCTGGTCGAGCAGGATGATCTCGGACCTCAAGCGCATCCCGTCCTCGGCGTTCGAGGCGGTCGACACGAGCTCGATGCGCATCTCGAGGAACAGCGCGAAGGCCCGCCAGCCGTAGCCGACGGGCCCTGCGCACCACCGCGGTGGATCAGTCGAACTGCGGACCAGCGGTCCGGGTGCGCTTGAGCTCGTAGAAGCCCGGGACACCCGTGATGAGCACGAAGCCGTCCCAGAGCCGGCCCGCGGCCTCGCCCTTCGGGGCGGGCGTCATGACCGGCCCGAAGAACCCCGTGCCGTTGATCGCGACGACGGGTGTGCCGACCTCGTCGCCGACGATGTCCATCGCACCCTGGTGCGAGGCACGCAGCGCCTCGTCGTGCGCGTCGGTGCCCGCGGCCTCGGCGAGCTCGGCGGGCAGCCCGACCTCCGCGAGCGCCTCGGCGATCACGGCGTCGAGGTCCTCGCCCCGGCCACCGGGGTGGATGCGGGTGCCGAGCGCGTCGTAGAGCGGCTTGACGACCTCGTCGCCGTGGGCCTGCTGCGCGGCGATCACGACGCGCACGGGGCCCCACGAGCGGTCCATGAGCGCGCGGTAGTTCTCCGGCAGGTCACGACCCTCGTTGAGCACCGACAGGCTCATGACGTGCCAGCGCACGTCGACGTCGCGCACCTTCTCGACCTCGGTCATCCACCGCGAGGTCATCCAGGCCCAGGGGCACATCGGGTCGAACCAGAAGTCTGCCGTCGTGCGGCCCGTGGGCTCCGGTGCGGTCGTGGTCATGCGTTCCTCCTCGGTCTGGACTGACCTCAGGGTACGTCGCGGCGGCGACCGGCCCGGCCAGCCGCTAGAACAGCGAGGACCCCGCGCGCGCGATCGAGAAGCCGTGGCCGGTCCCGTCGTGGCGGCAGATGATCCCCGAGCGTGAGCTCGTGCACGTGTAGCCGAACGCCGAGGTCGAGGTCTCGTACTCGAGCTCGGGCGTCCCGCTCGGCGCCTTGCCCGGCGGCCTTCCTGTCACGCACGGCCGCTCGGCGCCCTCGGCGGTCACCCGCACGACGTGCCCGACCGTGCCCTCGCAGTCTTCGTCCTCGACAAGACCTTCGGCGGACAGCTCGGCGATCGAGCACGAGGCACCATCGGGCGAGATCGAGCACACGATGTTGCCGCTCGGCGAGGCGAACAGCCGTGCCTCGTCCTCGCCCTCGGTCGGGTCCTCGGTCCGGGTCGGGGAGGTCGCGGTCTGGGACGCCTGCGCGCTCGGGCTCGTCGCGGGTGGCGTCGCAGGGTCCGCGGTCGCGCTCGCGGCGGCGCTCGTGGGAGGCGGCGTCTCGGGCCCGCCACGCGTCGCGAGGATCACGACGACCAGCGCGATCACGAGCACGACGTCGACCGCGACGAAGGCGCGCATCGCAGGGCTGAGCCGGCGCCGACGTGACTCGCTCGTCATCTCTCCACTTCCCTCGCCGTGCCCCCCTTCGGCGCAACAGCATCACACGGTTCGCGCCGGCCTCGCCAGGGACCGCCGACGACGCCGCCCGCCACGTCCTGCGGACGACGCCACCTCGCCGCAGTCCGCCGACGACGCCGCCCCGCAGCCTGCAGACGACGACACTCCCCGGCGCAGCCTCCGACGTCGCCCCGGCGGGTCAGCCGAGCAGCTCCATCGCGGCCGCACGTCCCGCGACGGCGCTCACCCCGCCGCCGCGGCGTGCGCCTGCGCCTGCGAGCAGCACGCGCGGGTGCTCGGTGCGCACTCCCCAGGTCCCGCGCTCGTCCTCGTCCTCGGCCCACGGCCACTGCAGGGGCCGGTGGAAGATGTTCCCGCCGGGCATCGCGAGCTCGGCCTCGAGGTCGACCGGGGTGCGGGCCTCGACGCACGGCACGCCCGCAGGGGTCTCGGCGAAGCAGTCGCGCACGGGCTCGGCAAGCACCGAGTCGAGCGAGGCGAGCGCCGCGTCGAGGGCCGCCTGTCGTGAGGCCTCAGGGTCGGCACGGAACAGCCGGGCGGGCATGTGCAGGGCGAACATCGTCAGCGTGTGCCACCCCGCCGCGCGCGGGCCCGGCCCGAGGATGGACGGGTCGGACAGGGTGTGGCAGTAGATCTCGGCGGGCGGGAGGCTCGGGATCCTCCCGGCAGACGCCTCCTGGAACGCAGTCTCCAGCTGGGACGCGGTCTCGTTGATGTGGAAGGTCCCCGCGAAGCCCGCGGCGGGGTCGACGTCGGACCGCAGGCGCGGGAGCCGTTCGAGCACCATGTTGACCTTGAGCTGGGCGCCCTCGACCTCCTCGGGCTCACGCCCGAGCAGGCGGTCGAGCACCGCGGGTGCGCACGCCGCGAGGACGTGCCCCGCTTCGACCTCGTGGCGGACGCCGTCGTCGTCGGTCCACGCGACCGCTGCGAGCTCTCCGCCCGGCCGCGGGGTCCCTGGGTGGATCTCGGTCACGCTCGCACGCGTCACGAGCCGTGCGCCGGCCTCGCGCGCAACCCGCTCGAGCTCGGACGCGACCGTGCCCATCCCGCCCACCGGCACGTCCCAGTCCCCCGTCCCGCCCCCGATCACGTGGTACAGGAAGCAGCGGTTCGCGAGGCCGTCGACGTCGCCCACGCGCGCGAAGGTCCCGATGAGGCCGTCGGTCAGGACCACGCCGCGCACGAGGTCGCTCGCGAAGGTCTCCTCGACGAGCTCGCCGAGCGGACGCTCGACGAAGTCGCGCCAGTCCTCGGGCCCGATCAGCTCGCGCGCCTCGTCACGACCGGGCAGAGGTGCGGTGAGCGTCGGGAACAGCCGACCCGCGAGCGCCGTCGTGCGCGCGTAGAAGCCCTGCCACGCCGCGAAGTCCCGCGCGGCGCCCACCGCCGCGAAGGACCGGGCGGTCGCGCGCGGGTCCTGGGTGTCGACGAGCAGGCCGCGTGCGGGGTCCTCGGGGTCGGGGGTGAAGGACGAGAAGCGCCGACGGCGCAGCTCGACGCGCAGACCGAGCTCGTCGCGCACCGCGCGGGGCAGGAGCGAGACGAGGTAGGAGTAGCGCGAAAGTCGCACGTCGACGCCGTCGAACACGCGCGCCGAGACGCTCGCCCCACCCACGTGGGCCGAGCGTTCGAGCACGAGGACCGAACGCCCGGCGCGGGCGAGGTAGGCGGCCGCAGCGAGCCCGTTGTGGCCGGCCCCGACGACGACGACGTCGTAGCGCGGGGCGGTCGGCGTCGTCACACGGGCGAACCTAGTCGAACTCGGTGCGCTGCGTGCGCCAGAAGCGCGAAGACTCTCTCCTCGAAGGTACGTCCGCGCGCACGCCCCGGGCGATAGATTTTGGCCAGGCTCCTAGACATCGGAGGTCGCATGAGCACGCAGGAGAACCCGGCAGGCCTGTCCCGCGGCGAGATCGTCAAGCGCCTGTGGTGGGCGACCGGGACGGGCTTCCTCGCCTTCTGCGTCCTCATCACGCTCGGCGCCGCGGTCGCGGGGCGGTCCGTGCGTCAGTTCATGGAGGCCGGGGTCGACGGCGCGGTCCCCGCGTGGCTCGCGACCGCGGTCGCGGGCCTCCTGCTCTCGTGGCTCACCGCGAAGATCGCGCTCGACGCCGCGGTGCACGTGCGCTCCGCGGGACGACGCAGCGCCGTGGTCGGCACGGTCGGGCTGTTCCTCGCGCTCCTCGCGGCGGTGCTGTACTCCTCGCTCGTGACGCAGGCGATCACCGACGGCACGATCGTCGCGGTGCTCGGCACCTCGGGGGCGATGACAGGCGGTCAGGCCGTGCTCGGGCTGAGCGCGATCGTCCTGACGGTGTTCGCGGTGCTCGTGCTGCGCCGCTGGTACCGCACGCTCCCGGACGCCCAGGAGATCTGAGCGCCCCCGGGCGTGGGAGGATTCTCGTCGGCCACCCACGACCTGGAGGACGCCGTGCCCGCTGAGAACCTCACCCGCGCCGAAGCTCGCGAACGCGCCGAGCACGTCTCGGTCCACTCCTACGAGGTCGACCTTGACCTGACGACCGGCCCCGAGGTCTTCCGCTCGACGACGCTCGTGCGCTTCGACGCCGAGGCGGGCCGCTCGACCTTCCTCGACCTCATCGCCCCGCGCGTCCACGAGGTGACGCTCAACGGTGAGTCGCTCGACCCCGCCGTCGTCTTCGCGGAGTCGCGCATCACGCTCGACAACCTTGCCGCGAGCAACGAGCTGCGGGTCGTGGCCGACTGCGCCTACACGAACACGGGCGAGGGCCTGCACCGCTTCGTCGACCCGGTCGACGACGAGGTCTACCTGTACTCCCAGTTCGAGGTCGCCGACTCGCGCCGCGTGTTCACCGTGTTCGAGCAGCCCGACCTCAAGGCGACGTTCACGTTCACCGTGACCGCCCCCGCGCACTGGACGGTCGTGTCGAACTCCCCGACCCCCGAGCCGGTCCCCGCGGGCGAGGGCCGTGAGGGTCTCACGTGGCGCTTCGAGCCCACCCCGCGCATCTCGAGCTACATCACGGCGATCGTCGCGGGCCCTTACCACCGGGAGACGGGGTCACTGACCTCGAGCGACGGGCGCGAGATCCCCCTCGGCGTGTTCTGCCGTGCCTCGCTCGCCGAGCACCTCGACGCCGAGGAGATCATGGACCTCACGCGGCGGGGCTTCGCGTTCTTCGAGGAGAGGTTCGACCACCCCTACCCCTTCGCGAAGTACGACCAGCTGTTCGTGCCCGAGTTCAACGCGGGCGCGATGGAGAACGCGGGCGCGGTGACCTTCCGCGAGTCCTATGTGTTCCGCTCGAAGGTGCCCGAGGCGACCGTCGAGCGCCGCTGCGTGACGATCCTGCACGAGCTCGCGCACATGTGGTTCGGCGACCTCGTGACGATGCGCTGGTGGGACGACCTGTGGCTCAACGAGTCCTTCGCGGAGTTCGCCTCGACGCTCGCGACCGCCGAGGCGACGCGCTTCACCCAGGCTTGGACGACCTTCACGACGCTCGAGAAGAACTGGGCCTACCGCCAGGACCAGCTGCCCTCGACGCACCCCGTGGTCGCCGACATGGTCGACCTCGCCGCGGTCGAGGTGAACTTCGACGGCATCACCTACGCGAAGGGCGCCTCGGTCCTGCGCCAGCTCGTCGCGTACGTCGGCCAGGAAGAGTTCTTCGCGGGCCTGCGCGAGTACTTCCGCAAGCACGCGTGGGGCAACACCTCGCTCGAGGACCTGCTCGTCGAGCTCGAGGCCACGAGCGGGCGCGACCTGCGCTCGTGGTCCGCGGTGTGGCTCGAGAAGGCAGGCGTGACGCTCCTTCGTCCCGAGATCACGACCGACGACGACGGCGTCATCACCTCCTTCGCGATCACGCAGGAGGTCCCCGCCGAGCACCCCGTCCAGCGCCCGCACCGTCTCGCGGTGGGCGGCTACGACGTCGTCGAGCAGCCCGACGGCACGCTCGCCCTCGAGCGCACGCTGCGCGTCGAGCTCGACGTCGACGGCGAGCGCACCGAGGTGCCCGAGCTCGTGGGCGAGGAGCGCCCCGACCTCGTGCTCGTCAACGACGACGACCTCGCGTACGCCAAGGTGCGCCTCGACGAGGCCTCGCTCGCGACCGCGGTCGAGCACCTCGACGCGTTCACGAGCTCCCTGCCGCGTGCCCTGGTGTGGAACGCGGCATGGGACATGACGCGCGACGCCGAGTGGTCCGCGCGCGCCTTCGTCGACCTCGTGCTCGGCAACATCGCCGCCGAGACCGACTCCTCGGTCGTGCTCGTGCTCCTGCGCCAGCTGCACACGACCGTCGAGAGCTACGTCGCCGCCGAGCACCGCGACGCGACCAAGCGTTCGGTCGCGGACCGCCTGTGGACGCTCGTCGAGGCGGCCGAGCCCGGCAGCGACGCACAGCTCCAGCTCGTCAAGGCCTTCGCGATGCACGCGACGACCCCCGAGCAGCTCGAGATCGTCGCAGGGCTCGAGGACGGCTCGCGCGAGCTCGAGGGCCTTCCGGTGGACACCGACCTGCGCTGGGAGCTGCTGCTCTCGCTCGTCGCGGGCGGTCGTGCGGGCGAGGCCGAGATCGAGGCGCACCTCGCTCAGGACCCGACCGCGACGGGCCGGCAGGCGGCCGCGGCCGCGCGTGCAGCGCTCCCGACGCCCGAGGGGAAGGCCGCCGCCTGGCGCGCGATGGTCACCGAGGCGGGCATGCCGAACGCGATCCTCGAGACCTCGCTCGTGGGCTTCACGCGCACCCACGACCGTGAGCTGCTCGTCCCCTTCGTCGAGCCGTACTTCGCCTCGCTCGAGCAGGTGTGGGCGACGCGCGGCAACGACATGGCCCAGTCGATAGTCCAGCAGCTGTTCCCGGCCGCGCTCGTCGCGCACCCCGGGGTCGACGTCGTGGGCCGCACGAGGGCCTACCTCGCCGAGCTCGGCGAGTCCTCCCCCGGACTGCGTCGCATGCTCGTCGAGGTACTCGACGGCGCCGAGCGGGCGCTGCGCGTCCAGGCGGCCGACCGGGCCGCGCGCGCGTAGCGGCTCGCCTCAGCCGCGCAGCGCCGCGACGAGCGAGCGCAGGCGCGGGTGGGCGAAGAGCTCGTCGAGCAGCACGGTGCGCCCCGTCGAGTCACCGAGCGGGATCTTCCAGTTCGGGTACTCGGTGTCCGTCCCAGGCTGGTTCTGCGCGCGCCGTTCCCCGACCGCGTCGGTCAGCGCAACCCCGACGAGCGCTGACGGCGACTTGCGCACGAGGCGGTGCATCGCCTCGACGACCTGACGCTCCGAGGGGTCGACGCCGAGCAGCCCGCGTTCGCGCAGGACGGCGAGCAGCGCCTCGCGCTCGCGCCGCGCCCAAGAGCGCACGACCGGCTCGGGCTCGGTGAGCAGCCCGAGCTCGCTGCGCAGCGCGACGTGCTCCTCGGCGAGGTAGCCCGCGGTGGGCGGCAGGTCGTGCGTCGTGATCGTCGACAGCGCAAGGCGACGATACTCCTCGGGTGGGCGCAGGCCGCCGTCGTCGGCGGTCTCGAACCACAGGACCGAGGTGCCGAGGATCCCCCGTTCGGCGAGGTAGTCGCGGACCCACGGCTCGACCGTGCCGAGGTCCTCCCCGATGACGACGGCGCCCGCGCGCTGCGCCTCGAGGCACAGGATCCCCACGAGCGCCTCGTGGTCGTAGTACACGTAGACGCCGTCGGTCGCGGGGTGGCCCGCGGGGATCCACCAGAGCCGGAACAGGCCGATCACGTGGTCGACGCGCAACGCGCCCGCGTGCCGCAGGACCGTGCGCAGCATGTCCCGGTAGGGCGCGTACCCCATGCGCTCGAGCTCGTCGGGGCGCCACGGCGGCTGTGACCAGTTCTGGCCCTGCTGGTTGTACATGTCGGGCGGCGCACCGACCTCGATGTGCTCCGCGAGCGCGTCACCGAGCGCCCACGTGTCCGCACCCGCGGGGTGCACGCCCACCGCGAGGTCGTGCATGATCCCGATCCGCATCCCGCCGTCAAGGGCGGCACGGTGGGCGGCGCGCAGCTGCTCGTCCGCGACCCACTGCAGCCAGCAGAAGAAGTCGACCCGCTCGGCGAGCTCGGCGCGCAGCGCGTCGATCCCGGGCGAGCCGAGCCGCGCCTCGGGCGGCCACTCGCCGCCGTCGAACCGCTCGTGCAGCGCGCACCACAGTGCGAAGTCCTCGAGGCCCTGGCCCTGCTCGGCCCGGAACGCGTCGAGCTGTGCTTGACGGCCCGCCGAGCGACCGGCCGCGAACACCGTCTCGAGGGCCTCCTTCTTGGCCGTCCACGCGGCGTCGCGGTCGATCGGCCCCGAGTCCTCGTTGAGCGCCCGCGCGGGCTCGGCGGCCCACTCGACGAGCGAACGCTCGGCCGGTGACAGGTAGGCGGTCTCGGTGATCTCCTCGACCCGGACGTAGAGCGGGTTGACGAAGCGGCGCGTCGTGGGCAGGTACGGCGAGGGCGTCATCGGGACGGTCGGCTCGGCGGCGTGCAGCGGGTTCACGAGCAGGAAGTCGGCGCCCTCGCGGCCCGCGAGCCAGCCGAGCTCGGCGAGGTCCGCGAAGTCCCCCACGCCCCACGAGGCCCGCGAGCGCACCGAGTACAGCTGCGCCATGAAGCCCCAGCACGAACCGTCGGGCCGCAGGAACTCGGGCAGCTCGAGCCGCTGGGGCACGACGACGACGGTCGCGCGGGCCCGCGCCGAGGGCCCCTCGGCCTCGAGCTCGTGCCAGCCGAGCGGGAGGTCGTCGGGCAGGCGGAACATCGCGCGCCCCACGAGCCGGCCGTCGACCTCGCGCGGCTCCTCGTTGTGCTCGACCTGCTCGGGCGTGCGTGAGCCGCCCCCGGCCTCGGGGTCGAGGTGCAGGACGAGCCGGACGGGGTCGCCGTGCGTGACGTGCACAGGGACGTCACGGCCGTGGCCCTGCCGCAGGACGACCGTGGGGGGCAGGACCCGACGCCACGGGTCGAGCTCGCGGTGGGCGAGCGCGACCTCGACCTTCTCAGGGCTCGAGGCGTCGATCCCGAACGCCGCGAGCGCCGCGACGACGGTCGCCTCGCTCGTCGCCCGGGTACCCTGGCTCACCCCCGACCGCGAGGGGACGATGCCGTAGGCGTGCGCGAGCGCGTCGAGACGTTCGCTCGGGACCCGGTGCTCGCTCGCCACGTTCCGATCCTGCCAGAGGCACGGCGGGCGGGAACGGGACGCGCGGGGGACCTCGGGAGGTGACGGGGCGCCGTCGTCGGCGGACGACGTCATGACCTCACGCACGGGGAGACCTGGCCGGGCGCCGTCGTCGGCGGACCTTCGAACGACGCGCCCGAGGCGAGGCGCACGGCTACTGTGCAGCCATGTCCTGGAGCGAACGACTCCCCGAAGGCCTCGCGTGGCTCGACGTGCCGCTACGGATCGTCCTCGTGCTCGTGGTCGGCTCGCTCGTGCTGTGGCTCGTGCGCAAGACGATCACCCGCACGGTGCACCGCATCGAGCTCGGTCGCACCCGCTTGCGCCAGCGGGCGAAGCGCATGATCGCGAAGGGCGGCAAGTACTCCCCGCCCGAGACCGACCCCCTCGTCGCGGCTCGCCGGACGCTGCGCGCGAACACGCTCGCCTCGGTGCTGCGCTCGGCCGCGACGCTCGTGATCGTGCTCGTGGTCCTCACGGTGGTGCTGACGATCCTCGAGATCGACCTCGCCCCGCTCATCGCCTCGGCCGGTGTGGTCGGCGTCGCGCTCGGCTTCGGGGCCCAGTCGCTCGTCAAGGACTACTTCTCGGGGATCGCGATCCTCGTCGAGGATCAGTACGGGATCGGTGACGTGATCGAGGTCGGCGACGTCTCGGGGACCGTCGAGGAGGTTGGGCTGCGCGTGACGCAGGTGCGCGACTTCGACGGGACGCTGTGGTACCTGCGCAACGGCGAGCTGCTGCGCGTCGGCAACCGCACGCAGGGATGGTCGCGCGCGATCGTCGAGGTGCGCGTCAAGCCCGAGGAGAACATCGCCCGGGTCCAGGACGCGCTGCGGCTCGCTGCGGCACGGGTCGGCGAGGACCCCGAGCTCGCGGGTGTGATCCTCGGCCCTGCGACCGTCACGGGGATCGAGGAGCTCACGGCGACCTCGGCGATGCTGCGCATCCTCGTGAAGACGGCGCCCGCACACCAGTGGGAGGTGGCGCGCGCCCTGCGCGAGGCCGTCCGCGAGGTGTTCGCGGAGGAGGGCATCGCGATGGTCGCGTGAGGGCGCGGGCGAGAGGTCGCGCTCGTGGAGGTGCCCGCCGCACGCCGCACGCCGCACGCCGCACGCCGCACGCCGCACGCCGCACGCCGACGAGGATCCCCGGCGTACTGATCGTCCCGGTTTGTCAGACCTCTGATCTAGTCTGTACGCATGTTCGAACAGCGCGAGGTCGACCCTCATGGGACGAGCGACGCGGCGACGGGCCACTCGACATCGGCCCCCCGCCGCTCGCAGGCCTCCCCTGCCTCGGACCGCGCTGACAGAGCCGCGCTCGAGACGCACGCCCGGCGCCTTGTCGAGCAAGCACCCCCTCCCCCCACGACGGCGGAGATCGTGCGGCGACCCTTGCCGAGCGACGCGGCCGACCCGCACGCGATCCGCACGGACGACGACGGCGCCCCGTGGGCGGCACATCTGCAGCAGGAACCAGGGCTGGGGCTGCTCGCAGAGCTGCTCGAGACCGAGGCCTCCTCGCTCGGCGACCTCGACCTCGCGGCGACTCTCGTCGCGTGGGAGCGGGTGAGCGCATGGGTCGCGGCGCGGCACGCCGAGGCCCTCGGGGCGCTCACCGCCCGGGCCGGTCGGTTCGGCGGCCTCGACGAGGTCGCTGCGATCCTCGCGACCGAGGCCGGACTCACGCAGCGCGCGGCGCGCGACAAGCTCGTGTGGGCGAACACGCTCGGGAACTTCCCCGCTGTTGCCGACGCCCTCGAGCGCGGCCGGGTCGACGTCCCGAAGGCCCGTGCGATCTGCGAGGAGGCGCTGTCGGCCCCCGAGCAGGTCGCCGCTGACGTCGCGGCTCTCGGCCTTGCTCTCGCCCCCGACAAGACCCCGCCCCAGCTGCGCCGTGCCCTGCGGGCCGCGGTGATCGGTCTCGACCCCGACGCCGCGAAGCTGCGCACCGAGAAGGCCCGCGCGGAACGACGGGTCGAGTTCCATGCGCTTCCCGACGCGATGGCGCTCATCTCCGCCTACCTGCCCGCAACGGACGCCGTCGCCGTCAAGACTGCGCTCGACGCGCTCGCGCGCACCACGGGAAGCGAGGACCCGCGGACCTTCGACCAGCGTCGCGCCGACTACCTCGGCGCGATCTTCCACGCGATCTGTGACGCGGGAGAGGCGCCGCTCGACGCGAGGTCGCTCACGAGCGACCCGAAGGCCACGGGCTCGACGGCACACCACGGCGCCGCCAGGACCTCGCGCCCTCCGCGCGCTACGTCAGCCCCCGGCGCGTCGCACGTGCCGTCGGAGTCAGGCGCGTCGCACGTGTCGTCGCAGTCAGGCGCACCACGCGAGTCGGTGGGGCCTCGAGCGACGCGCGACGCGAGCCACCCTGATGCGTCCCGCGACCCGGCGGCGATGCCCTCCGCCGCACCCGATGCCAAGACCCGCGCGGTGCCGTCCGTGCTCTGGCGACGTCTCGCGA
>Ga0123332_1005137_pt1 | contig 11205 bp, 9 predicted proteins | sample BioC12SIPDNA_4_FD_89958 | JGI IMG/M metagenome (GOLD analysis project Ga0123332, IMG submission 89958) | Anaerobic biogas reactor microbial communites from Washington, USA - Biogas_R2_A C12 SIP DNA | ecosystem: Engineered > Bioreactor > Anaerobic > Unclassified | place: Washington, USA...
AACTCGATGAGGAGGGGCGCGTCAAGGCTGTGTCGTGGGAAGGCCAGGGCTGCACCATCAGCCAGGCATCGGCTTCCATGCTCGGTGAGGAGATGATCGGCAAGACGCTCGACGAACTGAAACACATCGGCAGGGACGCGCTGCTCGACCTGCTCGGCATCCAGCTCAGCCCCACCCGGCTCAAATGCGCCCTGCTGTCGCTGAAGGTGCTCAAGGCCGGCGCCTACGGTCTGCACAACTGGACCGGCGACGAAGGCGACGAGGGGTAAGCTATATCCGTGACCATACACCCAACCCAGACAGCGGACGATCTGCGCGTCGTGCTCAACCATGCCAAAGACGAAGCGGCGCACCGGCACGGGAATTACGTCGATGTCGAGCACCTGCTGCTCGGTCTGCTCCGCCACCACGCCGGGCCGGTCCATGATCTGCTGGCACGCTATCAGGTCGACGCTGGCGGGCTGTACGATGCCGCTGCCGCTTCGGTGGGGATGCGCCGCGCGGAACCCGCCGAGGTGCGCGATTTCAGCCGCGCGGGCCGCGAGGTCATGGATCGCGCCACTCAGGCGGCGTCCGCCCTGGGCCACACGACGGTGAGCAGCGGACATCTGCTGCTGGGTCTGATGGGCGAGCCGGACGGCGCGGTGCACGAGGTGCTGGCCGGTCTGCCGTTCTCGGCGGACGACGTGCGCGCCGAGCTGCAGGCGCGCGGCGATCCCGCCCCATCCAAACGACCCGCGCCCTCGACAGCGCCGCGCAGCCAGCCCGCCGCCGCAGAAGACGCGGAGATTGTGCTGGTCCCGTTCCGGCCCCGGCAGCGCAAGCCCAATCAGACCACCGCTCCCCGCCAGACCAACCGGCTGTGGATCATCCTGGGCGTGGGGCTGCTGGTCGCCTACTTGGTCTTTCTCCTGCCGGGCAACTCGATGTTCACGTTTGTGCTGGTGCTGATCGGCTGGGTCTTCTCGGTCACGCTGCACGAGTTCGCCCATGCCGCTGTCGCCTATCTGGGCGGCGATTACACGGTCAAAGACAAGGGCTACCTGTCCTTCAACCCGCTGAAATACACCCATCCCATGCTCAGCATCGGCCTGCCGCTGCTGTTCCTGGCGCTGGGGGGCATCGGCTTGCCGGGCGGCGCGGTGTACATCGAGCGGCACCGGCTGAGGAGCAAATGGTGGGGCGCGGCCGTCTCGGCTGCCGGACCCGCGGCGAACCTGCTGCTGGCCCTGCTGCTGGCGGCGCCGTTTGCCCTGGGCCTGGTGGATACGAACGTGATCGAGTTCGACGTGGCTGGATGGCAGATCGAGACGTCGAGCGTGTGGGAGAATTCGACGCTGTGGTCCGCGGTGGCGTTCCTCGCCATGCTCCAGATCACAGCGGTCTTCTTCAATCTGCTGCCCATTCCCCCACTGGACGGGTTTGGCATTATCGAGCCGCTGCTGGACGACCGCACGCGGTTCCACCTCCGCCAGATGGGGACCTACGGCCTGCTGTTGATTTTCATCATTTTGTGGACCCCACTCGGCAACGCGTTCTGGGACATGATCTTCGAGGCCACCGGAATGCTCCAAATCCCCGGCTGGCTGATCAGCGAGGGCTTCAGAAACTTCATGTTCTGGCGCAATCCGCCGCAGTGATTCTCTTCGCTATGAAGGAGAGGCTCATCGTGCCACGCTTTGTGACGGTCGCCAAGACCAGCGAGATCGGCCCGGGCGAGCGCGACGTCTTCGGCGTCGACGACTACTGGATCGCGGTCTTCAACGTCGGCGGGACGTACTACGCCATCGAGGACGTCTGCACGCATGACGACGGTCCCCTGGCCGAGGGCGAGCTGTACGGCTACGAGATCGAGTGCCCGCGTCACGGCGCGCGTTTCGACATCCGCACCGGCAAGGTGACGCGGCTGCCCGCCGTGATTCCGGTGCAGTGGTTCGAAGTCCGCGTCGACGGCGACGACATCCAGATTGGATTACCCGACTGATGATCCTGTTTCGCTATGACGCAGCCCTGCTCGAACGCTACCCCGATATCATCGGCGGGGTGATCCTGGCGCGCGGGCTGGCCAACGGCCCCACGCCACCCGCTCTGCTCGCGGCGTACCAGGCGGAGCAGACCGCGGCGCTCCAGCGCATCGGCGAGACGCCGCTCTCGGACCTGCCCAGCCTGGCGGCATGGCGGCGGGCTTTCTCCGCATTTGGCGTCAAGCCCACGCAGTATCGCAGCGCCGCCGAGGCCCTGCTGCGCCGTCTCACCAAACAGGGCGGCATCCCCAACGTCAATTTGCTGGTGGACCTGGGCAATCTCGTCAGCATCCGCTACGCGCTGCCGGTGGCGATCTTCGACCGGCGGGACGCTGCCGGGACGGTCACCGTGCGCTTCGCGGCTGGCGACGAGCGCTTCACCGATCTGGGCACCGACGAGGTCGAGAACCCGGCGGCGGGCGAGGTCATCTTCGTGGACGAGATGGGCCTGGTCAGCGCCCGGCGGTGGTGCTGGCGCCAAAGCGCGCAGAGCGCCGCCAGCGACTCGACGACCGAAGCCTTGATCACCGTCGAGGCGCATCACGCCGGCGGCGAGGATGACATACGCGCGGCGCTGGCCGACCTGCAAGCGCTGCTGAGGGCGCACGTGCCCGACGCCGAGCTTCACGCCGACCTGCTCTCCGCACGGAACCCGGCTTTCGTCCTCGGCGATCGCTGAGGCGGCGAGCTCATTCCGGGCGCGGCGTACCCAGTTCGGCGCACAGGCGATCGAGGCCCGGCGCGTCGAGGAACCCATCGGCGGCGCCCGCCGCGCCGATCTTGTAGGACGCGAAGACCATCGCCCGGCGAATGGCATCATACGGATCGCCCGTGCGGTGATAGACGTGCACGAAGCACGAGAATAGCGCGTCCCCTGCCCCGATCGTGCTCACCACAGGCCGCGTTACCACCGCTGGAATTCGCTCGATAAAAGCATCGTCCTTCACCGCCAGCAGTGCCCCCTGCGCGCCCAGCCCGATCACGGCTACCGGCGTCCCATAACGATCCCACACCCGGCGGATCCAGCCTTCCGGCGGGCACGGCAGGCGCTCGTCGCTCATGAACAGGATGTCCGCGGCTCGCATGAAATCGCGGTCGTAGTCCGAGTCCAGATCGCTGATGGCGTGCACGTCGGTCGCGACCGGCACGCCCCGCGCGCGCATCACCGTCAGGAATGGGCGCGAGAAGTTGATGTTGCATAGAACGGCCAGCGTCGCGCCCTGAGCTGCCGCCTCGAACAGCGCGGGCGGATAGGCGCGCTCCTGGACATCTTTCAGGTCGACGTTGATCATCCGCCGCCCGTCGTGATCGTACAGGATGGCCGAGCGCGGCGTGTGCTCCAGCTCAGCCGCGATGAACGTCGCGGGCAGGCCGTCCCGCCCCAGGGCCTCGTAGACCAGCCGGCCGCCGATGTCCCGCCCGATCAGCGACAGAAAACGGGGCGGGCTGCCGAGCGTATGCAGCGCCTTCGCCACGTTGTAGCCCACGCCCGAGACGCTCGCGTTCACGCCAAAAAACGGGTAGCGCACCGGCGTATAGGCTACCGGGAATCCATCGACCTGGATGGTCGTCTCGATGTTGATCAGGCCGGATACCAGGATCGTCATGCCATCGCTCCATCGTGCCGCAATAAAAAAGCGCGGGCTTCCCCGCGCTCACGAGTATATCACGCTGGCGATTGTTGGAGGTACAGGGTCTCAGTAGCGAAAGATAGCGGCGATGGTTTTTCCGCCCGGTACCGCACCCTTCTCGACAACGTAGACCTGCCCGCTATTGGTGAATGTGAAACTTACCGCCAGGTCCAGCAGATCCTGATCGCCCGGCTGCATCTCCGGATGGACGTGCACGGTGCCATCGCCCGGGTTGAACCGGCCCCATGTCCGTGCGCCCATCTCGGCAAACAGCGTCGCCACGCGCCCGCCATGCGCCCCCACGACGATATCCTTGAGCGTATTCGACGCGCGCGGATCGGCGCGCGCGGCCAGCTCCTGGTAGAGCGCCGCCTGTTCGGCCTGGGCTTTGCTGAAGATCGGCTTGACCAGCTCCCAGGCTTTCGCGTGGAGCTCTTTGGCGCTCAGCGCGTCCGGATTGCCGGTGATGCCCGCATCGATCAGATGCTTATGGGTGTTCGCTTCCCGGTAGATCGGCAGCAGGTAGTCCACGCCCGCTAGCACCAGTGGGATCTGCTTGCCGGCAATCAGCTCGCGCAGTCCACGGTCCACCCTGTGGAAATAGCGCAGGATGTCCTGCTTGGCGTCCTCATCCCCTACACCGTGTCCACCGTAGACCGGACCCTGGGACCCGCCACCGGGCGCGCCGGAGCCCACCGCGCGGAACTCAGACTGCCGCACCGTCTGGTCGGTCCCCAGCGCCTCTGCCAGGCTTTCGGGCACACCCTCGAGATCGACCTCGCTCACGCTGTCCCGCGAGCCTTCCAGCAGGCGCACGCTCTTCTGGCTGAGCGCCAGCACATAGAAACGCCCATCTCCGCTCAGCAGCGGGAACAACGGCTTCACGTGAAAGCGGGGCTTCACCGATACCCGCTCCTCGAAGCTGAGCGGCAGCCGGAACGTGTGCGTCTGACCCGGTGCCACATACACGGCCAGCCCGTCGCCCGCCTGCCGCCAGAAATCAGGATCGCCGAGCAGCGCGGTGGCTGGCTGTAGCAGTTTCGCGATGTCGGACGTGCGCAGCCCCAGTTTGGTCAACTGATCTTCAGCCGACCGCAGCAGGTTTTTGAACCGGATCGGATTTTGTTGAACCTCGGCACCGGCGCGAACCGTCGGCAAGAGGATCGACACGCACCATTCGGCTTCCACCTCGATCAAGGAATTCAGGTCGCTTGTGGTCAAATGATCCATTTTCGGCTCCTTTCCTTGCTCAGACTCTAAAGGATTCGCGGGCCAACCGCCAGAGTCAAGCCGGGTATGGAGTCAGGTCTGGGATGTCCGCCTGCACGCTGTCTCCTTCCGCGATCGAGCCTGCACGCTCCACCCAGGCGACGATCCCACGCTTGTGGATGGCTGCCTTGGGGAATAGCCGGGTCAGCCCGTCCACCTGCGGGTACGCTGCCTGGATCTCGGCGCCGGCAATCGTACAGGGACCGTTCTCGCCCTCCACCACCAGCACCGCCCCGCTCTCGAAAAACAACCGCGTCGAAGGCGGCAAGCTGCTCAACGAGGGAATCCCTGCCAGCAGCACGTTGGCGCCCAACCACTCCGGCGCAATGAGGGGAACGCGCATCGCAGCAGCGACCATTTCCAGGGCCTCCACCGAGACCAGCGACACCTGGCGCGAGTTACGGATCTCGGTGCCCTGCGGATAGTGCGGCGTGCGTCCGCCGGAGGACATCGTCAGCCCGGCGTGGCGATCGCCTTCGACGCCGGCCAGCGTGAGCGCGATCGTCTGGCGCCGCTCCGCCGCCATGGCGTTTGGATCCGGCGCAACCAACACTGCCTGCACGCGTCCTGTGATCGTTCGTCTCATGCTTCAGTCTCCTTGTGGTAACTGGCCCACCTGTGGCACAATAAGAAGTGGTATCGAGCAACGGGAGGAATGCGGACCGTGAACGTGCGCGCGAAATTAACACCGACCGAACAGGCCCTGGCCTGGATCATAGGCCTGGGTATCCTGCTGATCGTCATCGCCCTCATTCTCTTCGGACTGGGCATTGTTGACAACGATGATATCACCATCAGCTTGCTCATTGTCGGGCTGGCAATTGCCATCCTGGGTATTGGCGCCTGGCTGATCCTGGTCCGACCCTGGACCGAGTTTGACGATCTGAAGACACCACTTTACACCAATCACGGCGAACATGCCCATACTGAGGAAGGTCCGTCGGTGGCGGCAGAGGGCGCCGAGGACCTCGCTGCAGGGCTGCCGTCCAGGGCAGCCGGGCTGGGTGTCCCTGGGGAAGCCGCTGCCATTGAGGCCGCCACTGCGGCCGCCGAAGACCTCGCTGGCAGGCCAGCCGGAGCGATGGGAGCGGCCGCGGCCGAATACGAGGAGGTCACAGCCGAGGTCGAGCATCTCAAGGGCGATGCTGTGGAGACTGTCAAGCCAGCCGCGGAGATTGAGCATCTCGAGACCGCCGCCGAGGAACTCGCCGACAAGCCAGCCAAAGTGGTGGAAGCCGCCAAAGCGGAATACGCCGCCGCCGCCGAAGTCGAGCACGTGGAGGCGGCCGCCGAGGAACTCGCCGCGGAGCCCGCCGCGCTGGCAGAAGCCGCCGAGGCCGAATACGCCGGAGTATCCGCCGAGGCCGGGCAGCTTGAGGGCGCCGTGGTGGAAGCGGCCGAGGAGGAGTACGCCGAAGCCGCTGCCGAGCTCGGACATGTAGAAGCCGCTGCCGAGGAACTCGCCGCAGAGCCCGCCGCGCTGGTAAAAGCTGCCGAGGTCGAACACGCGGAGGCCGCCGTCGAGGAGCTCGCCGCCGAGCCAGCCGCAGCAGTGGAGGCTGCTGAAGCTGAGCTTGCCGAAGCTGCCGCCGAGGTCGAACACGCGGAGGCCGCCGTCGAGGAGCTCGCCGCCGAGCCGCCACCATCCCGGGCTGCTGCCGGGCCCTCTGACGTGGACGACCTGACCATCGTCGAGGGCATCGGTCCCAAGTCACAGGCTGTTCTGTACGCCGCCGGCATTCGCACCTTTGCCGAACTCGCCGAGGCTGATTTAGACAGGCTGCGCGCCATCCTGGAAGAAGCCAAGCTAAGGCTGCTGACACCCGATACCTGGCCCGAACAGGCCGCTTATCTGGCTCGCGGCGATTTCGATGGCCTGAAGGCCCTTCAGGAGAGGCTCAAAGGCGGGCGACGCGTCTAGTCTGCCGGTTGGCCTGTCGCTCCCTGCGTGCCAGGAGCGGGGCCGGATAAGTGGCCAGCAGGATCATGACCGGCGCAGCGGTATACCATCACCTGGCCAAGAATATCCTGCACGTGGCAGGCGTCGTTCACATACGCGAAGAACGGTTCCAGCGCAGCGATGGCGGGCCGGCCATTGGCGTCCCGCCACAGAGCCCGCACGGACGGATCGAGCGGTGGCACCCACGGCCCGTCGATGATGGCCGTATCCACGATCAGTGCCGGGGGGCTAGCCTTTAGCTCATCGACCATGTCCCGCACCCGCTCCTCGCTGGTGTAGCCTTCGATGATCAGCGGGTAGCTGTAATGGTAGCGTGTCGGGCTCATCCGCCCGCTCTGGAAGTTCACCTGCGCCCGCGCGCCCCACACCAGCACCTGATCATCTGGCTCGGTATGCTGGATCACGTACCGTGACAACCAGGTTTCGCGCGCCGGACCGCGCACATCCCACCCCGCACGCGACAACTCGCCCAGCGTCACCACCGCCGGCTGCGCCGCGCTGACGGCCAGGGTATACACCACCGCGCTAGCGACCCACATCGCGCCCCGCCGCCGCGTCCCCGGCCAGAGCGTTCCCGTCCGGACGATCACGGCCACGCCCGCGGCGGCGAGCAGCGACGCCGACGCCGCCAGCGTGATGTAGTAGTGGCGATATTCGCGCCCGGTGATGTTCACCAGGACCAGATCGACCAGCAGCGTGACCAAAGCCCAGACCGTCAGCGCCGCCGCGGCGCTCTCGCGGGAGTTGGGCGGGCTTGCGGCGTGCCGGCGCCGGGCCACATCCGCGACTGCGACCGCCCACAGCGGCAGCAGCGGTCCCAGCGCGGGAATCACCTGACTCTGCGTGAGAGTCCCCAGCACCGCCCGCCACAGCGACGATGATTCCTCACTCGCCCAGGTGTGGTAGGCGATCGGGTGAACCAACGCCGCATCTAGTGCCAGCCCCAGCACGCCGTGCTGCGCCAGGTAGGCGGCCACCACCCCGATCCCGGTCAATCCCCCAGCGACGATGGCGGCCAGCCACGCCGCGCGCCGCGGCGCGCGAATCACCGGGTGGCCGCTGATCAGCAGCGCCGGGAGGAAGGCAAAGACCACGCCCACCGACGTCTGCTTGACCAGGAAGACGAGGCTGGCCGCCAGGCCGACCGCAAATCCGTTCCGCAGGCCAGGCCGCATGAGGAATACATAGCCCAGCGCCAGGCACAGCACCTGGGGCAGCAGCGCGTAGCTCTCGGTGAAATTGCCGCCCGACGCAAACCCCGGATGGCGCGCCAGCAGCACGAACACGGCGCTGCCCACGGCTGCCACCAGCCGTCGCCGGGTCATGCGCCGCAGCAGGTGCGACATCACCAGCGCCGCCACGAAAATCGTGAGCAGCTCGCCGATCCACAGCGCCCACTGGCTGACGCCAAACACGCCCAGGAACAGCGCATCGAGGTAATACGCGCCGGGCGTCTTGTTGTCCCACGCATCCCGGTAGGGCACGCCCCCTTCCAGGATGACCTGCCCGATCGTGGCGTAGATGGCGTTGTCGCGGCCCTGGTTGTCGATCGAGGGCGCTATCCGGAGTGATGCCAGCAATGTCAGTCCGAACAGCGCCACACCGGCCGCGACCCATAGCACGGCCAGCCAGGCCTCGCGGCCCACCCGGATGCGCAAGCGGTCAAGCGCCAGCATCTGCTCCTTCATGTTGCACGGACTCTCGCGTATTGTTGTTTGATCATCTACCCGTTACCAAACCATAAGCCGGGCGCCAGGATTGAGCGGTTAAAAAACAACGCGGCGCGAGAGGCCCCTCACGCCGCTGCAGCGAACTTGCCCAGCCCGGATCGACCGGGACGGATTACGCACCAGCCCGCAACTTACGGCTGGCAGCGGTAAATGGCTGTCTGCTCAACCTCGCGCACGAACGTGCAATACTTGGCGACAAGCTGGTAGATCGGCCCCAGATTCGCCACGTCGCGCCGCCCGCCCATCGCCCACCACTCGCGCCGGCGATCTGGGTCCAGCGGTGGAATCCGGTCACCGTCGATCATAGTGCTGTCGAGAATCAGGGTCGGCATGTTCATCTCGAGGTCGCGCGCGATCTGCCAGATCTCTTCTTCCGTCGTGTAGCCCGGCACGATCAGCGGGTAGCCGTAGTGATACGGCATCGGGCTGTTGCGGTCGGACTGGAAGTTGATCGCCGTCGTCGCGCCCCACACCAGGACCGTGTCCTCCGGCGTGGTATTCTCCATCACGTATTCGGTGAGGGTCTTGTGGCGCACCGGCCCGGAGATTTCCCAGTCCACCGTCGACAGGCGGTAAACCGTGCCGCCAATCGCGCCGCCCGCCACCGCCAGGAAGAGGTACATCCACAACGCCGCACGTCCCATCCGGCCCAACAGGCGGGCGGGCGTGCCGCGCCGCACGATCGCCGACACAGAGAAGACCACGAGGAGCACCATCGACGGCAGCAGAGTCACGTAGTAGTGCCCGTAGCCGCGGCTGGTCGGGTTGGTGACCACCAGATCGGCCCAGAAGGTGAGCATCGCCCAGACCATGAGCGTCTGAGTCGCGCTCAGCCCGCGCGGCTCCAGGCGGCGCGGCAGAAGCTGGCGCCCCGCCGCGACCATGCCGATCAGCAGGAAGGGCAGCAGCGGCCCGATCACCACTGGCGCGGTGCTCGCGGTGAGCGTCTGGATGAGCGTATCCACAAAGGACGCCGGCTCGCGGCTCACCCAGTTATGAAACGCCATCGGGGCGATGAATGTGGCGTCGATCGCGTCGGCGAGAATGCCCTTGACCCACAGGTACAGAACCGCCCCAGCCAGGCTCGACAGCCCGCCGAGAATGGTCGCGCCAAGCCACAGCCAACGCTGTTTCGCGCGCAGGATCTCGTGCCGGCTGAGTAGAATCGCCGGTATGAACGCCAGCGCCATGCCGACCGTAGTCTGCTTGGTCAGAAAGGCCAGCCCGGCTGAAAACCCGACCAGCAGCGCCCACCGGCGCTCCGGACGGCGCAGGAACTGGTACCCCGCCCAGAAGCATATCACCTGGGGCAGCAGGGCGTAAACCTCAGTGAAGTTCGTATCGGACACCAGCCCCGGATGGCGCACCAGCAGCGCGAACGCGCCCGCGCCGATCCACGCCATGCGGCGCTGTTCGTACACCTGGCTGAGCAGCGCGAACAGCACGCCCCCCGTCAGGAAAACGCTGATCGTCTCGATCAACCAGATCGCCCAGCGGTTGGCCCCAAACAGCAGGAACGCGAGCGCGTCGATGTAGTACACGCCGGGCGGCTTGTTGTCCCAGGCATCCCGGTAGGGCAGCCCGCCCTCAGCGATCACCTTGCCGGTATACGCAAAAATGCCGCTGTCGCGGCCCTGCTCAATCACCGTCGGCGCCAGTTGCAGCGACGGAGCCACCACCAGCGCCAATAAGGTGAGCGCGATCAACAGGCGCGTCTTGAAACCAAGACGCCTGCGCCCCTTTTCGACTGGCAGAGAAACAGCTGGATACGTCATGAGATCGCAGATTTCTCCCTGAGTGCGCGAACGTTCCGAATGCCGACGGGGGGAGAGTGAGATCGAATCGACAGAAGATCAGCAAGCGGCGCAAGACATCCCTCACGCCGCAACCACTCCACGCTTGAATCATACCACCAAGCGAGCGTCATTTCAAGAGCGCAGCTACCGCCTCACGCTCTTCCTCCAGCTCGCGCGCCGAGATCATCAGCTTCTCGCGGGCGAAATCGCTCAGGCTGCCCACCGGTAGCACCTCGACCGTGCCATCCGCTTTGGTCCGCATGGGGAACGAGTACACCAGCCCCTCGGGGATGCCGAACTCGTTGCCGTCCGACAGGATCGCGGCGCTGAAGCGCTCGCCCTCGGGCGTCGGGTTGACCATGCTGTGCAGGTGGTTGACCACGGCATTGGCAGCGCTGGCCGCGCTGCTCTTGCCGCGCGCATCGATGATGGCTTTGCCGCGCTGCTGGATCGTCTTGAGAAAGTCCGTCTCGAACCAGGTCCGGTCCGGAATCACGTCCAACGCGGCCTTGCCGTTGATCCGCGCGTTCTCGAAATCGGGGTACATCGTCGGGCTGTGATTGCCCCATACCACCAGGCTCTGCACGGCGGTTACCGGCACGCCCGCCTTCTGGGCGACCTGGGCCTTGGCGCGGTTCTCGTCGAGCCGCGTCATCGCCATCCAGCGATCCGCCGGCACATCCGGCGCGCTCTTGAGGGCGATCAGGGCGTTGGTGTTGCACGGGTTCGCCACGACCAGGGCGCGAACATCGCTCGCCGCGTGGTCGTTGATCGCGCGGCCCTGCTCGGTGAAGA
>Ga0123332_1005140_pt1 | contig 11203 bp, 9 predicted proteins | sample BioC12SIPDNA_4_FD_89958 | JGI IMG/M metagenome (GOLD analysis project Ga0123332, IMG submission 89958) | Anaerobic biogas reactor microbial communites from Washington, USA - Biogas_R2_A C12 SIP DNA | ecosystem: Engineered > Bioreactor > Anaerobic > Unclassified | place: Washington, USA...
GTCTCTTAGGCTTTGCACCTAAAGACGTAAGGGCCTGTGTCTTCTCTTCTCCGTCTCTCGGTCTAAAGGAGGTTGGTCATGCTTGGCACTTCCAGTTTCAGGGCGAAGAACGCGCGAGGCTTTACGCTCGTCGAGCTACTTGTGGTGATCGCAATCATCGGCATCTTGATCGCACTGCTCTTGCCGGCGGTGCAGGCGGCGAGGGAGGCCGCGCGGCGGAGCCACTGTAGCAACAACCTCAAGCAACTTGGACTCGCTCTTCACAATTACCACGATACGGTTCAGACATTTCCGTATCGGCAGGGCGGAACGAGCGGCAGCGGCACGAACCAAGACGAGGGAAGCGGATTTACGATGCTGCTCCCGTACATGGAACAGGGCGCCCTTTACGACCAGATCAAATCCGCACTGACCGTCGGCGCCACCACCTATCCTCCGTACGGTGACAACGCCGCTGATGCCTCGGCCTACCCGCCGTGGCAAGTGAGTATTCCTGTCCTCCTCTGCCCGTCGTCACCCCAAGAGCGTCTGGCAGGCAACCCCGCGAAGGCACTCAACCATTACGGTTTCTCTGGGGGGGACAGCGCGACCCATATTACCCCCAGAGCTCCAAGCTCAACCACAAATGCTCGGCGAGACGTCCGCGGTCTCTTCGGCTACCAAACCAGGCGGCGAATCGCCGACATCGCCGACGGCACGAGCAACACGATTGCGATGGGTGAAATCGGTACATCGCGGGGAGGGCGCCATTTCAAAGGGGCAACGGCCCGTGGCCTGGGCATGGGAGTCATCGACACGCCGAATACCTGCCTGCTACAGATCGACCAGTCGGGCAACTACCTTGACTCGGTGCCCACGGTGATCCTTAACCGAGGGCAGAGGTGGGCTCGCGGAGCCGTGCAATACACTGCCGTAAACACGATTCTGCCACCCAATTCGCCCTCCTGCACGTATGAGAACGACTTCCGGTCAATCGGCCAGTATCCGATGACCAGCTATCACCCAGGCGGCGTGCACGTCTTGTTGGCCGACGGTTCCGTCCGATTGGTCAGCGAAACGATCCATACCGGGAACCTCAGTCTGACCGACCCGAAGGCGGTCAGCGGCCCAAGCCCTTACGGCGTCTGGGGGGCGCTCGGTTCAATCGCCGGTGGCGAGATAGCCGGCGATTTCTAGACGTTCCTGAATCCCTCGGCGGCGCCGTTCGTTCCCCGGCATGGCACGCGTTCGGCGCGGTCTACAAGCCTATACCGGCCGCGAGCAAGTCCACGCTCCGGCAATGCGGGCCACCCGATCTCCAAAATGCGACCAATTCTCCTGGAGCCAAGCCATGAGTCGCCCTGTCCTCTTGATCACGCCTGTCCTCTGTGCATTGATCGCAGTCGGGCTGCTTTCCGGCTGTGGTGGCGGCCAACCAGGCGCCGATCGACCGGCGGTCGTTCCGGTAAAGGGTCTCGTGTTATATGACGGCAAACCGGTCGAAGGGGCGATGGTCGTCTTCCAGCCGGAGAAGCACGAGCATGGCGCCGCGGGCCTGACCGACGCCAACGGCGCGTTCCGGCTGCGAACCTTCAGCCCCGATGACGGCGCCGTGCCGGGCGAGTTCAAGGTCACGATCCGTAAGACGCAGACAAGTGCCTCGGGCGGCGGAGCCGAGGCCGACGATGCTGAACATCCGGAGGGGCAGGCCGTGGAAACCTGGCTGCTGCCAAAAAACTACAGCAATCCCGCGACGAGCGGACTCACGGCGACCGTCACGGAGGGGGGGCCGAACGAGTTCAAATTCGAACTGAGCAACTGAGCGCCGCCAACACCCCTGCGCCAACCTCTCTCGGAATTCCTCTGCCACCCGCCCCGCAGGGGCAGCCACAAATCAGCCCAGGGCAACGCCCTGGGTCCGCTGCCATCGCCCTGGGTTCGGGAAGAGACGAAGACGCAAACCCTGAAAGGGCGAAACAGGGCGGACGCACGGACCATGGACCCGCCCCGTGCCGGGGCCGGCTCACCACAACTCGCAGATTCTCCTCTTGACCCATTCCATCCCCCGCCAACCCCGCAAAAGTGACCTGACCTTGACCATCCGCGACGATTGTGGGACACTCCGCGTCCCGATTTGGCCACTCCCGCCCGGTCTCGGCGTTCGCGTGCTTGGCGCACAGGGTGTGCCATGCGCCGGCCGGTTCGCCGGCGACGGCATCGGAGGCCGCTTGAAGGAAGGAACACACCCATCATGCGCGAGCGACGGATCGCTGTGGAAGGCCTCTCGGGCGAAGAGCCCGTCAGGGTCTTATTCATCGTCGGTTGCGGCCGGAGCGGGTCGACGATTCTCGACACGGTGCTCGGCAATCACGCGGCGATTGAGAGCGTCGGCGAGGCGTGCCACCTGGCCGAGAAGGCCTGGCTCAGCGAAGACACCTACTGCGCTTGCGGCAAGCTCGGCCGAGAGTGCGACTTCTGGGCGGAGGTCCGCCGCTGCTGGAACCGCCGGGTGGGCGAGGTCGATATCGCCGACTACGTGGCGATGATCCGCCAGATCGAGCCCCGCCTCCTCTGGCTGCCGAAGCTCACAAGGCAGCTCGACCACCGCGATCCGCGGCACCTTGAATATGCCCGACTGACGGCCAACCTGCTGGCCGCGATCCGCGACGCGAGCGGCTGCGACCTGGTCGTCGATTCGTCAAAACGAGCTTCCCGCGCCCTTGCCCTGTCGATGGTCGAGGGCGTGGAATTGTACCTCGTCCACATGGTTCGCGACTGCCGCGGCGTCGCCTGGTCAAGCAAGAAGCAGTTTCAGAAAGACGAAAAGGCGGGCATCTCGAAAGACGACCAGGGGAAGAAAGTCGCCCGGTCGGCAATCATCTGGAACGTCGCCAACGTCGTGTCGGCGTGGCTCCGCCGCTATCTGCCCGCCGATCGCTCGATCCGGCTCCGCTACGAGGATTTTGCCTCCCGGCCGGAGGTGGAGCTGGGCCGGATCGGCGAGCTTGTCGGAATCGATCTCGGCCCCCTGGCCGCGGCCGTCACCTCCGGCAAGCCGATGGGGCTCGGCCACACGATTGCCGGGAACCGGATTCGCATGTCCGGCAGCGTGCGGCTGAAACCGGACATCGAATGGACCGAGAAGCTCACCCTGCGGGAGCAGGCCGCGTGCTGGGCGGCCTCCGGCTGGCTGATGGCCCCTTACGGCTACCGCTGGCGGGCCGCCGCGTCGCCGGCCGCCGCGCACCGCCGCGCGGCATGACCGCCGCGGGCCGCAGGCGAAAATTCAGCAGAGGCGAACCGTTTGGGAACATGAACCGCGTGAGCAGTCAGCCAGCGGCGCTCAGCCGCCAGGAGATCGGCCCGGATCGCGGCGGCCACCTTCCGCCTGCCGACGGCGCCGGCTCCGCGAGCCGGGCCGCCCGGCCGACCCAGCGCCGCCTGCTGCCCCCACTCTCCGTCGGCCCGTTGCCGCTTAAGCTCAACTTCTCGTGGACGCTGTTTGGCAACCTCGCCCAGGCCGCCTGCCGCTATGCGACGCTGGTTCTGCTGGTGCGTTTGTCCGGGCTCGAAGCGGCCGGCCTCTATGCCCTGGCAATGGCCCTCTGCACTCCCATCTGGTCGCTGGCCCTGCTGGGACTCCGCGGCGCGCTGACGACCGATGCACGCAACGAGTTCGCCTTCGCCGACTACCTGGCGGTCCGCTGGATCTCCTCGGCCGTCGCCATGATCGCCATCGCCGCGGCCGTCCTGCTGGGTGATTACGGAACCGATGCGGTGGCGATCATCCTGCTGGTCGCCGCGGCCAAGCTGTTTGAAAACTTGAGCGATATCTTTCACGGGCGGCTCCAACAGCATGAGCGGATGGATCGGGTCGCGGTCGCAATGGCGATCCGCGGTCTGGGCGGCGTCGCCTTGATGTTTCCGGCGGCCGCGTTCATCGGCAGCCCCGTGGCCATCGTTGCGGCATTCCCCCTGGCCATGGGGGCGACGTTTTTCTTCTGGGACTTGCCCTCCGCCGCCACCCTCGACCGCGCAAGCGGCCCTTGCACGCCCCCGGCCCCCTTCTGGCGAACGCCCCTGCGGCTGACGGTCTTGGGGCGGCTGAGCATCGTCGCGCTGCCGATCGCAATCTCCGGATTCCTCGTCTCCCTGATCCCCCAGTTGCCCAAGTACGTGATCGGAAGCCTGCTCGGAGCCGAGTCCGTTGCCGTCTACTCGTTGATCGCCTACTGGATCACCCTGGGAATGACAATCGTCACGGCCCTCGGCAATACGGTCACGCCCCGCCTGGCCAGGTACTCCGCCGCCGGCGAGGATCGGGCCTTCGCCAGCCTGCTCGCCCGGATCATGCTGCTCGTGGCGGCGATGGGCGCGGCGGGCGTGATCGCCGCGCTCGGTCTGCCGCTGTTGGGCGAAGACCTGCTGGCGCGACTCGGGCCGGGCGTGGCGGACCTTCCCCGCGTCGTCCTCTCGTTGAGCGTATTTGCCGCCATGCTCTACCTGACCGGACCGTTGGGACGCGCCCTGAACGCAATGCGCCGATTCTGGGGACAGGTCGCCACCCGCTGCCTGGGCATCGCCCTCGCCTTGGCGACGCTCCCCCGCATGGTCGGCGCACGCGGCCTGGCGGGCGCGGCCGACGCGATGGCGATCAGCACCGCCGTCGTCGCCGGACTGTTCTTCCTCAATGTATGGAGACGGCTCGCGGATCGGCCGGAACAGCGGACCCCGCTGCGGATCGGAAAGGCTGCCTAGACGATGTGCGGAATCTTCGGACAAATCACGCCCGGCCGGCCCGTCGATCCGAGCGCCTGCCTGGCCGCGCTCAACTCGATCCGGCATCGCGGCCCCGATGGACTCGGGATCGCCGCCGGGCGGCTCGCCCGGCAAGCGGCCGAATTCGCCCGGGAGCCGGCCGGACAGGCCCTGGCCGCTCGAGCCGCCCGCGCCCAAGCCGATTTCTTCCTCGGGCATCGCCGGTTGGCCGTCGTCGATCTGGCCGAGGAGGCATACCAGCCGATGGCCAACGAGGACGGCACGGTCTGGGTCGTCTTCAACGGCGAAATCTACAACCACCAGGGCCTCCGCGAGACGCTCGCCGCCCGTGGCCACCGGTTCAAAACCGACCACAGCGACACCGAGACGCTCGTCCACGGATACGAGCAGTGGGGCGAGCAGCTCCTCGATCGGCTCCGCGGAATGTTCGCCCTGGCGGTGCTCGACCTCAGGCGGCGGCGCCTGCTGCTGGCCCGCGACCGCTTCGGCGAAAAGCCGCTCTACTATCGCCGCCACGCCGGCGGGATTGCCTTCGCTTCCGAAATCAAGGCGCTCCGCGCGGTCTCGGCGATCAACGGGGAGGTCGACCCGGCGGCACTGGTCGACTACGTCAGCCACGGGTTCATCCCCGCCCCGCGGACGATCCTCGCAGGGGTGTCCAAGCTCCGCGCGGCCGAGGCGATCATGCTCCGGCTCGACGATCCCGAACAAGCCCAGCCCCGCCGCTACTGGGGCCTGACATACCTGGCGGAGTCCGACCGCGGCGAGAGCCGCTGGCAGGAGGAGTTCGAGGAGGAGTTGGGCAGGGCCGTGCGGATGCGGCTGATGAGCGATGTGCCCTTGGGGCTCTTCCTCTCCGGAGGACTGGATTCCACCACCGTTGCGGCGGAGGCGGCCAGGGCGGCGGCCAAGCCGCTCCGCAGCTTCTCGATCGGGTTTGCCGATCCCCGCTACGACGAATCGGCGTGGGCCGACCAGGCGGCCGCGCGGCTCCCCACGGAACACCACCGCCGCATCGTCAGCCCGAGCGACCTGCTCGACGGCGCGGAGGCCGTGGCCGGCATTTTCGATGAGCCGTTTGCCGACTCCAGCGCGGTGCCGACCTACCTGCTCGCCCAGCTGGCGCGGGAGCACGTCACGGTCGCCCTTTCCGGCGACGGAGGCGACGAGCTGCTCGCCGGCTACGCCCGCTACGCATTCCTCGAGCGGATCGGCCGCCGGGTCGATCGGTTGCCCGACTGGATCGTGCGGGCGGCCGGCCCTCTGTTGCGTCTCTGGCCCGAACAGGTCAAGGGGCGCGGACTCGTCGAATTGATCCGGCCCGGCCTGGAGGCCAGATATCGCCGCGTCTTCTCCGACGACGTCCTCCGCGGCCAGATGCGACGCGAGGCCCGTTGCGGCTGGCAGAACACGATTCCACAAGCCTGGCGCTATGAGGGCGGGTCGGCGATCGACCGGATGTGCTCGATGGACCGGCAGGTCTACATTCCCGAAGACCTGATGGTCAAGGTCGATCGGACAACCATGTACGTTTCGTTGGAAGCCAGGGCCCCGCTCCTCGACCACAAGCTCTTCGAGTTGACGGCGCGGATGCCCTTGCGGCTGCGGTTCGACGGCCGGGTCGGCAAGCTCCCCTTCCGCGGGAACCTGGCCCGGCTCCTCGGAAGCGAGTTCGTCGAACGGCCCAAACGCGGGTTCTCCGTGCCCCTGGGGCGGTGGTTTCGCCACGAACTCCGCGGCCCATTGCGCGACGCGGTGTTGCGCCGCGGCGGGATCGTCGCCGCGCTGTTTCCCGACCGGGCCGTGCGGCGATTGCTCGACGGCCACCAGCGCGGATCGCGGGACCAGAGCCCCCGCCTCTGGAAGCTGCTGATGCTCGACGCCTGGGAACGAAAATTCCAGCAGGCGGCGGTCCTTCGACCGGCCGCCCCAAGTCGCCTGCCACGCGCCGCGTGAAAGACCGCACAATTGCCGGCCCTGGTAAACCAGAAATGTCCCTTTCAGACCGATGTTGAGCCAACCGACCAAAGTCCTGCACGTCTTCGGCCGCCTCGGACGCGGGGGGGCGCCGATGCGCACGCTGGAAGTCTTGCGCCACCTCGACCGGCAGCGCTACGCCCTCGTCTTCTGCACGCTCTCGGATGTCGTCGGCGATTTCCAGACAGATATCGAGGCCTCCGGCGGACGGGTCGCCCGCCTCCCATACGGCCTGGTCCGCTTCCCCGCCCGCTTCCGTCAGCTGCTGCGGAGCGAACGGTTCGGCGTCGTCCACTCCCACGTCTACTACCAGTCGGGCAACATCCTCCGGCTCGCCGCGCGGTGCGGCGTTCCGGTCCGCGTGGCCCATTTCCGCAGTTCCAAAGAAAGTGCCAAGGTGACGCTCCGCCGCCGCCTCCAGGGCGTCGTTCTGCGGCGGTGGATCGACCGCTTCGCGACCGATATCCTGGCCGTCAGCGAGGAGGCGATGGCCGAGGCCTGGGGACCGTCGTGTCGCGAGGACCCGCGCTGCCGCGTGGTCTACAACGGGCTCGATCCGCGCAGGTTCGCCGCGCCCTCGGACCGCGCCAGCGTGCTCCAGGAATTCCGCCTGCCGCAGGATGCCTACCTCTGCATCCACGTCGGCCGGATGTCCGCCGCGAAGAACCACGATCGGCTCGTGCGGATCTTCGCCGCCCTCGCCCGCCGCCGCCCCGAGGCCCGCCTCCTCCTGATCGGCTGGGGCGAGAAGCGAATCGAGGATGCCCTCGCCCACCGCATCGCGGAATTGGGGATCGGCCACCTCGTCTGCCGCTGCGGCGAGCGGAGCGACGTGCCGCGGTTGCTCAAGGCGGCCGACGTCCTCCTGTTCCCCTCGCTCTGGGAGGGGCTCCCCGGCGCAGTCCTCGAGGCCTGCGCCGCGGGCACCCCCGTCGTGGCCAGCGATCTGCCGTCGATCCGCGAGATCGCCTCGCGCCTCGAGGGCGTCGAATTGGTTTCGCTCGACGAATCGGATCAAGGCTGGGCGATGCGGGCATCCTGCCCGCTGGTCGTCAGAAACGCCGGCCGCGGCGGTCCCGTCCGGTTCCCCTTGGGCGAGAGCGTGTTTGCGATCGGCGCCTGCGTTCAAGCCATGTGTTCGATCTGGGATCGGCCGCCTGGCGGCCTGCCGGTGGGAGATTGATGCCGATGGCCCGGCTTGCCCTGGCAATGGTTTTCGTGACCTCGGCCTTCGGGTTCCTGCTTCCCAAGTTCTGGGAACTCGTCGGCCGACCGCCCGTGCTGTTCATCGACCTGGCGCTCTGCCTGCCCGCGGTGCTCCTGGGCAGTTTCTACTGGTGGAAAGGCCGCTGCTTTTCCAGCACCTGGCCGGTCGTGCTGTGCATCGGACTGGTCTGGCTGAGCCTCGCCTACCCCGGCAACGTCGAAGTCATGCGGGGCACGTTCATCGCCGCGCTCGTCACGCTCCCGCTGCCGGTCGCCGCCCTCATCGTCGAGAAACGGGCCTGGGCCTTCTCCGCCCAGGTCTACGTCTGGGCCAACGCGGCGGCGATGCTGGCGGCCCTCTGGTTCGAGTCGCGCGTCGAGACGAGCATCGTCGCCGCCCTCGGCCGCTTCGGATTCCTCGCGGCCCGCGACGGCGCCAGCCGGATGGGAAACCCGAACCAGGTCGGGGGCCAACTCGCCCTGGCCGCCGTGCTGGCGTTCGTCCTCTACCTGAAGCAGCAAGGCGGACGACAACCGCGGCCCGCAACACGCCGGATGCCGCAAGTCAACCTCGCCCTGATGATTCTCCTCTCCATCGGCTGCATGTTGACCGCCTCGCGCGGCGCATTTGCCAGTTGGCTCTGCGGCGTCGGCGCGCTGTTCCTCTGGGGAACGCGGGCCCTGCCGATCTGGCGAGTCAAAGACCTCCTGGCGATCTCCGCGATTGGCCTGCTGTTCGCCATGCTCCTGATGGCGGCCGGGGGGACGACCCCCTGGGGCCGGCTCCAGGAGCGGTTCGGCGACGAGCGATCCAACGGAAGCCTGTCGGGGCGGACGGAGATCTGGGCGGCCGCGCTGAAGGCCTGGCACTCGAATCCCGACTTCCTCTGGCGCGGAGCCGGAACCGGAATGGCCGACGACGTGCTTGGTCAGTTCACCCCCTCGGCCGTGGAAGACGAACAGGGAGTGCTGCGGAAAAACTGCCACAACGCGTTTGTCGAATGGGCCCTCAGCCTGGGCCTCCTCGGACTGGCGGCCGGCGGCTGCCTGGCCGCCAGCGCCGTCTACCAGGCGATCCGCCTGGACCGCCGGGAAGCCAACGTCGGCCGGATCGCGATCCTCGGATGCGTCGCCCTGTTTGCCATGGGCGCCGTCTCCTACCGCCATGAATGCTGGCCCGCAACCGGCGCGCTGGTCCTGGCAATGCTCAGCGAGCCCGCCGGTCGCGGCCTGCCGCTGGGCCGAATCGGAAGGCCCTCGGCGGATCCTGAACCGCCGCGGCGGCACGCCTTGCCTCGCCGCCAGGCGGAACCGGCCGCGCTTCCGCCGCCCACGGCAAACTCCGCCCCGCCGGCGATTGCCCAACGCGGCCACGGAGGCCCCGGACCGTGATTCTCCTGCATGCCGCGCCCGTCGATTGGAGGCAGTTGGCCGGCCCGAACGCAAGCGTTCCGGGCCTGGTCGCCGCGCAGAACGCCCTCCGCGGAGTCAGCGCCGCCCTGCTGGCCACCGTGCCCGGCGCGCCGCCGCCCTGTCCCTTTCCGGTGTTCGGAGTCGAGTCCGTGCGGAACAGCGGCCGATTGGACCTCCCCTCGCCCTTCGACAAACCGGACCTGGTGATCTTCCACAGCACATACATCCCCCTCCATGCGGCAATCGCCCGTTGGCTCAACTCGGCGTCGATCCCCTACTTGATCTGCCCGCGCGGCGGCATGACCCGCTATGCCCAGGCCTCGAAGCGGTGGAAGAAGGCGGCCGGCAACGCGCTCTTCTTCAACCGCATGGTTCGCGGCGCTCGGGCATTGCATTGCCTGACCAGCGGCGAGGCCGAAGCGTCGTGCGACTGGAGAAAGCCGGCCCTGGTGGTCGGAAACGGAGTCCGACTGCCACCGCCGGCGCGGCTCCGCGCACTGAACCAGCCGCTCCGCGCCGCCTTCATGGGACGGCTCCACATCGATCACAAAGGACTCGATCTCTTAATTGACGCCTGCGGCCTGATCCGCAACGCGTGGGCCTCTGCCGGCGCAAGCCTGGTGATTCACGGGCCGGATTGCGGCGGCAGCGCCGCCGAACTGAGAATCAGAATCGCCCGCAAGCGAGCCGCAAACGTCGTCGACCTCAAAGGCCCCGTGCCCGACCGGGATAAGGACAGATTCTTCAACTCAATCGACGTATTCCTTCACCCCTCGCGAACGGAGGGGCACCCGATCGCCGTGCTCGAAGCACTCGCTCACGGCGTCCCCTGCCTGTTGACGCCCAACACGAACATGGGCCAAGAAGTCGTCGCCGCCGGGGCCGGCTGGCTCGTCGAGGCCACTCGCCAGGGGGTTGCCCAAGGGCTCTTGAAACTCCTGGATTTAAGCGCCGCGGAGTTGGAGATCGCCGGTAGAAACGCCCGATACCTGGCCGAGGATCGCTACACTTGGCCGATGATCGCCGAGCGCTCGGTCGAGGCCTATCGCCGTTTTGCCGCTTAAAAAACACGCGTTGCCTCCCCCTCCCCACCTCTTCATCTCCTTCCCTCGTTCCCAAGCTCCAGCTTGGGAACGCTCGCCTCTGTTCGCCGCCGCCCCACCTCGTTCCCCAAGATCGGCAGGCGTGGCTGCGAGATTTGTGTCGATGATACTCCGGAGGCGTTTGTGCGTTTGAACCAAGATGGTTAAATTAGATAAAAGGCGGCTTTTCGGTGCAGACTGCGGCACACAGCGGGGGCGAGTAGGACGTTGGGAATCTCAGCAGCTTTTCAACTGGATCGGGCTCGGGGCGACAACGCAGTCCGTCACATCGAGCGGTTGCTCGCGGCCAACCGGCAGCGGCTGGCAACGGCTGAGGCGATCGGCGTCCAAGGGTCAATTGCAGCGATCGGGATTGTCGGCGCGGGGACGATGGGCTTGGCGGTCGCGGCAACCGCGATTCGGCACGGAATCGATGTCGTGCTCACCGACGCCGTCGAGGCGGCATGGACCCGCGCGGCAGAGAAGCTCGCCGAGATCGCCGAAACGCACCCCGGCGGCGGCAAGCCGCTTGGCAAGGCCACGGCCACGGGGCGGATCGAGTCGCTCGCCGCCTGCGACGTGGTGCTCGAATCGATCGTCGAGGATGCGGACGCCAAGCGCGCGCTGCTGCGGGATATCGATCGCCGGCTGCCTCGCGAGACGCTGCTGGCCACGGGCACCTCGACGATCCCGGTTGGCCGACTGGCACAGGGCCTGGCCCACCCCGAACGAGTGTGTGGAGTCCACTTCTTCCTGCCGGTTGCGGA
>Ga0123332_1005142_pt1 | contig 11200 bp, 8 predicted proteins | sample BioC12SIPDNA_4_FD_89958 | JGI IMG/M metagenome (GOLD analysis project Ga0123332, IMG submission 89958) | Anaerobic biogas reactor microbial communites from Washington, USA - Biogas_R2_A C12 SIP DNA | ecosystem: Engineered > Bioreactor > Anaerobic > Unclassified | place: Washington, USA...
ATACGGCTTCGTGATCCACGAGTCAGCCTGGGAGAAGACAGCCTGGGTCAGCCATCGCCCCTTTGATGCTGTGCCAGGCGCGCGGCGCTACCTGGAGTGGCTCATTACACAGACCGCTGCCGAGACACGCGAGATCAACGCCAACCCAAGAGCCTATGGCGAACGCTTTCGGCGCGAGTTCCTCGCGAACACTGAACCCTATACAGGCGACACGGTTCACTTGCTGGTCCAGCACGGCACCGGCCTCGACGAAATCCTCTACCATCTCGGCTTCACGCTCCTCGCCTACGTAATGGCCGACGATCCTGGCATTCTGTCAGAGGCCCTCGAGACAGTCACGACCAACCACATCGCGATCTGCCACGCGATCGCCGATCCCGAGCTATCGCCCGTAGTTCTCACATACTGCGATGTGGCTTACAAAGACCACCTGCTGTACTCGCCGCGGTTCCTGCGGAAGGAGATCTTCCCCAGGATCAAACGGATGAACGACGCCTGGCACGAGCACGGAACCAAGTGCCTTTTCCACTCAGACGGTTATCTGATGGATGTGCTGGATGACCTCGTCGCAATCGAGATCGATGGCCTGAACCCGATCGAGACCGTGGCCGGCATGAGCCTCAAAGCGGTACGCGATCGCTATCCGCATCTCTTCCTCGCCGGCGGAATTGACATGAGCCAGTTGCTATCTAATGGCACGCCCGAAGAGGTAACCGAGGTATGCCGGCAAGCAATACGCGACGCCTATCCAGGCTACTTCATTGGCTCGACCACCGAAGCAGACAACAGCTGCAAAACCGAGAACCTCATCGCGATGTATAACGTGGCCATGGAGGGGCTATAACTATGACTCAACCCTATAACATCGTTCTCATCATGGCCGATCAGTTGGGAGCAGCGTTCGTGGGCTGCTATGGTAGCGGCGTTGACTCAACGCCAGCGCTCGACCGCCTGGCAGCCGAAAGCATGCGCTTCGATCGCTTCTACGCCAGCAGCCCGGTGTGCGCCCCCAACCGCGCTACAGTCCTGACGGGCAGGTCCCCAGAGATCCACGGCATGGTCAGCAATCACTATGCGCTTCCGGCGGATACACCCACCTTCGCCCATGTGCTGCGCGACCACGGTTACCGGACCGCGATGGTGGGCAAGATCCATCAGACGCCAATGCAGTGGGCACCCCCCACCCACGTCGACTTCCTGGGCTTCGAGTCCGCGATCATCTCGGAAGACCCCAAGTGGGGCCCCTGGATCGACTGGGTCGCCAAGGTCTACCCCGAGCACTATGCAACGGCACTCGCGATGACGAATGGGCACGCAGGCGTGCTCGGTCCGGGGCCGCTCGACCTGGCTCAGGGGGCGACGGCCGACCAGGCCCACCGAAAGGCAGCAGCGTACCCCGACGCCATGCAGGCACGCATGCAGGCATCGCCATGGGAACGGATGTACCCCTCTCCATTGCCCCCAGAGGTGCACGACACTGCATTTATCACCGAGTGTGGCCTCAACATGATCGACCAGCTATCGGGTGACAGCGGGATACCCTTCCTTTGCCATATCTCCTACATCGACCCACACGATCCCTACGACCCGCCCGAGCCGTATGCCTCGATGTTTGACCCTGCCGCGATTCCCGATCCGATCCCGGCTGAGTGGCCCGACGAGGGGCCACAGCTGCTCGATCGCGTCCGCGACGGCTACTTGGGCTACCGCGCCATTTGCGAGAACCCGCAGGCGGTCAAGCAGTTGCGTGCGCTCTACCACGGTTCGGTACGCATGCTTGACGACCAAGTCGGACGCATCGTGGAGAGACTCAAGGCATCAGGGCTTTGGGAAACGACGGTTGTCGTATTCACGACCGACCACGGAGACATGATGGGGGATCACGGACTGATCGCCAAGGGACTACCTCACTACGACACCGCCATTCGCTGCCCGCTGATCGTCGCCGGCGGCCCTATTCAGCGGGGCGAGTCTGATGCTCTCCATTGCTCGTTGGATCTGTTCCCTACGCTTTGTGCCTGGGCTGGCATACCCGCAGCAGACCTGCCGCCCGTGGAGGGGCGCTCCTTTGCGGGCGCGTGCACTGACGGGGTGCCCGACAGAGGCTGGGCCGAGGTCTCGGTCGCCATCGGCAACGTCGACACCATCATCAGCGATGACGGCTGGCGCCTGACACGTTACTCAGGCAACGACGCAGGGCAGCTGTTCGATCTGGGCGACGATCCGCACGAGCAGCACAACCTGTATGATGATCCTGACTGCGTCCCGAAGAAGGTCGAAATGCTCGAACGGTTGGCGAAGGCGCGTGCGCTCCCCCGGTTGGCTGTTCAGTACCGGACGCTACCGGCTCGCGACGGGCAGCGCTGGGATACCAATAGCGGCCGAGCCTACCCTCTCTATGCCCTGGAGTCGAACCCGTGGCTGAACGATCACCCCAAGCCCGAATGGCATGGGACCGACCCAGAGGAGTAAACCAGAGTTCTGGGCAGGCCGTCTAGATCAGACAGGCGGTCATCGGTATACTCGACCGGCCTGGCACACCTCTCATCCAATCTCTTCTGAATCGAGGACACCTATGGTTACCGGAGACAGCCCTAACAGGACCCGACCCCACGATGGAGAAGCGTCCTGCGGCCTTGCGAACGATTGTCTAGCGATCCGCTTCGGCGGTACCGGGCTCGCGCTGACAAGCCTGGAGGTCCCAGGCAGTGCCCAGCCTCTCCAAGGTACGGCGGCGGATCTCTACACGCTTGAGCTGTATGCCCGCGATGGCACGCGGCGGTCCATTGGATCGTCCGAGGCGGCCTCAACGGCCTGTAGCCACGAGGGAGCAGACGGCGAGCAGCAGCTAACGTTGCGCTTCACCCATCGCCTCGATCCCAACAGTGACGACCTGCTCAACGTCACGTGCCATATCACCATACCGCATGGCAGTGCCGAAAGCGCATGGACGTTGGCAGTACATAACTCGAGCGACTATGCTGTCATCAGCGCGGCCTACCCGCGTGTAGCACTGGCGCAACGTGAGCAGCGCCCGGAGGAGCCCTTCCGCTATCCGTCAGACTACAACGTCACGTTCACGTCGGCGCTGCTGGTAGGCTTTTACGAGGGAGCGCTCATTCCCGAGCCGCATACCAACATACCAGACGGCTTCGGCTGGACCGAGGAACACCCAGGCCGTGCCGCCGTGCAGTTGACAGCCTACTACGATTCTCTGGGCGGCCTGCTGGTTCACACCCGCGACGATGTAGGATATCCAAAGCGCATTGGCTTTCGCCGCGACGGGACGCAGCTCGATCTTGGCCCGACACACCTGTTCACCCGTGAGTACGGTGCCGACGTGAGCGTGCCGTACGCCACCACCCTTGCGCCCTTTGTCGGTGACTGGCAGACCGCAGGTGAGATGTACAGGCATTGGGCTGCCGCTCAGCCGTGGGCGACGCCGCCTCTCGCCCGTCGGGAGGACGTGCCCGACTGGGTGAAGGCGGGCTACCCTTTCGTCTATTACGCCCAACGCCGTCCTGGAAGCACAGAACGCGCAGACGACTGGGAGGCCACGTTGCCAGGCAGGATGATACCGGTCCTAGAGGCTTATCAAGGGCTTCTGGACAGCCCCTTAGTGCTGATGCTCTATGCTTGGGAAAAACACTACAGTTGGATCACGCCTGATGTCTTTCCGCCATACCCCGATACCGACTCAGTGCGAACTCTGGCGGCCGCCCTCCAGGCGCGCGGCAGCCGGATCTGTCTGCTCAACTCAGGCACGCGATGGGCCATCGCCAACCCCCGCGACCCGGTCTGGGACGGTAGTGAACACTGGGAACGCGAGGGACGGGCTGCCTCATGCATCGGAGAGGATGGCGAATGGACGTACGATTCGCGCCCGTGGGCCGTCAACCACAAGCTCTGTATTGCAGCCGAGGGGACGCATCGGGTCCTGGACGCATACGTGGCCGGGTTCGCCGACCTCGGCATCGACGCAACGCAGTACGACCAGAACCTTGGCGGCGAGACCTACGTCTGCTATGCCACCCACCATGGACACCCGGAAGGCTATGGCCGCTGGATGACGGACGGCGCGCGCCAGACCCTCCAGCACTTCCTCGATGCCAGTCGGGCCAGGAATCCCGAGTTCGCGGCCTCGGTCGAGGAACCGAATGAGGTACTCATCCCGCACTTGACGCTCTACAACGGGCGCCCTTATATGTACCACGGCTGGCCAATGTTAACGAACATGCTCTGCGTGGGCGTACCGTTGTTTAGCTATCTCTACCATGAGATGACTCCCGGGTATGGCGGCGATCTGGGCCCTGGCCTGTCTGGCCCGGAAACCGAGCTGGTGAAGATCGGACGAACCGCCGCGGCGGGCTACTTGGTCCAGGTCTCGCTGCTGTCACCTGAGTATGGTGCCGGGGCCATCAGGGCCGCACTGGAAGCTGGACTGCCACTTGATACCCTGGGCCTCCCTCCGGCGTTGGCGCTGCTGAAGCACGTCAGTATGGCTCAACGCACCTATGCCCACGACTTCCTCGTGCTGGGCCGTATGCTGCGCGACCCCGATATCGAGGTGGCCGAGGTGTTCCGGCTGGCCAAAGCCCGCGTTCAATCCTACTACAACGACGACCGGGTGGACTATGTCTATCCCGAGTCGGCCGCCGTTGCCGTGCCCGTGATCTTGGCCTCGGCCTGGGCCTCGCCCTCGGGTGTGCCCGCGTGCGTCTTTATCAATATGAGCAACACACCGCAGACGGTCGCGTTGCGCTGGCCGCCGGACGATCCTGCCTGGGAACCCTACGTGACTTCCCGCCTGACCCTGCACTCACTGGATGGCGAGCTGCCTGTGCCGCCACCGACAGCGCCGGGTGCACTTAGTCTCGATCTGCCTGCCCTGCAAGTCAGCGTGCTGCGCCCTCACGTGTGAGTGTCTCTGTCACGAGGCTGGCTGCTGTCCACGATCCGATGGACAGCGGCCAGCCAGTGGCCCGCTCGTCCTCATCAACGGTGCACCACCAACCGACAGCTTGGCGCCGCAGCGCCGTCGCTGGGTCTGAGATGTGCTCACCGCCACGAATCGCCAGATCGACATCACGATCATCTTCATCCTACGATCCCTGCTGAACCGGCAGCCCTTGTCGCTGCGAACGTCTTGTCCGTCTCGTTGGTTGGGCGAAGGCCTGTCCGGCGCGCCAGGCCTGAACCTCTGCATCTAGGTCACGCACTTGGTGGTTTTCTGGTATCATAGCCCCTATGAAAGCGATACACTACATTGTGATCATCGTGCTTCTGTCGCTCCTTGGGATCTCGCTGCTTGCTCTTCCCATCATCGTCAGGGCCTTGCCCGGTCGCTATGCCTCGCTCCTGCCGGAGCCGCTCCAGGCGCTGCGCCACACCGATCACCCGCTGACGCTGCCGACCCCGGTGGCCGCAGCCGAAGTCGAGGCAACGGTCCCGCCCAGTGCCACACCCTTGCCTTCGCCGACCCCAACCCGGCTCCCAACTCTGACACCGGAGCCCTCAGTGACGCCTTCCCCGACAGCGTCGCCGACGGCCGAGCCGCCGACTCCCACGCCCACACCAACCTTGCCACCAGCAGTGCTTCTGGAAGGCCTGCGGCACGAGCGCCAGGGGTGGAACAACTGCGGCCCGACGACACTGGGGATGGCGCTCTCGTACTGGGGCCGTACCGAGAGACAGGCTGAGATCGCGCCGCTTCTCAAGCCCGACCCAGAGGACAAACACGTTGGCATCCAGCAGATGGCCGAATACGCCGAGAGCTTGGGCCTGCGGGCCATCGTCCGCTCCGGCGGTACCCTGGAAGAGCTGAAGCAGCTACTGAGCGCCGGCTTCCCTGTGATCGTCAGGACCTGGTACGTACGGGACGCCCGAGACCAGCTGGGCCACTATCGGCTCGCCATTGGCTACAACGACACGACTCAGAGATTCGACCTCTACGACTCGCTCTATGACCCTCCCACTTCGATGGACTACACCGAGCTCTACGAGCTGTGGCGCGTTTTCAACTGGAGCTATCTCGTTGTGGCATCACCGGAACGCTGGGACGAACTGACTACCATGATCGGGGCCGATATGGACGATGTTACGATGTACGAACAGGCCCTGGCGCGCGCCGAGATGGAGGGCGCTGCTGCACCGGAGACCTGCGCGGCCTACGCGAGCTGCAGCGACTGGACGACGTTCTCGTGGTACGCGATTGGGACCAACCTTACCGCCCTGGGCCGCCACGCCGAGGCAGCCGCTGCATTCGACCAAGCCCGGCAGCTTGGACTGCATTACCGTATGCTCTGGTACCAGCACAGCCCCTATGAAAGCTACTACGCGGTCGGTCGGTACGACGACGTCGTGGCATTGGCTGACGCCACGCTGGCAACCGCCAACAACCTCGAGGAGTCCTACTACTGGCGGGGGATGGCGCGACTCGCACAGGGCGATCAGGCCCGCGCGCGCGCCGACTTCGAGACGGCGCTTCGGTACCACAGGGATTGGGAACCGGCGGTCGAGGCCCTCGCCGAAATGAACCCCTAGTCTATGCAAACGCCCGGGGCTGAACACCCGAACGGCAACGCCGGCCTGTTGAGCACCCATGTAGCCCGATCTGCGGCGCTTGTTGCCGCTCTCTTCGCGCTCGACAAGGTGCTGGGGCTGGTGCGTGATGCTGTGATCGGTCGTGCCTTCGGGGCCTCCGCCACTCTTGACGCCTACTACGCCGCTTTTGAACTTCCGGACGCGCTCTTCAACATCGTCGCGGGCCTGGCCATGGCCACGGTCCTCATACCGGTGCTCTCGGCCTACACCGAGCGCGGCGATAGCGCTGAAGCGTGGCGGCTCGCGTCCACGGTCGTCAACTGGGCGTTGATGGTCGTCACCGGAATTAGCATCATCGCGGGCATCTTTGCCGCTGACGTGATCCGCGCCGTCGCCCCCGGCTTTGAGCCCGAGCGCGCCGCACTAGCTACGCAACTGATGCGCTTGGTCCTGTTGCAGACTATCCTGTCGAGCGTCAGTGGCATCGTGATGAGCATCCTCCAGGCACACCGCCATTTCCTGCTTCCCGCCGCTGCTCCGCTGGCCTATACCTTGGGCCGGATCCTGGGCGCGCTGCTGCTCGCTCCGCACATCGGCATCTTCGGGTTGGCATGGGGAGGCCTGCTTGGCACCATGGGGCACTTCCTCATCCAGGTGCCGGGACTGGTACGCTACGGTGCGCGATGGTCCCCCACCCTCCGGCATCCGGAGTTGGCTGCGCTCCTCAAGCTTATGGGCCCGCGCGTCCTTGGGCTGGGCGTAACCTACCTCAACTTCGTCCTGCCCACCTATCTCGGCTCGCGCCTGACCGCCGGTGCCATCGCCAGCTACGAGTATGGCTGGCGTCTGATGCAGTTCCCCGAGACCATCATCGGCACCGCACTGGGGCTCACCGTCTTCCCCACACTCGCCCAACGCGCCAATGCCGGCGATCGCGAGGGTTTGCGCAGCACCGCGGGGTGGGCGTTGCGCCTTGTGCTGGAGCTCGCTATTCCCGCGGCCGTGGGTCTGATCGTGCTGGGGCGTCCATTGACGACTCTCTTCCTTCAGCGTGGTGCCTTCGACGCGGCCGCCACCGAGCGCGTGTACCGGGGACTACAGGCCTTTGCCTTCGGTCTCATCGCGCACAGCGCACTGGAGGTGTCGAGCCGGCTCTTCTACGCCCAGCGCGACATGTGGACCCCCTTCTGGGCTGCGCTGGCGGGCCTGGTGGCGAATGCCCTGGTCGGAAGACTGCTACTGGTTCCGATGGCCCACGCGGGCCTGGCGCTGGCCAATTCGTTCGGCGCGGCGCTACAGGTGGCCATCCTTCTGGTGGTCGCACAGCGGCGACTCTGTGGCGTCGTTGGGCGCTCAATGGGCTCGAGCCTGGCCCGTACAGTGGCCGTGTCTGGTGCCATGGGGCTGTCCATCCTGGCGTTTCAGCGCCTGGTGCCCCAGACCAGTGTCCTGCTGGAAGGAGCTGGCGGGCTGTTGGTGGGCGGCGTCGCGTTCGTCGTGGCCGTCTCCCTGGTGGGGAGCCGCGAGCTCCGCCAGCTGCCCCGACAGCTTCTCGACCGCAGGCCCCTGACCTAGCCCCGCCGTCTACTTCCACACGCTGTCTCTACGCACGCTCGTGCCTCGCCCGTTGCCCATTGGGCCAGTCGGGTATACACTGCGAGTCCGTACGAGCTAGCACAGCGAAAGGCGAGGTAACGATGAGCCAGTGGGAATCCAAGATGCGTACCATGGCCGGTGGTATCACTGACAGCCACGTCCATATGGGCACCATCGCCGAATCCGAGCAACTGCTGCAGATCCTCCAGGTTACGGGCATCGAGCGAATGGCGCTTGTCGCGATTCAGAACGCGGCTGCGGGTTCGGGGTTGCCGCAAGCGCTGTACATGAAGGCGCGCTACGGCGCACGTTTCTATCTCTTTGCCGGGCTCAATCACGCGACTCAGCTCTCAGGGGGACGCGTCAGCACACCCAGTCTCGTCGACCAGGTAGATGAGTTCGTCGCCATGGGGTGTGACGGGATCAAGATGATCGAGGGGAAGCCGACCTCACGACAGGTGATGGACATCCCCGTGACAGCGCCATACTTTGCGGACTACTGGGCTCACGTTGAAGAGGTGGGCCTGCCCATCGTCTGGCACGTCAACGACCCAGAGGAGTTCTGGGATCCCGCGACAACGCCCAAATGGGCGCAGGAACACAATTGGGGGTATGGCCCCGGCGACGTTCAAAAGGAGGAATTGTACGCGGAGGTCGAGGAGGTGCTAGCGCGCCACCCCCGGCTCAAGGTCATCTTCGCGCATTTCTACTTCCTGTCTGCGGATCTGGAGCGGGCCGGCCGCTTCCTGGATGCCCACCCCAGCGTGTGCTTCGATCTGGCACCCGGAATCGAGATGCTCTATAACCTCTCCCGAGACCCAGATGCCAGCCATGCGTTCTTCACCCGCTATGCTGACCGTATCGTGTTTGGGACCGATATCGCCAGCCGCCTCTCCCTCTCCGAAGCCCGCGCCCGCGCTGGCATCGTCTACCGCTGGCTGGAGACGCAGGATACCTTTCGCGAGCCCGACGAGGCAGACTTTCTTCTGGGTGGTCCGGAGGGCCGCACGATACGCGGGATGGCGCTGGACAGTGAGGTTCTGACGCGCATCTACCAGAGCAACTTCGCGCGAATGTCCGGTATGGCTCCGCGCCCACTCAACGCGTCGCTGTCTGTCGAAGCCTGCAATTGGATCGCCGCCACTGCTGCCGAGCTGTCGGGGATACTCGAAGCAGAGACTGAAGCCGCGCGCGTCGCGCTAGAACTGGCGTGACCCAGCGTCTCAGCACGTCACGTGAAACAAACCGATCGCTTTCGCATCGAGATCGTTCCAGCGCTTTGCGGCCTCGGGGGTCGGGTAGAGCTGGACCGTGACGTTGTGTGCAGCGAAATAGGCCTGAGCTTCCCGGGATAGCTCAACACGACCGTACACGCCGGTGCCGACCAACAGCACTTGCGCGCCCGGTTCATAGATATCCTCAGCTTCGTCCTGGGATATACAGTGCGACGTGCCGTAGGTGGCTTTCGACAGCTTCTTCTTGCGCTTGCGCACCGTACCGTCCAGTTCAATGACGATATCGTGGTCGTAACGCGTCTTGCCTACCTCGATCCAGCCGAATTTACTGTCGCCTAGCTTGGGCTTCACCGCCTTCTTCTCCCCACATGCAAGAACGCGCTCCTGGGCATCGCCACCGACACCCTAACCGCGGAGCGATCAGGCACGTCAGGCGCCCCGAGTTTGCGGCACGGGGCGCCCGCCCTGATTGCCTGGCGCTAAGCTAACCGATCCGTCCCTACCCCTCGAGCTCCGACGTGCAGTTCGGGCAGCGCTTGGCCTCGATCGGAATCGTCGTGAAGCAGTAGGGGCACTGCTTGGTGGTTGGGGCCTCAGCCTCTGGCTTGGCAGTCAGTTTGTTGATCTGGCGCACTACCAGGAAGATAACAAAGCCCACGATCAGGAAGTTGATGATGCTGTTGATGAAGAGGCCATAGTTGATCGTGGCCGCCCCGGCTTCCTGAGCTGCCGCCAACGATGGGTAGGACTCGCCACTGAGGTTGATATAGAGGTTGGCGAAGTCGACCCGGCCCAAGAGCAGGCCAATCGGGGGCATGATGATATCTTTGACCAAGGACTGGACAATACTGCTGAACGCTGCGCCGATGATGACGCCGATGGCCAGTTCGAGAGCGTTACCCCGAGTGATGAACTGCTTGAACTCCTTCCACATACCCACGCCTCCCTTCGTACCGTTGACAGAGAATCTGATCTGCAACCTAGAGGCCGCAGACCGATGAAAGATGTACACACAATAGCACAAATCGCGCACAACGCGAGCGGCACAATTCCCGCGTAACTTGGGGCCGTTAGCTTGCGTCCACCGGCAGTCGGGTATATCCTGGTGTCACTCTAGTAGACCTAACCACGTGGAGGGATGAGATGGCACTCGAGGACAAGGAACTGCCCGAAGGCTTTCAGCCCGATGAACGCGTCGTACAACTGGTATCCGAGAGGCTGACTGACGGCAAACTGGCGTGCGCCTCGGCCTTCGCGATAGCCACGGCACTCAGCGTGCCCCCGCTCACTGTGGGTCGCACAGCCGACTTACTGGGCATTTACCTGACCCGCTGCCAGCTTGGGCTCTTCGGCTATCCGGGCAAACAAGGCTGGACTCAGGAGAATGCGGCGGGGCTCGCAGTTCCCAGTGGCTTGATCGAGGCCATTGAGCAGGCGAGATCCGATACTGGCAACCTGGCCTGTGCTCGGGCCTGGGAGATCGCGTCGCAGTTCAAGGTGTCTCGTATGCAGGTCGGCTATCTCGCGGACCAGCTTGGCATTCATATTTCCCCATGTCAGTTGGGGGCGTTCTGACTGTCACGTTCGTCACCCTGTGCTAAGGAGGCGCCAACCATGGCTGTGAAGAAGGTAAAACCCGTTCCCAAGGATATCGACATCGCCCAGGCGGCGGAACTGCGCACGATCCAGGAGGTCGCCGCATCCGTAGGCCTCGATGAGAGTGATCTCGAGGTGTACGGACGCTTTAAGGCGAAAGTGCATCTGGATGCCAGGGAGAAACTGAGCGCCCGACCAGACGCCAAATACATCGACGTGACCGCCATCAC
>Ga0123332_1005143_pt1 | contig 11200 bp, 8 predicted proteins | sample BioC12SIPDNA_4_FD_89958 | JGI IMG/M metagenome (GOLD analysis project Ga0123332, IMG submission 89958) | Anaerobic biogas reactor microbial communites from Washington, USA - Biogas_R2_A C12 SIP DNA | ecosystem: Engineered > Bioreactor > Anaerobic > Unclassified | place: Washington, USA...
AATCACTTGATTCCACCCCGCTCACCCTCTATAATTTATTGGTGCCAGGAGCTTTATCTGGCCATACTATAATATGCCGATGTGGCTCAGTGGTAGAGCAGCTGATTCGTAATCAGCAGGTCGCCGGTTCGAATCCGGCCATCGGCTCCAGGTGAAATGGTAAACCCGCCTTGAAGAAGGCAGGTTGTTTCTATTTGTACTGCAACTAGTTGTTATAATCCCTCGACTTGGCTTCCATTATTTCAGATATGCTACAATTTCCATATAAAACATTTGGGCGTTATCAGCCAATGTCATACCCGGCAGGCTTACAGCACGGCCTGGATATGACTCACGCAGACAACAGGATGTTGGAGGAGGCGGGAGGATGTCATTTTCGGAAATTAGTATTTATCAGGTTAAGCCAGATAAGACGGATGAGTTTGAAGCTATTATGAAAGACGCTGTGCAAATGATGAAAGCCATAGATGGTTGTCAATTTCTTCGATTGATACAGCGTACTCACTATATCAAAGACATAAAAACTATTAAGGATGGGCTCCCGCCTGACAAGCTTACTCGTATAGTTAAATGTGTTCGCTATGTACTCTACTGGGAATTCGATACAGATACAAGTTATGGAAAAGCTCAAAAACAGTTGTATGAAACTCATTGGAAAGCGATAGAAAAATGCTTGATTGTTCCGCATGATAAAATCTTAGGTGAAGTGATCATTTAACAGTGCCATGCAAGCAAGCCTAGAAGGTTGTTAACAACCTCGTCCCCATGACACGCTCACGCAATGATGTTGACGACGTTATCAATAACCAGGGGAATAACCAAGGTTCGAATCCACCCATCGGCTCCACTTTACAATAAGTAACCGCGCAGGTCTGCGCGGTTGGTGTTTTTTTGGCAAATTTCAGCTTTCTCTTGTATCAATCGCTTTCATATGGAAGGGTTTGACACCTTTACAACGAATGGAAGAAATAAATAAGGCAATTGTTAGTGGTGTCACTGATACTTTGTTTAGGTTCCGCTTAAAAGATATTGAATCGGAGGGGGGAGGGTTAGATGCAGGCTAAGAAAGGATACTGGACCCTTGGTAGAGGAGGCCAAGCCAAGAAGTTTTGGGTGAACAGCAATGAAAAGGGGTTAACCTTTTATAGTGGAGCAGAGGGTAAATCTATAACCAAGCTCACCTATCAACAAATAGAGGATTGCCTGCGCCACTTTGCTGACCGTGGCTGGTTTATTCTAGGTAATGGAATCGATGATATCAAGCCGGGCGGATTGGGCGAATATTTTAAAAAACACCTCGGGATCGGTTCGAAGGCTGCCAGTCATTTTGCAGCCTTTATGGTAGCGCAGGGAAAATTGGAACATCGTAAAGGACCGCATGGGCGTATAGAACTTAGGATGAAGAAGTGATCTAAGTGGGCAAGAAACAGACTTTATTAACAAAATGGTTAAACGGAACAACTGAAGGGTTACCGGAAATATCGATAGCTGATTTGCTGGGCAGTGAATTTAGGGAAGATATAGAAAACATCTTTTCCCTCCTGGGAGGAAAAGATATAACCTGTTCCAAACCAGGAGGGTATGACATGCTTATACCTTCTGAAGAAATAATTGTTGAACTTGATGAGCATCAGCATTTTAATCGCTACCGACTGACTACCTTAAGTAGCAAACTTTATGATAGCATTCCACATTTTCCTTTAGCAGAGTATAGGAGATTTTGTAACGAATATGAAAAGAAATGCCCAGCCAGGTTAGGATGGTGGAGTAATGCCGGCGCCAATAAACTATTCGGGCAACCTTCACCTGATGGGAATCACTCCGGCAATGGCAGTACACGTTGGAAACAGCGAGCCTTTTATGATTATCTCAAAGATTTAGGTCAATTAATTCATGGTGTACCAGTGATTCGAATTTCCGTTTATGAAACTATAGAAGTTAATGACAGTCTGGTTACATTGGAGAAAGTACTAAGCAATCCAATTGAAGAAGGCCGAGATAGTGTCAGACAACTTGTTATGGCAAGAGCTAGTTTATCCAAGCGTGGAAAATAACAATCCAGGCAAGGTCACTTTCTAAGCGGGGAGGGGAGCAGGTGCAGGCTAGAATAATTCCCAATCTTGACCCGGTTTCCATAGAGAACAACGGGGAGCGCTTGTTTTATCAGGCTGCAGCTGAGCTTCCAGCTGACTATACGGTTTTCTATTCCTGTAAATATGTGCTGCCTGGAGATGAAGAGCATCCCGATTTAATTAAAGAGGCTGATTTTGTAATTGTACACCCTGCTCTGGGGTATCTTGTTGTGGAAGTCAAACAGGGAGAAATAATGTACCAGAATGGCCGGTGGTGGGAGCAGAGAGACAGGGATTATGTCCCTATGAGGAAAGACCCGCTGCAGCAAGCACAGCAAGCCATGTTTGCCATTCTTGATGCATATAAAAGTAGAGCAGGAAGTAATGTCTTCCCATTACAAATAAGATATGCTGTGGCATTTCCGGAATGCAGCAAGCTTGTTGGTGAACTGCCCTTGGACTTGAATCCGGACAGTATATTTTTGTTTGGAGACCTGGAAAACCTTGAGGCCAAAATTAAAAAGATTTTTAACCTTGACAAGGACAGAGCCAACCCCGAAGCTGCAAGGTTTTTGATAGATAAGATTTTGGGTCCCAGTTTTAAGGTTTTTGCCCGCCTGGAAGAGCAGATGGATATGTTTAATGAACATGCCAGGCGAGTATTGACCGAAGAACAGAACCGTATTCTGGAAGAAACCGAACTGGATAATCGCAAGATTTTCTTCGGGGCAGCGGGTACTGGCAAAACCTTTATTGCCATGGAAAAGGCCAGGCTGCTTCACCACGAAGACCGCAAAGTGTTTTTAACCTGCTTTAACCGGAACCTGTCCCATTATTGCCGCAGACAGCTTCCCGCAGGTATAGATGTGCAGAATTTTCACGATTACCTGCTGGATAACGTAGTGACCAGTGACGGGAAAATTGCTGTTCCCGGTGATCCTATCTTGCTAAGCGATTTTTATAACGATGAGCTGCCTGCTTTGGGCTTTGATTATTATAGTGAACTACCTGAGGATGAGAACTATGATGCTATCATAGTTGATGAAGGACAGGACTTCCGCGAGGATTGGTTTACCTGCCTGGAAACCATGCTTAAGGAAGATGGCAGCTTTTATGTGTTTGCCGATCCGGGACAGAAACTCTACCAGGATACCTTGGATAGTCTAAAGCGCTATCCGGTTTCCAAACACAAGCTTACCCGCAACCTGCGCAATACGGAAGCAATTAACGATTGGCTGATTCAGGTAGCGGGCGGTCCGAAAACCGCGGCCTTTCTGAAGGGGGGAATGCCGGTTGGCGTTTTCCCTTGGACTACGGTTGAGGAAGAAAGGAAATTAATCGAGAAGGAAATTGGACGCCTGGTCAGTCAGGGAGTGAAACTCAGCCGCATAGTAATCCTTTCTCCGAATATTAAGGAAAAAAGCTGCTTGGCTGGTATGGATCATATAAAAGAATGGCCCCTGGGAGGCGTAGAGGACCGTGGTGTAATACGGTTCAGCACCATCAGGTCATTTAAAGGATTAGAGGCAGATATTGTGTTTTTGGTAGATATTCGGGAAGGTACCCTGGCCTGCACGGGTACAGATGTTTATGTGGGAGCTTCCCGGGGCCGTTACCTGCTGTATGTTTTTCATCATGCGGGTATGGATATAAGATCAATTAAGACCTTAGGACAATGTTAAAGAGAGGAGAACGCGGTGAACCTGATAATCTTTGATACGGAAACCACGGGTTTAAAGCCAGGTCAGATTTGTCAGTTGTCTTACATAGTTGCTCAGGATAAAAAAATAGAGGGCAAAAATTTCTTTTTTAAGGTGGATTACATAGAGCCAGCAGCCCAACGGGTCCATGGCTACAGCGTAATTGATCTGCAAAAGCTGTCGGGAGGTAAGGACTTCAGGTATTATCATCCAGAAATTGCTGGTGATTTTAGCCGTGCTGATCGGGTGGTAGCCCATAATTATGCCTTTGATTACCGTTTCATGGCGGCCGAGTTTGCACGCTGCAATAGTCAATTCACCTGTGCTAACTATTTTTGCACCATGCGCCATTTTACTTCTATCTGCCGGTTACCAGGGTCCAAGTTTCCCAAGCTGACAGAACTGATAGAATTCCTGGGGATACCGGAATACATAATTAAGCAAACAGCAGAAAAATTGTTTGGCAGCAAAGGCTTGCGTGCTCATGATGCACGTTATGATGCCACAGCCACCTACCTCTGTTATCAAAAGGGACTAGAGTCTGGATATTTGGTGGGGTGATGAGGTGGGGGTTCACGGGGACGAGCCTTTAAAGAGTGGGGAGTGGGACTTTATATGAGGATAATATTTGGCATGTATCTGGACGGTGTGCCCTGGAGTAACCAGCTCGCATCCATTGGTGAGGTGCGGACCGGACCTTGGGGATTATTATCAATTCTTGAGACTCGCCTGGGCCTTTCCGGCTTGCCTGTACATCCCGTTCATCGTATTGATGAATACATGAGACGTATGGAACATATTGACTGTGATACCGCCTGGTTTCACAACTCATTTGCAGATGATCCCTGGTCAACAGCCCGGCAGATGCTGATGTGGCGCGATGAACTGGTTGAAGCGGGCTGGCAAGGGGACATGAATACAGTGAGCTCTTTGCGCCTGCAGGCGCTCACAGAACTGGAAAACCTCGATCTGCCTCTCTCTCCAGGTCGTCCGGAAAGACTGCGCAAGGTCATCAAACAATTAGAAAAGGGTAATAAAGTTGGAATTGCCAGTATCAATTTAGTTGAACCCTGGAAATTGCTGCCGCCGGTCTGGGGTTATTTGATGGGGCTTTTACAGGAACAGGGTGTCCGGATAGGACGACTGCCCCAGCCAACCGGCAGTAAACACACCAGTAATTTGGCTGCGGTTCAGAACATCTTACTGGGAAATGCAGGGCATGGTTTGGTGCCGCTCCAGGATGATTCGCTGGTTCTCCTGGAAGCTGATAATGAATGGCAGGCAGCTGAGCATCTGGCTTTATGGCTGGCAGCTGCCCCGGATTTTAATGAGCAGGTAACCATTATCTGCGGCAGCGATACCAGTATCCTGGATCAAGCCTTAAAACGACGTGGATTGCCTTGCTTAGGCCGGGCCGAGATTTCCCGCTGGCGCCAGGTACAACAGATTTTGCCCCTGATGCTGGCTAATGCCTGGAAACCGGTGGACATTCGTCTATTGGTGGAAATGCTGTCTTTGACCAAAACTCCTTTCCCGTGGTTCGTTTGCCATAGTCTCCTGAGAGCTATTGCTGAAGAACCAGGTGTAGGCGGCAGAGCCTGGGAGATGGCCCTTGATGAGATCGAAACTTCTTACCGGGAAAGACTGGCAAAACACGGTGATACGCAGAGCGCCGAAAAAGCCCGCCAATATGTGCAGCAACTACAAGGGATACTGGTGGAGGAAAGGTTCGACCCGGGAGAGGGGATTCCCGAAGGTGTGCTGCGCGACCGCTGTCAGAAGGTGATTAACTGGCTGGGTAAGGGGCTCGACAAAGATCCAATGTTGATTGAGATCGTTAGCCAGGCCCGGGAGATGCAAAAGATCGCCTTAGGTAAAGGCAAGATACCCCGGGTCACTCTGGAAAGAATGCTGGACACGGTGATCGGGGCCGGAAGCCAGAACCTGGATATTTATGAAGAGTCCGCCTCCTGGCATGTGGTGGATCATCCGGGTCAGGTTATCGAGCCGTGCCGGGAGATTATATGGTGGGGGTTTCAAGACCCGATGACTAGTTCTTCTACCTATTGGAGCCAGCCAGAACGGAGCGAGCTGCAGGCAGCGGGCGTATTTATCGAGGAGGCCAGGTGTTTCCGCCACCGGGAGGCCAAAGCCTGGCAGCAGGCCTTTCTAAATGCTAAGGAAAGATTCATTGCCATATATATTGCCCGCATGGACGGGGAGGCCGTCAGTCATCATCCTTATTGGGATACCATTTGCCAGGCTGTGACCCAGACAGGGAAAGAGTATACAGGTGAAGAGGCCCGTAAGATGGTAGTCAGGAAATGTAAGGAATTTGACAATCAGGAGAATTGGGCCTTTGCCGGGCGCAATCATACCCTTAAGAAAGTGGATGGGGCAAAACCGGTAGAATTGATTCCTGCTTACCGTGTTCCCGAAAAGGTCATAAAGCCGAAGGCCAAGTTGTCATATAGTCAGATTAGCGCCTTAATTGCCTGCCCTATGAAATGGGCTTTACAGTATTATGCCGGATTGAGTCTGCCACAAAGCCAAGCCATCCCCAGCGGCAATCAGATGCTGGGAACCCTTTGCCATAGGATTGTAGAAGAGTTATACGCTGTCCAGAAGCAGTGGCAGCCTGAGGCAGCCGCAAAAGGGGCCGGGAACCTGTATGACCAATTGCTGCCTTCCATGGCGTCAGAACTGTTGCTGGAAGGAAGAATGGTGGAGAAGCACCGTTACAGAGAGGAAATCATCCGGGCCATATATACTCTGGTGGAAGCCATAAACCGGTATGGCCTGACCGTAGAAGCCACCGAAGCTCCATTAGAGGGTGAGATCAATGGTATTTCCTTGACCGGCTATGCGGATTTGCTTTTACGGGACCATGGGGGGCAGGCCTTTGTGCTGGATATGAAATGGTCCATTTCAGCCAAATACATGCGGCAGGAGGTTGAAGATGGCAGTGCCCTGCAGCTGGCCACCTATGCCTGGATGCTAAAAAATGCTGAGGCAGCCCCAGATGTTCATGCCGGATACTTTATGCTGGCGCAAGGTCAGTTTATCAGTGACAGCCCATTGTTGGGCAGTAATGCGGTGATACCGGCAAGAAGCCTGGAAGAGACTTGGGACATGGCGGTTGCCACCCTGGATGAAGTCTGGAACGATCTCGAGCAAGGTTCGTTAAAAGCCCATGGAATCGAAGAATTGTGGACGCACATGCAAAGTGGGGAGAGCTTTGATAAGATACGAGCACAACGCCAGGAACAGTACCTGGAAAAGGGGATGCTTTACCTGAATCCCTTATGCGAGTATTGTGATTTTGGCAGGTTGTGCGGTTGGTCAGGAGGTAGTAAATGAAAAATATTGAGCTAATCAATGCCAGTGCCGGTTCGGGCAAGACCTTTAGTCTGACCCAACGTATTGCGGAGGCGTTAAAAAGCGGGATCGAGCCTGAAGAGCTAATGGCGACTACCTTTACCAATAAAGCAGCCGATGAACTGCGGGAGCGTATTCGAGTAGAACTCCTGAAAAATAAGCAGGTCGAAGAGGCCGGGCGCATATATGACGGTTTTATTGGAACCGTCAACAGCATCTGTGCCCGATTGCTTACCGAATATGCATTGGATGCGGGCATGTCGCCTGCCATCGAGGTAATGCCGGAAAATGACAGCGAGCAGATATTCAATATCGCCATAGACAGTGCCATAGAACAGTATGCCGGCAGCATGGAAGCCGCCGCACGACGTCTTGAACTGGATGGGCGGGGTGCCGGATTCAGTAAGAATGATGATTGGCGTGACCATGTTAAGAAAATCGCTGACCTTGCCAGGAGCAACCTCATCCTTCCCGGTACTTTGAGAGAATGTGCCGCCCACTCCTGGGAATCAATACAGGCGCTTTTTGACCCTCCGGCTGCCAATAATCTCGATGAAGAATTGCTGGAGGCTATTACCCTGGCTGTAAACCATCTCGAAAGTATCGACATTACTACCAAAAAGTCCCGGGATGTCCTGAAAGACCTTAAGAACATCAAAGGACGATTTGACAGGAAAGACTATACCTGGAGTGATTGGGTCCTTCTTGCCAAATTGGATCCGGCCAAAGGCGAGAGGGAAATTGTAGAACCAGTATCAGCTGTAGCTGATCGAATATTGTGCCATCCGCAGTTGCAAGAAGATGTCCGGCAAATTATAGAAGGAGTCTTTGAATGCGCAATTGGCGCTTTGGAGGGGTATGAAGCTTTTAAGCGGGAACACGCCTTGATGGACTTCACAGATCAGGAAACCAAGGTACTGGATCTGTGCCGGTATAATACCGCCTTTACGGATTCGATGGGTGAGCGTATTAAATTAGTTACGGTGGATGAATTCCAGGACACCAGCCCCATTCAGCTGGCTCTTTTTCTGGCCTTGCATCAACTGGCCGGACAATCAGTATGGGTGGGTGATCCCAAACAAGCCATCTATGGCTTCCGGGGAACCGACCCGCAGCTGATGGAAGAAGTGGTGGCTTTGATAAGTGAATCCAGGGTATTAGAGTACTCCTGGCGGTCCCGGGAAAACCTGTTGAACTTTACCAACGCCCTGTTCTCCCAGGTGTTTCATGCCATGGGGGCGGGCAAGGTTATCCTTAAGGTGCCTCCTGAAAGGGCTGAGAAAGCAAAGGGGGGAAGGCTGGAAGCCTGGTATCTGACCGTAAAGAATAACCTAGATGAAGCTGCTGCCATTGCCAATGGCGTTCGAGCCCTGATTGAAGAAAATCCCAGCATAAACCCGGGAGATATAGCCATATTGTGCCGGACTAATGCCAGGTGCCGGGCTATCGCCACGGCGTTGGAAAACATAGGAGTAAGAGCATCAGTGGGAAGGGGTTCCCTTTTGGATACGAAAGAATGCCAGCTGGCTATAGCGGCACTGCGATACATGAATAATCCCCTTGATACAGTGGCTCTGGCAGAACTGGTGCAATGGTCAAATGCTTCGGGAGACTGGCTGAAAGACCTTATGAGTGATCCTGACCAAACCAAAAAGCAATGGCATGACAGCCCGGCAGTCATGCGCCTGAACGAAGGACGGCGCCACGTACCATACTGGACGCCTTTGGAAGCGCTGGAACAGGCCATAGACAGAATCGACCTGCTATTAGATATAAAGTCCCGGCCTAATCCGGACTTGGCCACCAGCAATCTGGATGCACTGAGGGGTGCTTGCCGGGAATACATAGATTTATGCCGTGCCCACCGCAATGCAGCTACCATCGAGGGGTTTATTGCTCATCTATATTCGACACCACCGGAGCAGGCAGAAGGTATGGGGGAAAAAACGGTAAACATCCTTACCTACCATGGGGCCAAGGGGTTGGAATGGCCATGGGTGGTATTGACTGGACTGGGACAGGAACCACGCTATGATGTTTTTGGGGTACATATTGAGGCCGCCCAGCAATTTGACCCAAAGGATCCCCTGGCCAACCGTAAAATTCGCTACTGGCCATGGTTTTTTGGCAGCCAGAGAAGCTATCCCCAGCTGGATGAAAGGATCGAGGGCCTGTCATATAAAGCAGCCATTCAGACTATGACCGAAAGAGAGGAACAGCGTTTATTGTACGTGGGCATGACCCGGGCTAAGGATGGATTGGTATTGGCCATACGCAAGCAAGGCAATAAGCTGAAAACCGACTGGCTGGATCTTCTCACGGGAGCGGATGGCCAAAGTGTTATTCAATGGGATGCGGATACCGCTAACACAATGTTGCAGGTTGGAGATGCCAAAATACCCATCAGTATTACGGAATACAATGCTGAGGATATGGGACTGCCGGGCCTGGCCGCAGATGAGGACCAGTATGTGCCTGAGGGGCGTCCTTCATCAGGAGATTATCCGCCGGCAAGAATAGCGCCTAGCAGTCTGAGCGGAAACACTGGCAGCGTGGCATTTGAACTATTATACGATTATAACACCCGCATAAGTATCCACGGCCAGCCGGACATGGATGCCCTGGGCAGTGCTATTCATGCTTACCTGGCCCTTGATTACAGCGAGATGACCGGGGAAGAGAGACTGGAAACAGTCCAGGAGATTCTCAAGAATTGGGGAGTTGAAACTGCCCTGGAGCCCGCTGATTTGTTATTAGCCGGTGAAAAATTACATGCTTTTATGAATAAGCATTATCCGGGATGCAAGGTGTTGAAGGAGTGGCCCATTTTCCTGCGCAATGAGCAAAACCAAGTCATGCAGGGCTGGATCGATGTGCTGGTGGAAACTGCGAATGGATACGTGATCATTGATCACAAAAGTTATCCCGGTACCGATAACGAAGAGCGAATCATCGAATACGCTCCCCAGCTTATGGCCTATAAAGCAGCGGTGGAAAAAGCTACCGGCCAGCCAGTCATTGGACTACTGCTGCACTTGCCAGTAAGGGGATTGATATGGAAAATTCAGTTTTAAACAAACCTTAATATGCAAATGATATGAAATCCCTTTAAACCTGGATTTAGTGGGTATAGTACCTTACCCTAAAAACACCCCAAGCTAAAATTCGTAATCAGCAGGTCGCCGGTTCAAATCCGGACATCGGCTTCATCTAGAGACATACTAAAACTCCTCATGTTTTATTGAGGAGTTTTTGGGTTATTTAAGGTACTCCTACGTAATGCATATGTACTCCAGATAATAAAGTCATTACCTATTTATCAAATATATAGTAAAAATGCCCATAATATGGCATAATTTTTATGAATTCTAGTTTATATTACTTTGATGATCGTATGGAGGCAATTATGGCACGAAATGAAAGTATTTTGACGAAGTTATGCCGTAGCAAATTATTTGTTGGCGGAAATGATTGGGTTGATGAGTTTTGCAATGAAAATACGAGAGAATGTTCTTCTTGTTCAAAGCAGGCTTCTTGCAGTTACTTCTTGAAACGGTTAATAAACGCATCCCTGCTCTGGTAAATGTTAATGAGCCAGCGATTATACAGGAAGGTCGGTTATAGAATTAGCTCCGGTGGAACTCAGTATCTAGAAGATCTTTAATATACGTACAGTAGCTGGAAGTTCACAGTATTGACCCAAGCATCCAGTAAACATATTTTGAAGTTGAAGTCATTGTTGGTTTAATCATCGCGCTTCTTTGGAGGTGGCTACATCTTTTGGAATACATAATATATACTGATGAATCAGTACAACAAGGACGATTTCATAGTAATTTTTATGGAGGCGCTTTGGTGAAATCTGCTGACTTAGATACAGTTAAGTCAATATTGGAAACAGAAAAGCAGCGACTGGGGTTGCAGGAAGTTAAATGGAATAAGGTATCGGCTGCTTACTTGGAAAAGTATACTGTTAACGCCAAGCTAACCCGTCCAAAAGCTGACGGAGTTGCCTGACCGAGAATAGCTGGATATAATGACCATATTATA
>Ga0123332_1005148_pt1 | contig 11195 bp, 5 predicted proteins | sample BioC12SIPDNA_4_FD_89958 | JGI IMG/M metagenome (GOLD analysis project Ga0123332, IMG submission 89958) | Anaerobic biogas reactor microbial communites from Washington, USA - Biogas_R2_A C12 SIP DNA | ecosystem: Engineered > Bioreactor > Anaerobic > Unclassified | place: Washington, USA...
AGGATGATCTCCTCGTCTCGTGAAGTGTCGACGACGATGGGTGCTCGTGTCATGTCGTTCCCACGGTAGGCAGCGAGGATGCGCGCCATCGCCGGCTCGCCACACTCGAAGCGCCCTTGTGCATCTGCTGTTGTTCTGATCATCAGCGGGCACAACAGATCAGACACCGATAGCACACGCGCGTGGGGCACCGGAAGGCCCGAGCCATCGACGACGCGTCCGCGCATCGGTGAAAAGCGCACCGCGCGGAAGTCGACAGTGTACGGTGCGTTGGCTTCAGTGAGGGTGAAGGTGACTGCGTTCAGCCCCGGCCTCCCCTCCGGCAGCCACCCGGCCGGCATCGAGAAGGCGAGCATGCGGATTTCCCCTCGCGGCGCCCGCAGCGAGTAGGAGCCGTCGGGCGCTGTGCGTACCGTGGGCCACCCGAGTCCGAGACTGGGCTGTTGGGGGCTGTTGCAGAGGATGAGTGCGCCTGCCATCGGCTCGCCGGTATCTCTCGCCGTCACCGTCCCCCGTATCTCGAGGCCGGGGATGACTTCGATGTCCACGCCGTCAGTGACCGCTCCCGCTCTGACCGCGACGTCGGTCACGGCCGGGGCGGTGAACTCGGTTGGGTCCTCGTGCAACAATACGGAGCACAGGCCCTGCGGCACACCTGCTATCTCGTAGTCTCCGTGCTCGTCTGTTGTCGCGGAGAGGCCCTGGTCGGCGGTGGTGTACACGCAGACCGCCGCCAGTGGCTCGCGGGTCTCGGCACGATACACTCGGCCCCGGATTGTGCCCGACCTCGTGAGGCGCACTCCCTCCGGCTCTGCGCCTGGGAGGCTGGGGGACCGCAACAGCGCCCGGGCCCTCGCGCAACCCGGCTGCTGCGCGGAGAGCTTGACGCCGATACCGGCCGGGAGATTGCGGATGGTGAAAACGCCGTCGGCGTCGGTTTCGCTCACGAGCATCTCCTGCAGTTGGGCCGGGAGGCCAATGGAGGAACTCAGCTTTCCAATGGAGTCGGGATCGAAGGAGGCGGAGCGGGTGACATAGTCGATCACCGGCCGGACGCCCGGCAGTGGCTCGCCGTCCGGCCCGCGCACAATGCCGCTGATAGGAGCCTCCGGCTCGAGGACTAGCCGCAGCTCGGGGTCGGAGAAGGCCATGCGGCCTGTCCACGCAAGCGCGTACCCGGGTGCATGGACGCACACGGCAGGCTGAACATCCGCATCCTCCGGCGTCCTCTCCCACTCCACACGGAAGCGCCCGGCAGCGTCTGTCGGGGTCTCCGTGAGCAGCAGCGCCTCACCGCTCCGCCACTCCGTCAGCCACACCTTCGCCCCCGCGGCGGGGCGGCCGTCGGGGTAGAGGACCACGCCGGCGAACTGCAGCGGGGCCTCGTCAGCGCTCGCGGTGAGGGCGAGAAGCAGCAGAGCAGCTATGGCGAGATGTCTGCGCATGGTTGGCAGCTCCTGTGAGATGTCGGTGTCTCACTCCATCTCTATCGCCTTGGTCAGCTCCGGCGGGATGGGGATGTTCTCGAAGACGGCCGTGAAGGCGTCTGGGATCGAGCGCGGAGTGACGGTGAGGCCAAGCCACTTCGGCACCTCGGGCTGCTCGTGGTCGCCGAGCGACTGCAGCACTATGCACTGCACGCGGTCGATGGTGCGGCCGCCGGGCGCAAGCTGGGGCAGCAGCCTCAGTGCGCTCCGAGCTTCCTCGAGCAACTCGGCCTCCATCGGCTTGAGCGCATCCGGCAGATCGAGTTCCGTGGTCCCGTCGCGATAGTCGAAGCTCCATGCCTCGTGGAGATCGATGCCCGCATCGGTCTGCGCGGAGGTGACCCGGTAGCGCGTCGTCTCGTCGCACGCGAGGTACATCCGCGCGCGGATGTACGGTGCCTTGCCGGCATGAACCTCCGCAGGCTCCTTCGGCCGAATGAACTCATCTGCCAGTTCGGCGCTCTGCAGCACGGCGATATGCTGCCCAGACACCACCGGATCGAAGATATGCATGCGAGTCAGGACGACGTCCTCGGCATCAGGGGCGGGCTTCTGCGTGCCGACGATGACCTGACTGAGTGCCTTGACACCGGCCTCCGGTAGCTCCACGGCGCAGCGGTAATCGGCAGTGAACGGGAGATCGATGCTGTAGGTGTGGCGCAACTCGCGGCCCTGGTCGTCGATGACCCAGGCATCAGGAAGGGTGGGATAGCCCCTGGCGCAATCCAGCTTGAAAGCCATGCCCAGGTACTGGCGGAGCGTGCCTCTCTTGTCAAAGCCCTTGAAGCGGCATATCTGCAGCAGTTGCGCGTTCAGCTTCTCGGCGTGGGCCTCGGCCGGCGGAGTGAAAACGTGCGAGAAGAGCATCTGCCTGTCACGCGGGATCACGGTGAGAGTGATGTCGCCATCCGGCGCCTCGGGTCCGAACTCGATCCAGGCGCTTGCGTACCGGAACCCGTCTGCGTGCACCACCAGACGTTCCGCGGGGAGGTCCCTGAAGCTGAAGCGTCCCCGGGCGTCTGATACGGCATCCTTCGAGCGGCTGAACCGTCGTCCCTGATCGCGTTCCACTTCTATGGGCACATTCGGTACCGGGCGACCATCCGCGTCAAGCACGGTTCCGCTGATGGCGAGGGGCGCGGGCTCCAGCACGATGTCCCCCAGGTCGCGGCGTTCCCCAGGTTGTAGCGGCCCATGCTCATCGTCCCTCTCGGTGCTATGCGCCGCCCGGATTCGGGCACTGAGCTTCATCCCCGGCCAGCACGCGAGCAGCTCGAAGCGTCCCTCGGCATCCGTGAGCGCATGCGTCCTGTACGCCCAATGCTCCGAGCCCCACGGCGCCGGCGGGTCGGGAGCAACGACGACGACGCGAACCAGCGCACCGGAAATGGGCTCCCCTGCCGCCGACACGACGCGGCCGGTGAGCACTGGTCGCACGCCCCGGCTCAGCCGTAGCTCGACTCCGGCCGTCTGGTCCCGCTCTGCCATCACGGGCTCCAGCGTCATATCGTCTCCGCAGTAGGCGTGTACCATGCAGCGGGAGCCCGGCTCGAGGTTCTCGAAGCGGAAGCGCCCCTCTGCGTCGGAGGGCATATCCTGCATGATGCCATGGCCACGCTCCTGGAGGAGGAGAACCCCCGCATGCGCAACCGGCGGACCATCCGGCCCAAGCACGCGCCCGGTCAGAGAACGCGCGCGAACAGCCTGGAAATCGACGACGTACGGGGCGTTGTCTAGGGTGAGTGTGAAGCGCTCGAAGACATCGCCGCCCGTCTTCGTAGGGCGCCATCCGGTCGGCATGGACTGCGGGTACAGCTCCACCGGGCCCTCCGGCGCCCGCAGCGAGTAGGTGCCGTCAGCGCCCGTTGTCACCACCGGCGTGCTCCCGCCGCCATCCGGGCTCTGCCGCGTGGTCCAGTTCAGCGCCACGCCTGCGACGGGCTTGCCCGTATCGGCTTCCGTGACCGAGCCGCGTACTTCCAGGCCGGAGATGAGTTGCAGGTCGGCCCCATCCGTCACCTCACCGGGCTTCACCTCGACGCCGCTCACGGAAACGGCGGTGAACCGGGTCGGGGCCTCGTGAAGGTGGACCGGCCATCTGCCCTCCGGCACCCCCGCGATCTCGTAGCGCCCGTTGGCATCGGTCGTTGCACGCAGGCGCGCACCGAGGGCCACGCCGACACACACGCCCTCAACCGGCTCCCCGGTCGCGGCGTCGGTCACCCGGCCCTGTACCGTGCCGCAACGCATGAGCCGGATGGTGAAGGGCGTCCGGGCGGCGAGATCAACCCAGTCGAGATCGGCGAAGCCGTACTGCCCACCCGGATCGTCCACGCTCACGCGCAGCGCGAGGCCGGCCGGCACATGCCGCACGGTGAATGCGCCCTCGGTATCCGTCTGTGTCACCATCTGCTGTTCGAGTTCAGGCGGCCACGACAGCCAGGTGTCCCACTCGCCTATGCATTGCGGGTCGAAGGGCACGGCACGGTACAGGTTGTTGATGCGGGGCCGAATGGCGGCCACCGGGTCGTCGGCAGCGCCGATGATGACGCCCTGGAGTTCGATCTCCGGCTCAAGGACAATACGCAGGGCTGCATCGTCGTAGAGAAGGCGATTGGTCCAGCCGACGGCGTAGCCGGGCACCCGGGTGCAGACCTGGTAGAACGTCCACTTGGCCCTGTCGAGTTCGTGCGCGGTGAACTCAAAGCGCCCATCCGCCCCGGCCGCACACGTCGCCGCAGTCGTCGCCACGCCATCCGCCACATGCACCAGCCACACCTTCGCCCCTGCGGCGGGGCTGCCGTCGGGGTAGAGGACCACGCCGGCGAAGTGGAGCGGTTCGTCATCGGCAAGGAGAGAACAGGGGAGAAGGGCAATCAACAGGAGGACGACAGCGGACGCACAGAGACGACGCATGCAGGACACCTCCGCCGGATGCCGGAGCCAATCCCCTCCGCGCCGCCTCCACATGCTCACGACAGGTCAGTGGTGAGGTTGCGTTCTGTTAGATACTTCACCGCGCGGGCGTGTTCCACCTTTCTTCTGGCGGGTGGAGAGGGGCCTCAGGCGAACAGGACACGCAACGGATGGGATCATCCAACCGGCCCCGGTTGCATGATCCCTTCCGTCTGCTGGAACGGTCGTGGCGTCGGCGTTGGACGGCCGCGCTCCCGTCACATGAACCGTTTCACGAAGCCCAGGATGCCCTGCTTCCAGGCCACGCGATGGGTGATCCCCTCGGCGTGGCCGAGTTCGTGCTTGTGGTCGAGGTACCACTGGTAGGAGCGGATCAGCGCATCGGCGTTACTGTACTGCGGTTGCCAGCCAAGCGTGTTCTGTATCTTATCCGTCGAGACGAACGAGTCCTTGTCAGCCGTCCCGTAGACCCACTTGTACAGCGGTGAGACGCGTAACGTCCAGGCGATCTCGAGCATGCCCTTGACCATCGGCGCCCAGGTTGGCATCACACGCGCGCCGGTGCCGGCATACTCGCACATCGCTCCGACATCCTCGAGCACGGTATGAAACTCCGTCGCGCCCACATTGAACACATCGTTGGCCTGCTCCGCGGGGCCGGTCAGCCCCAGATGGATGGCGCTGACGAGGTCCTCGACCTCGAGGAGCTGATAGCGGTTCTTGCCGCTGCCGACGATGGGAATCTTCTTTCCGCTCTCGACCCAATCGTAGAGTATCTGGAAGACGCCCAGCCTGCCGGTGCCGATGAAAGTCTTCGGGCGGATGGTGCAGATGCACAGGCCCTTCTCGCGGTACTCGTCACACACGCCCTCGGCCTGTATCTTGGCCGTGCCGTAGGCGCCGACGCCGACCATCGGGTCGTCCTCGAGGATCGGGTGCTTGATCGGGACGCCGTAGACGGCGGTCGAGGATATCTCGACGACGCGGGGGACTTGGTTCTTCAGTGCGGCTTCCATCACCGCACGGGTGCCGTCGACATTGGTGGAGAAGATATCGGCGGGCTTCCAGAGCGGCAGCGCCGCGGCTCCGTGGATGAGGTGATCGCAGCCGGCGGTGGCCTTCAGCATCGCCTCTGGGTCGCGGACATCGCCCTCGAAGTAGGTGACGTTGTCGGGGTACTCGTCTGCCTCCAGTGGCGCGATGTCGATGACGATGACTTCGTCATAGTGCTGTGCGAGCGTGTTGCAGCAGTGGTAGCCGAGGAATCCGGCGCCGCCGGTGACTGCGAGCTTCATCTATGGCCCTCCGTCATTGACAGGTGTGTCCTCTGGTGTGGTGCAATCCGGCCAACGCGGCCATTATACCCCATCGGCGCAGTTGTGTGGACGATTGAGCGAGGAATGCGAAGCGGCGGGCCGGGCGAGCATACCCGACACGACCGACGGCACAGCTCCGCCCCTGTGGCTGCTACAGAAACCGCGTGAGCGTTTTGCGCCCACCTTCGAGGTCCTCGGGCGGACGGGGCAGGGGCATGCGGCTGAGGTCAGGGTAGGCGCGCGGGGCGCGCCCCTCGGGGAGCGATATCCCGTTGGCGGCCAACGCCATCTTCGCACGCGCAGGTAGTTCCTCGAGCGCGAGCCAGTCCTGCGTGGGGAAGACTGCCAGCGGGACCCTCACACACGCCGTTGTGCCACCCGGCGATACGTGCGCCTCAGTCGCGCCGATGAATGGCACGTGGCGCGGGTAGTCATGCCCCATGTCGCTCACGACCGCCTGCAGGATATCTCTGGCCCGCTCCGCCTCATCCGCTGTGGCGAACGGGAATTCGGCGATGTAGTTCACGAATTGCTCCTCATACACTGTAAGCTGTGCAATCGAGCCGTTGGGGATGTAGTGGAGCTGGTTGTCGAGGTCCTTCAGCACCGTCACACGGAGGCCGATCGACTCGACGAGCCCGAACTTCCCGGCCACCTCGATGTAATCGCCCACCACGTACTGGCCCTCCAGCAGTAGAAAGAAGCCGGTGATAAGGTCGCGCACGAGCGCCTGGGAGCCGAAGCCGACCGCCACCCCGAGAATCCCCGCGCCTGCCAGCACCGGGGCGAGGTTGACGTTGAGCACCGAGAGTACCCAGAGCACCACGCCGATGCCGATGATCCACTTGGCCAGGTTCGCCAGCAGGCCGAGCACGGTGACTGCCCGTTGCCCGCTCAGGCGGCGACGCGGCGGGGCGCCGAGCGTGTCGGCCTCCAACCGGGCAACGGTCTTGCGGATGACGAGCATGATCAGCCAGTGGATCAGCGCAGCGAAGAGGAGAATGAAGACGATGGCACTGAGCTTGTGCAACGGGGCGTCGGCCTTGCCGATGTCCCTGAGCACCTCCAGCCACACCGGCGCGGTGTCGTCGTCGGCGGGGCTCTCGGACTCCGCCTGGTCCTCCGCGTCGGCGCCCTGGGAGTAGGTTATCACCGCGGGTAGCAGCAAGAGGCAAACAAGCAGCAGCAAAGCGAGTTGTGCGACGCGTACCCTGTCCTGGTACATGACATCCCTCCCTGCGTGTTACGACTGCAACTGAGAACGGGCTCGTGTGCGTGTGGGGATGCGGCCCCTCCCCGGCTCTCAGGCGGTGGGCCGGCCTCAGTCGCAGCGGATACGGCCCTGCTGCTCCTTCGTGCGGCCCCTCCCCGGATGCCCTCCCAAAAGGCCCTTCGTCCGCCGTTGGCCGTTCCCTCACCCCTCGCCCCTCAGTACCTGCCATACTCCTCCGCCACCTCGACCAGCGCCATCAGGTGCGCCGGGGGGACCCTCGGCGCCACCGAGCAGGCGCTGCTGAGGATGTAGCCGCCGCCCGCCATCGCGGCATCAAGCTTCCGCTTCGCGTCGTCGCGGACCATCTGCTCGGTACCCTGTAGCAGGATGTTGACTGAGTCGATATTGCCCTTCAAAAACAGCTTGTCGCCGATTTGCTGCTTGGCTTCGGCGAGGTCGGTGTTGCCCAGCGGTGGCGGGTCCATCGTGTCCACGCCGTCGATGCCGGTGGCTGCCATCAGGTCGAGCCGATCGCCGATTGCGCCGCATGTGTGCGTGTAGGCCTTCACCCCGGCCTGCTTGATCGCCGTGGCGACCTGCGTCTCGTAGGGCATCACGAACTGCTCGTACATGCTCCGGGAGATGAAGCCGCCGCCGGCGAAGGCGCTCGAGATCAGCACGGCGTCGACACCACGCGCGGCCTGCAGCCTGGCCAGTGCGCTTGCGCCCTCGGCATACCGTTGCAGGATGGCGTGGCACTTGTCGGCATCGGTCAACAGCGCCATGAGCCCGCCCTCATAGCCGGCGCGCTCCATCAACTGTGTGAAGGGGGAGAAGACCTCGCCGTGGACGCTGAGCCTGTCGCCAACGGCCTCGAGTACGGTGTCGATGATCGAGAAGATGTGCGGTGGGAAGAGGTCATCGCCCTGCCACTGGTAGGGCACGAGGTCATAGTAGAAGGGCGGTCGCTTGATACCGCCGAGCGTGTGCGGGTCCTCGTAGAAGATGAGCGCCGGGTCGATGTCACCGACATCCATCTTCGGGCCCTCGATGTGGTTGGCGAGGTCATCATAGGGGCACACGCAGCGCTCGCCGCTGGTATAGTGGATCGTCTCGGCGTCGGCGGTCTGCTCGATGCGGTCGATGCGTTGCCGGGCATTGGGGTCGCGCCCGGGCAGGTTGATGAGGATGCCGTCGAAGTCGTAGCGTTCGGCAAGCTTGATGAAGGCCCCCGCCATCAGTTCGGTGTCGATCCAGTATTCCGCGGGGCTCATGTCGAGATTGACCAGATAGTGCCCCATGCTGAGCTGACACATCACGGGGACCCGATCAGGCTGTTGAAGGTTCATCGCTGCAAGGACACGTTCGCGGCCCGTCATTGGCTATCGCTCCATCGTTTGAGTCTGGAGTGCTGTGAGACCACCTTCTGCCGCACCGATGCGGACTCCTGCGCGACGACGGCGAAAGGACTTTTCGGAGGGGGAAGAATCCCCTGCCCGCGTGGCGAATAGCTCCGCACGTGTGTCGCACGCGGACCGCGAGCCAGATTGCCGCCCGTACCCGCTAAGGAGGCATCTACCATGGACGGACCAGACTACATCCTTTCGACCGGCGAGCTTCAGCGCGTTGTCGGCGAGATCGTGACCACAACGCCTGTGACCGACATCCACACGCACATCTATGACACCCGCTTCGGTGATCTGCTGCTGTGGGGCGTCGATGAGCTGGTCACCTACCACTACCTGATCGCCGAGGTCATGCGCGCGGAGTTCGGGCGCACCACGCCCGAGGAGTACTACGCGATGCCGAAGCAGGCGCAGGCTGACCTCATCTGGCAGCGCCTGTTCCTGGACAACAGCCCGATCTCGGAGGCGTGCCGAGGACCGGTCACCGTACTGGCGGCACTGGGGCTCGATATCGCCGGCCGCGACCTGAACACGATGCGCGAGTACTTCGCCCAGCGCACCGCCGAGGAATACATCGACGAAGTCTTCGCGCTTGCCAACGTCAAAGAGGTCGTCATGACCAATGACCCGTTCGATCCGCTGGAGGCGCCCGTGTGGGAGGCCGGGGGAGAGGGCGACCCGCGCTTCAAGGCCGCGCTGCGGCTCGACGGGCTGATCGTGCGGTGGGAGCAGACGCAGCCCGCGCTGGCCGCGCAGGGCTATGATATGGCCGCGGACTTCTCCGGCAACACCTTTGAGGAAATCCAGCGCTTCCTGGCTGACTGGAAGCAGAAGATGAACCCCGTCTACATGGCGGTCTCGCTCGAGGAGAGCTTCACGTTCCCTGCAGATGACTCGCAGGCGAAGGTCATCGAGGGGGCTATCCTGCCCTTTGCCGCACGGGAGAAGCTGCCCTTTGCGCTGATGATCGGGGTCAAGCGGCTCATCAACCCGCGGCTGAAGCTGGCCGGAGACGGCGTCGGCAAATGCGATATCAAGGCCGTCGAGTATCTCTGCGCCAACTACCAGGACGTGAAGTTCCTCGTCACCTTGCTCTCGAAGGAGAACCAGCACGAGTTGGCCGTCGCGGCGCGGAAGTTCCCGAACCTGATGCCCTTCGGCTGCTGGTGGTTCCTCAATGATCCGAGCCTGATCGACGAGATGACGCGGCTACGCGTGGAGCTGCTGGGCTTGAGCTTCATTCCACAACACTCGGACGCGCGCATACTCGATCAACTCATCTACAAGTGGTCGCACTTCCGGGCCATCCTGACGCGCATCCTGATCGAGAAGTACTCCGACATCATGCGCGCGGGGTGGATTCCGACACGGGAGGAGATGCAGCGCGACGTGGAGGGTCTATTCGGGCGGAACTTCTGGGAGTTCGTCAAATAGGGAGGCGGGCGGTCTGCCTCACCCCCCGACCCCCTCTCCTTCCTCTGTGTCTCGCCGCGGCGATACGGCCGCCGCTCTGAGACACGTCGTCTGGAGAGGGGGAGATCGGCCAAAGGTATCTGGCCCATCCTGAGACCGGCACCGGTTGCCGTGCTCCCCCTCTCAAGACCTAGCGGACGCTCCCAGCGGAGCGGGAGCGTCTGCGACCGAAGGAGAGGGGGCCGGGGGGTGAGGCAAGCAAGAGACGCCGACCGCACATCCACACGACGCTGATAACCGACATGGACAAACAGGCAGCGCAACTGCGCGCGGAGCAGCTTCGCGAGCAGCTCAACTACCACAACTACCGCTACTATGTACTCGACGATCCGGCCGTGCCGGATGCCGAGTACGACCGGCTGTTCGCCGAACTCCACCAGATCGAGGCCGATTTCCCCGGTCTGCTCACCCCCGACTCGCCGACACAGAAAGTCGGCGCGCCACCGAAGAGCGAGCTGGGCAGCATCACCCACCGCCTGCCGATGATGAGCCTGCAGAGCGCCTTTGACGAGGCGGCGGTGCGCACCTTCGTCCGCCAGTGCCTCGAGGGCGCCGACGAGCAGATCGACTTCGTCGCCGAGCCGAAGTTCGACGGCCTGGCAGTGGAACTCGTCTACGGAAACGGTATCCTGCGGACTGCCTCGACGCGCGGCGACGGCATCGTCGGGGAGGATGTCACCGAGAACGTGCGGACCATCCAGACCGTGCCGCTGAAGCTGCTCGGGGATGAGCCGGCGCCGCCGCTTCTGGAGGTGCGCGGCGAGGTCTACATGCAGCTTGCGAGGTTCGAGGAGCTGAACCGCCGCCGGGCGGAGGCCGAAAAGCCGTTGTTCGCCAACCCCAGAAACGCCGCCGCCGGCTCACTCAGGCAGCTCGACTCGAAGATCACCGCCCAGCGGCCACTGGATATCTTCATCTACGATGTCGGCACAGTCGAGGGCCGTGAGTTCGACACCCACCTGGATCTGCTGCAGACCTTGCCCGGGTGGGGCTTCGTGGTCAATGACCTCATCAGGCTGTGCCCCGACATCGAGGCGCTGATCGCCTACCACACTCAGATGATGGAGCTGCGCGACAGCCTCCCGTATGAGATCGACGGCATCGTGTTTAAGGTCAACCAGCGCTCGGCCAGGGAGGCCCTCGGCGCCCGCTCGCGTAACCCGCGCTGGGCGCTCGCCTACAAGTTCCCGCCGCGCCAGGAGATGACTCGCGTCGTCGATATCATCCCGAGCGTCGGCAGGATGGGGGCGGTCACGCCGATCGCCATCGTCGATCCGACCCGGATCGGCGGGGTGACGGTCCGCAATGTGAGTTTGCATAACCAGGACGAGGTCGACCGGCAGGATGTCCGCATCGGCGATACGGTCATCATCGAGCGCGCCGG
>Ga0123332_1005149_pt1 | contig 11194 bp, 10 predicted proteins | sample BioC12SIPDNA_4_FD_89958 | JGI IMG/M metagenome (GOLD analysis project Ga0123332, IMG submission 89958) | Anaerobic biogas reactor microbial communites from Washington, USA - Biogas_R2_A C12 SIP DNA | ecosystem: Engineered > Bioreactor > Anaerobic > Unclassified | place: Washington, USA...
GCGTGCGTCGCAACCGGTCTCCGGGGCTCCAGGTGGTTGCCGGGGGTTCACAGGGCCGATCCCTCCCCCCCTCTGGATGAGTGTCCAGGTATTAGTTGTCAAGTGGCCCGCTAAGCGCGGTCACACGAAGATCGAGTTTAGCACACCGAACCTTGGGTGTCAAAAAAGGAGGCTTCGCCTTACCATGGACATGGTCGCCAGCGCCGCTTACTTGCCTGCAGCTCGCGCCAATAACAGGGCCAGCACCGCGTCCATCAGAGCGTCCTTTTTGTCGCCAGCGCCCCCACTGCCGCCGCCTACTGGCGTCCCCAAGGCCTGGGCCGTCGCCTTAGCGGCCTCGCGCTGTTCCGGGGGCAGGCTTTTCAAGCTGCTGCTCTGCGGCGTAACACCCGGTTCCGGGGTCCGGACCTCGGTAACGCCTAGCTCGACATAGTAGGCCTGCAGTGTCTCATTGGTGAGGCGCATGGCTGCGATGGCGGACACCTGTGCGGGCGTCATGGCGGACAGGATCTGCGCCTGCACCGCCGCGGTCTCTTCCGTTGCCGTGGTGGAGCTGGCATCGAGCGCCTGCAGCGCCTGCCACAACGGCAGCAGCTTTGCAGCCTGATCGGCAGTCACGGCATCCGCCGTTCCTTCAAGCCGCAGCGTGCCGTAGGCGAGCTGGTTGCGGACGCTCAGCGCGTCGTCGAATTCCTCGGAGAGCGCCGCAGCCGGCTCAGCGGCCGGCGCAAGGGGGGCCGGTGTGGGTGCGCCGCCACAGGCAGCCACCAGGGTCAACAGACCCAGTAGAATCAGCGAAATCTTGATTATTCTCATTTCTGCTGCCTTGTCCCCTCTACTTTGCTTCCACATGGGCGATCACAGCATCTACCAGCGCCAGGCTCAGCCCGCCGCCTTCGCCGGTGCCGCCACGTTCCGCCTGGCGTGTGGCGCGCGCCTCGGCGGAGAGCGCCTGGCCGCCTCCCTGGCCTGCGCCTGCGCCGGCCCCTTCACCGGTGCCGATCGAAAGACCCTGGTTTTTCGCCCACGCCTGGAGTTCGGCCTGGGTCAGTTTCATCTCACGGATCGCAGCAATCTGATCCGCAGTCATGGCTGCCTCGATCTGCTTGAGCAGAGCGTCGATCTCGGCCTGCGCGGCTGCTCCGCTTCTCATGGTCCCGCGGATCCCCTGCCACAGAGGCAGGAGGGTGCGTGCTTGTTCCGCAGCGACGGGCCAGTCCGATTCTTCCAGCATCAGCGTGCCCAGCAGTAACTGGTTGCGCTGGGAAAGCGCACCTTCATAGGTGGTATCGAGCGCGGTCGTCGAGCCGGATGCCGGCGCTGCAGCCACCGCTGGCGCTGCCGCCGCTGCCGGCGCCGCTTCGGCAGCCTGCGTTGGCGCAGGGGCAGGTGCACCGGCTGCACCGCCACACCCCGCCAATACGAATACCGTCAGGACCGTAATTCCCAAGGTCATCCACAGTTTCTTCATCACCGTAATCTCCTCAGATTGGCCGCTGCGCCGGCAGAGCCAGGCTCATTCATGGCGCAGCGCCACGATGGGATCGAGTTGAGCTGCCTTGATGGCAGGATAGTAGCCGAAAAAGATGCCCACGGCAGCCGCTGCACCGAATGCCAGCGGCACGGAGGCCGGCACGACCTGGGTCTGCATTTCACCCAGGCGTCCGAATAACTCGGCGCCGCCGACCCCCAGCACGACGCCGGCGAGCCCACCCACCAGGCTCAGCGTGACTGCCTCGACGAGGAATTGCAGCAGCACATCGCGCGGCCGCGCACCTAGCGCCTGGCGGAGGCCGATCTCGCGGGTGCGTTCGGTCACCGACACCAACATGATGTTCATGATACCGATGCCGCCCACGACCAGGGACACCGCGGCCACCCAGGCCAGCAGGTCGCGAAATGCTTCGGTCGTTGCCTGCTGTGTGTCGATGATGTCTTGCTGCGTCTGCAGGACGAAGTCTGGCTTGGCCGGGTCGACGTCATGTCGCTCGACGAGCAATGCAGTGATCTGGTTGGTAACGCTGGTCATCGCCTCCTGGCTGCTCGCCTTTACATAAATAGTGCGGACCCGGTCCTGCGCGATGCGGCTGGGGCTGAACTTCTGGTACAGCAGCTGCAAGGGGATATAGATCCGGCCGTCGTAATCGACATCGGCAACGACGCCCTTCTGCTCCATCACGCCGAGTACGACCAGCTTGGTGGATCCCACCGACACGGTCTGCCCGATCGGGCTCTCAGAACCGAACAGGTCCTGGCTGATGCCGTAGCCCAGCACGGCCACCTTGGCTTTGCGGTCGTTTTCATCCGCGTTCAGGAAGCGGCCCTCGGCTACAGCGTAGTCGCGCACTTTCGGGAAGTCTGCCGTGACGCCCAGCACCGTGATCCCATCCAGTTTGGCGCGCGTGCTGCTCACGTCTTGCGCCACCTGGAACTCCGGCGACACCCCCTCGATGTTGCGTGTCGTCTCTTTGATAGAGAGCGCATCGTCGTAGGTGAGAGTCTGCGCGTTTCCGGGCACTCCCCGCAGGGGATTGACGATGATGAGATTTGCGCCCAGCGAGTTGATCTGTTCTGCGATGGCTGCCTCGGCCCCCGCGCTGACCGCCAGCATCATGATCACGGACGCTACGCCGATGATCACGCCGAGCGTGGTGAGAAATGAGCGCACCCGGTTAAGCTTCAACCCTTCCCAGGCGACTTGCAGGGTCTCAATGAGCGTCATCGCGGCCTCCCCTTTCCAGGCATTGGCTGGCGCCGTCGCCCCCGTCGGTGACTACCTTGCCATCTCGCACGCAGACCACGCGCTGCGCCTGCGCCGCGATGTCGGGCTCATGGGTCACCATCACGATGGTTACCCCGGATGCATTCAACGTGTGCAGCAGGTTCATGACCTCAGTGCTCGATCTGGTGTCCAGGTTGCCTGTGGGTTCATCGGCCAGGATCATGGCCGGGCTGTTGATCAGCGCCCGTGCGATGGCCACCCGTTGCTGTTGCCCGCCCGACATTTCGTTCGGGCGATGATGAAGCCTGTCGCCCAGCCCGACTGATTCGAGCGCGGCCACTGCTTTTTCATACCGTTCGTCCTCGGTGAAACGCTCCTCAGTGTTATAGAGCAGAGGCAGCATGACGTTCTTCACCGCGCTCAGTCGCGGCAGCAAATTGTAGGACTGGAAGACGAATCCGATCTTTTGGTTGCGCACGATGGCCAGCTCCGTGCGGTCCAGGCTGCTGACGTCCAACCCGTCGAGGATGTACTCGCCCTCCGTCGGCCGGTCCAGGCAGCCCATGATATTCATCAAAGTCGACTTGCCCGAGCCCGAGGGGCCCATGATTGCCACAAACTCGCCGTGCCGCACCTGCAGGTCAAGGCCCGCCAGCGCATTCACCTGGGCATCGCCCGTGCCGTACACTCGCGTCAGGCCGCGAATATCGATCACCAAGCCGTTTGGTTCCATCCCATCTGCCCCCACCCGGTTGTCCATCACTCGGTCTCAACCGTGCCGGTGCTGACGACATCGCCCTTGGCCAGGCCGCTCAAGATCTCCGCATTGGCGAAGTCCCGCAGACCTACGGTAACGGGCCGCATTTCCAACTCGCCGTCAGCCTTGACGACGAAGACGGCATATGAGCCGGGCGCCAGCTCACGCAGCGCCTGCACGGGCACGAGCAAGGTATCCTCTGCCTGTCCGGCGATGATTTCCACATCGGCGGTCATGCCGGAGAGGAGCTGCACGGGGTTGGCGTTGAGGTCGATGCTGGCCCATGCCTGTACTGCAAGCGTGCCGTCCACGGTCACCAGCGCCGGATCCACGGAGGTGATTGTTCCCGGGAAGGTCAGGTCCGGCAGCGCGTCGAAGACGATCTCGATCGGATTGCCCACCGCTACACTCATCAGGTCGGCCTCTTCAACCCAGAAGCGCACCGACTGGCCGCTCAGGTCGGCCAGGGTTAGGATGGGTGTTGTACCCACGCTTTCGCCCGCCTGTGCCTGTAGAGTGAGGACGGTGCCTGCAATTGGCGCCCGGAGCTCAGAGTTGGCGAGCTGCCGCTGCGCATTCTCGAGGCTCAGCCGGGCCTGAGTTACGCCGAGCTCGGCCGATTCAATGTCCCTGGCGTCTCCACCCGCGCGAACGCTGGCCAGTTGTGCCTGGGTCTGCGCCACCTTGGCCTCTGTAGCGGCCAGGGACTCCACGCTTGGCCCGGCCTTCAGCGCGTCGAGTTGCGCTTGCGCGACGGCCACCTTGGCGCGGGCTGCGGCGAGCGCATCCGCGCTGGGGCCGGCCACTATCTCATCGTACTCGGCCTTGGCCTTCTCGTAGTTCGTCGTCGCCTGCCACAGATCGCCCGCCTGCTTCGTTTCGCCGATGCCGATCACGCTGCCGTCACGCATCTCCGTGACTGGAGCGACCTTGTCGTAAGCAGCCTGCGCGGTGCGCACGTTGATCTCGGCCAGGGTCAAACTGGCCTTTGCGGCTGCCAGCTTTTCTGGGTCGGGGCCGGCCTGCAGGGTCGCCAGCGCTTCTCGTGCGCTGCGCAAGTTCTCCTGGCTCGCGGCCATCTCCGCAGCGGTCGCTGGTTCGCGCAGCTTGGCCAGGTCTGCCTCAGCGGCTGCAAGTGATGCCTCTGCTGCCGCAACTGCTGCTGCATCCGCGCCGGCCGTCAGGCCGGCCAGCTTAACCTCTGCCAGAGCAACATTGGCCTCGGCCTGCGCCACCTGGGCCCGTGCATCCGCATCATCGAGCCGGGCCAACAACTGCCCTGCCGTCACCTGGTCCCCCACGCGCACCGGCACCTCGGCAAGCACGCCGCCTGAGCGGAATCCCAGCGCCAATTCCCCGGTTGGGACCAGATTTCCGCTTCCACTGGCCGTGATGGTGATATCGCCGCTCCGCACCCGGGCGGTCTGCAGCACCGGCTCCTGTGAGGCACTCGCAGTATCGTTGTTGCGTTGCCAGTACCAGGCGCCGCCTGCCGCGGCTGCAACCAACAGCAGTATCACTCCAATCAACCAGCGCGAGTTGCGCTTCTTCTTGCCGGCCTGCTTCATGCGCATTCCTCCGTGACGTCTCATTTCAGATAGGCCAGGACGAACACATTCAGGCGACGGTTCACTTTCCTGGCGCTATCGTCTGAGCATAACGGAAAGATGAGCAGGATTGATGCAAAGGCTGTGAAGAAGATGTGAAGATGTGAAGAAATGGAGACGGCGGTTCCAGCGAAGCGTCTTACGGAATATTGATCCGCAGCCAGGCGTACATGAGCACCCCGCCGGCCACTGACACGTTCAGCGACTCGGCTTTGCCGGGCATTGGCAGGCTGACCCATCGCGCGATGTAAGGGATGACGTCGTCCGACAGGCCGCGCGCCTCATTGCCCAGCACGAGCGCACACGGCCCGGTCAGCGCAGTGTCACCCCACGGCTCACCTGTATGTTCGCTCGCACCGATAAGCGCCAGCCCCTGACCGGCCAGGTGGCGCAGCGCGGCGGGAGCGTCTGGCGTGAGGACGACAGGCAGGTTGAACAACGATCCCATGCTCGCGCGGATCGTCCTGGGGTCGAAGAGATCCACGGACGGCTCGAGGATCACCACCCCTGCAGCGCCGGCTGCATCGGCAGTCCGGATCAGCCCGCCGAGATTCCCGGGATCCTGGGGACAGTCGAGCACCAGGACCATCCGGTTGCCCGTTGTCCCAAGGGCCGTGAGAGGCGTGCGAAACATGTGGAAGGCAGCCACGATGCCCTGCGGCCCGTCGCGATCCGATAGGGCGTCCATCACCTGCGACGAGACGCGGAGCAACTGGCCCCCGGACGACTGTAACCGCTCGATCAGCACCGGCGCCTGGGCGCCGGTGAATTGCTCGGGGCAAAAGAAAACCGGCCCGACGGGGAGGCTGGCGTCCAGGGCCATGTGGAGCAGCTGCAGCCCCTCGATCAGAAACAGGCCCTGCTCCTGCCGGTGTTTTCGCTGCCGCAGCTTGCGCGCTTCGACAATGTGGCGGTTCGCCGTTGAGGTGATGGCGGGTGTGGTCATTTGCTGTGCCGCAGGCAATCTAATCATCCGCAAGCATTCATGTAGGGGCTAGGGCAGCCAGGGCAAGAAGATCTCAACGAATCTCCTCCGTTCGGGCCGCACGCTTGGTCGGTCCCGTGTCTCTGTGGGCTGCCCTCGCCCTCGTCTGACTATGATCCAAACGACGAGAGTGCGCGGCGCAGCCGCTCCTCCACGTCGGTGACGTCGCGTGGCAGCCCCTGCACCGCACGCTGCGCCTCCATGATGCTGTAACCCAGCGCGGTGAGCGCGTCGATCACTGCCGCGTCCGCCTCGGTCAGTGCGGCCAGCCCCTCGCTGATCTCCACCTCGCCCATCTTGTCCTTGAGTTCCAGGACGATTTTCTGCGCGGTCTTCTTGCCGATGCCCGGCACGCGCGCGAGGACATCCGGCTGCTCCTGGCCGATCGCGAGGCGCAGCGCATCCGGGGCCATGCTGGAGAGGATGCCCAGCGCCAGCTTAGGACCCACGCCCTGCACCGTGATGAACTTGTGGAAGAGGTCGAGCTCGTCCTCAGCAGCAAAGCCGATCAGGCTGAGGTCGTCTTCGCGCACCACCAGGTGAGTGTGCAGCAGGATTGGTTCGCCCGGCCGGCTCGCAGCCAGCAGTGGACCGGGTGCCAGCACGCGCAGTCCAACGCCGCCGACCATCACGATCAGGCTGTCGTTCGATTTGGCGTAGATGACGCCTTCGATGATCGAAATCATGGCATTCTTTCAGACGTTCCAGGTCTCCAAGACCTGGAACGTCTCATTCCTGGGTCAAGCGAGTCAGTCGTGCACTGTGCAGATGGCACACCGCGACGGCCACGGCATCTGCCGCGTCGTCCGGGCGGGGGATGTGATCCAGGTTCAGCAGCATGCGGACCATCTCCTGCATCTGGCGTTTATCCGCATTGCCGTAGCCCGACAGTGCCTGCTTGACCTCGGCCGGCTTGTACTCGTAAACTTCCAGTCCGGCCTGCGCCGCAGCCAACAGCACCACTCCCCGGGCCTGCCCGACAGAGATCGCGGTGGTCACGTTTCTGCCGAAAAAGAGCTGTTCTACTGCCACCGATTCGGGGCGGTGCTCGACCAGCAACGCGCACACAGCCGTGTGGAGCACATGCAGCCGCTCGGGCATCGGTTCGCCGGGCGTCGTCTCGATTGCGCCATACGTCACCAGGCGCACCTCGCCGCGCTCGTCCTCCCCGACGACCCCATACCCCGTCGTGCCAATCCCCGGGTCAATCCCCAATACGACCATTTGTGGTTCGCCTATCCAAGTTGCGCCAGCGCTTCTTCGCTGATCTCAAGGTTCGAGTCGACCTTCACCACGTCATCCAGATCGTCGATCGCCTCGATCAGGTTCAGCAATTGGAGCGTTTCCGCCGGGCTGAGCGAGATCTGCGTCTTGGCCATCATGCTGACCTCGGCATCCTCGATTTTCAGCTTCGCATCGAGGAAGGCTTGGCGCACGGACTGCAGGTCACCCGGCAGGGTGTATATTTCCGCCACGCCGTCGCCGAACTGCACGTCCTCCGCGCCAGCATCGAGAGCCAGCTCGAAGATTCTATCCTGGTCTTCGGGGTCCATCGCGACGGTGATCAGGCCTTTCTGGTCGAACAACCAGCCGACGCTGCCGCTCTCGCCCATCGCGCCGCCCCCGCGGGTCAGCGCGCGGCGGAGCTCGCTAACGATGCGATTCTTGTTGTCCGTGACCACCTGGATGTAGAGCGCGACGCCGTGCGGCCCGTACCCTTCATACGTGACCTCTTCGAGCTGTGCGCCGTCTGTGTCCAGCCCGGCCCCCCGCTTGATGGCCCGCTCGATATTTTCTTTGGGCATGTTTTCGGCCTTGGCCTTATCGACGGCCAACCGGAGGCGGAAATTGAAGTTGGGGTCTCCACCCTGCCGCGCAGCGAATTGGATTTCGCGCGCCAGCTTGGTGAACATCTGCCCCCGCTTGGCATCCGCAGCGCCCTTCTTGCGCTTGATTGTGGCCCATTTACTGTGTCCAGACATCTAAAATACCTCCTCTGGTGTCTGCCGTAGGCCCCCCCTACGTTCTGTTCGCTTGAATTGCGGCCCGCATGAAGGCCTTGAACAATGGGTGCGGCCGGTTCGGCCTGGAGACAAACTCGGGGTGGAACTGCACGCCCAGCATCCAGGGGTGCAGCGTCCGGTCCAACTCGGCGATCTCCACCAGCCGGCCGTCGGGCGACAGGCCGCTGAAATTCAGCCCCTTCGCCGACGCGCTGGGGCGGTACCGGTTGTTGAATTCCCAGCGGTGCCGGTGGCGCTCCCGAATGCGTCCCTCGGGCGCGTACGCCTCGGCCGCCAGGGTGCCGGTCTGGAGCACACACGGCCACAGCCCAAGGCGCATGGTGCCGCCCATGTCTTCGATGCCCTGTTGATCGGGCATGAGTGAGATGACCGGGTCAGGCGTCTTCGGGTTGAACTCGGTGCTGTTCGCGTCCCCATGCCCGAGTACGTGGCGGGCGAAATCGATGCACATCACCTGCATCCCCAGGCAAAGCCCGAAATACGGGATGCGATGCTCGCGAGCATATTGCGCCGTCGCGATCTTGCCCTCGATGCCGCGCTCGCCAAAGCCACCGGGCACAAGGATGCCATCGGCGCCGGCCAACGCCGCCAGCCCCTCGGGCTTCTGAACCGTCTCCGCGTGCACCCAGGTGATCTCCACATCGTGATCCAGCGACCATGCGGCATGGCGGAGCGCCTCACGCACGCTCATGTAGGCATCCTCGAGCTCGATGTATTTGCCCACGAGTGCGATCTTGACGCTTGTCTTGACCTGGTGGATCTTGTCCACCAGGACGCGCCACTCGGCCAGGTCCGGACCGCTCACGTCGAGTTCGAGCTTCTCGGCAATGAAGTCAGCCACGCCCTCTTGCTCGAGCATCAGGGGAACCTCGTAGACGCTCTGGGCAGTGTAGGCCGGGACGACGGCGCGCGTATCCACGTCGGTGAAAAGAGATATCTTCTCCCGCACGCTCTGGCTCACCGGCAGGTCTGACCGGCAGATGATCATGTCCGGCTGGATGCCAATGGAGCGCAGCTCACCCACGCTGTGCTGGGTGGGCTTGGTCTTCAACTCGTTTGAGCCGGACAGAAATGGCAGCAGCGTGACATGCACGTAGAAGGTGCGATTCCTGCCCAGGTCCTTGCGCAGCTGCCGGATCGCTTCGAGGAAGGGCAGCCCTTCGATATCGCCCACCGTGCCGCCTACTTCGACGATGACCACATCGGGATCCGCATACCGCGCGGCATCCTGGATGCGCCGCTTGATTTCGTTCGTGACGTGGGGAATGACCTGGATCGTTCCGCCCAGGAAGTCACCGTGGCGCTCCTTGGCGAGCACTGCGCTGTAGATCTGGCCGGTGGTGACGTTGTTTTCCTTGCGCAGCGCCACGTCGGTGAATCGCTCGTAGTGGCCCAGGTCGAGGTCCGTCTCTGCGCCGTCTTCAGTGACGAATACCTCACCATGCTGGTAGGGCGACATCGTGCCCGGATCGACGTTCAGGTAGGGATCCAGCTTCTGCATGGACACCGAAATGCCCCTGCTCTTGAGCAGCCTGCCGATCGACGCGGCCGTCACCCCTTTGCCCAGGCCGCTGACAACGCCACCGGTGACGAATATATATGCGGTCACATTGACTCCCCAATTTTCGAACTCAGATCTTCGGGTTTTCGCGAATCTCGAAGGTCTATCGATTCCCAATTAACAACAGAGACACGGGGACAGCCTTCCCCGTGTCTCTGGCAAAGTTCAACCGTAATATGACTTATATGTCGGGTATTTGAGCACCCTGCGTCGCGCCATCATTGTTTTGTTCCTTGAAGTCCAAATCGAACACAGTATAACACGCCTGGGATCAAACTCATAACTTGAGGCGCATCGAAGTTCCCTTGCCCGGCCCTCCGATCTATGGTAGAGTCTTGACGGAACCGGTGACAACCGGTCCCTAGAACGGAGACCTCACTTGGCGCGCACCTATGTCGCGCTGGACCTCGAAACCACCGGCCTGAACCCTGAGAGGGACGCCATCATCGAGGTCGGCGCTGTCAAATATCGCGATGGACAGCCGGTCGAAGAGTTCGATACGCTCGTCAACCCGGGCCGCCCGATTCCTTATGAGATCACCCTCATCACCGGCATCCGCAACGAGGATGTGATCGGCAAACCCTCGTTCGAGCGAATCGCCGTGGCGCTCGAACGATTCGTCGGGCCGGCTGCCATCGTGGGCCACAATATCGGGTTTGACCTCGGGTTCCTGCGCGCCAAGGGCCTGTTCGTGGAGAACCAGGGCCTGGACACCTGGGAGCTTGCTTCGGTCCTCGTCCCCGCGCGCCCGTCCTACAGCCTCAGCAGCCTGGCCGTTCACTTCGGCATCCCTTCGCCCGCGCAGCACCGCGCGTTCAATGATGCGGGTGTCAGCGCACAGCTCTTCGAGATCCTCTGCGAGCGCGCAAGCTTCCTGCCCAAGGGGGTCCTGGCCGAGATCGTCCGGCTGGTGCATCGCAGCACGTGGCCCCTGGCCGAGGTGTTCGTGGAGGCAGCACGCGCCGCAGGGATGAGCCGCGTCGCAGCTTCTGCTCCACCTCTCGAACAAGTCATTCCTTCGTGTTCCCTGTTCGATGCCTGGCAGAGCGCGGAGCCGGTGAACCCCAACGATCAGCCCCAGCCGGTGGACGTGGAGAAACTGGCTGCCATGCTTCAGCCGGGTGGTATCTTTGCTGACCTCTTCCCGACCTACGAACACCGGCCCCAGCAGGTGCAGATGCTCGAGGCCGTGGCTGAAGCCTTCAACATCGGACACCATCTCATGGTCGAGGCGGGCACAGGCACGGGCAAATCGGTCGCGTATCTCCTGCCGGCGATCGCCTACGCCTCCCGGAACGACGACCGCGTCGTCATCAGCACCAACACCATCAACCTCCAGGACCAGCTCTATCGCAAGGATTTGCCCGATCTGCAGCGCGTGCTGGAGCGTGCATGGGGGCAGCATGAGCCGTTCCGCGCCGCGTTGTTGAAGGGGCGCAGCAACTACCTGTGCACCGAGCGCTTCGAGGCCTTGCGCAGCCAGCCGTCTCTGACTAACGATGAGCTGCGCGGCCTCGTTCGCGTGCTTTGTTGGCTGA
>Ga0123332_1005153_pt1 | contig 11179 bp, 7 predicted proteins | sample BioC12SIPDNA_4_FD_89958 | JGI IMG/M metagenome (GOLD analysis project Ga0123332, IMG submission 89958) | Anaerobic biogas reactor microbial communites from Washington, USA - Biogas_R2_A C12 SIP DNA | ecosystem: Engineered > Bioreactor > Anaerobic > Unclassified | place: Washington, USA...
CGGGGTGAGCGGCCGGTCCCGCCAGGCGCGCCGCTCGTCGCCGGTCATGGAGTAGAAGAGGTTGTCGTCCCAGGCGCCCCGCCACCAGAACGACTTCTCCGCGAAGTACTCGAAGGTCATGCCGAGGCGCTCCAGGAGGCGGGCCGAGGCCAGGTTGTCCGGCGACAGCTCAGCCACGAGGCGATGCACACCCAGCCGTTCGACGAGGTCGTCGACGACCGCCGACACCGACTCCACGGCATACCCCTTGCCGTGGTGCTCCGCGGCGAGACTGAAGCCGATCTCGGCGACTCCGGCGTGCTCGTCCAGCCCGACGTAGATGTCGCCGATCAACTGACCGTCCAGGTCGATCGCGAGCTGAGTGCCCTTCCCTGGCAGGACGTCGTCGCGGTCGGCGTGGCCGGCGACCAGCCGCTCGGCACGCTCCCGTGGGTAAGGGAGGTCCCAGTCCTGCAGCGCTGACACCTGTGGGTCGTTGCGGTAGGCGGTGAGGGTGTCGATGTCCTCCTCGCGCAGCATGCGGAGGAGGAGCCGGTCGGTGCGCAGGGGGTAGGCGGTGTCAGTCACCACGCCATGGTCGACCGCGACCGTGGAGGACGCAACGGGTTTGCGCGCAGGCTCACTGACTCCGGCGTGCGAACGCCGCCAGCACCTCGGCGCTGATCCGTCCGCGGTCGGACACCACCAAGCCCTGGCTGCGCGCCCACGCGCGGACCTCCGCCGGGCTGGGCGGCGCGGCGGAGGGCAGGCCGGAGGCTTCAGTCTCGACGTGAGTCTCCTCGCCGTGGTGGACCAGGGCGGCGGCCAGGAAGCGGTAGGTCCACTCCTGCGCCAGCGCCCGCGTCTCGCAGAAGACGATCGGCACGGTGGGGAAGCGGGCATGGCACTCCCCGAGCGAGTCCGCGACGACGGCGGGCCGGACCCGGTCGAGCTTGAAGACCGAGGAGTAGCGGTCCTCCACCACGACGGCCGCCGCCGGCAGTGCCGCCAGGTCGGCGAGCAGATAGCGCATCTTCCCGCTGGTCAGTGTCCCGACCAGGTCCTGCAGGGACTTGCGCTCCACCGCGGCCAGGACCCGGTCACCGTCGACGACGCCGTAGTCCCCGGCCCGTAGCGCCCGCCGCACGGTGGTCGCCTGCTGGTGCTCGAACTTCCAGGCATACCGCTCGTGGCTATCCACCACGATCTCCAGCCCGGCGACGCCCGAGCCGCGGGCGGTCGGGATCGCCACAGCCGGCCGTGCCTGCTTCGCGGTGCGGGCGGTCTGCCAGAAGATCGCCTCGCGCCCACCGCGGATCCGGGTCAGCACGAACTGCGACCGGTTCTCCCGGCCGCGGTCCAGCACCAGGTCGATGCTCGCCCCGCGGCGCACGCACGAGCGCACCGGCACCTGCTCGACGATCTCCGGGTCCCTCGGCCACCCAACGGCGCGGTGGCAGTAGACCTTGCCGGTCCGCGGCCACGTCTCCTTTGCCTTCAGCACGATCCCGTCCGGTCCCCAGGGGATCCGCAGCAGGTAGGGCAGCGTCGTGCCCTCCTCGGGGTTGCGGGCGATGACGAAGTCGTCCGGCATGGCGCCAGCGTATGCCGTGCGCCCACGTGGGCGGTCAGCGTGGCCAGTCGGGGCTGCGATCAGTGCTGAGACTGATCTTGATCCTCGCCCTGACCTGACGCGGCGCCTGCGGACGACTCGTCGGTGCCATTCCAGTCGCCCTCGATCTCGTCGTTGCTTAACTCGAAGCCACTGCCCCGCATCGCGAGAATCTCCTCACGGGGCAGAGGTGTGGGGCTGGTCCCAGTCATGACTCCAGCATGCACCTGGCTGGGACATCAGCCTTCGACCAGCGCCCGGATGTCGTCCGCCGACAGGGGTGCGCTCATCAGCCCCTCGTCGTCCACGACCTTGGCGAACAGGTCGCGCTTCTTCTCCTGCAGAGCGACGACCTTCTCCTCGATCGTGTCCTCGGCGACGAGCCGATAGACCATCACCGTGTTGTCCTGCCCGATCCGGTGCGTGCGGTCGACGGCCTGGGCCTCGACGGCCGGGTTCCACCACGGGTCGAGCACGAAGACGTAGTCGGCCTCGGTCAGGGTCAGCCCGGACCCGCCGGCCTTGAGGCTGATCAGGAAGACCGGGTCGTCGCCCTCGGTGAACTCCGCGACGCGGCGCGGGCGGTCCCGGGTGGCGCCGTCCAGGTAGACGTGGCCGATGCCCTCGGCGTCGAGGCGCTCGCGGACGATTTTCAGGAAGCGGGTGAACTGGCTGAACACCAGGCACCGGTGCCCCTCGGCCGCCACCTCCACCAGTTGCTCGAGCAGGACGTCAACCTTGCTCGGCCGCACGCTGGCCGGGGCGTCCGGGTCGACCAGGTGGACGTCGAGGCTGAGCTGCCGCAGCTTGGTCAGCGCGGTGAGGATCGCGATGCGGTTGCGGTCCACGTCGTCCAGCAGCCCGAGGATGCGCTGCCGCTCCCGCTGCAGGTGGGTGTCGTAGATCCGGCGGTGCGCCGCGTTGAGCGGCACCGACAGCACCTGCTCGATCTTGGGCGGCAGGTCGGGGGCGACGGCCTCCTTGGTGCGGCGCAGCATCAGCGGACGGACCCGCCGGCGCAGGGTCGCCAGCAGTTCGGGCGACTCCCCGGACTCGATCGGCTTGCGGAAGACCTCGCCGAACTTCTGCGGCGAGGAGAACAGCCCCGGCGCGACGATCGACAGCAGCGACCACAGGTCCATCAGCGAGTTCTCCAGCGGAGTGCCGGTGACGGCAAACTTCACCGGCGCCCGCAGGCTCCGCGCAGCCAGGTAGGTCCGCGACCGATGGTTCTTCACCGCCTGCGCCTCGTCCAGCACCACCGCGCTCCACGTGATGTCGGTCAGGTGGTCCTGGTCGATGCGCAGCAGGGCGTAGGAGGTGACGACGATGTGTGCCCCCGCGATCGTGTCGGCCAGCGGCCGCCCGCTGCGCTTCACCGTCTCGGTCAGCGCCGCCACCCGCAGCCCCGGCGTGAAGCGCCCGGCCTCGCGCACCCAGGCGCCGACCACGCTCGTCGGCGCCACGACCAGCATGGGGTGCTCGGGACTCAGCAGCCCCTGCTCGCGGGCGCGCTCGGCCGCGGCCAACACCTGGACCGTCTTGCCCAGGCCCATGTCGTCGGCCAGGATCCCGCCGAGCTCGTGCTCCCACAGGAAGGACAGCCACTGGTAGCCATCGAGCTGATAGCTGCGCAGCGACGCGGTCAGCCCCGCGGGCGGCTCCGGGTGGGGCAGCTCCTCCAGCGACAGCAGGTCACCGACGGTGCGCTGCCACCGCTCGCTCTGCTCCGCGACGACCCCGAGGCTGACCAGCTCCTCCCACAGCCCGGCCTGGAACCGGTTGATGCGCAGCCCCTCGCCCTCGTGGTCCTGCAGCGCTCGTGCCTCCTCGACCAGCCGGCGCAGCGCGTGCAGCTCGGGCACGTCGAGGCTGAACCAGGTGCCGTCGGGCAGGATCAGCTGCTCCGCCCCGTGCGCCAGGGCGGCGAGCAGGTCGGGGAGCGGCACGAGCTCGTCGCCGACGGTGACCTGGATGCCGAGGTCGAACCAGTCCCGGGAGGCGTCCTCGCCGAGCTGTATGCCGTCCTGCTCGCTTCCCGGATCTCGTTCGCCGGGGTCTCGGGCTGAGACCGCGACGACGGGCGGCTCGTCGGCCTCGTCGTAGTCGAGCGGCTCGCCGAAGACGGTGATGTCGATGTCGTCGCGCGCCTCCAGCGCGGGCAGCACGTCGTTGACGAAGAGCACGGTCGCCCAGCCGTCGAGCTCCGGCTCGATGACGACGCCGAGGCGACCCTTGCCCGGCAGGGGGACCCGCAGTCCGGGTGCCCCGTCGAGCACGTCGAGGCTGGCGAGCAACTCCTCCTCGCGAGCGCTGTCGCGGACGAGCGGACCGTCCTCGCTCGCGGGAGCACGGAGCAACGGGACGGTGCGGACCTGGTGCCCCAAGGCATACCGGAAGGTCCAGCGCAACCGGGTGCGGTGGTGCGCCTCGAAGCGCACCTCGAGCCCGAGCCGCGGCGGCTTGACCTCGGGGAGGTCGACGCTGCCGTCGGAGGAGGTGACGGTCAGGTGCTGGCGCAGGGCGGGGAAGTAGCGGGTGAGGAAGCGGTCGATGTCCGCCTCCGGGATCGTCGGAGCCGTGCCGCCGATCAGCCGGGTCAGCGCCGGCGTCAGCGGCTTGGCCAGCGCGGCCAGGTGCAGCGCACCCCGCTCCTTGCTGAGCAGGCCGTGCGCCGGGTTGCCGAGGAGGCCCTGCTCGGACCCGGGCAGGTCGATCGGCGCCTGCAGGAGCAGGCCGCCGTCGGGTCCGCGGGTGAGGTCCAGCGACAGGTTGACCGGCTCGGGGCGCAGGTGCACCGCCTCTCTGCCCTGATGGCCGGTGACCAGGGCGACCCCGGCCTGCTGGGCCTCGCGCAGCAGCGACCACAGCGTCGGCCCGATGGCGGCGGCGTCGAGCGTGTCGGCCACGGAGTACCACTGCGACGCGCGCACCCGTGAGGAGTTGAGCATTGCGGCCACGGCACCCCGTTGACGCGGGTCCCACCGCCCGGTGTGCGCGTGGGCCATGTCGGACCAGGAGATGCCGGTCTTGATCCAGGCCCCGGAGGCACCCCGCATGAGCGGGCGCACCATGAGGCGCAGCTCGCCCGAGGCGAAGCGGTAGGTGCTCCGCTCGGCCTCGAGGTGCAGCGCGAGCGGCACCGTGGCGGGGCCGGTGGCCGGTGGCTCGGTCTCGGCGACGATCGGCGCGAGCAGGGCCTCCCAGTCCGGCAGTGCGGGCCGGGACGGGAGGTGGACGGGGGCGGTGGGCACCGACGCCGGACGGACGTGTCCCTGCGGCACCGTCCGTCCGAGGTCGCCGCCCGCGGCGTGCGCCTGCGCCTCCAGGATGGTGGCGGCCGCGTGCTTGCAGTAGATCCCGACGGGGCAGGAGCAGTTGGTCACGAACCCATGACCAGCGGACCGTCGGGGGTTCCAGGTGAGCGTCGTGCGGTAGCGGCGCGTGCCGTCGACCATCGACCTGACGGTGCCGTCACCCTCGGCCGTCAACTGACGGACCATGCCCTGGCGCTGGTAGGCCCGACCGCGGTCCAGCGTCGCGCGGCCGAACACCCTGGCCAGGGTGTCCTGGGTCAGGTCCAGCAGCCACGCGGGCGCGACGAACGGCCGCTGTCCCTGTGGGCTGCTGGTCATGCGCGCCTCCGTCCTCGATCAGGCACCGCAAGAGTATGTCGAGTGGCTGACACTCCCGACATGTCCTGTGGACAACGGGTTGCCGTGGGCGCGCGAGGAGCACGGTCCCGCGCGACGATGAGGCATGGCGACCTACGGCGTGAACGAGGCGGGCGTCGCCCGCTGCCGGGAGCTGATCGCGAAGCGGCAGTACGTCCTGGACAGTGAGTGGGGTGACGTGCAGCCGGACGCGGACGCGGAGAACGCCTACCTCGAGCGGCATTCGTGGGAGGACTATGCCGCCTGGCACCTCGGCCTCACCGAGGGTGCGACGGAGGAGACGAAGGCGCGCTACGCCTTCGTCTACGGCGACTTCCGGCGGGTGCACCGGAGCGCGCTCATCGCCTGCGTCTTCCGCGCCTCGGAGTGGCGGCACAAGCAGGTCGAGCTGGCCGCGCACGACCTGCTGCAGGAGTTGGACGCGGCGAGCGGCTGACCGTCTGCCTTTGGGACTGCGCGAAAGGGCAGAGTTTGCCCATTCGGAGGAAGTTGTCACCACGCTCGCTCTATCCTGTGGTGGCGAGGCGGCGAAGACCCGCAACGTCGCCATGAGAAGAGTTCCGCGACACCGACCTTGAGGTGATGCCGGGATGTATGCACGTGACGATCGTCCGCACGATCAGTCCGGCGCGCGATCAACTCGCAGCGGACCGAGGAGCGCCACCCACTCGGTCCTGCGTCTGCAAGGGCTCGCGGGCAACCGTGCGACAACGCTCGCAGTCGCAAGCCACCCGGCGCGGTACTCGAGCATCGGCACCGAGGTGCTGATCCAGAGGTGGGAGGACTTGGGCGGTGGGCTTGTGGGCTTCCGACCCGACGAGCGTCCCAAGCCGAACCGCTTCAAGGGACGACTTGAGGGCGACGACATCCACGAGTATGAACGGCAGGCAGCCAAGGATGCTGAGCACAATGACTTGGAGGTCTGGAGTCGAAAGGTGAGGCTCGGAGCACCGGTGCTGGCAGCTGTAGACCCGGCCGCCGAGAAACTCCGTAAGGAACTGCTCGCCGAGAAGACTGCTCAGGCAAACCTCTTCGACAAGGCGTTCGGCGGTGACCAGAAAGGCACGATCGCCTACGTCGCCAACTACCTCTATGCCGAGGTGCCCAACAAGCAAGAGATCTGGGATGAGGTCTGGAACGTCGAGGTGGTCAATGACGCAGTCAAGCGCACCCTGAAACCGTTTGAGACGTTCAAGTTCCTGGAACGGCTCATCGCGTTGGGGCTCGACACGACGTGGCGATCCGTCGGTCCGAAACGGGCAGGCTTGATCACGATCAGGCGGAAGGGGCTGCCTAGCCTGGGCGTGGGATTCCACACGACTTTGGGTTCGCCAGGAGTCGTGCTCACGTCGGCGAAGAAGCAGGCACCCGACGGTGCGCAGGGCTGGGGCGGGATCAAGCAAACGATGACCGTGCCCACGTTCCGCCGGGACTACGCGCTGGACCAGCCATGGAACCCCCTCGGTGAGTACCTGCGGAGGAATGGCCCAGCCTTCCGCGTCGGCAATAAGGACAACGAGCTTCTCTCGACAGTGAGTGTGGCGACCCAGACTCACGCGACCGTGCGGTTTCCTCTGTGGAACTCGGCGCGCCCGGGGAGTGAGGTCGAGCACAACGTTGATAACAAGACGGAGCGGACCTTCAAGATGGAGGTTTACCTCTATGCGGTCGAGGTGTCTGAGGCCTTCCCGACGTCGGCGCGTCAGGGGGGCAACGCGTTCGCCGAGGTGGCGACCGCGAGCATCCCGAGCAATCAGGTTATCGGGCACTCGAGACTCACGCGGTACCACCAGGGCGATGGCCCTGCCACGAAGGCCAACGGCTGGCCCGAGCAGTACTCAACGGCTGACTTCTGGTACGAATTGACACCGCTCACCCGCAACCCGGCCTATCGGGGTCGAGGTCTGGGAGATCAGGTGTTCGCGGTCGCGGCGAAGGCTGTGGATGCCGAGATTGCAGCGGCGAAGGCTAAGCACACGTCGGGCTGATCAACCCGGGTTCTCGCGGGTCTCCGACGTTCGTGGGTCTGCCGGGATCCCGTCAGGGCATCGTTGCGCCCTCACGGTTGCTGGTCGCTGCCCGCCCGGGCACTGTTCCACGCGCCGGTGCGCCGCCCGTCCGTTGCTCCGACCAGCCGGCCGGCCTCGTGGTCCAGCTCGAGGGCCTGGACCGACCCGAAGAGGTTCCAGGACAGAGGGACCGGGGTCACGGCATACCCCATGGCGGTGAGGTCCTCGACGGTTGCGCCCGGCAGCCCTTCCACCTGGAGCTGGCCGTCCGAGAAGTGGGTACGCGAGGCGTCGACGGCAGTCTGCAGGTCCTGGCCGTGCAGCGCCCACCGGGTGAGGACCGCCGCCTGGATGTTGGGGATGCGCATGCCGCCGGGGGAGCCGATCACGAGCACCGGCCGCTGCTGGTCGTCGAGCACGACCACCGGGGTCATGTAGCTCACCGGCCGCCGCCCCGCCTCGGGCTCGTTCGCCTCCGTGCGCCCGGTGCTGGCGAACCGGATGAGGTGGTTGTTGACGAAGAACCCGCCGACCTCAACCCGCGACCCCCAGAACGAGGTAATCGTGTTGGTCATCGACACGGCCAGCCCGTCGGCGTCGACCACGCTGAGATGCGTCGTGTTGCCTGCTGCCGGAACACCAGCCGGTATGCCGGGTGGCTGGCTCCCCGCGGCCGCGCCCGCGACGCCTACGGCTTCCTCCTCGGCAAGGGCCGCGTTGGCCGCCGGGTCGGTGAGCCGGTCGACTGGGACGTCGACGAAGCGCGGGTCGCCCAGGACGGTCTCGATCGAGTCGTCGGCCACCAGCCAGGCGTCGGTCAGGGTGTCCACGTATGCCGCGGAGCCGGGGTCCGCGTCCGCCACCCCGGCGGCCTCGGCCACCTGGAGGAGCTGGATCAGGCCGACGCCGGAGAGTGCCGGGGCGGCCGCCAGCACCTCGTAGTCACCGAAGGCCCCGCGCGGGGGCTCGCGCACGTCCACCTCGTAGGACGCCAGTCCCTCGGCGTCGATGCCGTCGACCTGGGTGAGCTCGGCGGCGATCTCCCCCTCGTAGAAGTCGCGCGGGTCGTCGGCGATGGCGCGCAGGGTGTCGGCGAGCCCGGGCTGGTAGAGCACGTCGCCCTCGCCGAGCAGGTCACCGCCGTCGAGGTGGAACTGCGGCAGGTCCGTGGTGGCCGCGCGTCCGGCGTCGGTCCGCATCTCCTGCGCGACCCACCAGGAGACGGGGACCCCCTCCTCGGCCTGCCGGATCGCGGGCCGGAGCACCTGCTTCCAGGAGAGCTGACCGTGCTCGGCGTGGATGTGCGCCATGCCGGCGACGAAGCCGGGGATGCCGGTGCTGGTGTCCGGGATCTGGCCTGACGACTGCACGACCTCGCGGTAGTCGTACGCGACGGGCGCCGTCGGGTGCCCCGCCACGGTGCTGCCCGGTGGGGCGACGACGAGGGTCGCCCCACCGCCACCCGGCCCGGAGGTCAGCGGCTCTAGCACCGCCATCGAGAACGCGGTCGCCACCGCGGCGTCGACGGCGTTGCCACCGTCCTCGAGGATGTCCATGCCGACCTGGACCGCGCGTGGGTGCCCGGCCGCCACCCCGTAGTCGCCGAACGCGTCCTCGGCCGGCTCGGTCGTCGGGCTGGCCGTGGCCGTCTCGGTGTCCGGGGGAGAAGCGGTCTCGTCGGTGGTGTCCTCCTCGGCCGGCTCGGTGGGGGAGGGCGTGCTCGTCGGCTCGGGCGGTGCGCTCGTGGTCCCGGTCGGCGGATCGGTGCTGACGACTGGGTCGTCCTCGCCCGAGCAGGCGGTCAGGACCAGCAGGGCAGCCGCGATCGACGCGACGATGCGGCGGTGCGTCGTGGCCATCTGACCTCCCTGCGCCCAGCCTGCCTCCGCGACCTGTGTCTGTCGAGGATGGCGCGCGGGGGAGCGCCCAGCAGGGCCGATCAGGGTCAGTCGATCAGGCAATGACCAGGAGGTCAGATCAGGCGGCGCTGTCGAAGTTGCGCCCGAACTGTTGGAGCGCCCTGCTGAAGGCCTCCTGCGTCACCGGCCCGCACATTGGGAAGCCTTCCCGCGCGAGGCCCAGGGTGGGCAGCACGGGTGGGGCGTTCGAGTCGTAACTATGGCCGGTGGGCGTGGTCACCCGAACTGTGTGTTTGCCCTTGTGCGAGTGGATCGTGACGTGGCGGAAGTCGGGTGCTTCCTTCTCGTAGTTGCAGGCCTCGCACAGGCCGTCGCCGTTGTCCTCGGTCGTTGTGCCGCCCCGGGCGAACGCCTGGACGTGGTCGACGTGCCGGATAGGGGCATCGCACCACGGCGTTCGGCAGACCTGGTCGCGAGCCACGATGAAGCGGCGCAGTGCACCGGAGAAGAGGCGTCGCCGGGCATCCTGGCCGGCGAGGACGCCGGTGACCGCATCGGCATATAGCCGGCGGATCCAGACGCGGGCCGTCTGTGCGAGGTCGTCCGCGTCGGAGCCGTCGGAGGCTGCCGCGCTGTCGGCGGACTTTGCGTCCGTGGAGCCACCGTTGGTCGTGCCATCGTCGATCGTGCCATCGTCGATCGTGCCGTCGGCGTCGTCGCCGGGTGCACCGCGCACAAGGTCGCGCGCCAGGGGAGCGGGGATCGGGCCGAAGCCCTCGAGACGTGCGGCCTTCTCGTCGAGGCCAAAGAGAGCGCGGTCGGACATCACGAGGCCTAGCTCGATGCTGCAGTTGTCGGCGGCGCGCTGTCCGGTGAGGCGCTCCACGAACAGGTCGGCGCGGAGCTGGTCCAGGCTGCGCTCGTCACCGGCGGCCTTGAGGGCCCGGGCCGAGTCGTCGAGGGCCTTCTTGCAGGCCACGCCGTGGGCCACCGGCAGGTAGCCGGACACGACCGACATGACGTCCGGCGCGGGGCGCACGGTCACTCGACGGTCCTTGGCGGCCTTGCGGCCCCGATTGGTGAAGGCGTAGGGGTCCAGCTCGTAGGCGAGCGCCCGTGCCGCGGCCACGAGCTTCTTGTGAGAGTCGACGCGCAGCCGCGCGGCGAGGCGGACGTCGACGGTGGTGCGCTGCTCGCTCGTGAGGCACGCGGTCTCGCGCACGAGCTCGGTCGCGGTCCACTCGGTCAGCACGCCGTCGGTCATGGCTGCGTGGGTGTAGGGCATCTCATGCACGAGGGCGTGGGAGAAGCCGATGTGTCGCGAAGCGCTCTGCGGTGACTGCCGGCGTGCCAGGCCGAGCTGGGCGCGCAGGCCCTTGTTCGCCCGCTTGCGGGGGACGCCGTCGGCGATCGCCTGGTCGCGCAGGGTGTTGACGACGGTGTCGGTCGCCCGGGCCTGCGCGGCTGCTGCGGCGTTCTTGATGTTCTCGAGCCCGGTGATGACGTCACAGAGGTCGGCGGGGGAGACGTCACGCAGTGAGGTGACGTCCGCCCCGCCGGCGAGTCGGCGGGTGAACTCGGTGAGCTCGGCAGCGGTCACGGGCTTCGTCGTCGACGGTGCCGTTGTCGATGTCGTCATCGCTGCCTCCCCTCGGTGAGTCCGTTCTCAACCTGATAGAAGCAGACTAGAACAGAGGTCCGACAATGCCCCTCGTTGTCCACAGGCCATGCGAAACCGCAGGCCAGAGGCCGGTGGGTTCCGCGCCCGCCGGGATCCGGGACCCGGCCCGCCGGGATCCGGGACCCGAGCCCGCCGGAACGCCCGTCCGCCGGGCGCCACGCCCGCCGAGATCCCGCACCCCGCGGCCCACGAGGGACCGCGGGGCAGAGGCTCGCGCTCAGCGCCGGCGTTCCTCCAGCAGCGAGTGCAGCACCTCGCTGTCCAGCTTGCGCAGGTCGTCGAGCAGGAGTGTCTTCTCCAGCTCGAGCAGGTCGGCCGTGGGGAGGGCCGCCATCCGGTCGAGCACCGCCTGGCGCCGCTCGTCC
>Ga0123332_1005155_pt1 | contig 11179 bp, 7 predicted proteins | sample BioC12SIPDNA_4_FD_89958 | JGI IMG/M metagenome (GOLD analysis project Ga0123332, IMG submission 89958) | Anaerobic biogas reactor microbial communites from Washington, USA - Biogas_R2_A C12 SIP DNA | ecosystem: Engineered > Bioreactor > Anaerobic > Unclassified | place: Washington, USA...
CGGAACGCCGAGACGTCCCGCGTGTTCATGCACCCGTATGCTTCGCTCCGGCGGGCAAGGGAACCTCTCATACCGGGGAGAACTCATTACCAGGCCAGACCAGAGACCGGACCGACCTCCGGGGTACCGGGGAGGCCATAGGCATGAACCACGTAGAGCGCTTCCACGCAACCATCGACCGCAGGCCCGTCGACCGGCCCTGCACCTGGCTCGGCCTGCCGACAGAAGAGGCCTGGCCGGGCCTGCTGCAGTACTTCGGCTGCGACAGCCCAAACGCACTCATTGAGCACCTCGACGACGACATCGCCCCGGTCGAGTTGCCCTACCACTCCCCTACCTCGAATGCCATCTACGCGGCATTCGACTTCGCCAATGATCCCGATCGAGACCCCTCCCACCGCACGCTGACCACCCGCGGCTTCTTCGCAGGCAAGCGCGACCCCGCAGCCGTGGATGACTTCGACTGGCCTGACCCGGCGCTCTACATCGACCCGGATGAATGCCGGCGCGCAGTCGCCGCAGTCCCGCCGAACCGGGTGGTGCTCGGAGTTCTGTGGTCGGCGCACTTCCAGGATGCCTGCGCCGCCTTCGGCGTGGAGGACTCCCTGATCGCCATGTACGAGGCCCCGGAGCTGTACCGGGCCATCATCGACCGCATCACGCAGTTCTACCTGAAGGCCAACGAAGTATTCTATGAAGCCGTTGGCGGCGCCCTCCACGCCGTGCTCATCGGCAACGACTTCGGCAGCCAGACGGGGCTGATGCTCTCACCGGCGCTGATCAGGGAATTCGTTCTGCCCGGAACACGGGCGCTGATCGCGCAGTCAAAGGCGTATGGGCTCAGGGTAATTCACCACTCCTGCGGCGCCATCGCGCCGATCATCGGTGACCTCATCGAGGCCGGCGCGGACGTGATACACCCGATCCAGGCACTGGCGGCCGGTATGCAGCCCAGGGCGCTCAAGGCTGCGTTTGGTGACAGGGTAGCGTTCTGCGGCGGCGTCGATTCGCAGTATCTGCTTGTCAGAGGCACCCCGGACGATGTCCGGGCGAAGGTCAGGGAGCTTCGGCAGCTATTCCCGACGGGGCTGATCATCTCCCCCAGCCACGAGGCGATCCTGCCGGATATCCCACCGGAGAATGTGGCGGCCTTCATCGAGGCGGCGCGCGAACTGGATGACTGAGGGCCCAATGACCCGAGAGGGTGAGTGGCCTGTGTTGACGCGCACCACCGTAGTCTGCCTGATGCTGCTGTCCGCTGTACCCTGCCTTGCCGACGGAGTGATGGTGGGCAAGGAGGGGATGCCGGGCCGGGAAATCGCCCAGTCCGGCGTCTCCTCACCACACCAGAAGGCCGTCATCATCCAGCCCGACGCCGCCACCGAGATACTCCTGCTGCAGACCACCTACCAGGGCCCGGCGGCGGAGTTCGCCTGGGTCATCCCCGTGCCCGGCCTCCCGGCTGAGGAAGACGTCTTCCGCGTTGGCGAGGGGATCATCCCCTGGATGCTCGATGAGACCGCCCCGCGGGTCCACTCCGAGATCACCGTGCAGAAGGTGGCCGGGATTGAGGTATTCGGGTATGGGGTCGCAGGGATGGCGGTGGATGCGGCGGAGGCCCCACCGCCGGGTGCGGCGGGGGGAGTCGCCGAGGCCGTCACGGTCCACGCGCGGATGGAGGTCGGCGACTATGATGCCGTCGTGCTTTCATCCCGCCGCACTGACGCCCTCACAACCTGGCTGCGCGAGAACGGCTACCACATCCCCGATGGCAGCGACGGGGTCATCGCGCACTACGTTGCCGGTGGCTGGTACTTCGTCGCCCTGAAGGTACTGCCGAAGCTGGTCGCTGACCACCCGGTCATGACCGATATGCACCCATCGGCATCCGCTTCCGAACGGACCGGCTGGTCTTCCCCCTGCGCATCTCACGCCTGAGCGCGCCACAGAAGACGGCCATCGCGCTGGTGATACTCGCCGAGGGCCCCAGGCGGTGCGACCAACTGCCATGGGCGCCCCTGCGCGAGACCGCCACCGCGATGCCCGCAGGGGCCTCCTACGCCACAATCCGGCGCTCCGCCGTCGAGAGGCAGGCCCCCTCGGCAGTGCTTGAGCGCGTCACCGACGTCGAGAGCGTACCGATCGGCCCTGCGGGCCTTTCCGATGGCTCATGGGCTGGGCCCTTCATGCCGGGCGCGGAATCCCGCACCCTCACAGCGACACGGCTGTGGACCATCCTCGACCGCGAGCAGCTCGACGACCTCAGCTTCACGCCGCTTCAGGGCGGACAGGCCACCTCATTCACCATCGAGCGCGAGGGCCTCGCGGGGGTAACGTATGGTCGGACACCGTTCGCCCTCCCGCTGGCTGTGCTGATCTTCATCCTGGCAGTGTTCCTGCAGCGGGTGCCCTCATGCGACACAGCCTGGCAGACGCGCGCGGAGTTGATCTGTGGCGCCCTGCTCTTCGTGCTCTTCTCCCCGTGGTTGTTGCTGGCGTGGATCGTGATTGCCGCCTACCTGTTCCACGGCGCATCGATCGACGAGCGGCTACGCGCAGCCAAGGCGGACGCTCTGCAGCAGTCAGAGCCCACCGCCGGGCCCCGCCCCGGCCCACTGGGCCTGCTTGGATGGGCGTTCGTGGTGGCAGGCTTCATTGCCTGGACGATCAAGCTCACTACTGATCCCCACCAGCTGCTCTTCCATCCCGGCACCGTCGGGCCGGCGGTTGCGCAGGTCTGGTACGGTCTGCCGGAGTGGCTGCGCTCAGACGGAGTGGGAGCCCTCCTGTCGCTCGCGTGGCTCTTCGTCGCCTGCCTGCTCATGACGCGGGAGGTCCGCACCTGGCCGCGCGAAGCGGTGCGGGCAGCCCGAACCCCCGAGGTCATCGCCGCCGCCCTCGCTATCACATGGCTCCTGCCGGCCGGGGTCCCGCTGATGCCCACGGGAGGCGAGCCGTGGTCGTCGGTCGCGACCCTGGGCGGAATCGGCATCATCCTCACGGCGATCGTGTATGGCGCCCTGTTCGGGTTTGGCCTGGTAGCGGCCTCGGCGACCGCGCGTTCTCGCACGATCATGCGCGCGCTGGCTCATGCTGTGGTGGTCATCGGCCTCATCGCCGCCGGGGAGGCGCTGGCGCTGCGCGCAGAGATGCCGAACGTCCCGCTGGTCACGAGATCGACAATCGCATCGGAGGACCTCGACTTCGCTCTGGCGTCTATCGATAACGCAATCGAGCGGTTCCGCGGGGAGACCGGGTGCTATCCCGCTGCGCTGGCCGACCTCACCGCTGGGGCGGCACCCGCGACAGGGCGTGACGCCAGCGGCAACGAGGTGACCCTCACCGGCACGTGGCACGGACCTTACATCAACACCCTGCCGATGGACCCGCTCACCCGCAGTCGCCACACCTGGGTCTACGAGCCCACCGGCGACCCCGTGGTCGACTCCGGGGGCTGGATGGTGCGGCTGGAGGACGACTAACCGGGCAGCACAAGACAGGGAGCACACTGCGCGCTATCTGCCGAAGTTCCCGCAAAAAAAACACCTCTTGACATACTATTCCGACATCTCTATCATAGTGACTACGTAGTGGCAGATCGCACCACTCGCTCGCAGCCCGCCACCGACAAGCGGTGTGCAAGGAGAGCGCAGAGGTGACTGCACATCAGGGCAGCATTGATGCGTACCGGGTACGGGGCAGGTCTGGCGTCCGTACTGAGCGCGGGACCGGCGGCCGACTGTGGCGTGCTGCCGTGGCTACCGCGGCTGGTGTGCTGACCGTTGCTCTGCTGGTGCCCGCACTGCCACGCCTCGCCGCCACGGCAACGTGGGAGGCATTCGATGGCAAGAACATCCTCCTCATCGGCATTGATGCCCCAAAGCCGAAGTCGGAGGGAACCTACACCGACGTTCTTGCAGTTCTCCACTTCGGCGCTCCGTCGACCCCGCTCACGCTGCTGTCTCTGACCCGAGACACTCGTGCTCTGCTCCCCCAGGGCCCCATCGGTCTTCAGAAGATCAATGTCGCCTACATGGCCGGCGGCATCGACCTCGTGCGCCAGATGGTCACCGACTACACAGGGCTCCCCATCCACGCCCACGCCCTGGTGGACTTCGATGGCTTCGTCCGCATCATCGACCTGCTCGGCGGCGTCGAGGTGAGTGTTCCGGCGCCGATGTCATACCGAGATCGCGCAGGCGGCCTTGACATCGAACTCAAGGCGGGGCAGCAGCGGCTGTCGGGCAGGCAGGCCCTTGCCTTCGTTCGGTGGCGCCAGAGCGACCAGGACCGCATTCAGAGGCAGCAGGCGTTCGCCCGCGCCGTGGCACAGACACTGCTCAAGCCCGTGAACATCAAGAACGCGCCCAAAGTCGCCGACGCCATCGCCACAAGCACCCAGACCGACCTGTCGGCCGTGCAGATTGCCGGCCTTATCAACCTGGCTGCCCAGTTGGGGGCAGGGGACCTCGACTGCAAGCTCCTCGCGGGCCGCTACGACGTCACAACCGACTGGCTCCATGTCGTGCCACTCGCCGACCGGCAGGCCGCGCTGGCGGCGATGGGCAGTCAACTCGCCGTAGATCACGAGGTTGACGCCGTCCGCACCCCGGTCAAGCTCTTTGCGGATGCAGCGCTCGCCCGTCACAACGGCGAGACCCTCATCGCGTTCAGGTACCTCCGCGCACTGATGGAGCGATACCCCCGCTCAGAGGAGGCAGCCTCTGCAGCCCCCATCCTCTGCTCACTGGGGGTCGCCAACGATGATATCCCCACGGCGATTGGGTGTCTTGCAGCCTGGCTGTTGGAGCAGGATGACCCGGGCCGGATCGCCTCGGGCTGCGAACTCCTCGGCCACCTCAACGTGGCAGTCTACGACATGGAGGCAGCCTACGCGGCCTGGCACAGGGCGCTGGAGGCGAGCAGCGACGAGGCGAGCAAGTCCGCGCTGATAGATCGAGTACTCTACTCATTCGGGTGCATCCGCAAGCCGGCTCTGGCTGCGCTGAATCTCGGCGCATGGAAGGCCGACAAGATTCCTCCCGACATACGGCTCTATCTGACGGGCTGGCGCGCGCAGGTCGCCGGTGACAAGGGGGCGGCCCTGGCCGCCTTCGCGGAACTGACACAGTCGCAGCCGGACTCGCTGTTCGCGCCGGAAGCACGTGTAGCGGCAGGCGATCTGCTCAGAGACATGGGACAGGTTGACCGCGCAATGCGGGAGTACGACACGGTGATTGAGCGGCACGCGATCTTCCGACAGGCGGCCGCCAGAGCCCACCTGCACCGTGCGTACGTGCTGTCGTTGCAGGGCAACCTCCGCACAGCTCTCGAGACAGACGAGTATGTGCTCGCCAACTACCCGGACCAGCGGGACATCTGGGCGGCGGCCGCCCAGCATGTTGGGGTACTCGAGACGAAGCTGGGCGTGACCCAGGATACGCGAATCCTCCGGTATGGGGAGCTGGGGGCAACCGAGCGCGATGAGCTTCTCGCGCCGATACAGGAGCGCTGCGCTCGATATGAGGAGCTTGCGCGGTCAGACGCTATTTCAGCCCCGGCACAGCTGTGGGCGCTCCGGCGTCTCGTGAGCATGTACCTGAATCTTGATATGAAGTCCGAGGCAGTCGCCACCGTCCGACGGCTGATGACGGAGGCGCCTGACGCGGACGGCACGGTCGAGGCGGCCATCGAGGTGGCCCGCTGGCTCGGCGGGCGCCACAGCGAGTACACGAAGGGGCACCAGCTTCTCGAGGAGGTCGCCGGCATCGTCACAGACCGGAAGGCCCGAGCCCGGGTCGAGCTGCAGATGGCATACCTGCTGCTGGGCAGCGAACGGGAGTCCACCGGGCGGGATGCAGCGATACGCAGGCAGGCCCGCGAGGAGTTGCTGGTGTACTGCCGGGAGTACGTCGATCTGCCGACCTTCGTTGCATCCGCCTATCTGGAACTCGGCAGGATGGCTGCCGACGAGCGGAACTGGGTCGACGCGGCCGGCTACGCCAGGGCGGCACTGCACACGGGCACCGGGGACGGCATGCAGCAGTTGCTGGCCTATGGCTTGCTCGCGCGCGTGGCTGTGCTCGACGATGACCACCGGGGGGCGGTCGGGTTCTACCAGTCAATGCAGGAGATCCTCAACCGCTGGCAGCCGCAGGACTCGTTCTTCTACCAGATGGAGGGGCAGGTCCTGAACGCAATGGGGGACGCGCATGCGCATCTCGGAGAGAAGGCTGAGGCCATCAGGTGCTTCGAGGCAGTGCTCGCCGAGGAACGGATGCCCAACTACCACGGATTCGCAGCGCATGGGTTGGAGAAGCTCAAGGGAGGCAGCGATGGATAGCCCGATGGACGAGAATGACGATTTCGTGAATCGCATAGCAGTCTCGTCGCGGTCGTGTGGCGACTGGGCGGGCGGACGAGTGTTGAGCGTTGCAGCCCACCGAAGCAGGTGAGCGCCATGTCACCAAGTCCAGTGTTGGTGGTGGGCATCATGCTGGTCACGGCGGGAGCTGCCGTGGCGGCGCCGGCCGTGAACTGGTATCTCGAGGGTGTGGATGTTCGCGACCTTGTACAGGATGAGGAAGGCACGCTCTGGCTCGCGACGGGGAATGGGCTCTACACACTGCCTCCGGGAGGGACGCCATCGCCTGTCGCCGGTGCTGAGGCACTGCGCCGGCCGATGTACAGCATCGCGCGCGAGAAGAATGGCCGCATGTGGATGGGCACAGACGAGGGCCTGGTCATGCGGACAGCAGAGGTCGTCAAGCCCATTGCCCGAATCAAGGTCTCCCATCCCGCAGCGCATGGAGGCGCCGTCGCGACACCGCAGACGGAGTACACCTTCCCTGCCGTAGGGTCCCTCGCCTGTTCGGACAGATGGCTTGTCGCGGGCACTGCCACCTCGATGGTCGCCCTTGACCTGGTTACGGGCAAGTGGACCGTGGATGACACGTACCTCGCATGGGCCGCCATCATCAGCACCCTCTATGGTGAACGGCGGCCAGGCACCGCGTGCAGTGACCTGCGTGTCGGCGCGCACCAACGGGTCTGGGCCCTGTCGCAGAGCGCTCTCATCGTGTTCAGTCCCGGCCAGAGAGTCCACTGGCAGACGGGATACGGGGTGTTCGAGGAGGGGGAACGCCCGGTCAGTGTCTCGCTCAACTGCTTCCTCGACGTGCTCCCGCACAACAGCCCACTGGGGGACGGTGAGGACGGGCACGAGCGCCCACCCGCAATAGCGACAGACGACACAGGCGAGACTGTTGTCATCACCAGGAATGGGCGTGTACTCAGGGAGCCCCCCATTCTCCGGGGGAACCAGAAGCCGGTCCTCATTGAGTCATTCGTGGAGGTCATGTCCGCCGCTTGGGTGGCCAGTCTCGCGGCACCACCTGCGGCCTTCGCGCTCAGTGGCGGACGCCTCGCCGTAGTCGTCCCAAGTGTGGACGGGCGTGCCTCGGCAGTACACGTCGGGCAGGCAGGTGCGGCACACGTTACGGAGTGCTCACTGGGGCAAGCGGACCCGTACCGCATCTACCCACACCTGAGCGGGGAGGCGTGGTGGGTCGCAACGGACACCGGTCTGGCGCGGGTATCTGAAGCCCGCGCCCCTCACTGATGTGAGTCGCGGTCGGACGCCGCGGAGGCGGCGGGTGTCCCGGTCGCAGCCGCTCCATACACGTTCCGCAACGCATGCCAGGCCAGCTTGCGGTTGCGGTGGTAGTCGACGATACCCTTCAGGTTCAGTTCGTTCCAGTAGCCGTTGGGGACCTTCGAGGGGTCGCGGTAATCGCTGAAGCAGAACGGGAAGGTGCCGGCGATCTGCGGGTACTCGGCGGCGAGGTCGAGCACCGCGCGGAGCAGGTCCGCATGGTAGTCCTCACTCCACAGATCGCGGGAGGCCGAGTACGCGCCGGGGACCGAGTCTGCCCCGAACTCGGTGAGCAGTAGAACGAGGCCGGAGTTGCGCTCCAACACCGTGTCGAGCATATCGCGCATCCGCTGCAGGTCGATCGGCTCAAGCCGGGGCTCGGCCCTGTCCCCGGCGCCTATCTGCTCGGGCGAGAGGCCCTTCCCGCCCCAGATCTTGTCATACCAGCCCCAGTAGGAGTTGATGCCGAGGACATCCACGATCTCCCCCAGCGGGCCGACATTCCCATATAGCGCGGCATAGGAGAGCAGTCGCGTCGGGTCCTCGGAGCGCACAGTCTCCGCGAGGGCCCGGAAGAAGCCCTCCGCCTCCGGGTTCTGCGTGTTGCACTCATTGCCGATGCCGTAGATGGCCACACAGGGGTGATTGCGCGCCACGGCCACCATCTCGCGGGCCATCTGCAGCGCCAGGTCGCGCCACCCCGGATCGGCAAAGCCCGTGCAGGCGTCGTCGTCGCCGGGATGGTAGCAGTAGACGGGGGGCTCGATCCACACGAGCAGCCCCAGGCGGTCGCAGGCCTCATAGAAGACCCGATCCATCGGGTAGTGACAGCGCACCGCATTACAGCCCGCCTCCTTCATCAGCCGCAGATCGGTCTCCACCTGCTCGGAGGCCATCACCAGGCCCGTCACCGGCGAGTCGTAGACATAGCAGATGCCCTGCAGTGGCAGCGGCTCGCCGTTGAGGTGCACCCGTCCATCGCGAATCGAGACGCCGCGGAAGCCGCAGTGGCCCGCCCACACGTCGAGCACCTCGCCATTGGGTCCCAGAAGCTCAACGCGAACCGGGTAGAGCGTCGGTCTGTCGGGGCTCCACAACTCCGCGCCCATCTGCGGCACCTGGCAGAGGACATTGCCGTCCTCCCCTACAAGCTCCTCCCACGCGAAGCCGTCGCCCTTCACGCAGACCTTCAGCCCCGGCTCTGCCTCGCGCACACTCGCCGTGACGGTCAATAGACCGCCCAGATCGTCAGGCACGGCCTCGATGCGCACATCATCCAGCCATGGGCCGTCGGCTATCTCGAGGTGCACGGAGCGGTGGATGCCGCCGTAGTTGAAGTACCCCAGGCATGGGGGCCACTTGATGCTGGTGGCCCGGTTGTCGACCATCACCGCGATGTGGTTGCTCCCCGCCCTGAGCGTCCCGGTGACGTCGAGGACAAACTCGGTGTAACCTCCCTCATGCTCGCCGACGAGTTCGCCATTCACATATACTCGCGCCAGGTAGTTAACCCCGCCGAAGCGCAGCCGCGCCGTCGCCGGCTCCGCGCACTCGGGGACCTCGAACTCGCGGGCGAACCAGCAGACGCCCTCGAAGATGTCGTAGCGCTCGGCGTACGTCTGCCAGACGCCGGGTACTGGGACCTTGAGCCAGTGCCGACGGTTGGCGTCAGGCTTCTGGAAGCCGCCGTGGGTGGCGTGGTACTTGGGGTCGAGATCGGCGACGAAGTCCCATGTGCCGTTCAGGTCGATGATGGTGCGCATGCTTGCCCCCTGCGCTCAGTTGGAGGTGCCGGCCGGCGGCCGGTAGCTTCTCCCGCCGTGGGCACGGAACCTGCAGGCGGATTGCCGAGCAATGTGGTATCATTGGTGACAGGATGTCACCGGACCGGGTGAGGTCAGCGATATGCATGCAAGGCATCGAGTCGGCATGCCGGTCTCCGCAGTCGCCGCAGCTGTCGTCACGCTGGTGGTCGGCGGGTGCGCACACTCCCCGCTGCTTGTGCCCGCGGGCCCCGACTACACCTTCGACGGCCCCATGTCGGAGCAGGTGCTGGAGAGCTACCTCTCGCGCGCGGTCTCCCATCAGGTGCTGTACACAGACAGCGATCCCCTGCTACTGGCTGATGACATCCGCATGTTCACGCACATCGGCGCCAAGTTCATCGGCCGGGCCTCGATCATCTGGGAGACGCCGGCCGACCTCGACGCCCACTTCACGACCGCGGCGTGGATAGCCGACGAGGCCCATGCCGCCGACCCGGAGATCATCCTGCAGGCGGGCCTGTTCGAGATCGTTGACACCGCCGTGAACGCCGTGCCCGTCCCGGAGTGGGTGTTCGAGGCATTCGGCCTGCCGGTCGAGGAGCGCAGCTACGACTACGGTGCCATGCTGTACGAAGACGGCTCTTCAGTCGACTACTTCGGCCCCGGCAGCTCGATCCCCGACATGTCCAGGCTCGAGACGCGGATGTGGTTCTACCACCGCGCCGGGCTCTACATCGATGCCGGTTACGAGGCCATCCACTTCGGTGTCGTGGATGCGATGGCAGTCAACGACCCCACGCATGAGCACTACGCCGACCTGCTCGGACGCATCCGCTCCTACGCTCAGACCAACGCCCGCCGCCACTGGGTGCTGTGTGACACCCACCACAAGACCGGCTGGGTCTGCGAGGGGCACACGCTCTTTGACTTCCTGAGCTACCCGCTGCGCGTACAGGAGGGGGAAGGCGGGGCTCTCTCAGGTGTGCTGCAGGTCGACGCCGAGGACACGATCTACGGGCAGACACTGGGCGGGATCACGCCTGCAGGCTGGGAGGCGCCGCGGCTGCCATACCTTGTCGAGTTCGACAACTGGGGTTCGAGTGGGCAGGGCGGGGAGGACATCGGCGGCATCTGGGTATGGGGGTATGATGAGATCGACTGGTTCGCGCGCCTCGACGGCCCCTCGCGCGACGCGTGGCTCTCGTATGCGCATGACTGGGTGCGCGACACCGACCCGTATGGGCACCTTCAGTTCCCTGCGAGACGCATTCTGGCGGACCCCATCAGCCAGACGTGCTCCTGGTACTTTGCCAACAAGCCGAGCGGTGCGTGTGAGAACGGTTTCGACCAGGAGAACGCGATGCGTGCCATCTGGCTGACGCAGTAGCGCGGAACGGCCGGGGGGTCCGTCGCGCGCCCACTTCTCTCGCCACGCAAGGACTCCGCTCCCACTATGTGGAACCCTAGGCCACGTTCCCGGGGGGCTCCCCCGCCAGGTCTCGGCCCCGAACATGCACCTGGGCCGAAGGGAGATGGTCCTGCTGTTCATCGACATGCACACGCATGCGTACTGGAAGCATCCGCCGATTCTCGTCCGGTTCGCCACACCAGAGCAGCTCATCGAGCGCTATGACCAGATGGGCGTCGAGAAGGCCGGCATCATGCCGATTGTGAGCCCGGAGATATACTTCCCCCAATCCAACGAAGACGTGCTCGACATGGTCGCCAAGTACCCCGACCGCTTCTTCGCCTTCTGCAA
>Ga0123332_1005157_pt1 | contig 11178 bp, 10 predicted proteins | sample BioC12SIPDNA_4_FD_89958 | JGI IMG/M metagenome (GOLD analysis project Ga0123332, IMG submission 89958) | Anaerobic biogas reactor microbial communites from Washington, USA - Biogas_R2_A C12 SIP DNA | ecosystem: Engineered > Bioreactor > Anaerobic > Unclassified | place: Washington, USA...
CGCTCATCATCACGGCTACCGACGTCGCTTCGAGGATTTCCTGCTTCGTGCAGCCGACTTCCAGGCACTTCTTCACGTGCAAGCGGATGCACGGCTCGCACTGGATCGCCACGCCGATCGCGACCGCGATCAGTTCCTTGGTCTTCAGCGAAACGGCGCCGTCCTGCATGATCTTCGCGAACATCCCACCGAACCCGTTGATCGTGTTCGGGATCTGTTCCTTGACCTTGGCGGCGCTCTTGCCAAACTCTTCAAACCATGCTTTCGTATCTTCGGCCATTGTGTTCCCTTTCTTCATATTCCCTTGTGGCTCTTGCAGAACGCTTTGGGCAGCGCTTCGATGATGTCGGTCGCTGTCAGGCTGATCTGGCCGCACGTGTCGGCGGCGCCGTCGCCGGCAGCGCCGTGGATGTAGACGCCCAGAACCGCGGCCTCGAAGCCGCCGAGTCCTTGGCCCATCAGGGCCGTGATGATGCCGGTCAGCACGTCGCCGGAGCCGGCCGTTCCCATTCCTGGATTGCCCGTATTGTTGACGTAGGCGCGTCGTCCGTCGGTGACGACGGTGCCGGCGCCTTTATAGGCGATGACGCTTCCAGTGGCCTGGGCCATGCGTCCGGCGGCCTCCTGCCGGTCGGACGGCAGCGCCTCGCGGAACAGGCCCGACCAGAGCCGTTTCATCTCTCCCGGATGCGGTGTCAGGACCAGATCAGCCCTGCGCTTGCCGGGCCAGTCGGGAAGTCGGCTCAGGTTGTTCAGGCCGTCTCCGTCGATGACCAGCCGCAGTCCGTCTTGTTGCACGAGCGTGTCGATTACCGAACGCAGACCGGCGCTGGTGCCCAGACCCGGCCCGATGGCCATTGCATCGTTCTGTGCCGCCGCCTCGAGGATCGCACTGACTGCTTTGCCGCTGATGCGTCCGCCCGAGTCCTCGGGCAGGGCGATCGTCGTGTAGCATGGGTCCAGAGCGGCCACCGTGGGCAGAACGCTTCGGGCGGTGGCCACGCGAACCAACCCCGCGCCGGAGCGCAGCGCGGCGCGGCCCGCCAGTGCCGCGGCGCCGGCCATGCCCACACTGCCGGCAACGATACAGACCTTGCCAAACGTTCCTTTGTGCCCGTCGGCAGGTCGAGGCTTGAGTCTTGGCACCTCGCGCACGATGTCCATCTTTACGGGACTCCGTCGATCTTTCGGTTGATCAGTGTGGCGGTCACGGCGGCGGAGAATCCGTTGTCGATATTGACGGTCGTCACGCCCGAGGCGCAGCTATTGAGCATCGTCAGCAGTGCCGAAAGTCCCTGGAAGCTTGCGCCGTAGCCGATGCTGGTCGGCACCGCGATTACCGGGCCGCTCACCAGTCCGCCGACGACACTGGCCAGCGCGCCTTCCATCCCGGCCACAACGATGACGATGTTGGCCTCCCGGAGCTTGGGCAGGTGTCCGAGCAGACGATGCAGGCCTGCGACGCCGACGTCGCAGATCAGCTCGGTGCGCTGGCCCATGACCTCGGCGGTGACTTTGGCCTCCATGGCGATGGCCAGATCGGCCGTGCCGGCGGTGATGATCGGCAGGACGCTCTTCGATGGCGGCAGCGATTTCTGTTCGAGCACGATCGCGCGGGCCAGGGCCTCGTAGCGCGCCTGGGGGAACTTCCCCGTCGCCGCCAGCGTATCGAACGCCTCGACGCTCGCGCGGGTTGCCAATACGTTGTTGCCCCTGGCTGCCAGTGATTCGAAGATGGCGATGATCTGCTCGGTGGTCTTGCCCGGGCAGAAGATGACCTCGGGGAAGCCCTGCCGGATCTGTCTGTGGTGATCGACGTTGGCGAAACCGAGATCCTCGAACGGCAGGTGCCGCAGCTTGTCCAGGGCCTGGTCGATTCCGACGGTGCCGGTTCTGACCTGCTCCAGCAATTCCCTTAGATGTTCGGTCTGTATGGGGCACCTCCTGATTGTCTGCTTGGATCGGCGTGTGCTGCGATCAGCCGGTCGAACTCGGCTCCAGCGTCAGGTCCGCCAGCAGCCCGGCTTTGATCTTGTGATAGGCCAGTGAAGCTACCATAACCGCGTTGTCCGTGCAATACTGTCTCGGAGCGACCAGCAGCCTCAGCGGGGGTTTGTGTCGGCGGCACATGGCCTCCATCGCCTCGCGAAGCGCGCCGTTGGCCGCCACACCGCCACCGAGCAGGACCGTCCGGGCCCCGATTCGGTCGGCTGCCCGCTTGGTCTTCTTAACCAGCACGTCGATCACGGCCGCCTGAAACGACGCCGCAATGTCGGCAATTTCCCGCTCGTCCATCTCGTCGACGCGGTCGGCGCCCTTCATGTCCTGGCCCCGGCAGTGGTAGAGGACAGCGGTCTTGAGTCCGCTGAACGAGAAATCCAGCGAGTCGCGTCCGAGCATCGAACGCGGAAAACGGATGGCTTTCGCGTCGCCAGTGCGCGCGAGTCTCTCGATGCTGGGCCCCCCCGGATAGGGCAGGCCCAGAATCGTCGCGACCTTGTCGAACGCTTCGCCGGCCGCATCGTCGATCGTCGAGCCGAGCAGCGTCAGATCCAGCGGCGATTCGCAGTCGTAAAGCGAGGTATGGCCGCCGGAGACGACCAAGGCCACGGCCGGAAGATCGATCCGTTCCTCGTTGAGCAGCGCCGACTGCAGATGGGCGTGAAGATGGTTGATCGCGACGAGCGGTTTGCTCCACATGAAACTCAGCGTCTTGGCGGTGGTCACGCCCACGACCAGGGCAATGGTCAATCCCGGCTGGTTGGCGATAGCGACCGCATCGATGTCGTCCTTACGGACCCCGGCCCGGCTCATGGCCTCTGCGATGACCGGATAGATATTCTCAGTATGGGCCCGTGATGCGATCTCGGGCACCACGCCCCCGTACGTGCGGTGCAGTTCGGTCTGGCTGGCGACCACAGAGGAGCGGACCTGGCGTCCGTCCGTGACAACGGCGGCCGCCGTTTCATCGCAACTCGTCTCGATCCCGAGGACCGTAATATGCCCTTTCTCTGACGTCATCGGGCGCCGATGTTAGCCCGATCGTGTCTCGCTGTCAATTGCCGGTGCGAGGGTGTGCGAAGGTTCGCGACCTGGTGGTTGTCCTGTCGTCACGGTCGGTCTACAATGGCCCGCGATGTGGTTGGACGGGTATGTGGACTTCAGGCCAAAGGAGTGGGTATATGGGCAAGGTAGATCGGGCGGTGAAGTGCTTCTGCAGCGGGGCAGCCTGTTCGCAGGCGATTGCGGCGACATATGCACCGGACTTCGGGCTGGCGCGAGAGCAGTCGATGAAGCTGGCTTCGGGCTTTGCCGGTGGGATGCGCCTGGGCGAGACGTGCGGCGCCGTGACCGGGGCCTTCATGGTCCTGGGGCTCAAGTTCGCCGGGGCCGACTGCGAGACGCGAGATGGACGCGACGCCGTCTATGCCGCTGTGGCCGATTTCGTCAGGAGATTCGAACAGCGCAACCGCGTGGTCATCTGCCGGGAACTGCTCGGCTGCGACATCAGCACCCCCGACGGGGCCCGAAAGGCCAACTGCGAAGGCCTGTTTCGCACGATCTGCCCCAATCTCGTCAAAGACGCGGCTGAGATCCTCGAAGAGATGCTCTGACCGTCTGCATCTCCCCGGCCGGGCCGCTCGTCTCGGGGGGTGTCATGTCGCGGTAGCTGCGCTTGACAGGCAGGCTCCGGCCTGCTAAAAGACGCTTGGAGCATGGCGGCTCGAATCGAACGAGGCCGTAGAACCTTCGTTCCTCGCATAAGGAAGTCTTTGAATGATAGCATCGCTTGGGGCCAAAGCCGTCCAGGACGTGGTCGACGCCGGTCGCTTCGGACGATTCACATGGCGGGCGGCCACGACTTCGCTTCGGTCTTGCCTTGTTCGGGGGACCTTTCCCCTTGTTTGGAGTCAGGTCAACGTCATCGGCGTCCGAAGCGTTCCGGTCATCATGATCACCGGTGCCTTTGTCGGAATGACCCTGGCGGTGCAGGCGTACGACCAGTTGGCTGGGATGGGGCTCGAGGAACACCTCGGTGTCCTGATCAACATCGCGGTCGTCAAGGAACTCGGTCCGGTGCTGGCGGCGGTGATGCTGGCGGGACGCGTCGGGGGGGCCCTGACCGCCGAACTCGGGACCATGAACGTCACCGAGCAGATCGATGCGGTCAGGAGCATGGGAACCGATCCGATTCGATATCTGGTGGCGCCGCGATTGCTGGCGTGCCTGCTGCTGACCCCCATCCTGATCATGTATGCCGATGTGATGGGTGTGATCGGCGGCGCGCTGGTGAGTTTCCTGCAACTTGGGATCAATAGTCGTGCCTACTGGAACTTCAGCGCCGCCGGCGTGGAACTGTGGGATGTTGCGATCGGGGTGGTCAAAGGCTTCTTCTTCGGCGGGGCCATCGCCACGATCAGTTGCTACAAGGGATTCAACTGCAAGGAAGGAGCTCACGGTGTAGGACAGGCCTGCACCGATGCCTTTGTGGCCAGCTTCATCTCGATCCTGGCCCTGGACTTCGCCTTGGCGGTAATCTTCAAGAGCATCTATCTGACCTTCTGGCCGATCAAAAGCCTGGTCTGACGCCCGGCGGTATGACGGCCGACATCGGAGTGTGCGGCTTGGAACAGCAGAACGATCAAAGACAACCGGCCGGCGAGAACGGGGCGGCTGAGATACAGATTGAGGTGCGGAATCTGACGAAGAAGTTCGGCCGCAAGCTCGTGCTCGACAACATCTCGGTCTCCGTCGAGAGGGGCAAGACGACCGTGATCATCGGTCCCAGCGGATGCGGCAAGACGGTTCTGATGAAGCATTTCATCGTTCTGCAACGGCCGACCACCGGAGAAGTCTACTTCGACGGCCAGCGCATCGATCATCTCGGCGAGCGCGAGTTGAATAGCGTTCGCACGCGCTTCGGCTACTTGTTCCAGGAGGGGGCGCTGTTCGATAGCATGAGCGTTGCAGAGAACATCATGTTCCCGATCAAGCAGCATTTCAAGGGCGTGACCTGGCGTCAGGTTGAGGACGTGGTCAAGGCCAAGCTGGCGATGGTGGGACTGGATGGTTTTCAGAACTACTTCCCGGCGAGCCTCTCCGGCGGCCAGCGAAAGCGCGTCGCACTGGCGCGGGCAATCGCCCTGAATCCCGAGGTGATTCTCTATGACGAGCCGACGACGGGGCTCGATCCCATTCGGTCCGATATCATCAACGAACTGGTCCTCAAGCTGGAGCGGGATCTGGGCGTCACGAGCGTCGTGGTGACGCACGACATGCGGAGCGCCTACAAAGTTGGCGACCGCATTATCATGCTGCACAACGGCAGGATCATCGCCGACGGAGATGCCGACCATATTCGCGACCATCCCCATCCGACCGTTCAGCAGTTCATCAACGGCCAGGTCAGTGAGGACGACTTGGCGGTGCTTCGGATGAGCGGGGCGGTGGCCACGAGCCAGTTCCTGCCCCGGGACTTTCAGCAGTAGGCGGGGCGGTTTGCTGCCAACAAGAACCCCTGACGGACGTAGATTCGCAAGACATGGCCAAAGACCCTACCCAGATTGCCGCCGATCTTGGCGGTCGCATCCGAGGCGGTGCGTTCGGCGACATCATCCATCGCGTCGCCTTTAGCACCGATGCCAGCAGCTATCGAATCGTCCCGCAGTGCGTGGTCGCCCCTGGCGATTCGCATGACGTTGCGGCCGTGGTCAAGTATGCGGCCGAGGAAGGTCTGCCCGTGGCGCCGCGTGGCGCCGGTAGCGGGGTGGCCGGCGAGTCGCTGTGCTCCGGCATCGTTCTCGACATGACCCGTTACATGACGCGAATCCTCCATACCGCCGCCGACGGCGCCGTCGTGACGTGCGAGCCTGGGGTGGTCCTCGACGACTTGAACAAGCACCTTGCTCGGTACGGTCGCAAGATTGGCCCCGACCCGTCGAGCGCCAACCGGGCGACCGTCGGCGGCTGTGTCGCCAACAACGCGACCGGCGCACACTCTCTGCAGTACGGGCACATCGGCGAATACGTCGAGTCGCTCGAAGTGGTGCTGGCCGACGGGACGCTTGCCGAATTCGCCCTCGCCGTCGATGTGGAGAAGGCAGGCCAACGCCGGGCCGACGTCATCGCCAGAGAATGCTGGTCGCTCCTGACGGCCGGCAAGCCCGCGATCGACAAGGCGATTCCCGCCACGAAACGCAATCGCAGCGGCTACAACATTGCCTCCGTCTGCCATGACGGCCGGATCGACCTGGCGCATCTGCTGGCCGGCTCGGAGGGGACGCTGGCGATCTTCACCCGCATCACGTTGCGGACGGTGCCTCTGCCGAAGGCCAAAGGGCTTCTGCAACTGGAGTTCGATTCGCTCGACCGCATGGCCCGCGCGGTCCCGGTGATCGTCAAGACCGCCCCGGCCGCCTGTGAGCTGATGGACGAGACGCTGATCAATCTGGCTGTGGATCAGTTGCCGCAGTACCGCGACATCCTTCCGGCCGGAGCCGCCGCCGTGCTCCTGATCGAACATGTCGGCGATACGGACGCCGAGGTCAGGCAGCAAATCGAGGTAACCGATCTGGCCGTCGGGAAGCAGGCGACCGGGCGAACCATCATCACCTCGCCGGCCGATCAGGCCCGCGTGTGGAAATCGCGCAAAGACGCCGGCCCCTTGCTCTATCGCAAGCGACGACGCGAGCACCCCGCCGAATTCATGGAAGATGCCAGCGTCGATCACACGCGCCTGGCCGAATACATCGAAGGGCTACGGAAGATCGAGCAGAAGTACGGCACAACCATGTCGTTCTTCGGTCATGCCGGAGACGGCGAGCTGCACCTGAGGCCGTATCTCGATCTGGGCAATCCCCGAGACGTCGAGAAGATGCGGGCGATGGCCGAGGAAGTCTTCTCGCTGGTCTGGTCGCTTGGCGGCTCGATCAGCGGAGAGCACGCCGACGGCCTGCTGCGCGCCGGCTTCGTCCGCCGACAGTATGGCGACGCGTTCTATGAGATTCTGCTGAAGGTCAAGGCGATCTTCGATCCGACGGGCCTGATGAACCCGGGCAAGATCCTCAACGACGATCCCGACGTGATGGTCAAGAACCTCCGCCGCGCTCGACACATCCAGCCGGAGAAGACCCGATCCGAGATGCTCTTCCGCGAAAATGAGCTTGCGCTGGAGTTCGAACAGTGTTATGGCTGCGGGCTCTGTCTGAATCGCGATCCGGCCCTGCGCATGTGCCCGGTCTACCGGGCCCTGGGCGAGGAGCTGGGCAGTTCGCGCGCCAAGGCCAACCTGCTGCACTACTGGGCGACGGGCCAACTGGACGAGAAGGATTTCGAATCGTCGGAGTTCCGCCAGTTCCTCGATCTGTGCGTCAACTGCAAGATGTGCGAGAAGCAGTGTCCGTCCGGAGTCAACATCTCGAGCCTGATGGCCGCCGCCCGCGCCGAGTACGTCAGACGCAAGGGGCTGCGCCGCACGGAGTTTGCGCTGAGCCACAATCGTTATCTGAGTCTGCTGGGCAGCGTCTTCTCACCGGTCTCGAACGCGTTTCTGAAGTTTCCGTTGTTCCAATGGGCGATGGAGAAGACAGTCGGTCTCGACAGACGACGGGCCATGCCGGCTTTCCAACGCGGCTCGTTCGTCACGGCGGCGCAGCGGCATCTGACTCAGGCCGGCCCGCCTGACACGCTGGTGGACAAGGTGGTCTACTTCGTCGATTCGTACGCCAACGCGAACGATCATGAACTGGGGTATGCCGTCCTCGACGTGCTGCGGCACAACGACGTCGAGGTCATGGTGCCCCGCCAGCGTCCGGCCCCGTTGCCGGCGATCGTCTACGGGGACATCAAGACGGCCCGTCGGGACCTGGCCTACAACGTCGAGACTCTGGCCGAAGCGGCTCGCCAAGGGTCTAAGATCGTCTGCTCCGAGCCCAGCGCCGCACTGTGCCTTCAACAGGAGATGCGTCACTACGTCAGCGGCGACGACGCCCGATTCGTATCGGAGAACACTTGGGAGCTGATGAACTACCTGGCCGACCTGCGCCGCCAAGGCAGGCTTAAGGCCCCGGTCGAGCCTGTCGGCGGGCAATACGTCTATCACCTTCCGTGCCACCTTTGTGCTGTAGGCGACGAGACGGTGACGCTTCGACTGTTGCGCGAGCATTATGGTGTGAATGTGAGAGATCTCGGCGCCGGCTGCTGCGGCTTGTCCGGCACCTTCGGCATGCAGAGGAAAAATCACGATCTGGCCGAGGCGATCTCTCAGAATCTCAAGAGCGCCATCAGTGCGGCGCCGACCCGCCACGTGCTGACCGAATGCGCCGCCTGCAAGATGCAGATCGAGCATTTGGACGATGTTACGGTGACCCATCCAATCAAGCTCGTGGCCCATGCCTACGCGTTGATGCCGCACGTGTCCCGGCCGTCGATTCTGCGGCGCTAGCGCCGCGGACGGCCCGGCAGCGGGCGACAAGACGGAACAGGGCGGGAACGTGCATGTACGCGAAGACTTTGGCGGCCGCGCGGCACGATTTCAGCCCGTCCGTTCCGGCCTCTCGAATCGACATCCGCGCGAATTCCCTGGCCAGGCTCTTGTTGCCTCGCTTGCGGTAGTACAGGGCCAGGCTCAGGCAGCGCGCGTGGATCGCGTCGGTCAGAAGCGGCCTGTACTCGGGCCCCAGTACGTCGCGGAATGTGCGGACGATGCCGATGTTCTGCTCCATCCTCTTCTCGTTGGCGAGTCGGCAGTACATTCCCGCCGGATGTTGCCGATAGACGGTCCAGTCCTCGTCGAGATAGCCGATCTTGCCGTGCATCGCGTGCAAAACGAAGAACGGCCAATCAGGGACGGGAAGCGTTCCGTACCAGTCGGGGAAATCTCGCACGAGGTGATTGCGGACCACCGCCGCCGAGGTGCTGATGAAATCATGTCGGAGCAGTTCGTTGAGACAGTATGTGGCCCTGCGACCGGGAGGTGAATGCAGGGTCGGCCCCTGTGAGCCGTCGTCCCAAACCATCAGGGCGTTGTGAAAGCAGATACTGTAGTCCGGGTGGGCGTCGAGAAAATCCACCTGGCGTTGGAGTTTCTCAGGGGCGGTCCAGTAGTCGTCCCCATCCAGACACGCCACGTAATCGCCGCGGCATTCGAGAAACGCCTGTGGGAGGTTTCCCATCAGGCCCAGATTTCGATCGCGGATCAGCACGCGGACGCGGTCAGGAAATCGATCGCGGTAGCCGCGTGCCACCGACCGCGTTCGATCCGTTGAACAGTCATCGGCGACAACGATTTCGGTATCGAAGTCCGTGACTTGAGAGAGGGCGCTTTCGATGGCCTGGCCGATCAGATCCTGCTGGTTGTACGTCACGATGAGGATGCTCGCCTTCATGGGCTGCACGCTCCAAAACAGACAGCGACGCGATGCACACAGAGTCCACCTTCCATGCATCGACGTTGTCTCCGCATGACTCCGCCGACGGGCCGGCGTCTCACTTTGCTTGCCGTTCCCATCGGTGGATTCATCGACACGATGGACGTGACACTTTAAGAAGAAGAGGACCCCGCGAAGACATGCACTGCAAGAACGAGTCGGACCGCGGACCTCAGGGTCGGAGGCTTGGCACGGGAGAGTCGTCGCGTGACGAGGAAGGCTATGAGCTTCCATGCCCACAGCCGACCACCAGAAAGCCGAAGGTTATACCGAAGCAGGCCACGCACCTGCTCGACCTTCATAGATCATCGTAGCGTCGCAGTCGAAATAGGCTATTGTGGTAAGTACGTATTTTGGCGTCCCGGTGCCCGGACGGGTGGGTTTTCCGCAAGTGGAGCGAGCTTTGAGCCGATCTCCCTGGTGGCTTGGGTACAGAACGGAATTCACGAAAAGGTCTGGAGCTTCTATCCCCCCCCTAAGAACTCCGGACCTTTTTTCGTTCGGCGTCCAGTGGCTTCGGTTTGGAACAGGCGGTCAGCGAGCCACGATGATATTGGGCACGAGTGGCACCTCGATGATGACTTCCGCTCCATCGCGGACGACCGCCAGCATGGCATTCTCGCCGACGGACCATCGCATGGATTGCTGAAGCAGGGCGTTGGTCTCGAGCACGTCGACGTTGTTGATGGCCAGAACCTTGTCGCCCAGCCTCAGGCCGGCGTCCGCGCAGCGGCTGCCCGGCCGGAATCGTCGGACGATGTACTTGCCCAGGAGCATGTCGCCGGGTTCCCACTCGATCCCCAACGACGCCGTCGGAACCACGTAGAGATCGGCGACGAAGCCGATGAGCGTTTCCTCTGTGTCGCTCAGACGGGCGGCGCGGTGAATTCGAGCAGGATCGTCAAGGATGACCAGGGCGTTGGCACCGTACCGGGCCGCCACGGGTTTGGCTGCCTCGATGAAATCCTCGTCCGTCTCGAGCGGGTTCTCAAGGTCCGCATAGCGCCCGATCCAGGTCCCGTCCATGTCGAAACCGCCAGTGCCGCGGACAACGTACTCGACATCCTCCACGGCGATCGACTCGCCCGCATACCAGGGCTGCACGTTGAAGCGGATCGAATCCGGCGCCGGACGAAATGGTCCCGCCTCGGGCCGGATGAATTCCCCGTGCTGTTTGAGATGGTGCTTTTGAGCTATCTCATCGAACACGGCGAATGCGTCGTAGACATTGTACGAGGCCTGAGCGTGTCGAGGCTCTTCGCGGAAGCAGCCGACAAGCAACTCGGCCGACGGTCTGCCGAGCGGGCCGACTTCGCTCTGTGAGCCAATTACGACGAAGTACTCGAAGCCATGCTCCAACGTCAGTTCAGCCGCACGCAACATAGCCAGGTCCACCGCCTTCTCCTGCGAGACGAAGGCGTTTCCGGAGTATCGAACGCTGAATACGTTGAAGTCTTCTCGTCGACTGGCGTATTCCCCGGCCACAGAGGGCCGAGCGGACCGGGATCCCGTGCCACAACCGGCGCCCAGTACAAACGTTGCCGCCGCGACTACTGCCAACACGCTTCGGAATCTCATGCTTGCACTCTCTCAACTACCACACTGCGGACCCGCGGTCGCGTTCGTTCTGCTGATACGCAGCGTATGCTCATGACCGACATCAGAAGTCCCTATTGTGACCTAAGTCAATCGGCGCAACAACACAAAAAGACTGTGCATTACCGCAATTTGTCCGGGGCAGGCGCGTAAG
>Ga0123332_1005172_pt1 | contig 11156 bp, 10 predicted proteins | sample BioC12SIPDNA_4_FD_89958 | JGI IMG/M metagenome (GOLD analysis project Ga0123332, IMG submission 89958) | Anaerobic biogas reactor microbial communites from Washington, USA - Biogas_R2_A C12 SIP DNA | ecosystem: Engineered > Bioreactor > Anaerobic > Unclassified | place: Washington, USA...
CGGCGGCAGGATCGCCGGCCGCTTTTCCGCCCCCACTTTGTCGCTCATCCGGTCGCCGTAGCGCTGCTACGGCTCCCTGCTGGCTCCGTGTGGGGACGAAAAATCGTCTCGGCGCTCCACCACCTCATCAAATCATCGCTTCCCAGCGATCAACAGGGGAAGCAGCGGCTCGAGGTCGACGCCGTATTGGACGGGGACGCCCGTTTCCATCGAGCGCGCGACCGCGCGGCTTGAGAAGTCCGTCGCGCGCGCGACCGCCCTTTCAAGCGTTTCGCCCGCGACGAGCGCGCCGGTCAGCACGCTCGCGAACAGATCGCCGGTGCCGGGGTAGTGCGCGGGAAGCCTTTCGTAGGGGCAGAGGCCGAGCGCCCGGTCCGCGCGCATGTAGGCGTTCGCGGGGCCGCCGGGCATCGGGAGGCTCGTGATGACCGCGCTCCCCGCGCCCATGTCGAGGAGATTTCGAAGCATCCGTTTGGCCTCGCGCTCGGTGCGCGGGCGGAGCGAAAACTCCTCCTTGGCGAGCAGCGCGTACTCGGTCAGATTGGGGGTGATCACGTCCGACCTTGACACCAGATTGCGCCAGGTTTCGGGCATCGAGGCGGCCATGCCGGTGTAGAGCTGACCATCGTCTCCCATGACGGGGTCGAGCACCCGCATGGCCGCTTGCTGTCCGTCGAGGAAATCCGCGACGATCCCGACCTGTCCGGGGCTCGCGAGGTAGCCCGCGTACACGCAGTCGAACCGGAGGCCGAGCCTGTTCCAGTGGTCGAGAAAGCGGGGCAGGAAGTCCGTCAGGTCGAGCGCGGCGATGCCGTCGAACGCCGTGTGCGCCGAGAGAATGGCCGTCGGCACCGGGCACGCCTGCGCGCCCATCGCCGAGAGCACCGGCAGCACGACCGTCAGCGCGCAGCGCCCGACGCCGCTCAGATCGTGGATCGCGGCGACCGTCTTCGCGGGCGAAATCATCGAATTTCCATCTCCAGTCGGCTGAGCCGGAAGTTGCCCCAGGAGGGCTCCTGCCACAGAAAGCCCTCGGTGCGCGACGGGTCGTCGGTGATGATGAAGTGGCCGACGTCCTCGATGAGGTCGTAGTGCATGCTCCGGCCGCGCGGGTCGCCGCCGATGAGCGCGAGCTTGATGCCGTACTCGCCCGGCGCGATCGACGTGAGCGGGAAGCGGACCCGGAGCGTCGGCGTGTCGCCGGGCTTCACCTCGAACGTATCCGTCTGCGTCATCGCGACCGGCGAGGACGAGTTGTTTCGAAGCATCAGCCGGAGCCTGAGCCGGCTCTCCTGCGCGTCCGAGCGGAACTTGACCTCGAACTCCATCGTGTCGTCCATCTGGTACTCCATCGTCTCGGAGCCGAGGATGCGCATCGCGAGCATCCGGATGAGCAGCCCCTGCAGCTTCGCGCGCTTCATGCGGTCGAGGTTGCGGTCGACGGTGCGCACCCCGCTTCCGGCGTAGAGGTCGATCGCGCGCGAGACGGTGCCGTCGTAGAGCAGCTTTCCGTGCTCGAGGTAGGCCGCGCGCGTGCAGAGCTGGTTCACGGTTCGCATGTTGTGGCTGACGTAGAGCACCGTCCGCCCGCCGCGCGCGACGTCGCTCATCTTGCCGAGGCACTTCTGCTGGAAGGTCAGGTCGCCGACGGCGAGCACCTCGTCGCAGATCAGCACGTCCGGGTCGAGGTGCGCGGCGACCGCGAACGCGAGCTTCACGTACATGCCGGAGCTGTAGCGCTTGACCGGCGTGTCTATAAACTGCTCAATTTCGGAGAATTCGATGATCTCGCCGATCTTCGAGGTGATCTCCGCGCGGCTCATGCCGAGGATCGCGCCGTTCAGGTAGATGTTTTCGCGCCCGGACAGCTCCTGGTGGAAGCCGGTTCCGATCTCGAGCAGGCTCGCGACGCGGCCGCGGATGCGGATTTCGCCCGCGGTCGGCGCGGTGATGCGCGAGATCAGCTTCAAAAGCGTCGACTTGCCCGCGCCGTTCCTTCCGAGGATCGCGAGCGCGTCGCCGCGGTCGGCCGCGAGGCTCACGTCGTCGAGCGCCATGAACGTCGCGTTCGGGCCCGGGCGCGGCGACGCGCCGATCTTGCGATTTGGGTCCTCCTTGCCGCGCACGCGGGCAAACCAGCTCGTCAGGTCGCCGTGCAGCGTGCCGCCGCCGATCGAGCCGAGCCTGTAGCGCTTCGAGACGCCGTCAATTTCGAGTATACGATCGCTCATATCCGTAAATTCCTTTCCGTCACACCGTGTCCATGAACGTCTTTTCGACGCGGGAGAAGAGCAAAAGCCCCAGAACCATCACCACGAGCGTCACTGCGACGGACAGCGGCATGTAATGGAGGCTTATGTTCTCCACGCCCAGGTAGGCGCTTCGGAAATACTCGATGACCGGCGTCATGGGGTTTATCATGTACAGCCCGATCAGCTCCGGGTGCTTGTCCACGAGCAGCGACGAGGAGTACGCGACCGGCGTCGCATACATCCACAGGTGCACGCCGAAGCCGACCAGCATGTTCAGGTCGCGGTACTTCGTCGTCAGCGACGAGATGATGATGCCGAACCCCATGCCCAGGACCGCGGTCTGAATGAGCAACAGCGGCGTGAACGCGATCATCGCGAAGTTCGGGTGCACGGGAGAGCCCGGCTTCAGCGCGAAGTAGACGAGGAACAGCGAGAAGATCACGAACTGCACGAGGAAGTTGATGAGCTTTGACAGCGACACCGAGATCGGCATCACGAGCCGCGGGAAGTAGACCTTCCCGAACAGCCCGCGGTTGCTGATGAAGGTTCTCGACGTCTCCGACAGGCACGACGAGAAATAGCCCCAGAGGATGTTGCCGCCCATGTAGAACAGGAACGAGGGCATGCCGTCGGTCGGCAGCCCCGCGATGCCCCCGAACACGACCGTGAACACGAGCGTCGTCATCAGCGGCTGGATCACGACCCACGCCGGGCCCAGAATCGTCTGCTTGTAGAGCACGGTGAAGTTGCGCTTGACGAGCAGCACCGCCAGATCCCAGTAGCGAATCAGTTCCTTGAAGTCGATGTCAAACCAGCCCCTCTTGGGCCGGATGATCGTATCCCACGGTTCCTGTTGGCCTTGCATGAAATTCCTCCGTAGCGTCTTTGATGTGGGGCCGCGCGCCGACAACCCCCCGGTATTCAATGATTATACCATGCGTATGTAAAGAGCGCAACATGCCGGGCAACCGCTTGCGACTTCGCTGCAAGCGATTGCGAAGGGACGAGGCCCCGGATTTCTGAATTTTCTCACGAAAATTCCGGGCGAAATCCGGCTGCATGAACCGATTCGTCGTCGGGCGGGCAAGCGCGCCCTTTGGACGAATCCATTTGCACCGGCAGAGCCGGCACAAATGATTGAACATGGAGGGCCGCGGCCCTCCAAACCTCCCGGAGCGATCGCAAGCGGCTCCGCCGCGGGTTGCGGTCCCTGCCGTTTTGTGCTATAATCTATGACCGTAGGCACAATCGTGGCATAAGGGGGCATGCCGATGAACACCCGGGCGCTGCGCAGGAGGTTTTCGCGCATGGGCGGGGCCGTCTATGTCGTCGCGCGCGCGGTCGCGCACCTGTACCGCAGGACGGTCATGGGGATCGCGCGGCTCGGCGGATTCAAGAAAAACCGCGCCGTGTTTCTCGCGTTCGACGCGCGCTCGTACTCCGACAACCCGCGCTACATATCGGAGAAGCTGCACGAATTGCGCCCGGAGACCGAGATCGTGTGGATGTTCCGGAACTTCGACGCGAAGAAGAAGCTGCTGCCCGGCTACGCGAGGGCCGAGCGGTGGATGAGCATCAGGTCGCTTGCGACGCTCGCGACCGCGCGCGTGACGGTCGCGAACTTCAGCTTCCGCCCGTTCTTTCGCTTCAGGAAGCCCGGGCAGGTGTACGTGCAGACGTGGCACGGCGACCGCGCGTTCAAGAAGGTCGGCTTCGACATGCACCCGGAGAGGGACTTCCTGCTCGAGATGGAGTGCGATCTCGGGCTCGTCGGCTCGGACTACGGCGAGAGGCAGTTCCGCTCGGCGTTCCGCTACGGGGGCGAGCTTCTGCGCGCGGGATATCCCCGAAACGACATGCTCGTCCGGAACGACCCCGCGGAGGCGGCCGCGATCCGCCGGGCGCTCGGCATCCCGGAGGGCGTGAAGCTGCTTTTGTACGCGCCGACCTTCCGCGACGAACTGCTCGTGAAATGGCAGCGCCACCGCGCGCAGATCGACTTGGACCGGACGCTCCGGGCGCTCGAGAGGCGCACCGGCGACAGGTGGATGTGCCTGTTCCGCGCGCACTACCTGAGCGCAGGGCTCGCCGTCGACGCGCTCGAGGGCAGGATCGTCAACGCCGCCGGGCACGAGGAGATGGCGGAGCTCTTGCTGATCGCGGACGCGCTCGTGACCGACTACTCGTCCTGCGCGGGCGACTTCGCGCTGACCGGGCGGCCGATCTTCCTGTTTCAGGACGACCTCGAGGACTATAAGGCGAAGAGCCGCGAGCTGTACTTCGACGTCACGGACTCGCCGTACCTCGTCGCGCGCACGCAGAAGGAGCTCGAGGCCCTGATCGAAGCGATGACGCCCGAGTTCGCCCGGGAGAACGACCGGGCGATACTCGACTTCTACGGCACGACCGAGACCGGCCGCGCCGCCGAGGCCGCCTGCGAATACATCATCAAGAAACTCGACGGAAATTGACCTCGCGGCCGGGGTCTGCTATACTGTTGGTCTGGAGGCGGGCGATGGACGTCAGGCGATGGGCGGAGCGGAACCCCGCGGTCCGGCGCGGCGCGCTGTTCGCGCGAAGGGTGCTCGGGCGCGCGTTCATGCGCCTTTCGCATGGGACGGGCGTCCGCAAACACCGCGTGCTGTTCTCGAGCTTCCGGGGCAAGGGCTATTCCGACAGCCCGCGCGCGATCTCGGAAGAGCTGCATAAGCTCTGTCCGGACGCGGAGATCGTCTGGCAGTTCCGCGACGGCTGCGGGAAGAACGCCCCGCCGTACATAAAATGCGTGCGCGCGCACACGCTCCGGGCGCTCTACATGGTCTCGACCGCGCGCGTGCTCGTCGACAACTTCAACCGCGCGCACTACATGCTGAAGTTCCGCAACCAGGTGTACGTGCAGACGTGGCACGGCGACCGCGCGTTCAAGAAGGTGCTGTTCGACGCGTACCCGGACGAGCCGTTCCCGGACGGGGAGCAGATCGACCTCGCGGTCGCGGGCTCGGACTACGGCGAGAGGCAGTACCGCTCGGCGTTCCGGTACGCGGGGCCGGTCCTGAAGGTCGGGCTTCCGCGAAACGACCTGCTCGTCGACCCGCCGGAGGGGCTCAGGGAGCGGGTCCGCAGCGCGCTCGGGGCGGGAGAAAACGATCGGCTGCTTCTGTACGCGCCGACGTTTCGCGATGCGACGCGCGGCGGCAGGCAGCCCTGCCCGTTTTCGATGGAGGCGGCGCTTGAAAGGCTCTCGGAGATCACCGGAAGCCGCTGGCTCTGCCTCGCGCGCGGCCACGACATGAACAGCGGCGTCGACTGCCCCGGCGCGATCGACGCGACCGGCTACCCGGAGATGGCGGAGCTTTTGCTGGCCGCGGACATGCTGATCACCGACTACTCGTCCTCGGCGGGCGACTTCGCGCTGACCGGCAGGCCCGTGATCCTCTACCAGGCCGACCGCGAGGCGTACGTGTCGCGCGACCGGGGGCTGTACTTCGACGTCGACGACTCGCCCTATTGGGTCGCGCGGACGGAGGCCGAGCTGCACGCGCTGTTTGAAAAGCTCGGCGGCGCGCGGGAAAACTGCGCGGAAATCCTGAAATTTTACGGCGCCTCGGAGACGGGGCGCGCGGCCGGGGCAGTCGCTTCCTACATCGCTGCCCGGCTCTCGGAGGGCATTCGATGAAAAAGGTTGTCATCTTGGGCGGAACCGGCGGGCTCGGGCGGACGATGGCGGACGCGCTTATGGAACAGGGCGACCGGGTGACGGTGCTCGGGCGGGCGGAGCCGGAGGGCCCCGGGTTCGTGCGGTTCAACATACTCTCGGACGACTGGTCGATCTTCGAGGACGCGCTTGAAGGCGCCGACGCGCTGATCGTGACCGCCGGCGCGGGCCGCGTCGCGCCGTTTGACGCGCTGACGGACGCGGAGGTCTCCCGCGCGTTCCGGCTGAACGCCGAGGGCGCCGCGCTCGCGCTGCACAAAGCGTTTCCGAGGCTCAGGGAAGCGCGGGATTTTTACTGCGCGGTGCTCGGCTCGATCGCGGGACTGCTGCCGTCGCCCCTGATGGCGGCCTACGGCGCCGCGAAGGCCGCGGTCGAAAAGCTCGTCGACGCGCTGAACGCCGAGCTCGAGGAGGCCGGGAGCGAAAACCGCATACTCGGCGTCTACCCCGGCTACTTCGGCGGCACGGGCTTCGAGGGAAAGCCCGAGGACCGCGATCAGACGCGCCCGCTCGCGGACGAGATTTTGAAAAGGATGTGGGCGCGCGAGACGCGCTTCATACCGCTCTACGACGAGGTCTACAAAGGCGTGCTCGAGCGTTGCCGGAGCGACCCGCACGCGTTCGCGCTGCAGAGCATCGCCCACAAGCGCGCGTCCGGCAGGGTCGACGGCGGAAACCGCGGAAAAATCGGCTTCCTGAGCGGCACGTTCGATCTGTTCCACATCGGCCATTTGAACCTTTTGAAGCGCGCGAAGCAGTGCTGCGACCACCTCGTCGTCGGCGTGCACCCGGAGACCTCGCGGCACAAGAACAAGCCGGTCTATATACCGCTCGAGGAGCGCATGGCGCTCATCGCCGCGTGCAAATACGTCGACGAGGTCGTCGTGACGCTCGACGAGGACGACCAGATGTACGATTTGATTCGCTACGACCTGCTGTTTGTCGGCAGCGACTACAAGGGCACCGAGCGGTTCAACCGCTACGAGCGGGAGCTTCTGCCGCTCGGCGTCAAGATCATCTATTTTCCGTATACCGAGGGGACGAGCTCGACGCAGCTGCGCCGGGCGATCGACGGGGGAGGCCGGCAATGAGGCGCGCATCCTTTCAGGGAAGGGTCAACCGGATACTGGCGGTATTGTTCGTCGCGGCAATCGCGCTGATGAGCGTGATGACGCTTCTTACGAAGTGGGACGAAATCTACGACGCCGTCCGGCGCATGGACTACTTGAGGGCCTACCTTCCGGAGCACTGGAACGGCATGGACCTGTTCAACGCCAGGCTGCGCTCCTTGGAGAGCAAGCTCGGCGGGGCGCTCTGGAAGTCGGAGGAATTGGGGTACGTCAACTCCGCGTTCCAGTACGCGCTCGGAAAGAAGATGATCAACACCGGCGGCTCGCAGATGGTCAAGCTGAACACCGGCCATCTGTACGACCTGCAGGGCCCGGTCTCCGCGGTCCCGAAGGTCTCCGAAATCGCGGACCTCAAGGACCTGCTCGACCCGAACCTCCCGTTCCTGTTCGTCTACGAGCACCCGGTCGTCTACGACGAGGGGATGTTCCCCGAGGGCTATGAAAAGCTCGATTACGGCACGGAGTTCGCGGACGAGGCCGTGTCCCTGATGCGCGCGCGCGGCATCGACACGATCGACAGCCGCGAGGTGCTCAACGCGTCCGGCTATTCGTACGACGAGCTGCTTTTGAAGACCGACCAGCACTGGACGACGCTCGCGGCGATCGTCATGGCGCGGGAGATCGCGCGCGAAGCCGCCGAGAAGACCGGGCTCCCGATCGACCCGAACCGCATCGACCCCGAGGGCTTCGAGACCAAGGTCTATGAGAAGCTGTTTCTGGGCAAGTACGGCCAGCGCGTCGGCACCGGGCTCATCGACCCGGACGACATCGTGGTCTATTGGCCCGCCTACGAGACCGAGATGCGCCGCGAGACGTTCTACCTCGGACAGATGCTGAACGGCGAGGGCTCGTTCCGGGAGGCGATCGTCCGCTGGGACAAGCTCGAGCGCGGCCGGAGCGGCTACAACATCAACGCCTACATGGACTACGGCCTGACCGAGAACTACGAGCACATCGAAAACCGCACCGCCCCGCGCGCGCGCATATTGCTTTTGAAGGACTCGTACAGCGCCCCGATCGGCGCGTTCCTGTCGCTCACCGCGAGCGACGTCTACGCGGTCGACATGCGCCGCTCGAACAGGACGTTCCCCGAGCTCGTCGAGGAATTTGAGCCCGACATCGTCGTCGTCGCGTACAGCCAGCAGATGTTGAGGGACGAGAATTACCAGTTCGTCGGATGACGCAAAAAGGCCGGGCGCAAAGAGCCCGGCTTTCTTATGCCCCGAATAACGCGCGCCGCACGGCCGCCACGAACCACGGATACTCCGGCCTGAGCGGCGATATGTCCAGCAGCCGCGCCTCGCACTCGGGACAAAGCGCCAAAAACCTCGGGAGAACCCCCTCCAGCTCCGCGTTGCAGAAACAGCAGTACACGCCCATCACCCCCGTCGCGATTCTTGACGGCTCTAACGCTATTTATTCCAGAGCGCGCGAAAAAGTGCAAGTACGGGGGCAGGCCCCTTCGAAGAAAGCCGCGAATTCCGCTCCCCCGCGAAGCGCAACAAAACGGCGCGCCCATTCGAACGCGCCGCCCCGTTTATATCTTTAGAGAGGGCATTTGCCCTCTCTAAAAACCCTTGTCAGTTGACCTTGATGCCCTCGACGAACCAGCCGATCCCGAGGATTTCGGCGTCGGTCAGGGTCTGCCCGGCCGCGACGACGACGTTGCCCGCGTTGTCCTTGATTTCGCCGGAGAAGATCTGAAGGCTGCCGGAGACGATGCCCTCGCGCGCGGCGGCGACGGCCTCGGCGGTGCCCTCTTTGCAGTTCGCGGTCAGCGGCGCGATGTCAACCCAGTCCTCGGCCATGCCGCCCAGCTGGTTGACGGGCTCCCAGGTGCCGTCGATGACAGCCTGCACCTGCTCGGTCACGTAGTGGCCCCAGTGCCAGATGGGGGCGGTCAGGTGCGCGGTCGGGCCCTCCTCGGCCATGTCGACGTTGTAGCCGCACGCCCACACGCCGGCTTCCTCGGCGGCGGCGACGGGCATCGTCGTATCCTGATGCTGCGCGATCACGTCGCAGCCCTTGTCGATCAGTGACTTCGCGGCCTGGCTCTCGACGGTCGGGTCATACCAGGTGTTCGTGAACTGCACGTCCATCGTGACGTCCGGGTTCACGCTCTTCGCGCCCAGGAAGTAGGCGTCCATCGAGTAGATGCACTCCGGAATCTGCATCGCGGCGACGTAGCCCAGGTGGTTGTTCTCGGTGCGCAGCCCCGCGGCGATGCCGGCCAGGTAGCGCGCTTCCCAGATCTTGCCGAAGTAGTTGGCGAAGTTCACGTCGTTGCTGAGCGCGCCGGAGCAGTGCAGGAACACGATCTCCGGGTACTCCTCGGCGATCTCGGCCATGTAGGTTCCGAAGCCGTAGCTGTTGCCGAAGATCATGTCGCAGCCCTGGTTGATCAGCTCCAGGATCGCGTCTTCGCAGGCGCTGTCCTCGGTGACGAAGGTCTTGACGAGAATCTGGTCGTCGCGCAGGCCGAGCGCCTCCTGCATGGCCAGCGTGCCCTGGTGGTGCGCGAGCGTGTATCCCTTGTCGCTGGGATCGCCGATGTAAACGAAACCGACCTTGATCTCGTCGGCCGGGACCGCCTCGCGGGCAAACGCGCTGCCGGCGAAGGAGAAGAGAAGCGCCAGGGACAGAACCAGGATAAACAACTTCTTCATCAGGATTTCCCTCCATGTCCGTTGTGATGGGAAAGGCGAACATTACCGCCAAATACAGGTTTATTGTATACTTTCCCTGCGGATACGTCAACAGAAATCCGGGAATTTGCCGGTAAAGTTCTGAAGAAGACGGACTTTAGAAGGGATATTATGCGGAAATGTTCGTGGTTTTCACCGCGCTCTGCGCGCGCCTTCCATAGAGCTTAAAGCCGCTGCGCCCGCTCCGCTTGGCCTCGTAGAGCGCGACGTCGGCGCACTTGTAGAGCGCCTCGAAGCTGTCGCCGGCGGACGGATAGAGCGCCGCGCCGATGCTCGCGCTGAGCTTCCCGCGGACGCCGGGCACACAGAGCCCCTCGATCTCCGCGCGCAGCCTTTGAAGCGCCTGTTCGAGCTTTTCCCGGCTGTCTGCGCCGTCGATCAGCGCCATGAACTCGTCGCCGCCGAACCGCCCGACGAAGTCGGTCTCCCGGAACTGGGCGCTCAGGAGATTCGAGAGCGCGCGCAGCACGCGGTCGCCGGCGTCGTGGCCGTAATGGTCGTTTATCTCCTTGAAGGCGTCGACGTCGAGTATCGCGATCGCGCAGGGGCTGCGCCTGCGGTCCGCGAGCCGCCTGCGGATGGCCTCCTCGAGCCCCGCGCGGTTCAGAAGGCCGGTCAGCTGGTCGGTGCGCGCCTTGCGCTCGAGCCGCTCGCAGTTGAGCCGCTCCTGCGAGATGTCGGCGAGCTTTCCGATGACCGCGCGCCGCCGGCCGCGGCCGTCCTCGAGCGCGCGCATCCGCATGCGGCACCACGTGTAGCGCGGCGGGTCGCCCTCGCTTGACAAAAGCCGGATGTCGGCCACCATGTGCGCGCAGTCCGCCCCCGACGCGAGCGCGCGCCACCGGGGCTCGTACCGCTCTCGGTCCTCCGGGTGCAGCATCTTGAGAAACTCCCCGAACGAGCGCGCCGGCGCCCGGCCGTAGACGCGCGCGAAGTTGTTGCTGACCGTGAGAGAGCCGTCGCGCAGGCTGAACTCGAAGAACACCTCGTCGGACGCCTCGGCAAGCATGCGGTATCGCTCCTCGCTCCACGTGAGCCCCAGGGCGTCTCCCCGGAACGCGTGGCGCATGCGGGCGACGCACATCGCGAGCGCGAGCGCGGCCACGGCCGCCGCGGCGGCGCGGATTCCCGCGGCGTCGGACGCGCCCGCCTGCGCGGCGGAGTGGACGGCAAGGATGAGCGCCGCCAGCAATAGCAGAGCCATCGGAACAAGCCGGAGCCACACCCGTCGCCGCTCAACCATCGCGAACGCCCCCGTCCATCGTCATTTTCCATGTATAACCATTATAGCGCAATTTTGTCCGGAGAAAAGTCGAAAGCGGCCCGGAAAGGCCTGCATAGGACCGAAAGTATC
>Ga0123332_1005173_pt1 | contig 11154 bp, 11 predicted proteins | sample BioC12SIPDNA_4_FD_89958 | JGI IMG/M metagenome (GOLD analysis project Ga0123332, IMG submission 89958) | Anaerobic biogas reactor microbial communites from Washington, USA - Biogas_R2_A C12 SIP DNA | ecosystem: Engineered > Bioreactor > Anaerobic > Unclassified | place: Washington, USA...
ATAAACCATCCGGTCGCCCTCGTAGGCGGCGAAGGATTGTTCGAACAGATCGACTTCCACCCAGAACTCGTCCTCGCCAACCCCTTCCGGACGCGGGCTCAGGTCGATGAGGCCGAGGTAGGTTTGCTGGATCCAGCGCCCGCCGCCGATGTCGAACCAGATAAAACCGTCGCCGCCGTCGGCTACGTCGTAGATCTCGACGAAGGTGTAGCGCGGCAGCCGTTCCCTGTCTTCGGGCGGCTCCATGCCGGGACCATCGGCCGGCCGCACGTTGTACAGCAGCCAGCCGAACGGACGCTCAGGCTGGTTGTTGACCACCAGACCGCTGAAGCGGGGTACATCGATAACCTGCATGCTCTCGGCCGGCGCCCACCAGTTGTCGCCCACCCGGTACCAGTAGCCCCCGGCTTCGACCGTCTCTTCGATTGTGTAATAGAGGATACCCTCAGTGGCTGGAACGACCTCCTCACCGCCGGGGCTGCTATAGAGGGGCGCGCCATCGGCCAGCCAGGCATAGGTGCGGTTAAAGAAAATACTGCCGTTCGGATAGCGTGGCGTGGAGAAGTCGGGCAGACGCGGGCGCGCATCGCACACGTAGGTGCCGTTATAGTGCAGATAGCAGTTTGCCGCCTCGGCCGGCGCCGCATACGCCAGAACGCCCAGCAGGAGCAGTGCAAACAGGAAGACGCTGAAGAGCCGTTTCATACCACCAATCATACCTACCTCAGATTGCCCATGTCAACCGCAGGACAGCGCTCATAGCCTGAACGCCGGGATTGCGGCGGGCAAAGTCCGATTCCTCGCCCAGAGTGTAGCGCCGGACCATTGGAATCGAGCAAGAACGTCCGGGATATCACACAGTCGTTGCCAGCCGCCTGCAGTCGGGCGGGCTGGCAACGAGAGCAGATTGTACCTAAAATAGAAAGATATGCACCTTCGACAAGCACATAGCAGACGGAGAGAAGACTCTTTGCAGGATCAAGATGAGCCCCCCCTTCCCTGGCGGGAGGCGGCGCGGCAGGTGATGTACGAGGCAACGTTGCGGGAAGCTGAACAGCGCTACGGCAGCCGCCACCCCGTCTACAATTATCGTTGGGAGCACGTCAACGCCGTCTACACACTGGCTATGCGCCTGGCCCGGCTGACCGGCGCCGACCTCGAAGTGATTGAAGCCGCGGCGTGGCTGCATGACGTGGCGAAGGAAGCGGGTCGCGAGCATCCCCGGCTCGGCGCCGTCTTCGCCCGGGAGTTTCTGCCAAAGACGGACTTTCCCCCGGAGAAGATCGAAAGGGTCGCGCGCACGATTGAAGATCACATGGGGCTCTGGCGGGAGGAGCCGCTGGCGACGCTGGAATCGCAGGTGCTCTGGGACGCCGATAAGCTGGCGAAGCTCGGCCTCACGGCTGCTTTCCACTGGATAGGGGGCGACCTGGCCGGAAGGGATTCGCAGACCACGGAAATGCTGATTGCCCGCGCGCGCGACGTAGACTGGCAGGAGAAGACGGTGGCAAGCATGCACACCGCTCCGGCCCGCCGGGCCGCCGAGGCGCGCCTCAAGAGCTTCCGCACGCTGTGGACCAAGCTCGCGGCCGAGCTTGCCGGGGACGATCTGGAAAATGGAAGAGGCCCACAACCGGCTTCGTGATGGCTGGAGCTAAGGCTGTGGCCTGCTAAGGCCCCTTGTAGAAGAAATCAGTCACCACCGGATGGACGTAGCCGGCGCGGAAGAGCGCCTGCCATTCCCAGGCAGGATCCCAGCTGCCGCCTTCCTGATTGGCCAGTATCCAGTAGCTGAAGGCAAAGAAGTAAGGCTCGGCTTCGGCCATGTAGCCGTATTGCCGGGCAAGGTGGTGTCTGACCTCGTCCGGGTTTTCGCTGTAGCTGCCTCCTTCCGTGCCGATCATCGGCATGGAACGCAGCAGATGAGCGCGGATAATGGCATCGTACTGGCGAAACAGGAGAAAGCCATCCGGATCGTTCGCGAGGCGCGTGCCGTGGTAATTGTGCACCGATAGCCAGGCCCGGTTCAGGAGATCGGCGTCGCCGTTGTAGGCCAGCGTGCGCAGGGTGCGGTCAAGGAAGGTGTAGTGGTCGTAAGCACCGCCGGGACTGAGCGCGCCTAGGCCCGGCAGGCCGCCATTTTCCACGACGGTGCGCGCCGCCTCCGCCCACACGGCGGCGTAGTGGGTCGGGTTGGCAAAGCCCTGCTTGTTCTCGTCGTTCACGTTAGGCTCGTTGTAGAGCTGGAAGTAGGTGACGCCTCGCGCCCGATAGTGGCGCACCAGCGCTGCCAGATCCCCATCATGCGGCGTGATTGTGCTGCGGTAGATGCGCATCACCGGCATCATGCCGGCTGCGACCAGCCGGTCCACCAGATAATCGTTGTCGCCGATCTGCGTGCCGTCGTTGAGGAAAACGACCCACCTGATGTGCATGCGCTGCAGCTCGGCGACGAAGCGATCCACCACGGCCGGCTCCTGTTTCACGGTGGGGATCCAGTGCATGCCCCAGCCATTGTCGCCGGCAGGCCGGGGAAATGATTCCAGCGGCACCACCTCGTCGAGGCTGTATGCACTGAGCGGCAGCGCCTCCACCGTCGCCGTGATCGTCGGCATGCTCGTCGCGGTTGGCGTGTACGTGGGCGGCGGCGTATAGGGGGTGCTCGTCGGGAGCGGCCGGGGGGTCGCCGTCGGCGCGCGCGTTATGGCGGCATAGGCAGGCCCGGCGTCAAGCGCCGGCCCGCCCGGCTGCGGCGTCCACGTCGGCGGAACCCAGTCGAGCGCCGCCGCCGCAGCCTGCGTCGGCAGGGGTTCAGCAGCCAGCACGTCCCACTGGCATCCCGCCAGGATGATCATCAGAAACAATCCTATCAGGCAGGTAGCGGACCAGAGACTGCGTTGCTTCATTGTGCGGCGAGATGCTGGCGACATAGGCGAAACACCTTTAACGGTACAGGTCCAGCTCCGGCGGCCGGTACAGGTCGCGCGCCCGGCCGTCGCCCGGCGGGAGCCGCAGCCCGCGTACCAGAACGGCCGGCACACCTTCGGCCGCCTGGCCCATGACCATGCTGGCGGCGGCGGCAATTTCGTCGGCAAGGCCCACTTCCGTGTGCTGCAGGAGATAACCCTGGCGATCCGGCTCGCCTCGCCGGTCCCAGAGCGCGGGAAGGCCGGCAACGCCGATGGCGACGCCCACCGTGCCTTGCCGGAACGGCCGCCCGTGACTGTCGGTAATCACGACCGCCACGTCTACGCCCACTCGCTCCACCAGCGCCTCCCGGAGCGCCGCCGCGCTGCGGTCGGGATCTTCCGGCAGCAACAGCACGACCTCTTCGCCGGCGCCCTGCGGCACGTTGGAGCGGTCGATGCCGGCGTTGGCGCTGGTAAATCCGAGCCGATGGCGAACGATGAGCACCCCGCGCCGCATGCGCGAGATTGATTCGCTCTCGCGCAAAACCAGCTCCACCAGTCGCGGGTCCTTGTTCACCTCGGCGGCGACCCGCTCCGCTTCTGCGCCGGGGGTCACGTCGGCCAGGTTGACCATCCGCCCTTCCGCCTTGGAGACAATCTTCTGTGCCAGGGCCAGCACGTCGCCCGGCTGGAGCTGCAGCGCCGCCGCGTCCAGGGCAGCCAGCAGAAGCGCCGCCAGATCATCCCCCGGATGCACCTCTGGAAGGCCCGTAACAGGCAACAGGGTAATCGCCCCGCTCGGCTCGCCGCCGCCCCTCTCGCTCATATCCATCTAGAAATCGTCGGGCAGGCCCGTAATCCGGATACCGGCGTGTTTGACCTTCGCCCGCTTGTTGATGCCGATCAGCATGGCCGTGAGTCCTTCGACTACGACCGCGTTCTGGAGCGGTCCGGCGTCGATGCCGCGCAGGCAGGCGTCGCGCGACAATTGGGCCGCTACCTCCTTGCCCGCCCTGTCGTCGCCGCAAATCAACACGTCACACTCGACGACGTGATCCAGATCCTTTAGCAGAACCGCGGAGACGTTCTGGAAGGCGGCGACCACCGGGACGCCGTCGCCGAGCTGCTGCTGCGCTTCCTGGGCGGCGGAGCCGGCCGGGGGCACCCATACGTGGCTGACCTTGGGCGGCTGCAGGGGTACGACGACGCTGATCAACAGCTTGCCCTGCAGGGCCGGCGCCACCGCTTCCAGCGTGGGCCGCTGCGCCTGGTAGGGAACTGCCATCACGACGACCTCCGCCGCTTCGGTCACTTCGAGGTTGTCGCCGCCGCGCACGCGTGGGGCGCTCGCCGGCAACAGAGCATTCAATTCGCCGGCCACCTGAGCGCCGCGCTCAGCCTGTCGCGAGCCGATCCATACCTCGTGCCCGGCAGCCGCCCAACGCATGCCCAGCCCCTGTCCTTCCGGACCCGTTCCCCCCAGGATTGCAATCTTCAATGTTTCTCTCCTCGATTTGTAGTGGGCTTCCTCCTGTGCTGTTGGCTTCCCATTAGAACACAACACAGTTAAGATGATTCTAACGGGTAGGCAGTACACTGCAAGAGTACATCAGTATGATGTGCTTTGCGCCGGCGGCGCTTCTCTATGGCCCGACCGGCGCTAATGTTTGCCTGACGCCCCGTTGCTGAGTTACACTCACGGGAAGATGGTCCGGCTGAGGAGTGAAGTGGTCGATTACGCTGGCGGTCTGCGCATCCGCCAGCTATTGAAGGAGTTTATGATGGCGAAACCTTTTGAAGTGAATGACGAGGCGTTCCAGACGGACGTGTTGGAATCGGACATGCCTGTGCTGGTCGATTTCTGGGCCGAGTGGTGTGGTCCATGCCACGTCATTGCTCCCCACGTAGCAGCGATTGCCGACGAGTACGAGGGGCAGTTGAAAGTTGCCAAGCTGGACGTTGACGAGAACCCGACGATCCCCGGCCGCTATGGCATTATCGGCATCCCCACGCTGATGCTCTTTAAGGGCGGCGAGGTCGTAGCCCGCATTACCGGCGCCATGCCCAAAGATCGCATCGTCGCCGAGCTTCTGCCCCATCTGGAAAAAGCCGAAGCTTAACCTCGTCATTTTGAGCAGAAATAGAAAGCTCGCCGCGTATGCGACGGGCTTTTTTGGTTCTGGAGGTCACCGCAGCCATGACTGATATTGCCATCATGATCGAGGGGCAGAATGGCCTGACCTGGCCCCGCTGGCAACGCATTGCCCGGACTGTCGAGGACGCGGGCTTCGCCGGATTGTTTCGCTCCGATCACTATACCAATGCCCGGCCTCCCGACCTGGAATCGCTGGAGCTGTGGACGTCGCTTACCTGGCTGGCCGACAACACCCGGCGCATCGAATTCGGCCCGCTGGTCACGCCGTTCAGCTTTCGCGAGCCGACGATGACAGCGCGGATGGCCGCTGCGGTGGACGACCTTTCTGAGGTGCGGCTTATCCTGGGCCTGGGTGCCGGCTGGCAGGAGCGGGAGCACCACAGCTTCGGTCACCAGCTATTGGATCGGCAGGCGCGCATGGATCGTTTTGAAGAGGGGCTGCAGGTCGTCATCCGGCTACTGCGCAGCGATGAGCCGGTGAGCTTTTCCGGCGACTATTACACGCTGCACGACGCGATTCTTCTGCCCCGCCCCCAGCGAGCCGACAGACTGCCGATTCTGGTTGGCGGCAACGGGGAGAAGCGAACGCTGCCGCTGGCGGCCCGCTATGCCGACGAGTGGAACGGCGTCTTTACCTCGCCTGCCAGGTACGCGGATCTGAACAGCCGACTTGACGAGCTGCTGGTCGCCGAAGGGCGCAAGCCGGAAGACGTTCGCCGCTCGATCATGACGGGCTGTGTCTTTGCCCGTGACGAGGCCGGCTTACAGAAAAAGCTGCAGCAATACAGCCGGAGCGCTGAGGAGCTGCGCGAGAGCGGCATCATCGTCGGCTCGGGCGACGAGATCGTCGAGCAGGTAGCCGCCTTTGCTTCGGCTGGCGCCGCGCGCGTCATGTTCCAGTGGCTGACCCTCGACGACATCGACGGCCTGGAAGCGCTGGCCGAAACGCTGCTTCCTCACTTCCCCTGAACGCAAAAAAAGAACCCCCCGGATGGCTGCTCCGGGGGTTCATGAGGGTTACAGAACCTCGTCGTCCTGAACGTCTGACGGCGACTTTTCGGCCGGGCTGAACTGGTCGGCCAGCTTGCCCAGCTCCTGGCTGAGCTTCTGCAATCCCTCGACCAGACCGGCCTGAGCCTTCTGTGCCAGGTCGGCGCGCTCGACGCGCTCGACGCGCTCCTTCGCTTCGCTGGCTTCCTCTTTCACTTTTTGTGCAGCCGCGCTCTCTTTGATTTCCTGGAAAGCTTTGCGCACTTCGCTCGCGAACTCGTTAAGTCCTTCGCGTACCTCGTCTTCAAACTCGCGCCGCTCCTGGCTATTCCACGCCGCCTGGATGGTGTTGGCGAACTGCCGCCCGAAATCCCGCAGCGCCGCGGTGATATCGGCGGCCGGTTCCCTGGCTGCTCCGGCCACGTCTTCTTCGACCGGAATCTGGTATCCGGCCTTCTCGTCCGCCTTCAGATCGTCAATGCTCGGTCCATTCTCGTCTTGCATCGTCTGTTCCTCCGTATGCCTGGCGTCCAGGCGCCACTCAGCCTGTAACAAGATTACACCTGCTATACGCGCTCAGCCACTGTCGGGTTGCGCCGCCTGCAGCGGGTAGAGCGCCCAATTGTCCAGAAACCAGCCATTGTTGGTGATCGCCCACCGGCCGCGCACCGCTGCACCCAGCTCGACCAGGCCCGCCTCGTCCACGGTTATCTGCTGCCGGTACTCGTTCTTCTGGCCGAAGCGGGGGAATTGCCACGGCTGCTGCACACCATCGACGATAAACGCCACCTCTCCTGATAGCGGGTCGGGCGCCCAGACCTTCTGCCCGTCTCCCAAATAGGCATCCACCAGATCGGGAAACACGCGGATGACGAAGAGATAGGTGCCCGGCTCCAGAAAGACGCTCGTCTTCAGCCGGAAGCTGATCGCGCCGCTGCCCTTGAATACTTTCAGGGTCTGCTCGCCATCCCAGATGAAGGTGCTGTGTTCCTGCGGCGGCAGGAACTCCGCCGTTAACACACGCACTTCGGGCCGCACCCAGGCGTTCCAGGGATCAGGATCGAGGTGGTTCGTCCCCTCCTCCCACTCGAACGCCCAGCGATTCGGGATCTGCAGTTCGTCAATCCCGCCCGGATGGTACCAGCCCTCCTCGAACGAAGGGTTGGGCAGAAGATTGGGCTGTCCGGCCGGCGGCGCAGGCGGCTCAATCTGGGCCGGCGTGGGCGTCTCTGTCGCCGTGGCGGTCGCCGTGGGGGCAGTGGTCGCTGTTGCCAGAACCAGCGGCGTGCTCGTCGGCAGCACGGCCGGTGTGCGCGTTGGGCGTGGCGTGGCAACCAGCTCGCGTGCCGGCGTGCTTTCGGCCTCGGGGCGGGCCGGGCGCGTCCAGGTCGGGGCGACAGTCGGGGCGATGCGGGCCGTTTCCAACGGCTCGATCTCGGCGACGGGCGCGCTGGTCGGGGTCGAGGCGGGTGGGGCGGCGCAGGCGGGCAGGCCGAACAGGCAGAGCATCAGGAACAGGGTTATGCCGGCAATGCCTCTCAGCGCCCGGGGCAATGGCATGGTTGGTCTCCTCAAATCGCCATTGTATGGCGCGCCCGAAGGGGGAGCAAGCAGCAGAAACGAAAAAGCGACCGGGCGGCCGCTCTTTCGTGAGGAGGGAGGAGGGTTTAGGAAATCTGAGGAGGAGATTCCTGACTGTTTCCTTTCACTGCTTATCATAGGCGATCTGGACGCCAGAAACGGATCAATGGGCTACAGATAAAGTGTAAAGTTGGCTACACCCGGCTGTTTCCCGGCGCCGGCCTATGTGACATCACGGAACGCAGGCGCATAAAAGACCGCCCCCTGCCGGCCCTGCAGCGCGCCTTCTTCCAGGACCGCGACCATAAAGGCGTCGCCGCCCCCATACTCGGAGTCGATGCCATAACGCGACGCCGGCACAAAGCCATATCGCGTGTAGAAGCCCGGGTGGCCGAGCACAAAGACGACCGCTTCGCCCAGCGCCCGGCACCGGGCCAGCCCCTCGCGCACCAGGGCCGAGCCGATGCCCTCCCCCTGCCGGCCGGGCAGCACCGCCATCGGCCCTAAGGCAACGGCTCGCCAGCCCGCGTCGTCCTCTCGCCGCACCTCCACCGGGCTGAACAGAATGTGCCCGACAATCTCGCCAGCCTGTTCGGCGACGAAGGAAAGCGTCGCCTGCCCCGCAGCCCGCAGGGCATCTACGACCCCGGCCTCGCCGGGCCGGCCGAATGCGGCCTCGTTGACCCGGCGGATCGCCGCCTCATCTCCCTGCCTTTCTTCCCGAATTGTCACGTTCGTCATGTTCATAAGCGTTTTTGCTGGCAAAACACGGCGCTGGACGCTCCCGTCTGCGCGCGCGCCGCAACTGTACTACAATACCGGTTCTGGAGGCCAGATATGACGGCGGAAAAACGGGTAGCCCTCTTTGTCACCTGCATTGTCGATCAGTTGATGCCCGAGGTGGGCGTGGCGACCGTGCGGCTGCTGCGCCGCGCCGGCTTCGAGGTGTCCTTTCCCAGGGAACAAACCTGCTGCGGGCAGCCCTTCTTCAATAGCGGCTTTCGCGATCAGGCCCGCAAGCTCGCCGAGCGCACCGTGGCGATCTTTGCCGACGAGCCGGCCGTCGTCCTGCCAAGCGGCTCGTGCACGACGATGATCCGCAAGGAGTATCCGCACCTGCTCGGCGATAATCCGCGCTATGCCTACCGCGCCCGTCGTCTTGCCGCCCGGACCTTTGAGCTGAGCGAGTTTCTGGTACATCAGGCGGGCTGGGAGCCCCCACCCGGCGAGCCGCACGGTCCGGTCACCTATCACGACTCGTGCCATATGTGCCGGATGCTCGGCCTGCGCGCCGAGCCTCGCCGGCTGCTCGCCCAGAGCGGTCACGAGATCGTCGAGATGGCCGAATCGGACCGCTGCTGCGGCTTCGGCGGCGTCTTCTCCGTGCGCATGCCGGAAATCTCCAACGCCATGACGGCGGAAAAGCTGCAGCAGGCGGCCGATACGGGGGCGCCGCTGCTCGTCACTGCCGATCCGGGCTGCCTGATGCAGATGCGCGGTCTCGCCGGCGAGAGTGCAGGGCAAGTACGCCATCTGGCGACTGTGCTGGAGGAGGCGACGCGATGACCGCCAGTACCGGCGAGTTCCGGCGCGAGGCCGCTGTCGCGGTCGCCGACGCCCACCTACAGGCAGCGCTGGAGACGGCGACCGGCCGCTTTCGCACGGCCCGCGAGATTGTGCTCGCCGAGCTGCCCGACGCCGACAGGCTGCGCGATCACCTGAAGGCGGTGCGAGCCGCCACGATTGCCAATCTGGCCGGCTACCTGGAGCAGTTCGAGCAGAACGCAACCGCCGCCGGGGCGCACGTCCACTGGGCGCGCGACGCCGCCGAGGCTTCGGCGATCGTCACCCGGCTGGCGCGGGAGCGCGGCGTGACCCTGGCGGCCAAGAGCAAGTCGATGGCTACCGAGGAAATCCACCTCAACGACGCCCTGCTGGCGGCGGGGGTGACGCCGGTAGAGACCGACCTTGGCGAGTGGATCCTCCAGCTTGCGGGGGAGCCGCCCTATCACATCATCGCCCCGGCCATCCACAAGACGCGCGACCAGGTGGCGGCGCTCTTTGTGCAGGAGACCGGGGCGCCGCTGCCTGACGATAATATCCCGACGCTGACGGCGACGGCCCGCCGCGAGCTGCGCCAGCGCTTTCTCGACGCCGGCATGGGCATCAGCGGCGGCAATATCGCCGTCGCCGAGACAGGCAGCATCGTGCTCGTGACCAACGAAGGCAACGGGCGCATGGTCACCAGCCTGCCGCCCGTACACGTCGCCGTCATCGGCATCGAAAAGGTGGCGCCCACCTGGAACGACGCCGCCGCCTGGCTGGCCCTGCTGGCGCGCAGCGCCACGGGGCAGCCGCTTTCCATCTACACGACGGTGATCACCGGCCCGGCCCGCGCCGGCGACCCGGACGGGCCGGAAGAAGTCCACGTCATCCTGCTGGACAACGGCCGGAGCCGCCTGCTGGATACGGTCTACGAGGAAGTCCTGCAATGTATCCGCTGCGGCGCCTGCCTGAACATCTGCCCGGTCTACCGCGAGGCCGGCGGTCACGCCTACGCCAGCCCATACAGCGGGCCGATCGGCGCCGTGATTACGCCGCTGCTCTTTGGCGTGGAGAATTACCCGGCGCTGCCCCACGCGAGTACCCTTTGCGGCGCCTGCCAGGACGTCTGCCCGGTGCGCATCGACCTGCCGCGCATGCTGCTCGAGCTGCGCGCCGAAGAGGTGCGCCACGGCCTCGCTTCGACGACAGAGTCTTTGCTGGAGAAAGGGGCGGCCTTTGTGCTCGCCCACGAACGGCTGCTGCGGCTCGGCCGCGGAGCGCTGGCGCTGGGGCAGAAGCCGCTCGTCAGGAACGGGCAGATCCGCCTGCCGGCGGCGCTGAACCCGGCCCGCGAGCGCGATCTACCGTCCTTCGCGCCGCGCTCTTTCCACCAGCTCTGGGAGGAGCTGCAGGATGAGTGAGGCCCGGCAGGAGATCCTGCGCCGTCTGCGCCGGGGGAACGGCGGCGAACCACATCCCGGTAGCTGGCAATCGCCGCGCACCTTTCCCGATCTCGTCAGCCGTTTCGTGGAGGCGCTGGAGGCGTCCCACGGCGAAACCTTTGTGGAGGACGACGCCGGCGCCGCCGTAAGCCGCCTGGAACGCGTTCTCGTGGAGCTGGGCGCCCGGCGCATCGTCTGCCAGGACGAGCCTCCTCTGGACAGCCTCGACCTGCCGGAGCGGCTGCCTGCGTTTGAGTGGCATGTTGTGGGCCAGACCACCGGCTCGCTGCGCGCGATTTGTGCCGAAGCGGATGTGGGGGTGAGCAGCGCGCAGGCGGCCCTCTCCGAGACGGGAACGGTCGTCGTCGATAGCGGCCCGGGGCGCAGCCGGCTGGTCACCCTGCTGCCGCCGGTCCACGTCGTTCTGCTCCCGGCGGACCGGCTGGTGGCCGATCTATTCGCCTTGGTGGAACAGCAGGAACAGCCGCTACCGGCGAACGTCACGCTGATCAGCGGGCCGAGCAAGACGGCG
>Ga0123332_1005174_pt1 | contig 11154 bp, 8 predicted proteins | sample BioC12SIPDNA_4_FD_89958 | JGI IMG/M metagenome (GOLD analysis project Ga0123332, IMG submission 89958) | Anaerobic biogas reactor microbial communites from Washington, USA - Biogas_R2_A C12 SIP DNA | ecosystem: Engineered > Bioreactor > Anaerobic > Unclassified | place: Washington, USA...
CGACGACGGGCCCGCCGTCGTGGCCGGGGAACTCCTTGCGCAGGGCGACGAGCCTGAGGTCGACGGCCACCGCTACACCCCTCTCAGAACCGCACCGTCGCGGCCGTCTCGGCGCGGCGCCCGACGAGGCCGCCGATGACCAGCACCGCCACGAGGACGATCGCGAGCAGGACGATGCTGAACGCGGCCGCGACGCCGAGCCTGCCGGAGCCTACCTGGTTCAGGATCTGGACGGTCATCAGGTTCCAGTTCGCCGACACGAGGAAGATCGCGGCGCTGATCGCCGTCATCGCCCGCACGAACGCGAACACGAGGCCCGAGAAGAACGCGGGCGCGATCAGGGGCAGCGTGACCTTCCTGAACGTCGTCACGCCGTCGGCGCCGAGGTTCTGGGCCGCCTCCTCGATCGACGGGTCGACCTGCCGCAGCACGGCGATACCGTTCTGGATGCCTACCGGCACGTACCGGAACACGAAGTTCAGCACGAGGATCGCGAAGGTGCCGGTCAGGAGGAGGGGCGGTCCGTTGAAGGCCAGGATGTACCCGATGCCGACCACGGTACCGGGCACGGCGAAGTTCAGGATCGACAGGAACTCCATCGCGCGCTTGCCCGGGAACGTGCGCCTGACGACGAGGAAGGCGATCAGCATCCCGAGCAGGCCCGAGACCGGAGTGGACGTCACCGCCACGAGGACCGTGTCCTTCACGGTGTCCCAGCCGACCTGGAAGACGTAGGCGAAGTGCCGGAGCGTGGGCGTGTAGTCGAGGCCCCACACCGCCGTCGTGGCCCCCACCAGGATCACGGCGTAGAACGCCACGACCACGACCGCGAAGAGCAGGACGAAGGCGTAGAGCACCCACTTGCCGGCGGCGCTGACGGCCTTCGTCGTCGAAGCCGTGGGCTTGCCCGTGACCGTGACGTACTGGCGCTTGTTGATGTAGTAGCGCTGGACCGCGAAGGCGGTGAGCGACGGCAGCAGCAGGACGACCGCCAGCATCGCGCCGCGAGGCAGGTTGAACGAGCCGGTGATCTCGAGGTAGGCCTGCGGCGCCAGCATGGGGAACGCGGCGCCGGCCAGGACCAGCGGGTTGCCGAAGTCGGCCATCGACTCGATGAACACGACGAGGAACGCGCTCGCGACCCCGGGCAGGGACAGGGGCAGCACGACCCGCCTGAACACCTGCCAGCGCGAGGCGCCGACGTTCATCGCGGCGTCCTCGAGCGTGGGGCTGATGCCGGCCAGGACGCCCCGGAGGTTCAGGTAGGCGATGGGCGCGAACGTGAACACCTGCGAGGCGACGACGCCCCAGAAGCCGTAGATGCTGAAGTCCTGCAGCCCCAGGAGGCGACGGGTGACGAGGCCGTTGAAGCCGAACAGGAACAGGATCGAGATCGCTCCCGAGAACGGCGGCGAGACGATCGGCAAGATAGTCAGGTTGTGCAGGACGCGCTTCAGGGGCACGTCGGTGCGCGCGAGCGTGAACGCGACGACGTAGCCGGTCACGACGCTGAGCGCGCCGACGAGCGCGGCCACGCCCACGCTGTTGCGCAGGGCGTTGCGGTAGAGGCGCCGCTCGGCGAGGAGTGCGTAGTTGTCGAGCCCGACGCCGTCGGGCGTGACCAGGCTCTGCCTGAGCACGAGGACGATGGGGTAGAGGACGAACACGAGCAGGGCCGCCATGATCACGACCACGAGCCCCAGGAGTAGGGGGTCGCGGGCGAGGAGCCTCAGCTCCCTGGCGGCCCTGCGCACAGGCTGTCGGCCCTCAGGCGCCCGGCGTCACTGGCCCAGGACCTCCTCGACCCAGCGGTCGATGAGGCGCTGCCTCTCGGAGGCAGCCTCCTGCGGGTCGAAGCTGACGAGGTTGATGGTGTCGAGGGACGGCACGCCCTCGCCGGCGCTGACGTCGGGCCTGATGGGCATGAAGTAGGTCTGCTGCGCCGAGAGCGCCTGCTGGCCGGCCTGCGAGGTCATCCAGTCCGCCAGGGCGCGGGCGTTCTCGAGGTTGCGTGCGCCCTGCAGGATCGACATCGCCGCGACCTCGTAGCCGACGCCCTCCGTGGGGAAGACGATCTGCACGGGGAAGCCCTCGTCGATCAGCCGCAGGAAGCCGGGCGAGAACTGGATCGCGACAGCGGTCTCGCCGACGCCCAGGGCGCCGGACGGCGCGGTGCCGGACTGCGTGTAGGTCTGGACGTTCGCGTCGAGCTGGCGCATGAACTCGAAGGCCGCGTCCTCGCCCATGATCGCGCGCAGCGTGAGCACGAGGTTGTACGCCGTGCCCGATGCCTGCGGGGAGGGCATCTGGATCAGGCCGCTGTAGGCGGGGTCGAGCAGGTCCTGCCAGGTCGAGGGCACGGGCGCGCCGCGCTGCTCGAGGATGTCGGTGCGCACGCCCACGGACATGGGGTTCATGTAGATCGCGTGCCAGAAGCCGTCAGGGTCCTTGAACTCGTCCGGCAGCGCGTCCGCCTCCTGCACGCGGTAGGCCTGCGTCAGGCCGCGCTCCTTCGCGACGATGTGGTTCTCGCTCGGTGCGCCGAACCACACGTCGGCCTGCGGGCGGGCCCGCTCGGCCTCGATGCGGGAGAGCGCGGGTCCGGACGAGAGGAACACCATCTGCACGCGGATGCCCGTGTCGGCGGTGAAGGCGTCGAGGAGCTTGCGGGCGTTCTCCTCGTCCACGCTGGTGTACACGACGAGGTCCTGTGCGGACGCGGCGGCGAGGACCGCGGCCACGCACACCAACAGCAGTCTCCGAAGCATCGTGCCTCCGTCCCGGCCCCGTGTCACGGGGCCGCGTCATCGAGGCCCATGTTAGCGGTCGCGGGAGCGCACCGAGCGGTAGCGCCGCTCGACGGACGCGAACAGCGCCAGTCCCAGGGGGGTGCCCAGCCGCGGCCGGGCGCTCGCGAAGAACTCGTCGAGGTGCGCGTAGCCCGCGGACGACGGCACCGGCCGCGAGGCGTCGTAGCGCGACGAGGCCTCGTAGTAGAGGGCCTGCAGGCACATGTCGAGGAGGTTCATGTCGCGCACGAAGACCGCCTCGGGGGTGGCTCGCTCCTCGTACTCGCGCCACAGGGCGCGCACCTCCTCGGCCGCGGGGGGCACGAGCTCGGCCATCGCGGCGCGCTCGGCCGCAGCCTTCTCGTCCTCGCTCACGTCCCTGTCGGCGGCGTCGGCGCGGGCGACGAAGTCGCCGGTGACGGCCTCGGCCAGGTCGTGCGCCAGCGCGATCGCCACGGCGCGGTCGCGGTCGACGCCGGCGTCGGCGGCGTACAGGAGGCAGAGGAGGGCCGTCCCGTAGCAGTGGTCGGCGACGGACTCCGGCGCCGTCACGCCGCGGAGCGCCCAGCCCGCACGCTCCACGTCCTTCAGCCGCAGCGCCCCGTAGGCGAGGTCGAGCCTGGCCTCGAGCGCGTCGCCGAGCGCGCCCCCGTCCGCGTGCCTCATGGGCCCGCGGCTCCATCGGCGACGTCGGGCACCGTCAGGTCGTCGAGCAGGATGTCGGCCGGCACGCCGGAGGTCGGGGCCGGCGCGGCGGCCTCGGCCGCGCCGCGCTGCAGCCGACCGATCGCGGCGTACGCCGTGCAGGCGAGGACCGTGGCCACGCCGGCGACCCACAGGGCCAGCCGCGGGGAGGTCGCGCTGGCGAGCCACCCCAGGGGACCGGAGGCGAGCGCGATGCCGAGCGAGAAGACGAGCGAGTGGACGCTGAGCATCGTCGACCGCCGCGCCGACGGCACGGCCTTGTGCAGGAGCGTGTCGTGCGGGACGTTGCTGGTGGCGAGCGCGAAGTAGGCCAGCCCCAGCCCGGCCGCGAGGCCGGCGGCGTGCCCCGAGGCGGCGAACAGTAGCATCGCCGCGCCGCGGACGAGCATGCTCGCTCCGGCGAGCGCGGCGCTTCCGCCCGGGAAGCCGTGGCCGTAGCGCATCACGGTCAGGCTGCCGGCGAGCACCGCGACGCCGGCGAGCGTGCCGAGGGCCGCGAAGCCGCCGCTGTCCGCGGCCGCCGACCCGAACACGGTCGCGGCGATCGGCTGCCAGAACGTCTCGACGCTGACCATCGCCAGGCCGCTGGCGGCCGCCGCGACGAGCAGCCACCGCAGCACCGGGACGTCGCGGGCGAGGCGGAGCGCGCCCGCCAGCACGCCGGGCGTCGCCTTCACGCCCGCCCGCAGCGCGGCGGCGTCGAGGCGCGGGCGCTGCGGCTCCCGCACGAGCAGCGCGGTCCCGACCCAGACGAGGGCCCGCACGACGACACCTGCGAACAGCGCGACCCCGAACCCCGACAGCGGCCAGGGGAGGTCGAGCCCCGCCGTCAGGCTGGGCAGCAGCCCGCCGACGGCGGAGCCGAGGAGCATGCCGGCGGCCTGCGCCACGTCGACGACGGCGAGGTGGCGCTGCAGCGGGGCCTGGGGGGCCACGCGCCCGAGCTCGTCGACGAACCAGGCGTCCATCGCGCCCGAGTGCAGCGCCGAGCCGATGCCCTGCAGGACCGCGTAGGCGAGAGCCGTGACGGGCCCGGTGACGAAGAGCAGCACCGCGAACGACACCAGCGTGAAGAGCTGCGAGGCCAGGGCGATGGGGCGCCGGCCGATCGCGTCGGCGAGGCCGCCCGTCGGCAGCTCGAGCAGGACCACCAAGAGCGCCCTCACCGTGAACGCCAGCCCGATCAGCGCCAGGTCGAGGCCGCGCCCGGTCATGTGCATGACGAGCACGGGCATAGGCATCGCGATGGCGAGCTCGAGCGAGCCCGCCAGCGCGGCGTAGCGCCACGTGAGCGCCCTGGCCTCGCCCGGCTTCAAGGTGTCCTTCCCCCCAGTTCTCACCGGCGGCACGCCGGTACCCCGACCACGATCACGATGTCCGGCGATGATAACAGAGGCCCACGCCCTACCCGCGCGTGGCCGTGAGCACGCGGTACGTCGCCTCCCAGGCCGTCTCGGCGTCGGAGAGCTGGGCGAGGAACGCGCGCCTGACGCGCTCCAGCGCTGCTTCCGACAGGCGCGAGGCGAGGTGGTCGGCGTAGCTGGGCCGCGGCCCGCCTCGCTCGAACCAGCCCTCCACCGTCCGGCGCGGCAGGGTCTCGCGGGTCTCGAGTCGGAGCCGCTCGAGCCGGGCCCCGCTCAGTCCGGCCGCCTCGGCCGCGGCCAGCAGCGTGGCGTCCTCGTCGGCGGCGCCGGCGTAGATCGCCTCCTCGGCGGCGGCCACCGCGGCGGCCAGCTCATCGTCCCCCAGGTCCACCAGCCGGTAGAGGCGCTGGGCGGCGGCGCGGTCGACTTCGGCGAGCGCCAGGCGGCCGCCGGGAGCGGCGAGCCCCGCGGCCTGTGCCAGGACGAGACCCGGGTCGTAGCCGCCCAGCACGCCGCGGCCGACGACGAGGTCGAAAGCCGGCGTCGGCAGCCCCTGGTCGGCGGCAGCCGCCCGGACGCGTGCGAGCGCGTCCTCCGGCGGGCCCACCACGACCACGGGCCGCTGCGGCTCGGGCAGCGCGGCCGCGGACTGCTCGAGCGCGGCCGCGTCCCTCTCCGTCGCCGCGAGCGCCCACACCTGGCCATCGGGGGCGCGCCGCACGGCCTCCCACGTCAGCAGGCCGGTTCCGGCCGCGAGGTCGAGCACGAGGTCGTCGCGTCGCGGGGGCGCGACCGCGAACAGGCGGTCCCGCACCGCGGCGAGGCGCTCGCCGGCGCGCGAGACCGTCCGCTCGAGCCAGCGCTCGACCGACCGCTCGTGGAGGGGCCGCCGCGGTGCCGCCCCGCTGGTGTACGCCATGCCGTCCGCCTCTACCATCGCCGCGAGCTGCGCCTCGCGCCGGCGCATGACCTCGGTCCTCACCGTCGCCTCGTAGCCCATGTCGCTGGGCTGGTAGAAGAGCTTGCCCTGGAGCGAGTCGGGCAGGTACTGCTGCGCGACCCAGTGGTCGCGGTAGGCGTGGGGGTAGAGGTAGCCCTGCCCGTGGCCGAGGCCCTCGGCGTCGCGGTTCGCGTCCTTGAGGTGGTCGGGCACCTCGTCCTCCCGCTCGCGCTCGACGGCGGCGAGGGCGTCGAAGAACCCGAGCGTCGAGTTGCTCTTCGGCGCCGTCGCCAGGTACAGCGTCGCCTGGGCGAGGTGGAAGCGTCCCTCGGGCAGCCCGACGTAGTCGAAGGCCTGGGCGGCCGCCGCCGTCACGACGAGGGCCTGCGGGTCCGCGAGGCCCACGTCCTCGCTGGCCAGGATCAGGAGGCGGCGCATGATGAACCGCGGGTCCTCGCCGGCGTAGACCATCTTCGCGAGCCAGTAGAGGGCGGCGTCGGGGTCGGACCCGCGCACGCTCTTGATGAACGCGCTGATCGTGTCGAAGTGCGCGTCGCCCTCCTTGTCGTAGAGGACGGCGCGCCGCTGGATCGACTCCTCGGCGACCTCGCGCGTGACGTGGACGCGGCCCTGGGCGTCCGGCTCCGTGGTCTCCACGGCCAGCTCGAGCGCGTTGAGGAGCGCGCGGGCGTCGCCGTTCGCGACGTTGACGAGGTGATCGAGGGCGTCGTCGTCGAGAAGGACGTCGAGCCGCCCGTAGCCGCGCTCCGGGTCGGTGAGGGCCTGCTGCGCGACGGCGCGCAGGTCGTCCTCGTTCAGCGGCGTCAGCTCGAAGACGCGGCTGCGCGACAGCAGCGCCTTGTTCACCTCGAAGTAGGGGTTCTCGGTCGTGGCGCCGATCAGGATCACGGTGCCGTTCTCGACCCAGGGCAGCAGCGCGTCCTGCTGGGCCTTGTTGAACCGGTGGACCTCGTCGACGAACAGGATCGTGCGCCGTCCGGCCTCGCGCGCGGCCTGGGCGCGGGCGACGGCCTCGCGGATGTCCTTCACGCCGGCGAGCACGGCGTTGATCGCTAGGAAGTCGGCCCTCGTGGTGTTCGCGATCACCCGGGCGAGGGTCGTCTTGCCGGTGCCGGGAGGCCCGTAGAAGACCACCGAGCTCAGCTGGTCGGCCTGGATCGCGCGTCTCAGGAGCCGCCCGGGCCCGACGATGCGGTCCTGGCCGATGAACTCGTCGAGGGTCCGCGGCCGCATGCGGGCCGCCAGCGGCTCGGCCGCCGCGCCGGCGAACAGTCCCGACTGCCTGGGCGCCGTCAAGACGTGCTCAGCGCCGGTAGTACGGCTCCAACGTGAGGGTGTACTCGCCCACCTGTCCGAAGAAGTACGTGCTGGCCGCTATGACGTAGCTGCCCGGCTCGAGGAGGGCGACGAGCATCGCGTCGGTCGAGTAGCCGTCGTCGTCGTTCTCGGCGACCACGGCCCCGGTGGCGTCGTAGAGCGTCAGGTAGGCGTCGAGCTCGCTGGAGCGCATGGCGGCGAGGAGGAGCGTCTCCTCCTCGAGCTCGAAGCTGAAGTACTCGGCGCCGCCGCCGAACCCCACGGGCAGCGGGGGCAGGTCTGCGGTGATCCGGGAGTCCAGGGTCGTCGGGAGCGTCACGGCGCGCGCCTCCGAGGGGCCCGCCGCGGTCGCGAGGCGCCTGACCGTGTAGGCGCCCATGTCGTAGTCGGCCCAGCCCGAGACCACGACGACGTAGCGGCCGCTGGTGTCGGCGACGAAGGTGGCGCTGACCTCGCCGAAGCTCGCGCCGAAGTCGGCGTGGGCGACGAAGCTGCCGTCCGGCCCGAAGACGCTGAGCACGGGCTCGAACGCTGTGGTGCTGACCGTGACGGTATGCGTCTCGCCGGCCGCGGCGGTCAGTCCGTAGAGGTCGAGACGGCTGCCGTCCTTGAAGTTCTGGCCGTCCGAGTCGGTGAGCTCGCCCTCGATCGCCTCGCCGGGCAGCAGCTCGGGGAGCTGGAACCCGTAGTAGTGCGGCGTGACGAGCGGCTGCTGGGCCGCGCCCGTGGCCGCCAGGAGCAGCCCGGCGGCGAGCGCGCCCCGCAGGAGCGTGACCCTGGTAGATGGCACGGCCCATGCTACACGCTTCGCGTCGCGGCCGCGCGCGCCGGGCGGGGCCGGCAGCGCGGGCGCGGGGCCGGAACGAAGGTCGGCCGCCGGGGCCGGCAGGGCGCGTCACGGGTCGAAGAGGGACGGTTGCTCCGGGCTGCCCGGTCGCCTGAAGCGGCCGGTGTCGAGCTCGGGGTAGCGCTCGCTCACGAGCCCGAGGCGGCGGCACGTGAGGTGGAAGAGCTCGCGCACCTGCTCCGCGATGGCGCCGTGGCCGCGCATGCGACGGTAGAACACCGGGTCGGACAGCGACCCGGCGTGCGACTCGCGCACGCGGTTCAGCACCTTCTCCTTGCGCAGCGGGTAGTTGGCCTCGAGCCACTCCTCGAAGATCGTCGCGACGGGACCCGGCAGACGCAGCACGGTGTAGCCGGCGTGCGTGGCGCCGGCCTCGGCGGCGGCGGCGAGGATGTCGGGCACCTCGTGGTCGGTGAGTCCGGGGATGATCGGCGCCACGTTCACGCCCACGGGCACGCCGGCGGCGGCCAGCTCGCGCACGGCCCTGAGGCGGTTCGCGGCCGTGCTGGTGCGCGGCTCGAGGCGCGCGCGCAGCGTCTCGTCCAGGGTCGTGATCGAGAGGAAGACGTTCGCGCCGTTCCACGCGGCCATCTCCGCCAGGACGTCGCTGTCGCGCGTGACCAGCGCGTTCTTCGTGATCACGCCCACGGGGTTGCGGTAGCGGGCCAGGACCTGCAGCACGGCGCGCGTGATGCCGAGCTTGCGCTCGACGGGCTGGTAGGGGTCGGTCACGCCCGACATCGCCAGGACCGTGGGCTGCCAGCGCGGGGAGCGGAGGCGCTCCTCGACGAGCCTGGCGGCGTCGCGCTTGACGAGGATCACGCGCTCGAAGTCGAGGCCGGCCGAGAGGCCGAGGAACTCGTGGGTGGGGCGGGCGTAGCAGTTGTGGGCCACGACCCCGTTGGCGATGAAGTCACCGGTGCCCGTCGTGAGGTCGCGCAGCTCCTGGCCGTCGTTGAGGCGCTCGACGGCGACGACGCGCAGGTCGGCGTTCGACTCGAGCGCTGCGCCCACGAGGTGGTCGGCCGTCGAGAGGTGCGGGCGCCGGTGCTCCTCGCAGGTCGTGACGTGCTTCCAGCCGCGCTCGGTGAGGAAGCGGTGGTCCCCGCTGGCGACGAGCTCCGTGCCGTCGCGCAGCCTCACCCTGTAGGCGGGCTTGTAGGACGCCCACTCGTCCAGCACCTCGGTCTCCACCAGGCGGCGGTGGCGCCCCCGACCCTCGGTGCCGAGCACCCTGTCGCCCACGCGTACGTCCGCGAGGCGCTTGCTGCTGCCGTCGGCCATGAGGACGCTCGTGTTCCCATCGAGGCAGTAGCTGCAGCCGTGCTCGCAGCCGCGGTAGGGGTTGACGCTGAAGTCGAAGCCGACGTCGGGGCTGTCGTTGGAGGCGACGGCCGAGCGCGACGTGTCGTCGAGGTAGCGCGTGCGCGCCCTGAGGTCGTCGTCGGTGACCTCCTCGGGGTCGAGCTCCACCTCGAGCCGCGTGTAGCGGTTGAGCGGGTCGAGCCGCGCGCCCCTGCCGCGGTGGGCGTACGGGTCGCGCGGTCGGCCGCCGTCCTCTGCCGCCATACCTCAGATGATAAGGTGTCGGGAGCCACGTTCGGTGAGACCGCCTGCACACCCGCACGTGAGCGGCGACGCGGTAACCTGTCCCGTCATGCCCGAGACCAGCACGCCGTCGGAAGCGGCGAGAACCAGGGCCCGGCCCGCCGCGCGGACGGCGGCCCAGCCGACGACGTGGCAGGGGCGGTTCTGGCGCGAGGTGCGCGGCTACGCCGAGGCCCTCGCGATCGCCTACCTCGTCGTCACGTTCGTCTTCACCACGGTAGGGGTGATCGGCAGCTCGATGGAGCCGAACCTCGACGGCGGCGTCGGGCGCGGGAACCTGATCCGCTCCCTCCTCACCGGCGACCGCGTCTTCATCCCCAAGTACGACACCTGGCTCAGGCGCGCCGGCGTGCTCGGCGAGTACGAGCGAGGGGCCGTGGTGGTCCTGCGCGAGCCGGCGAACGCGCCCACCGCCCTGGAGACTGGCAGGCGCAGCTTCTACATCAAGCGGGTCATCGGCCAGCCCGGGGACAGGGTGCGCATCGAACGCGGCCAGGTGTACGTGAACGGGCACCCCGTCGACCAGGGCTTCATCACCGACAGCGGCACGGTCTACGTCGCCCCCGTCGACTTCCCGCGGGTCGTAGTCGAGGACGGCGAGGTCGCGGGGATGGTCGTGGACTTCCAACGCTCGGCCAACGGCAACTGGCTGCCGCGGCTGGGAGGCGGCGGCGTGGTGGCCGTCAACGACCCGCGCGCGCAGCTCTTCTACGGCAACGTCCTCGCGAACATCGAGGTGCCGCCCGGCACGCCGGAGGGCGTGCCGGTGGTGCTCGACCTCGTCGTGCCCGAGGGCACCTACTTCGTCATGGGCGACAACCGCACGCCGAGCGGCAGCGAGGACTCGCGCTACTTCGGCCCGATCGACGCGATCGCGATCGCCGGCCGCGCCACGGCCGTGATATGGCCGCCCCGCCGCGACGGCGAGTGGAACTGGCGCCTGCTACCGGCGCCGGAGGCTTTCGAGGCGATCCCCGATGCGTCGGCGGCCGGAGGCTAGGCTCCGCCGGGGCCCTCAACCTCTTCCAGGCTCAGCGCTCGGCAGCGGCTTCCCTCAGCCGCTTGGCCTCCTCGAACGCCACTACCAGCGCCGGGTCCGAGCCTAGGTGGGGCGCCGGGCCCGCGGGCACGTAGGGGCCTCCGCCTATGACGCCGACGAGGTCGAAACCGTCGACTCCCGCGACCGTACTGGCGACCACGACGCCGTCGACCACGAGCTCGACCACGTGTCCGGGGCGGACTCCCGAGCCGCTCGCCGCGACGAGCGCTGAGCCGCGTAGGTCGGGAGCCAGGACATCGGGGAAGACGCCGACGCCTTCGATACGCTTGCCGTTCATCGGCCTTATGTCGCTGTGGGCTAGCACGACCTCACCGCCGTCGTCGAGGGGGTAGAAGGGGGTCGTCGTGCCTTTGCCTGCCGTAGGCTCGCCCACGATGACGGCCCGGCCCTCCGCCTGCAACACCGCGGCCTCGGTCTCGCCGGCCGAGATCGTACGAGAGTTGACGATGACCACTAGTGGCAGGTCGCTCGCGCGGCGGTTACGCGTGTACACGGTCCCCGCC
>Ga0123332_1005177_pt1 | contig 11149 bp, 4 predicted proteins | sample BioC12SIPDNA_4_FD_89958 | JGI IMG/M metagenome (GOLD analysis project Ga0123332, IMG submission 89958) | Anaerobic biogas reactor microbial communites from Washington, USA - Biogas_R2_A C12 SIP DNA | ecosystem: Engineered > Bioreactor > Anaerobic > Unclassified | place: Washington, USA...
GCGTCTTGGGCGTGTCGCAGCCGGTGACGATGCAGTTGGTGACGGTGCCCGCCGTGATGTGGATGGCGTTGCCGATTTTCGCGAGGGTGTCGATGCTGGAGTAGGCGGTTCCGGTGAGCGTGACGCCCGCGAGACTGGCGGAAGCGTGTGCGCGACGAGGACACCGCCGCCGAGCGCCGCGGGCGCCTCGTAGGTGAACCTGACCCTCGATGGATCGGACTCGTTGCCGACGACGCGGATGTTGCGGTCGAGCTTCATGAAGCGGATGTCGCCCTGCGGGTAGACGGCGGTGTAGTTGCCGTCGGCGATGAAGACCGTGCCCTGGATGGCGTCGGTTGCGTAGAGCGCGCCGAGGGCGTCCGCGACCGAGCCGGCGGCCGTGGCCGCGGTGGCGTAGGGCCAGACGTTGCCGCCGGTGGTCGAGACGTATGTGACGGCGGGCTTGACGGCGTAGCAGTCGGTGCGCGTCGCGGAGGCGTCGGGGGCGTCAGAGAAGGCGACCGTCAGTTGGACTGTGTAGATGCCGTAGGCGCGGCAGGCGGCGGGGAGGGGGAAGGTCGCGTCCACCGTTTGGCAGGTGCCGACGGCCGTGCCGTTTGTCGAGATCATCCAGGTATGGTTCGTGGGCGTCGCTTCGCCGAAGACGGAGGCTGCGAGCGTGATGGCCTCGCCGGGAGGGAAGGTGTCGAGGCCGCCGACGACCGAAAGAGCGACCTCGACCTCCCCTGCGGCGAGGGGCTGCACCTGGTAGCAGCCCATGGTGCGGAACTCGCAGTCCTGGCGCGGGAAGCCGATGAGGTCGTCGGAGGTATCGTAGATATCCGGCACGGCATTGTTGCAGGGCGAGGCGCGGCCGATGCGGTAGGCGGTCGCCGCCGCGGCGGCCGCCGGGGCGTCGCCCCCGGTGGACTCGAAGAGCGGGGAGGCGAAGATGTTGCCGTCGGGGTCGTCCGGGGCCGCCTCGCCAAAGCGCGAGTGGACGGCCGAGCCGCCGGCCTCGATGACCACGTCGCCCTGCCGGTCGCCGCAGGCGACCGAGCCGGCGAGGAGCCCCCTGACGACGCGGACGCCCCCGACACCCGTCAGGGCGGCGTTGTCGGCGACGGTCGAGTGGACGAGCCTGGCGTTGTTGTGGTTGAGAATGACGCCGCCCGCGGCGGTGCCGATGCCCGAGGCCGTGTAGTTGCGGGTGATCAGGCAGTTGCGCGCCACGCCCGCGCCCGTGATGAGGAGGCCGCCGACCGAGGTCTGCGAGGTGTTGGGCGTGTTGTTGGTGTTGCCGAAGATGACGCAGCGCTCCAGCGTCCCGTTCACAAGATGCACGCCGCCCGCGCAGTTCTGCCCCGTGCTATATGAGTTGTCGCCGCTGTTGCAGGCGACGACCGAGTCGCGCAGCACGCCGCTATTGAGATAGACGCCGTTGGCGGCGACGTTGTCACCCGCGCGGTTGCGCGCGATGGTGCAGTGGGCGGCCTCGCCGCCGTCTATGACGAGCGCCGCGAACTTGCCGAAGTTGCCTCCGGAGTTGTTGGTGACGGCCGAGTGGGTGAAGAGACCGCCCCTGAGATAGACGGAGGCCTGGCGGCCGTTGTTGCCCGTGCCGTCGTTGTTGCGCGCGACGCAGTTCGAGACCGTGCCGGCCATGAGATGGAAGGCCGCGCCGTAGGCGAGGTTGTCGGTGTTGGATCTGGGGTTGTTGGAGTCGCGGATCGTCAGCCCCGTCACGAAGGCGTTGGCGTTGGCGATCCAGAGGCCGCCCGAGCGGCGCGCGTCGCTGTGGCAGCGGAGGATGGTCTTGTCCGGCCCCGCGCCGGCGATGCGCACCGCCTTTTCGACGACGGCGAGGTAGTCCGCACCGGTGTCAACCGGATGGTTGGTGGTCGTTAGTGAGGCATAGTCGCCTTCAAGGATGTAGATCGTCTCGCCGTCCTGCGCGTCTTCGTAGACGGAGAGGAGGTTCGCGCGGGCGGTTGCGGGTGTGCGCCCGTCGAGGGCGTCGTTGCCCGTCGGCGAGACGTAGAAGTTGCGGGCGAAGACGGCGGTGGCCGTGACAGGTTCCGCGGACGTGAATGAGAGCGTCGCGGACTGCTCCTGCCCCGGTGGCACGTTGCCAATCCACTTGTAGAACGTGCAGTGCTCGCCCGGCGTGGCGGTAACGTTTACCGTGGCGCCCTCGTCGTACCATCCGCCGTTGGTGGTGACGCTTCCGCCACTTCCGGCGGCAAACTGGTTCTTGTACTGGCGCGCAAAGAGCCATTCTAGGCGCTCCATGTCGGTATGGACGTATGTCATTACATTGGAGGAGCCCGATTCCAGCGGGGGCGCCTCAAATGTGTCAGGATCGATGCCGTAGCGTTGCCAACCGGTGCAGAAAGTCCGCATATCTTCCGTGGCATTGGTCCAGACCCGCGTCACCGAGCAGGTGTAGGTCTGGGCGTTCACCAGATTCTCATGGAGACCGTAGGCGGGGGTAGCAACACCGTAATTTTCAGGGCGGCCGACGATCTGCAGCGAGTTGCCAAGAACCACGACCGCGCTGTAGCGGTTGAACCCGGGGTTGGCCACCGTGTCGTACTCCGCGCGCACCCATTCGGCGGAGGCCACGGCGTCGAGCAGCCGGAATTCGTCGAAGCAGCCCTTGTAGGTGGCCTCGTTCACTGCGGCATTGTTGCCGAAGGCGAGCCCCAGGCCGTTGTCTGTAACTGTTATAATGCTACCGCTGGCATCAGGTGCGCCATTAACATAGGGCTGGAGAGTCGTGCCGTTGTAGACAAACGAGAGGTGATACCAGTTGCCCAGCGTTACATCGGGCGTAGTGACGGATATGCCGCCAGAGGTCTCGCCCCGGACGTTCATCTTGTTTTTTGATCCGGAGACCAGTTCCGCCTCGAACCCGTTGCCTGTGTAACCCGACTTGCGTGAGAAGACGCGCTCCCAGGTGGGCGTGGTGTTGCGGTGGCGGCACCAGCCTGAGATGGTGAAGGTGTTGCCGACCGCAAGATGGTTGTAGTTGGCAGTCAGGAAGCCGGCGCCACAGTTGCCTGTGCCATCGCTGTTCAGGACGCAGTTGCCGATGATGCCGTCGACGCGGCCGGTGGAGACGTTGGGCTTGTTGGCCGTGCTGTCGAGTCCGCTGGTGCTCGAGTCGGGCGTCACGCCGCCGGAGGTGATGCTGGCGAAATGCCAGACCCCGCGGAAGTTGGCCGGTGACCAGGTGGAACCGTCGGTGGTATAGGCGGGGGGAGTGGCACTGGGGGTGCCGAAGTAGAGGCGGAGCGTGGTGGTGGCCGTCAGCTCCGGTACGCAGACCCAGACGAGAGTGGTGCCGTTGGTGTTCCAGGTGTCGATCTCGTGCGGCAGGATGTTATGGTTGGCGTCGTAAAAGACGAGGTCGGCGCCGTCGGGACGGCACATGGTGTAGCTGAAGTTCGTGATGGCCGTGGAGAGGCGCACGAGCAGCGGGAAGTTGGTCAGCGGTGCGTTGCCGGCATAGCCTTGGGTAGTGATATCAATATAGCAGCTACCCTGCGCGGCTGCGCCTGCCGGTATCAGCGCCAGCAGGCCTAGGCACTGCAACAGGAGTGCTGGACGTGTGACTCGCGAAAGGGACTTCATAAGGGTGGTTCCGGAATTGTTCATCATGTTCTCCCTGCGCTGTTGAGACGCAGTTTCATGCGCAAGTGTGCCGGACTGGCGGGGAGACCGGTCTGGGCGGGCAACTGCTCCGCCGGCCGCGATCCCCACAACCGCCAATACTCTTTACGCGACTATAATTTATAGCTTATGGGTGATGGTGTCAATAGTGCCGAATTCGCTGGTTGGCGCTCACCATGGGTTTCTGCTAAACTGCACATCGGCATGGATGACCAGCACCCATTTACAAGCGCGCTCGAATTGCTGGAGCGCCGCAACCTCGCGCTCGGTTCGCTCCTGACCGCCGAGCGCCGGGTCGCCTATCTCGGGATTCTCCTGGTTCTGCTACGCTTCCGCAACAACCACGAGCTCGAACCCCTGCACGACGATGTGCAGGCCGCGCTCGGCGGCACCCCCGAGGCCGCCGCCTTCAACCAGGACATCCGCCAGCTTCTCGAGTGGGGACTCGTCACGGAACGCATCGAGAAGGAGCGCCTGCGCGGCTACCGCGACGTGCGCCGCCGCAAATACCGCTACACTATCGGGAACGACGCCGTCTCGTTCCTCCTCTGGCTTGAGTCGCGCCGCCAGGACGACCTGCATCCCGAGGACGCCGACACCCGCGATCTGCTTGCCGACCTGATCGCCTGTCTGCGTGAAACCTCGCGCCTGATCAACAAGCTCGCTCTCGCCTCGATCGACTACGAGGAGGCGCGCGCCATCTTCCACCGCCTGGCGCGGATGTCCGCCATCACCGAGAACGTGGCGCAATCGCTCGGCGATTTCAATATCCGCCTGCTGGTCTTTGCCGGCGGCAGCTACGACATTCAACGGGCCCGGCAACTGATCGGCGAGCTCGACCGCTTCCTGGACCGTTTTCTCCGGCGCATCCACTCCCTGCGCGGCGAAATCCGTCCCGAGATCGACAAGCTGCGCCAGCCGCGCCTCGCCGCCCGCTGGGAGGCCTGCACGCGGATCATGCAGGAGGAGGCCGCTGCCACGCAGTCGCTCCTCCGCACGCGCATACCCGATCCGGCTACGACGCTCGCCACCCTGGCTGCCTTCTACGGCCCATCGGGCCAGCTCGAGCAGCTCACCTCGCGCGTCAACCGCTCGGCGCTGCTGGTCTGGCAGAAGCTGCACACCCACCTGCGCGAGCTGGAGCGCCGCAGCCACCGTCTCGAGGATGTCCGCCTGCGCCTGGCCGAACTGGCCGCCCTCCCGCCCGACGCCGTGCCGCGCGCCTGGATGCACACGGTCTTCCAGCCCGCGCAGATGCGCGGCGATCTGCACGAATGGACGGAACATGTCAAGGCCACCCCGCCGCAGCCCGTCTGGCACAAGCACCGCGTGCGCGGCGAGACGCATGTCTGGCTAGAAGACCAGCCGCCGGATGACAGCGAATCTCCCACGATATCGATCGAGGAGCGCCGTCTCGAACAACTGGCCGACTGGATGCGCCGCCATGGCGTGGCACCGGAGGGCGAACACTCCGCGCGCCTCTCGGCGGCCGCCGTCGGCGAGTTCGATGATTTTACCCGTATCATGGAGGTCATGCGCAGCGGTCTGCTCGGCCACGGGCGCCGTCTGGCCCGCATCGGCCTCTCCGCCGAGCCTCTGGCCGAGACTGCGGTTGTCGCCACCGAACACGCCACACTCGATTTCCACGATCTCGCGATCCACCCAGCCGGTTTCCGATGAAAAAGCTCGACGAACTTCTCAAGTCACCATCCGCCGCGCCGAAGGTGCAGGCCGTGCTCAACGTCCTGCTCGAGGCGCCCTATTTCTACAAGAGCGACGACGAGGATCTCTTCCTCTTCCTGCTCCGCTACAAGCGCGAGTTCGCGGCCTTCTTCGAAAGCCATTTCGGCTGGACGCTCGTCACCGACGCCAAGTGCGCGCGGATCTACAAGCCCCGCTGGTACAACGACCGCATCACGCCCTCCAACCGCGATTGCTTCAACTTTACCCGGCGGGACGACTGCATCGCCTTCATGCTGCTGCTGGAGTTCTTCGAGTCCCGTACCGAGGCCGAGTCGGTGAGCGTCGACGACCCCGACAACTACCGCTTCCGTTTCGGCGAGCTGTTCGAGTTCCAGCGCGACCGCTTCCGGGAGCTCTTCCCGGATGCTGCCGATAGTTACGGCGACGAGGAGGTCAGGCGCATTCTGCGCGGTGTGATGCCGACCCTCGAGCGCTACCGCTTCCTGCTCAGGATCAGGCCGCCCGCCGATGAGAATGTCACTTCCGACGAAGTCATCTACGAATGCCTGCCGGCGCTCTGGCACTACAGCGCCACCGCTGTTTCCCGTCCGGTCGGCGCCGGGGCGGAGAGCGAGGCCGGCGACCAGCCCTCCGCAGACGGGGAGGAGACTCCATGAGCGAAATCAAATACCGCATCACCCGCCTCCGGCTGGTCAATTTTCATAATCTTGGCACCACCACCCTCGAAATCCGCGACGGCGGGCACTTGTTCCTGCTCGGCGACAACGGGTCGGGCAAGACCACCGTGCTCGATGCCATCCACTTCGCGCTGACCGGCGGGCGTGCCATGGAGTTCAACGCTGCCGCCCGCGTAGTCGGCGCCAAGGCCGATGCCGGACGCAATGTCCAGGGCATCGTCATGCGCTACAATATCGAGACCAACGGCCCGCTCAACGCCGAGGGCGGCATCACCTACGCCGCGCTGGAGATCGCCACCCGCAAGGACCGCGTCATCAGCATCGCCGTGGGCGTCAGCGTCCGCAGCTTCGACGAGGCCTATGAAAGCTGGGGCGTGATACGCGACGGTCCGGTCGACGAGCTGCCCCTGCTGCACGGGCAGGATGGCCGCATGCGTCCCGCCACCCGCCACGAGCTGCGCGAGGCTCTGGGCGGCACAGGCTACTTCGGGCGCATCGGCGCCTACACCGACGCCATTGCCGACCGTTTCTTCGGCAACCGCGACACCTACGACGCCGCCTGCCAGCTCCTGGCCACCGGCAAGGCCTACCGCGAGATCGCCGCCAAGGCCGGCGACTACGACAAGCTCTTCCGCACCCTGCTGCAGGAGCCCCAGCGCGAGGTCTTCGAGTCGCTCATCCGCAATCTCAAGTCGATCGAGGAGAGCCGCCAGAATCTCAATGCTCTGCGCGACAGGGCGGGCTTCGTGCGCGAGATCGCCGACCGGCGCCAGGCCATCCAGGAGCGCCGGGTTGATGCCGCCTGCGCCCGCTGGCAGACGAGCCGCCTCGCCGCGGCCGGTCTGAATGCCGAGATCGCCCGCGAAACGGAGTTTCGCGAGGCCGAGGAGCAGCGCCGCGCCGATCTTGATCTTCAGGTCGAAAAGCTGCGCCACGACGACGAGCGCGCCCAGTTGCGCCTCGCTGAACTGCGTCAGCAGGATGCCCAGGGACTCGTGTCGCGGGAGAAGGAGGCGCGCCTCGCCTGCGAGAAGGCCAAGTCGGAACACAACCGCGCCAGAACCGCGCTGCAGCAGGCGCACCGCGCGCTGACCGAGGCCGATGCGGCCGCCGGGCGCAGTACGGCGCTGTTGACTAAGCAGCTTGGTACCGCGGCCGCCGACCTGCTGCGGCTGGGGCGCGACCTGCCGTTTACCACGTCGGAGCTGGCCGGTTTTCTTGACGACGCCAGCCGCGCCGAAGCGCCCGAGCGGGAAATCGCCGACCTGCCGACCGGCGCCCTCTTTGAGGAGGTCGACGAACATGTGCAGGATCTCGTGCGCCAGAGCGAGGCCGCCGCGCGCTGTGCCGAGGCCCTCGATGCCGGGATTTCCGACATCACGGAACAGATCGAGTCCAAGCGCCGCCTCGGGGAGGCCGAGCCAGACGTGCCCCGCTTTGCCGAGGCACGCCGCGCCATCCGGGAGGCGCTGGTCGATGCTCGCCCGCTCTATGAGGGACTCGTGCCCGCCTCCGGCCTGCGGTCGCGCGAGGTCGCCATGCTCGAGCAGATCATCGGCGACGCGGTACTCGCCACCTGGCTCGTCGGGCCCGAGAATGCCGACAACCTGCGGCGCATCCTCTTCCGCGACTATCCCGAGCACGCGCTCGCAGTACCGGACGAGGACGACGACACGCGCTGCGACTGGATCGGACGCTATTTCGACATCGCGGCCTCCGATCCCGACGCCATCCTCGTGCTCCGCCAGCAGCTCGTCGCCAAGGCCGGGCCGCGCGCCGGCAGCTTCCTCGAACAGACGATTCTCCATTTCCGCAACCGCGAACACCCCGTGCTCCAGCGCATGCCGCGGCTGATCGGCCTCGAGGCCCGCCGCGACGCCCTGCGGCGCGAAATCCGCGAGCTCGAGAAGAACCTCGCGGAACTGACGCGCCAGCGCCGCGAGATTACGCAGGAACAGGGCACACTCGATACGGCTCGGCAGAAGGTCGCCGCCTTCAAGTCCCTGCTGCAGACGCTTCCCGGCACGCTTCAGAAACTGGCCAACGATGTTCATGCGGCCCGGCACTTGCAGACCAGTCGCCGTACGGAGCACGACAGCGCCATGCGCGCGCTGGGACTCTGCGAGGAGGAGGCCGTGCTGGCCGCCGAGCGCCACGAGGATCTCGTCCTGCGACTGAAGGCCGAGGGGCTTGAGGGACTCGAGGAACGCATCAAGGCGGCCGAGCGCAGGCAGGCCGCGCTGCGCAAGGAGATCGACGCCAGCGTGCGTGAATCCGGTGCCGTCGGGCAACGCATCGAGCAGATCAAGGGACGCATCGTGGGGTACACTGCCGAGCTGACCCGGGAGATCGACGCCCGCGAGCGTGCCGGGCGCGACCTGCTGGCGCTCGTAACGCCTGATATCCCCATCGATGAATTTGTCGCCTCGCGTTGCGGCGACCGCGCTGGCAACCGGGAGGCGCTGGACGAGCTGGCGCAGAACGCCCGCATCGAGTGCGTGCGCCTCGAAACCGATCTCGAGCACGCCTTGCGGCAGAACGACAACCTGGCCTTCGGCTTTGTCTTCGACAAGGAGGCCAACACACTCACCGACCGCCGCGGTGCGGGACTCGCCGACGTGACCGAGGAGTCGCAGCGCCAGCTCGCCGACCAGGAGTCGATCATCACCGAGGAGACGCGCCGCCTCTTCAAGCAGATCATCATGGACGAGCTTGTCACCGCCATGCAGTTCAGCGTCATGCAACTGGAGGATATGACGCGCCGCATTGGCAAGCTGCTGCGCGACCGCCGCTTCGGCAACAACCGCTACGCCTTCTCGATCACGCCTGTCGAGGGCTTCGTCGCGATCATAGATACCGTCCGGCGCTACCACGCCCTCGCGAGCGGCGAGACGGAGAGTGATCTCAAGGCATTCATAGATCAGCACCTCGACGTGATCCTCAACACCGAGGTCGGTGAAATCCCGCGCGTGCTCGACTACCGCAACTGGTTCCGCTACGAGCTCAAGATCAGCACCGCCTCCACCGAGGACCGGGTCATCGACCGGCGCACCAAGAGCCTGGGGTCGGGCGGCGAGCAGGCCGTGCCCAACTACCTGCTGATCCTGATGATCGCCAATTTCCTCTACGACCGCGACCGCATACGCCTGCCGGTGCTGATCTTCGACGAGGCCTTCTACGGCATAGATGCCAACCGGCGCGACCAGATCATCGCCTTTGCCACCGATCTGGGCTTGCAGATCTTTGTGGCCTCGCCCGATCAGGACGGCGTGAAGAAGGAGGTGCCGCACTCCACCTCGGTGCTGGTCGTCAAGGACGAGCGCTTCAACGTCCACCTCTATCCTGTCCACTGGGACAACACCCAGCGGCAGCTCGACATGCTAGAACCGGCGGCGGCAGATGAGGGCCCGCTCGACTTTGCCGGGAAGGCCGTCAGCCATCATACAACTCCCGCGCCGGGCCCGACACCGTGAACTCGGACGACCTGAAAGCCCGGCTCGCGCAGCAGCCGGATCTCGTGCCTTACCTCAAGAGGATCGTGCGTCATGCGGCCACTGCCGAACAACTGCCGCCGCGTATTGTCCTGGGGGAGGACGCCGGGAGCAGCGACCTTTTCGAGCGCCTCAACCGTCTGCTTTCGGGGCGTTGCCGTATCGAAAAAGGCAAATACATCCTGCGCCTCGCCGAACCCTTGCGCGCGGCCGGCCTGTGGCAGCCCTTCGTGGAGGCCATCGGCTACATGCCGCGGCCCGACAATGCCGCGCAGGCCGCTGCGCTGGCCCGCGACGCGGCCAAGCGTCTGCGCCTGCTCCATCCCGGCGAGCGTGCCCTGGTTGACGCTCTTGAAGAGTCCGGTGTGCTGCGCGCGTTCATCGGTACCGACCGCGACCGGGAAGACGACGCGCTCAAGCTGTTCGACGCCTGTCTGCGCCTGCGCGACGCACCGGGCATCACGCTGTCGCAGCTTGGTTCCGACTGCTTCAACGACAGCAAGGCGCTGCGCGGCGGCGCTTTGCGCGGCCAGCTTGAACGGATGCTGCAGGTGGTCTTTGATCAGCCCGACCTGTCCTCCGCCGAGTTGCTTGCCCACTGCGGTGTGATCGACAATCCCTACACCTCGCACGCCATCGTCTTCGCGCCCTTCACCTTCCACATGGGGGCGGCGGGCGCCTTCGACTTTCCGCGCGCCCTCTTCGCGGCGGGTCAGGTGGCGGTGCTGCCGTGGGAGACCATCCAGCGCATCGGGCGCATCACGCTCGACGCCCCCCTGCGGCTCGTCACCAGCGAGAACGCCGCGCCCTTTCTCGACTGGGTGCGCGCGGGAGTGCCCGCGGTCTATACCGAAGGCTATCCCAATGGTGCCGTGCGCGGACTGCTGCGGCATTTCGCCGCGGCCGGTGCCACGGCCGAACATGCCGGCGACAGCGATCTCGACGGATACCGCATTGCCGAGCAGATCGGGCGGAGCATTCCGGTTACGGGGCTGCTGCCGCGCGGCGGCGTGGCGCATCTCCCGCACAAGCCGCTGGACGAGGCCCAGCGCGCACGGATCGAAAACTACATCGCGCGGCATCCCGGCTTCCCGTATCTCGAGGAACTGCGCCACACCCTCGCCCACGGCTGGGTCGAGCAGGAGACGGCGGGTGGGGCAGGGGGCTAGCCGCCGCCGGCCATATGCCGCCCAGTCGCCTATACCTGCCGCTATTCCGCCCACGTTGATCATACGACTCAGTCGTATGATCGAAGAGTGTAAAAGGCGCGATAACAGACGCGGCGACACCGCCGTGTGCGGTATGTGATTGGTTGTGCTTCGCGCTTCCTCTTTCTCGACTAGTCCGCTGTCGTCGCTTGTCGTCGCTTGTCGTCGACTGTCGTCGAGTTCATGGGAAGCTTCCGCGGAAACGCGCAAGCGCAGGTGGGGCGACGCCGTCCCGGCTAGCCGCCGAGATGGAGCGATGGAGCGAAAGAGCGCCAAGGGCGCGCCCTATCCCAGCCTAGGGTGAAGCCCTAGGAAAACCGAGACGCAAGAAATAACAAGGGCTGAAAGCCCGTTCTATCGTCCGGTAGACAACCCCTATTCCATGAACTATGTCACGCCCCTTCAGGGCTAGTCC
>Ga0123332_1005180_pt1 | contig 11142 bp, 6 predicted proteins | sample BioC12SIPDNA_4_FD_89958 | JGI IMG/M metagenome (GOLD analysis project Ga0123332, IMG submission 89958) | Anaerobic biogas reactor microbial communites from Washington, USA - Biogas_R2_A C12 SIP DNA | ecosystem: Engineered > Bioreactor > Anaerobic > Unclassified | place: Washington, USA...
AAGGGCTCGCTTGCGGGATACTCGATTGCTGCCATTTGCACGGGCCAATGCTCGGGCGTCCCGTATGAATACCGCTCGGCCCTGTACCAGCCGCTGCTCGGGTCTTTGGTCTCGGGTGGCCTATGCCCTGTGGGGCACCAGCAAAACTCTTTGACCTGTCGGCTCATGTTCACGGTGTCGGGCGACAGGTTCCGAGGCTCTGGCCCGCCCCAGATGCCGACACGGTCCATATAGAACTTGGCCCCGCGATATCCGTAACCATCCGACCCGTAGATCCAGTACGGCGGCAGCGTCCGGTGGTCGTCGAAATAGACCTGCGCGCCGCAGATGACCTGCTTGAGGTTGGCCTGGCACGTCACCGCTTGGGCCTGGGCCCGCGCCGACTGCAACGCCGGCAGCAGCATCGCCACCAGCACCGCAATGATCGCCACCACTACCAACAGCTCGATCAACGTGAACGATTTCGGATTTGAAGGAGCCGCCAACCCGTTCATGTTCGTGCTTCTCCTCAATCAGCAATCAACAATCAGAAATCAGCAATTCCCCGCCTTTCCCGTCGACTCCCGCACCACCAACTCCACCGGCAGCAGCGAGTCCTCGACCTCTTGCCCCTCCATTACCGCGACCAGTTTCCGCACCGCCTCGCGGCCGATCTGTTCCCACGGCTGACGCACGGTGGTCAGTGCCGGACTGCTGAGTTCGAACGCCATCGAGTCATCGTAGGCCGTCACGCTGACCTCCTGCGGCACCCGCACGCCTCGCCGGTGCAACCCCTGGAGCATCGCCATCGCCAGATACCCGCCGCTGTTGACGATCGCGGTCGGCGGCTCGGGCGAGCTGAGCATTCGGTCGAGCATCTCGTCCTGCTCGGTTGAGTCATTCATGCACCACGACTTCGCCGTGGATACCCACGAGGCCAGAACGGGCAGCCCGCGTTCCGCCATCATCTGTTGATACGCCTCCTGCCGGCGAAGCACGCTGAAGTTGTCCAGCGGGGCGTTGATGAACGCGATCCGCCGATGCCCCAGTTCAAACAGGTGCTCCATCACCAGCCGGATGCCCTCGCCGTCGTCGCCGCGAATCAGCGGCAAGAGGTTTCCCCAGCCCGAGATTGCCACCGACCGGATCTCCCGCTCGACCAGCCCAGCCGCCGCCGGGGCCATCGCCGCCCCACCACCAAACAGAATCACCCCGCAATCCCGCAGCCTCTCCAGCCCCGCCAACCCTTCTTCCCAGAATACCTGGAACTGACACGGCAACTCCAGTTCCCTGGCCTGCTTGAGGACCCCGTCGTAGAGTACCTGCTCGAACGATGACCACTCGCTGCTGCCGTGACGCACCGGGTGGTCGGCCAGCACGACGATCGATTGGATCGCCGCCCGCGCCTCAGCCACGAACGTCCCCTTGCCGTTGACCGCATGCACCAGCCCCCGGTCGCTCAGCCGCTGATACGCCTGACAGACCGTCCGCGTGTTGACCCCCAATTCCCGCATGACCGCTGAGACACTCGGCAGCCGATCCCCCGGCTGAAGCTGCCGCGACAGAATGAGCCGCGAAAAATGCTCCTCGATCTGCCGGTACAGCGGCACCCCACGCTCCCCATTGAGCCTCACCGCCTTCATCTTCGTCTTCGTTCCCGTCATGACCACGCCCTTCCACAACCCTTGTCTAGCGTTGTCTAATGCTTAGGATACAGAGCTCGGTCACAGATGTCAATGGGCAAGGTCCAAGCAGCGAAGTGCAGGCCCGATGCCCTCGGCTGGGAGCAAGGAAGGCGAATAAAGCCAATATAGAATAAGCTAGGGTGATTGAGGCGCAGCACCCGACGTGAAAGGCGTGGGCCTCTACTCCTCCAGCCGCGTGCCGACCTCTTCCCATTCCTTCCAGAGCGTCTTGAGTTCGGCGTCTTTGGTCTGGTATTCGCGGCCGAGTTGTTCGACTTTGCCGAGCTGTCCGGCTTGGCCGGCTTCGGTGATGCGGCGGTTCAATTCGGCCAGGGCCTTCTCAGCCGCGTCAATTTGGGTTTCAAGCTGCTCGTGGCGGCGCTTGAGCCGCTGGGTCTGGTTGGCCTGGCGCTTGGCTTCGCGGAGTTCAGCCTTGCGGTCTTCTTTGGACTGCGGCTTGCCCTCGGCGTTCGGCCGGACCTGCTCGGCTTCGCGACGGCGCTGCCGCCACTCCAGGTACTCCTCCCAGCCGCCGGGCACGCACGTGACCGTCCCGGCATCGACCACCCAGATCTGGCTCGCCACCGCATCGACCAGGTAGCGGTCGTGGCTGACAAAGATCACCGTCCCGTCGAACCGCTGCAGCACGTCCTGAATGATCTCGGTCGACGGAATGTCCAGGTGGTTGGTCGGCTCGTCGAGCATCAGCACGTTCGTCGCCCGAAGCTGCAGCCGCGCCAAAGCCACACGGCTTCGCTCGCCGCCGCTCAGGTCGCCGACCTTCTTGACTACATTGTCGCCGCTCAGCAGCAGGCCGCCCAGAATCGTCCGCGCCCGCTCCAGCGTGCACTTGCGGTCCACCTCCAGCACCGAGTCCAGCGCGCTCAACTCGGGCCGCAGTTCCGTGTGCGTCTGCGAGAGATACCCGAACTTCACGTTCGCCCCGTGACGCACCTGCCCGCTCAGGGCCGCAAGCTCGCCCATCAGCGTCCGCAGCAGCGTCGTCTTGCCGATCCCGTTGGGCCCGACAATCGCCACCCGCTCGCCACGCCGAACCTCCAGCCACTCCGCCGACGCCAGCGGACGGCCCGCCTCATACCCAACCGCCAAATCCGTCGCCCGCAGCACCAGGTCGCCCGTCTGCTCCTTGGTCTCAAGCCGCAAATTCATCGTCCGGCTCGCCTGCGGCCGATCCACCGCCTCGTTCTCCAGAAACCGCTCCAACCGCGTCTGGCGTCCGCGGGCCTGCTTGGACCGCTGACCGGCCGCGTAACGGGCCACGAAATCCCGCGCCTTGCGGATGTACTCCTGCTGATTCTCCCACGCCCGCATCCGCTCCTCGTACCGCGCCGCACGCTTCTCGACGTACTCGCTGTACGGCCCGCGATACGTCTCAAGCCGCCCGAACGCGATCTCCCACGTGTTCTGCGTCACGCGGTCCAGAAAATACCGATCGTGCGAAACCACCACCACCGCCCCCCGAAACGACCGCAGCCAGAACTCCAGCCACTCCACCGAGTCAAGGTCCAGATGATTGGTTGGCTCATCGAGCATCAGCACGTCCGGATCAGCCAATAGCAGCGTGCCCAGATACACCCGCGTCCGCTGACCGCCGCTGAGCTGGGCCAACGGCTGATCCCAGCCGGATCGATCGAACCCCAACCCTTCAAGCACCAGCTCGATCCGTTTGAGATAGTCGTATCCGCCGCGAGCCTCAAACGCCGTCTGGGCCGCTCCATAGCGCTTCAGCAGCTCCTGATCGTCCTGCCGCTCAGCCAGTTCCGCCGCCATCTCGTGCAGTTCGACCTCGGTTTGCCGCAAATCCGCGAACACCTCCAGCATCGCCCCGTGTACCGTCCCGCCATCCACCCGCGGCGGCGACTGCGGCAGATAGCCGATCCGCAGCCCGCGCGACCGGTGCACCTGCCCGTCGTCCGCTTCAAGCATCCCAGCCACGATCTTCAGCAGCGTCGTCTTGCCCGCCCCGTTCGCCCCCACCAGCCCGATCCGCTCCGCCTCGCCAAGACGAAACGACACCTCCCGCAGCACCTGCTGCGGTCCGTACGAAATCGTAATATTCTCGGCAATCACCAGCGACATCGCCGCCTGCACCTTCCTGGCCGACCTTACCCGACGCATCCGCGCGCGGGAAAACCCTTATCATACTCGCCAACCCGCGTCAGGACAATCACGGGTGACATATCAGCAACATGCGGATTCCTACAGCCGTCGTCATCCCACATTACCCTTGAGACCGCTCCGGACGCCCGCCATAATACAAAAAGGAAACATCATCGGCCCCGAGGCCCGGTTCGGCGGCCGCCAACGAGCATGAAAGGGGGTCCTGCCATGAGCTCCAGACAAAACCATACGGACAATCCCGCCTCACAGCAGCCGCCAAAGCGACGCCGCCGCTGGCCGTGGGTCCTGCTGGTGATCGCCGCGGTGCTGATCGTCCTGGTCCTGACCGCGCCCTACATCCTCTCAACCGGACTCGGTCCGCCGGTGGTTACCTCGCTCGTCAATTCCTACATCGCCGGACAGGCCGAAGCCGCCGATCTCTCGCTGACCTGGACCGGACCAAGCTCGGTGGATGGCCTGCGGCTCTACGACCCGCAGGGCCGTCCGGTGCTCGCGGGCAATCTGGCCTGGTCCAAGGGTCTCTGGGCCCTGATCACCGGTTACCAGCAATTCGGCCAGCTTGACGCCGACGTGGCCGAACTGGTGGTCTACCAACAGGACCAGACGGTCTCGATCGCCGAGGCGGTCGAGTCGCCTCAGCCGGCCCCAGCCGAGCCCAACCAGCCGCCGGCTGCCGACTATCGCGGCACGCTCACCCTCAACGTCGCCAGCATCCGCATCGTCCGCCCCGACGGGCAGGAGACCGAGATCCGCGACCTCGACAGCCGCGTCGACGTCGATACCCTCAACAACCTCCAGGGCCAAATCCAATTGACACTGACCCAGGGCGGCCAACTGACCAGCCGCTTTAACCTCCAGGACATGTTCCCCGACGGCAGCTTCCAGTTCGGCGCCGGACACATGGACCTGCAGGCCCAGACTCCCGAACCGGTGGCCGTCGGTCCGATCGCCGTAGCCGCCGGCGCGCCGCCAATGACCGGCACGCTCAACCTGAACGCCGACCTGCGGGTCGAGCAGGGCAAACCCCGCGGCCTCATCGACGCCCAGGTCCGCGACCTGACCGCCCAGCGACAAGACCAACCTCCAGCCGGTCAACTCGAACCCGTTGACGCCGCCCTCTTCGCCACCTTCGCGCCGACCGGCGTTGAAGCAGCCGATCAGCCGACCCAGCCGGTCGACACGATCCGCCAAAAACCGCTCTGGGTCCTGATCGACGCCAGCTATCAACCGGACGCGAGCTTCGCCGAAGTCTCCTGGGACAGGATCGTCTCAGCCGTGCTCGACGGCCGGCCCAGCCGCCTCGAACCGGTCGAAGTGCAACTCCAGGGCCAGGCCGACCTGGCCCGACTCGGCTCAGCCGTGCCCGGACTGCTGAACCTCCGAGAAGGCGTCCAGATCACCGGCGGAACCTTGCAGATCGACAGCCTCCGCGCCGCCGGCGGCCAAACCCCGTCGCTCGACGCCCACGTCCGCCTCACCGGCCTGACCGCCCGGCAGAACGGCCAGCCGGTCGAACTCCAGCCGGTCGAACTGACCGCCGACGCGGTCGTCGTCGAAGGCACGGGCCTGAAGGTCAACCAGGCCGATCTCCAGTCGCAGTTCGCCACCGTCTCAGCCAACGGGACGATCAACGACCTGACCGGCCAGTTCCAAGCCGACCTCGCCCAACTCCACCGCCAGATCAACCAGATCGTCACGCTCGGCGATTTCCAGCTCGCCGGCCAAACCAGCGGACAATTCACGTTGACCCGGCCCGACGACCAGCGGCTCAACCTCAACCTCAACGCCCGCGCCGAAGACCTGCTCTACGCCGCCGAAGGCACCGAAATCCGCGCCCAGCAGGCGACGATCGACGGGCCGATCGCGATGACGCTCGAAGACCAGGCCCTCCAGACCCTGCGGATCGACCAGGCCAAGCTCTCCGTCAACCAGACGACGACCGCAGCCGTGTCGATGGACCTCAACGCCAAAACCGGCGCGATGACCGTCCGGGCCGATGTCAACTCCTCGCAGATCAGCGATCTGGTCCAGGTCTTGGGCCTCGAGAACGAAGACCTCCGCTCGGCGACCGGAAGCCTGCAACTGCAGGCCACGATGTCACGCCCCGCCGACCAGAACGCCTACGCGATCAACAGCGACGGCGCCATCCGCGACCTGACTATCCAGGATCAGCCGGTGGGCCAGGCCCCGATCGAATTCCAACTGGCCAACCTCCGCATCGCCCCGCCGCAAGGGCAGCTTTCGCTCGAACGCTTCGAGGCCCGCTCGCAGGGCCTCGTCCAGGCAATCGTCGAGGATGCCCAACTCGCCTGGACGCAGCAGACGACGATGGAAGGACAACTGCAAGTCAGCGCCGACGTCGGCGCGTCCTTGGCCGCCGCTCAACCCTTCGCCGAATGGGAGCAACCGCCCGCCGTCGACGGCCAACTCCAATGGAACGCCTCCGCCAAAACCTCCGGCCAGATGGTGGACGTAAAAGGAACCGCCACCGTCGCCAACTTCCAAGCCGGAAGCGGCGAAAAGAAGTTCACCGAGGATCGCATCGTCTTCGAGCATGACCTCTCAGCCGACACCGACAACCAGACGATCACCCTGCGGCAAACCAAGCTGACCTCCACGCCGCTGACCGCTGCGATCACCGGCACGATCGCCGACTACCTGACCCGCCGGATCCTCGACCTCTCCGGCCAATACACCGCCTCGTGGGCCGAACTCACCACGCTGCTGCACGAGCTGGCTCCGGGCACCAAAGACCTGCTCGCCCTCCAGGGCAATCCGTCACGCGAGTTCACGGTCACCGGACCGCTGGCCGAACCCGAGTTCCGCACGCTGCAGGCCGATGTCGGAGTTGCATGGGAGTCGGGCGAAGTCACCGGCCTCGAACTCGGCCAGGCCGCGCTCTTGCCCCACCTGGAGAATTCAATCCTGGCCGTGCCCGAAACCGCGGTGCCCGCCTCCGGCGGCACGCTGCGCCTCGCCGGACAGATCGACCTCGCCGGCGACACGCCCGTCTATCGGCTGCCCGGCCAGGTCCAACTGATCGACAACGTCCAGGTCGATCAGGAGATCGGCAAGGAACTGCTCAGCCGCGTCAACCCGCTCTTCGCCTCGCTGACCCGGCTTGAAGGCACGATGGGCCTGACCACCCGCGACATCGAGCTCCCGCTGGGCGAGGCCCTCTACACCGGCGGTTCCGGTTCCGGCACCCTGGCCCTCAGTAAGCTCAAGCTCACGCCCTCAGGTTTTCTGGCTCTGCTTATCAAGTCGTCCGGCACGAAAGAGCAGACCCCGAACCAGCCGCAGGGCCAGCCGCAAGGCCAGCCGCAGGATGCTCCCACCCACCAGGTCACCGCCAGCGACCTGAACTTCACCATCCGCGAAGGACGAATCTTCTACGACGACTTCCTCGTCAGTTTCGGACCCGAAAATCAACTGGCGTTCAGCGGATCGGTCGCCTTTGACGGCGCGGTCAACCTGTTCGTCTCCGTGCCGATCACCGCCGAACTGCTGCGCAAAGCCGGCGTCAGCGGGCCCGTCGAGGACTATGCCTCCATCCTCCAAGCCGTCCCCATCCGCCTTCCGCTCGCCGGCAATCGCCTCAGCCCGGAAGTGCGATGGGACAAGGTGGACGTCAAACCGCTGATCAAAAAGGCCGCCGAGCAAATCCTCAAACGCCAAGCCGAGGAACGCATCGGCGATATCATCAAGCCCGGCCAGAAGACCGAGACGCCGACCGAACCCCGGCCGCGGCGACGCGCCGAGCCGACGCCCACGCCCGCCCCCAGGCAAACCCCGCAAGAGAAAATAAAGGAACGGATCAAGGACATCGTCGAAGAACAGGACAAGAGTGAGGACGAATCCAAGTCCAAACCGCGGGAACGAAAGCGAAAGTGATCGCATGGGCCTCTTCGGACGAGCCAGAAACTACCTGCGGCGAGTGATGAGCTCGCCCAGAAACGAACTCGATCGCGTCAGCCGAATCCTGCGATTCCAAATCCAACTGTGGCGATACTCCTTCCGCCGCCTCGGCGTGACCAACGCCTTCGACGTGGCCGCCGCCCTCTCCTACCAGACCATCTTCGCCCTCGTCCCCGCCCTCGTCCTGGCCATGACCATCGCCAGTTCCATCGGCGTCCTCGAGGACAGCAAATCCGAACTCCGCCGCGTCCTGACCGCCGCCGGCTTCTCACAGATCACCCTCGCCCCCCAGACCCAGCCGGATGCCGCCGGCGAGCCGCCCATCCTCCAACAGCGAACCGCCACCGACTGGATCATCGACACCGTCGAAGGCGTCCAGGAAAAACTCACCCTCGGCGCGGTCGGTCCGATCGGCGCGATCGTCCTGATCTGGGCCAGCATCACGCTGATGCTCCTCCTCGAACGGGCGCTGAACCGGATCTTCGAGGCCCGACAGGCCCGCACCGTCGGAGGCCGCCTGCTGCTCTACTGGGGCGCGCTGACGCTCGCCCCCATCGCCGTCGCCGCCGCCGTCTTCCTGGCCAACGCCGCCGCCGGAGCCCTCGAAGGCATGCCGGCCTTGCGCTTTGTCGTGGTCGTGCTCGGATGGATCGGCAACGCGCTTGTCGGTATCATCGTGCTGGCCACCGTCTACCGCATCGTGCCCAACGTGCGGACCGATATCTCCGCCTGTGCGTTCGGAGCCGGAGTGGCCCTGGCCCTCTGGATGATCGCCGAACGCGGCTTTACCTTCTACGTCAGCCGGTTCGTCGCCACCGGCAACCTCTACGGCGCCCTGGGGCTCCTGCCGCTGTTCCTGTTCTGGCTCTACCTCTCGTGGCTGATCTTCCTCTTCGGCGGACAGATCGCCTACACGTGGGCCAACGTCTCCCACATGGAGGCCGCCGAACTGGCCGAAAAAATCACCCTCGGCCCGATCGAGGTCCTCGCCGGAGCCGTCGCCGTCGCCCGCGCCTATGCCGCCGGTGAAGGCCCGCTGAGCTTCCAACACATCGTCCACCGCCTGGAACTGCCCGGCCCCACCGTCAACAAGATCATGGACCAATTGGCGGCGATGGGCGTGGTCACCTGCGTGGAGCGACAAGCCGAAACCTCCGCCTACGTCCTGGCACGCCCGCCCGAAAAAATCAGCGTGCCGCACATCATGCAGTTCCTGCCCGAGGACGACCGCCTCGAACCGCCGACCAAAGCCGATCCCAACGTCGCCGAGGCCGTCCGCCGCGTCAAGGACCGCGTCCGCGCCGCCCTCGGCGACTACACCCTCGCCGACGTCCTCCGCGACCTCCAAACGTAGGCTGCGCCGTCCCGACGCACCGGAAAACGATTCCCGGGCTGTTGACGATCGAATCCCCGGATTGATCGTTCTCCTTCCACAGCCCCCCAAAAGCCCCAAACCTTTCACTGGCATTTCCAGCCGCGCTTCGGTAAACAAGACCGGTCATTTAAGGAGCACGACATGACCGTCAGCGAACTTCGCATCGGAGTCATCGGAGTCGGCGGACGCGGCGAACTGGCCGGCCACGCCCATCAGCCCGAACAGGGATCGCGTATCGTCGCCGGAGCCGACGTGAGCCCAAAGGCCCTCGCCGACTTCCAGCAGCGCTACGGCGCCCAGGCCTTCGCCACCGCCGACTACCGCGAGCTTCTGGCCCGAAGCGACGTCGACGCCGTCTTCGTCACCTCGCCCGACTTCTGCCACGAAGAGCACGCCCTGGCCGCCCTCAACGCCGGCAAGCACGTCTACCTCGAAAAACCGATGGCCATCACCATCGACGGCTGCGACCGATTGCTCCGCGCCGCTCGCCAGCGCGGCGTCAAGCTCTACCTCGGACACAACATGCGGCACATGGCCGTCGTGCGAAAAATGAAACAGCTCATCGACGCCGGCGCCATCGGCAACGTCAAAGCCGCCTGGTGCCGGCACTTCGTCTCCTACGGCGGCGACGCCTACTACAAGGACTGGCACGCCGAACGCGCCAAATCCACCGGCCTCCTCCTCCAGAAAGGGGCCCACGACATCGACGTCCTCCACTGGCTCTGCCGCGGCTACAGCCGCACCGTCACCGCCTTCGGAACCCTCGCCGTCTACGGCGGCGTGGCCGACCGCGACGCCTCACGCCGCACCGGCACCGTCTCGTGGCAGCCCACCGAAATCTGGCCGCCCCGCGCCCAGAAGGGCCTCAACCCCGCCGCCGACGTCGAAGACCTCAGCATGGTCCTCATGCAGCTCGACAGCGGCGTTCTCGCCTCCTATCAGCAGTGCCACTTCGCCCCGGATGCGTGGCGAAACTACACCTTCATCGGCGATGAGGGCCGACTCGAAAACTTCGGCGACGACCCGGGCCACTGCGTGATCCGAGTCTGGAACCGCCGCGAAGACCGCTACAACCCCTACGGCGCCGAGCAGCACTACATCCCGCGCGAGGGCGGCACCCACGGCGGAGCCGATCCCAAAATCGTCGCCGAGTTCGTCCGCTACGTCCGCCAAGGCGGAACCATCGCCACCTCCGCCGTCGCCGGACGATACGCCGTCGCCGCCGGTTGCTGCGCCACCGAATCCCTCCGCAACAACGGCAAACCCTGCGACGTCCCCCCGCTCCCAAACGACCTGATCAAATACTTCCAAGCCGACGTCGCCGACACCGTCTAAACAACAACGCCCCAAATCATCCGCCCCGTACGGGCAGGCCTTGTGCCTGCCCCATCGCCCATCAACCAATCCGGGCCAGGCATCGTTCGGGCAGGCACGATCGGCCAACCACAGAAGTTGCCCCTAACCGCTGATCGTCCCGACACGCCTCCCGCAGAGGTCGACGCGGTCCGCTGGCAAACCGGACAGTCGGATCGGAGCAAGTAGGGTGCGTCGTCCCGACGCACCAGAAAACCGCCCCTTGCCAACACCCCGACCGAATCCCCAACCCCGCCCCAAAACCCGTCCGCACGCCAGTAACGGTCGAGACGATGATGGACCGGGAATTGAACGCCGGTGTGCGATGGAGACGCTCTGCCGATATGGCCGAGGAAGTGGCAAGAGGATTGCTCGGAAACGTCGATCTGATTGTCGGCTTCGGTAGCTCCGAGCAATCAATCTCCCGTCCGGATCAGTCAGAACCAGTTCCGGACACGCTTGTGCCACGGAACTACTCTGAGATCGTGTTTGATCTCTTTCTCAAGCCTGTCGATGATGTCATCGCAAAGAGAAACCACCTGTAGACACTCCGCTTCAACGCGTTCATGGTCTATGCCCTTGCTGCTTTGCAGGGCCTCTTTTAGTCGCGGAAGGACAGGCGGACCTTCCTCCTCGAACCGATGAAGTACCCTCTTCGCTTCCTCAGAGAAGAAAATGAGCTGATTGACT
>Ga0123332_1005182_pt1 | contig 11139 bp, 10 predicted proteins | sample BioC12SIPDNA_4_FD_89958 | JGI IMG/M metagenome (GOLD analysis project Ga0123332, IMG submission 89958) | Anaerobic biogas reactor microbial communites from Washington, USA - Biogas_R2_A C12 SIP DNA | ecosystem: Engineered > Bioreactor > Anaerobic > Unclassified | place: Washington, USA...
CACTGAGGGTGTCCTCGCACAGGTTGCGGTGAGCATTCAGCACGCAGCGCACCGTCTCCAGGCTGCGCCGGCGGGCCTGCTGCTTGGCCCAGAAGCGGGGCGCCAGACCGTCGGGGGCCGAGTCGGCCAGCAGATTCTCCACGCCGGCCGCGTTCACGATCACCGGCGCCTCTCCGGGCCGCGGGCGGGCATCAACCACGCGCAGCGAGAGCTGGTCCAGCAGCACCTCGCCGCCGCCTGCGATCCCCACCCGCACCTGGGCCGAGAAAGCCTGGCCGGCCTGCACTACGCTCACCACCTGGTTGACTGCCTCGAAATCGTCGCTGAAGTCCACTTCGGCCGGGGCGCCGTCAAGCGAGAGGACCACGCCCTTGAGCGGCCCGCGGCGCACGCGGTAGACAAGCCGGGTCTCGTTGAGTGAGCCCAGCTCATCGTCGATCTCCAGCTCAAGCAGCACCCGGTACAGGCCGCCCAGGCGCACGCGCGTGTTGTCCTGGTCCCCGGCATTCAATGACTCGTAGGAGAGCTCGCCGGCCTGGCAGTCGGCGTAGATGGGAATCTCCGACTCCCGGTAATTGCCGGACTGGGTGGGGTCGGTCATGGGGTCCAGCCAGGCATTGCGCACCCCCTCGATCTTTAAGAGCAGCCGGCGGTGATCGAAGAGGGTCAACGGGGTGGCAGTGAGCACCTCGTGGGCCGGGAACAGGCCGCTGATCTCGGGCGGGTCGGCGCTGCCGTCGGGCGTCGCCAGCAGGTCCTTGATGTCGAAGCCGGTGCGGTAGCCCAGGTCGGTCAGGGCATAGGCCAGCACCTCCAGCACCGTGATGCCGGGATCGCTGGCGTTATGGTCGGTCCAGATGCGCCCCGACAGCTCCTGGATGTAGGCGATGCCCCGCTCCCGCAGGAACGCGTAGTCCTCGGCGGGGCGCAGGGTGCGGCTCTTATCGATCTGCAAGGTGTCAACCATTCTTCATCATCCCGCTCATAGACATCCGGCGCCATCTCCTGCCAGCTCGCAGATAATATGCTGCGGGTGCGAGACCAGGATCGAGCGCGAGGTTGTGGCCTCAACCACCTCTTCGTCGACCCGGGCCCACGCGCTCTCGGCAAGCGAAATGTCCGCCTTGTGATACATCTCGAAATCCGTCAGGTGGTCAACGTACGGCTGCTCCTCGACAAAGTCGATGATGGCCGACTTGTGCCATCTGCCGCCGAAGCTGATCTCGGCGCCCTCGGCGTAGGCCCAGGGCGAGAGATAGCGGATGATGGCCCGGTTGAGTTCCTGCTTGTAAAACACAATGTCGGCGATGCCAGAAGCGAAGGCCACCTTGAACTTCACCTGCACCTCCTCGAACCTGGGGTTCTGCACCTCGAGCTGCACGAAAGGCGACATGCGACCCCGCAGAAACGCGTCGATGGCTACGATGGTCTTCTTGTCGGTGTAGGGGCGCAAGGGATCGCGTACACCCGCCGTCACGTAGGGGATGGGCACCACCAGCACGTGCCCGGGCTTGAGCTCGTTGTCGGCCGCGATGTTGTTGGCCACATCCCGCATCAACTCCGTGTGGTTGATGCAGCGCACCTTATACACGTTAGGGAAATGCTCCAGCACCAGCCGCTCATAATCCCACAGGGTCGATGCCCGGTCCTTGTGGCGCAGACGCTCGCTGGCCCGCACCGTGAAATCGGCGTCGTTCTCGGGCAGGCGACCGCCGAAAGAAGCCGCGGGCTGCGTCACCTTCTTGACCGCAGCGTTGGCGACCTTGAGCTTGGCGATCGTGCCCGCGGGCAGCGGGCGGCTCACGGACAGCGGGTCATGTCCCTCGTCCAGGAAGGTAGCCGCCACGGCCTGGGCGTCGATGCTCCGCATGTTGTTGACCGCGTCGGAGTCGGCTGCGGCCGCCATGCGCAGCCAATGCAGTCCGGCGGGCAAGATCGTGTGCGCCGTATCGGCGTCCTCGGGCACGGCGATGCCTACGATGCCGGTGCCGGAGAGGTTATCCGTCTTGTCATCGATGGACTGCTCCGCAAGCTCGACCCATGCATTGCCCCGCAGGTAGTGCCAGTGCAGCGCCGCCTCGCCCTTGAGGGGGTTGGCCGTGCCGTCGACGGCCTGGAAGAGCAGCGACACGCGCTGCGGCGGGTCGAGGTCGCCGATCCCCAAATAGAGCTCGCCCTCATACGCCAGCTCCGGGAAGAGCCGGCCCGCGGCGCCGTTCTCCTCGGTGAAGCCGAACGGATGCAGGTGCAGGAAATGGGCGGGCTGGGCCAACTGCGTGACATAGTTGAGCGAGATGCTGTTGATCTTGGGGGTATACGGCTCTTTGGGCAGCTTGGTGCTGCCGTCGAAGTTGTAGGCGGCTGTGCCGGGAGGCGCCCAGTTCGGGTCGTTGGCCAGGTTGATCAGGTTGATCGTTTTCTGGTCGATCCAGGCCTTGTGGCCGAATCCCGCCTCCAGCTCCAGGCGCAGGAAGCCAGCCCGCGATGTGGGCCCATAAAACTCATTCTCCAGCGTTTGGGCGATCGAGGCGCTTACCGCGGCCAGGTCACCCAGCGTAATGTCGGAGCTGGCGCCGCTCGCCGGGAACAGTCCGATGGTGTAGTCGTTGGTGATCGGCTCCCACTTTCCCTTGGCCAGGTGGTGCATCCTGGCCTGGTGATCGGACGGGCCGGTCTTGCTGAAGAAACCCGTGGTCGTGAGCGTCTTCTCCCACTCGACCCGCAGCACGATGCCGCTCAGCTTCTTGCTGAAGAGCTCGCTGCTGCCCAGGATGAGCGATGCGTTCTGCTGGGGCATGGCTCCGAAGGGCAGGAAAGACTTGGAGGCATCGATCGCCCCCGCCTCGTTCTGCAACGTGAAGTCACGCACGTCCTCCGCGGCCACCTGCAGCCGCAACATCTGGAAGCGCAGGTCGCGCAGCGCGGTGAAAAGCCCGGCAGCCACAGCCTGGTCGCCCGCCAGGTTGAGCTCGATCTTGAGGATCGGCTCAGTCACGGTGTAACCCGGTCCATGCACGGCCGGATCATAGGGGACGATGGCGGGATCCTCACCCTCGACCACGATCACGAACACCAGCAGCCCGAGAAACGTGGTTGCCAGCAGGCGTCCGGGATCGCTTATGTCAAGCCATCCCTTCTCGGCGCTCAGCGATGCCTTGATCCCGCCCGAAAAAGCCCCCAGGGCCAGCGCCGTGTCCGGTTGGACAATCACCGCAATGGTGCGCTTGCCCTCGCGCACGAACAGTTGGCGGTCGGCCAGGGCGAAGCCGACGCGTGCCGTCGCCGCCCCAGGCGGGCCAAACGGCGGCCACTGCGGATCGTCCTTGGGCAGCTCTTCGCCCTGCCCATCGCGCGAATTCGCCACAGGAGAGGCCAGAGGCAGGACGGCGCCGCCGCTCCCGATGCGCGGGCGCTGCAGTGCCATCAGTTGCGCCACCCGCGCCCGGTTGACCACAAAATCCTGGTCGAGCTGATACAAGAGCTCGCGACCCGCCGCATCCTTGCCGGCCCGGAACGCGGTGGTGGCGGCAGGCAGCAGCGCCTCGCTCACGGTCTTGGCCGGCTCGATCAACAGGTGCACCTGATCGGGCAGCGCGGCCTGCGGATACAGGCGCAGCACCTCGCGGTAATAGTAGTCGAGGTGGCGCTGTGTAAGCGTATTGAGGTGCTGCTGGTTGAGCCGCCACAGGCGCAGGAAGGCCAGCCACAGCCCGTAATGGGGCGTATGGCCGTCGAACGCGGTGAGCGACTCGGTGAGATAGCGGGCCGCCTCGGCCGCCAGACGCGCCAGCGTCTGGAACAGGCGCTCGACTGCGGTGGCGAGCAGATTGTAGTTCAGCGCGTCGTAGATCTGGTGATAGGCCTGCGCGGCCACGCCGATGCTGTCCTCGTAGGGGGCGGTGACGGGCGACACCCCGGCATAAAAGGCTGCCCACCCGGCCGGCGCAAAGCCCGCCACAAACTCGCTGTTCACGTCCAGCGCGGACACCGCGCCCGCACCGGCGAGGCGCTCGCTCACCGCCGAGGGCAGCTGGATGCGCGGGTCCAGCAGATCGAAATCAGTGTTGTAGTCCGCGGGATCAGGCGCGGCATCCGCCAGCAATGCCACGTCGTTGAGCGGCGGATCGGCCAGCGCCAGGGACCCCTTGTAATAACCCACCAACTCAGCCAGGGGCGCGGCCGCGTCGCGCGCCAGCAGGTTGAGCGTGAAGGCGCGCAGCGGGTGTTCGCGCGGCAGCCGGTCGAAGTGGTCGCCGGCATCGCGGAGCAAGAGCAGCGGCAGGTGGAACAGAAGGAGAAAATGATCCCGCAGCTCTCCCTCATCCCGGCCCTCATCGGCGGCCAGCCAGCCGGCCAGGTCGCGCCCAAACTGCTGCACCGCGGGCGCCGGCAGTTGGCTCAGCCCGGCCAGGATGGCTGCAATGTCGGTGGTGAAGAACGGCGCCCAATCACCGGCAAGCGCGTTGGCCGCGCTGTAATAATTCAGGTGGCGACCGAAGCGGGCCGCAAACTGAATCAGGTCGGCCGTGCTGCGCTCGTCAACACCGAAGTAACCGGGATCCAGCGCCGGTAGCCGGCGCTCGTCCTGGTGAGTTCCTCGACGAACCAGCGGGTTCTTGCGGTTGCAGTTGGCTGTGACAGGCATAGGCTCAGGCACCCGGCGTGATCAGGTAGAACGGATAGACAAAGTTGAAGCGCGAGTTGGTCATGCGAACCGTATAGCCCACATGGATCCACAACGTGCCCTCCGTCTGGTCGGGCCGCACCCGGATGTCGTCTGCGTCGATGCGCGGCTCGTGATACAGGATCGCCGTGGCCAGCAGGTTCTGGACGTACGTGACCCGGCCGGCGTTCATCGCCTCGAAGACCATATCCGCAAGCGAACAGCCGAAGGTCGGGTTCATGATGCGCTCACCCAGGACGGTGGTGAAGATGATCTCCAGGCTCTGCTCGATATCCTCCACCCCCGAGGCGGTGCGCACCGCCGCCTCCCCCGCGTCGAATGCGGGCGGAAAGCTCCAGCCGGTGCCCAGGAAAGCCTCGTCGAAAGCCATGACCTAGCCTCCAATCATCACGGTGGCGCTGCCGGCGACGATCGTGCCGCCGTGGGCCGTTGCGTCGCCTATGCGCGCGGCCGGCATGCCGCCGATCAGCACGGTGCCCGAGCCGGCCACAATAATGTCGGGCGGACCGGCGCAGGAGGCCATGTCCGTCACACGCGCCGCCGGCAGGCCCTCGATCAGCACGGTCGGGCAACCTGGGGGCAGCACTGGCCCACCCACGTGCGGCGAGGGCCCCGGGTTGACCATGGGGCAGGTATGAAAATCACTGATACGTGCTGCCGGTGGCATCCGCCACCTCCTCATGCCTAGTTAATCTGCACCAGCGATCCCTTGACCTCGGTGGTGCCGCTGCTCTTGAGCGAGGCGCCGGCCGAGCCTTCGACGGCGGCCGAGGCGCTTGCCTTGATCTTGAGATTGGTGCCCTCGACAGACAGGTCGCCGGATGCCTTGAGCGTGATGTTGCCCGCGCTCTCGAGTGCGATACCATCCGACTTCATGGTCAACTTGTTGCCGTTCTCGTCGCTTACTTCGATGCTGCCGGCGTCGTCATCCACCGCGATCTGCTTACCCTTGGGCGTCTCGATGGTCAGGCTGGCTTTCTCATCATCAAACACCAGCTTCAGGCCCGCGCGGGTCACCAGGCCCTTCTGGTGATTGTCATCGCTCCCCGCGATGGGAGCGGGCTTATTGCTGCTGTGCAGCATGCCCAGCACCACCGGCTTGTGGGGATCGTCGTTCACAAAGCCCACGATCACCTCGTCGCCAATCTCGGGCCGGAACACGGTGCCCCGCTCCTGGCCCGCGTCGAGCGTGGCCAACCGGCTCCATACGCCATCATCCCCGGCGCCGACCAGCGGCAAGCGCACGCGGATGCGGTCCTCGCCTGCGGGATCGTCCTGCAGTTGCGTCACCACGCCCGTGTGCAGTCCATCGATGGCGGTGCGCAGGCCTGCTCCCGGCTGGGCGTCGGCAGGGAAGGCCTCGCGGTGCCAGTTCTGCGGCAGCCCCACCTGGATGGCCGACTGCCAATCGCCGTCGCCCAGCACGTGGCGCACGCCCGCCACGAAGGCCTTGCCGTTGAAGCGGCCGCCCATCCCCTTCAACTCGACGATCGTGCCAGGTTTGAGTTTCTCGTTGCCCTGGCAGCGGACCGCGCCCCGGATCTTGGCGAAGCGAGACTTGAGCATGGCCGCCTCGGCCCAGGCGTCGATCTCCTGCTGCGCCAGCGTGCCGCTGTGGCGCAGATCCACCCGCTCCGGCCCCGCGGCCTGCGCCAGATCGCTCCCGGTCAGGTTGCCCTGCGCCGGCGCGGTGACATCTTCGACTTCCGCGTCGATCACCTCCTGGTTAGCCGGGTCCCAGGCGCTGGCCGTAACCGCCTGTGCCTGCGTACGCGCGTCCATCTCCAGGTCCAGGTCAAAGACGTCCACGCCGTAGGTGAGCGTCAGCACCGGTTCCTGCCCCAGGTCGGGGGCCGCGATTGCAAAGCTGCCGCCGTCGGGATTGCAGTAGAGCCCGATGCTCTCGGCCCGGCTGACCACCAGGTCCCAGTCGCTCACCCGGTACTGAACGATCTCCGGGTGCTTGATCGAGGTCGCCGCCACCTCGGGTGTCAGGCCGTCATAGCCGCCGATGATCTCCTCGAACAGCTCGCCGTCGCTCAGTTCGGTGAAATAGCGCGACTTGCGCGCCAGGGCCATGCGAAAGGCAGGACCGCGCGCCTCGATATGCAGCACGCTGTCGCCCGCACGCCGCACCTTGATACGGTGCCCGGTGATGATGCCCGTGAAAAGCAGGCTTTCATGCCTGTCATAACCGCCCTCGATCTCCAAACGCTTGCCCGGCACCAACTGCTCGCCGCTGCTGACCACGAAATCCTGCTTCGCGGCGTCACCGTCGTAGAGCACCACGTGAGCGGACGGGATGCGGTTCAGTTCGTGCACGATGTTGACTGACACGATGCTGATCGTGCCCGGCAGCGCCTCGCCGTCCACCTTAAGGGAGAAAGTGGTCAGGCTGGTGACCCTGGAGCCGGAAGTGGGCGGCATCAGGCTGGCCTATCTTACGGGGGGCAGGTAGAGCGTGCTGCCCGTCTGCAAGGTGCGCACGGTGTCGAGCCCGTTCGCCTCGGCCACCTGCAGGTAGAAATGCGGATCCTTGTAAACCCGGTGTGTGATGAGCGAGAGGTGCTCGCCCTCCTTGACCAGGTGCGCGTGCAGAATGTCCGGCGACTGGAGGTTCTTCGTCCGCTCCTTAAGCTCCTTGGGCTTGTGCTCGCGGAAGCTGGCCGACAAGACGACCCGTAACGGCGTGCCATCGGGCCGGAAGAGCTTATAGTTGAGGGAAAAGCTCTCGATCACGCAGGTGGCAATGAATGTGCCCCAGTTGAGCACCAGGAAGCGCGGGCGATGGATATTGCCGGCAAAGCCCACCGTGGCCTTGAAGGCCTCAATCTGGCCTGAAACCTCCACCTTCTGGCCTGCCGCTCCGGTGCCGTCGAGCAGGAAATCGAAAGCGAAGGAACGGGGTTTGATGGCCTCGAACTTGGCTTCCTCGCCGTCGTCGCCGTGTGCCGGCTTGTCGGGGCCAAACTCGATCTCGGTGTTCACGGTGAACGACTCGGGGTTGAACTGGGCCGTGAAAGGCGGCCCGGCGGGCGCGTCGCTCTGCACGTTCTCCGAGTCGTCGAAGGGCGTGATCGTCAGCCTGACCAGCTGGCCATCGGCCATCTAGCGCTCCTTCTGCCGCTCGAGCGCGGCCAGCACCTCGTCGACGCAGAGCTGGACCAGCGCCTCCAACTCGCCCTTGCCCAGCGCGACACCGCCGGCGGGCTGCGGGCTGCGTCCTGAAGCAGGACGAAGCGCGGCTGTGCCCTCTGCGGCCGCGGATGCGGCGATGGTTGCCGTGAACACCAGCTCGTTGAGGATGATAGGCATGTCTAGTCGATCCTGAAATACTGGTAGGCCAGCTCGAGCGACTCCACCACGATCTCGCCGCTCTCGGCATTGAAATCGGTGATGGACCACTTCTTGGGCCAGGCGTTGACCAGGGTGTAGGTCTGCAGCGGCTCATGGGCGTCGTTGAGCAGGTTCACCCACACCGTGACCGGCTGGATATCCAGCTCCTGGATGGCCGCCTCGCACCAGGCGCGCACGGTCGAGCTCGTGAGCAGCCCGCGCTTGAGCACCAGGTCCTGAGAGCGGGCCCGCACGGGAAAGCGATGGACGAAACGATTTTCGCCGCCTTCGTTGTAGGTCTCCTCCTCCAACTCCATCGACAGGCCGGAGACCTCGCGGAAACGAATATCGGCGTCGCCCGCACCGGGCAGGTCGAACTCGACGCGAAAGTGAAATCCCACCGGCGGATAATAGGCTGTCATGCCTACTCGTTCTGGATGGCGAGACCCTCGTGCACCAGCTCGATGGTCTCGATGGCGGTCTCATTGGCGTCGGCCTTAAGGTCTGTCGACGTGATCTTGGAAGGCCAGGCGTTCTTCACCTTCCACACCATCACCGGCTCATGGTTCTCATTGAGCAGGCTGACGGTCAGATCGCGGCGCTCGATCGTGTTGAGCTTGGCCGTGTTCCACCACAGGAAGTACTCGTTGTCGCCGGCGAACACGCCCCGCTTCAGCACCAGGTTGCTGTACTTCTGCCGCCCGGGCATCTTCTGTGGGGTATATTCCGGGTTGGCGCCGTCGCGGTACTCGATGACCTCGGTCTCGATGTCCAGCCCGGAGACCTCGGTGAAGGCGGTCTTGGTGCCGCCCCACTCGACCTCAAAGTGAAATTTAGGCAGCGGGTAATCAGGCATGGCTTCTCTCCCGTCCTTTATCGGGTTAGGACTCCTGCAGCTTCTGCACGAACTGCAGGATGATGAACTCAGCCGGACGCACGATGGCCAGCCCGACCTCGACGATCATGCGGCCGTCCAGGATATCCTGGGCCGTCATGGTCTTGTTCAGGCCCACCGAGACGTAGAAGGCATCGTCGGCCTTGGCCCCGGCCAGGGCGCCGTCACGCCACTGCCTGGTCAGGAAGCTCTCAATCATCGAGCGCACCTTGATCCAGGTATTGCCGTCGTTGGGCTCGAAGACGAAGGCCGCGATGGCCTTCTTGATCGATTCCTCGGCGAAGATGAGGAATCGGCGCACCGGCACGTAGCGATTCTCGTTGTCGTTGCCGGCCAGCGTGCGCGCACCCCACACCAGCGTCCCCTTGCCCGTGAATGCACGGATGACGTTTACCGACTTGCCCGAGCCCGCGTCCACGTTCAGGCCGTCGTTATCGTCATTGGTGATCTTAATGGCCGGCTCGATCACGTTGAGCAGGCTGGCGTTGGCCGGCGCCTTCCACACGCCCCGCGTCCTGTCGACGCGGGCGTACACGCCTGCCACAGCACCGCTGGGCGGGAGGGTGACCGTGGCTGCGTTCAGGAACTGCTTGACCGCGTTATAGACGGCCGTGTGCGAGTTCTTGACGTTGCCAAGGGGGGTGTTGGCCGCAATGGCGTCGGCCGGGGGCCCGCCCGCGTGTGAGACGATGGTGACTTGGGCGTCGTCGGTGCGCCAGGGCAAGGACGTGCGCACGTATGGGAAGAAGGCCGCCCCGTACTTCACCAGGTCCACATCGCTGGCCACATTGTTCCGGAAGTTGTTGGTTACGTCGGCGTTGTCTTCGGTGCCGCCCGGCAGTGCGTTGCGCACGTCCGCCAGGGTGAAGCGATCCTGCATGGTTTGGCAATGGGTGAGGGCCGCATCCACCACATCCCCGTGCCCGACGTCGTCGAGCAGGGCGGCATCGGGGAACACCACCAGCGTGGGCTCGTCGAACGCCGCCAGCGGGACAAAGGCGTCCGTGAAGTCGGCCGCAGCCGCCGCGCCGGCAGCCACATAGTCACCGATGGAAACCACGTAGCAAGGGCCGCCACCGTTGGCAAAGAAGAGCTGCATGCTGTAGTACAGGAATTGATCGGGAAGGCCCGGATCGGCGTTGAAGGTAACGGAGATGCCGGCCGCGCCCTCGGCCACATCGACCGCCAACTGCTTCACCTGGGCCCCGCCAAAGAGCTGCTCGTACTCCAGCAGCGATGTGATACGCGTGGGCGTGTCCACCAACGAGTTGCCTTGCGCGTCTGCCGCCTTCTCGGTGAAGCCGATGAAAGCCGGGATGGCCGTCTCGACGCCGGCAACGGAGGGCGGGAACTTCGAGATTTCCTCAATGTAGACGCCCGGGGTACGGTATATTGCCATAACTAACTCCTCTCGATAGCACGCGCCCGCACCGACGCGGGCAGGGTCACAGGATCAAGCAGATTGCCCTATCAGCTCGGAATCGACGCGGATAGTAGTGATCGGTGGTCCGGAGACCGACTCATCGCGCTGCACCCGCACCATGCGCATCTTGTAGACGACCGAGGGCAGGTAGGCGCCGCCCAGTACGCTCCACAGGTTGTTAAGTTGCTCCGTATTCAGGTTGTAGAAATCGAAGATCAACTTCTCCAGCGTGATCGGGAAGGGATTGGCGGCGCTGGCGTTGGCAGCCTCGAACATGCGCTTGCTTTGAAAAAGCTCGATGGTCTGCGACAGGCGCAGCAAGCTGGTATCGTAGTTGGAAAAGTTGGCGGCGAAGAGCAAGTAGACGTTCAGAAACAACGGCGGTTCCCGGTAGGTCACCGTGTTGTCCGGATGGCGGATGGCGTGACTGGTATTGCGCAGCGTGGCCTCCTCCTCCAGGTTGACCAGCGACATGTAGAGGCCACGGGTAGTGTTGTCCTCCTTGAGCAGGTGGATATAGCCTGCGACAACGTCTCCGTTGCCGATGCCAAGATAGGCGACCACCTCGCGGCGGATATACTCCATCGCATCACTGATCATACACAAGCATCTCTCGCACTATTTGCAAATGAACTTTGATAGTTCAAAAATTGTGATAGACATATATCACGCTTGTACGGTATTGTCAATAGGATAATTGACTTATTGAAAAGCTCGTCGATCGGGGCGCGCCAGGGGAAGCCGTAATACCCCAACTTGACCCACACCCCCCCGTCAACTAGAATACCTGACCGGATCATA
>Ga0123332_1005183_pt1 | contig 11138 bp, 7 predicted proteins | sample BioC12SIPDNA_4_FD_89958 | JGI IMG/M metagenome (GOLD analysis project Ga0123332, IMG submission 89958) | Anaerobic biogas reactor microbial communites from Washington, USA - Biogas_R2_A C12 SIP DNA | ecosystem: Engineered > Bioreactor > Anaerobic > Unclassified | place: Washington, USA...
GCGAAGTAGTCGCCCATGTTGTACCCACAGAAGGGCAGCATGGCGAAGGGGTCGTGGCGCAGCACGCCGGTCTTGCTCAGGTTCGCGGCGGTGGTCTCCGAACCGGCCGCCGAGCCCATGAACACCCCGTGCTCCCAGTCGAAGGCCTCATAGACCAAGGGGACCGTACCCGCCCGCCGTCCGCCGAAGAGGATGGCCGAGATGGGTACGCCGGCCGGGTTCTCCCAGTCGGGGTCGATCACCGGGCACTGCTCGGCCGGAGCCGTGAACCGTGCGTTGGGGTGGGCGGCCTTGCGCCCGGAATCAGGGGTCCAGTCGTTGCCCTCCCAGTCGATGAGGTGGGCCGGAGCCGCCACGCCCATGTCTTCCCACCAGATGTCCCCGTCGTCGGTGAGGCCGGCGTTGGTGAAGATGCTGTTGCGCGTGAACGTGTCCATGGCGTTGGGGTTGGAATCGTACGAGGTCCCAGGGGCGACGCCGAAGAAGCCCGTCTCGGGGTTCATGGCATACAGGCGGCCGTCCTCGCCGATGCGCATCCAGGCGATGTCGTCGCCCAGACAGGTGACCTTCCAGCCGGGCAGCGTGGGCTGCATCATAGCCAGGTTCGTCTTGCCGCACGCGCTGGGGAAGGCCCCTGCGATGTACCGCTTCTCGCCCTCCGGCGAGGTGAGACACAGGATCAGCATATGCTCAGCCAGCCAGCCCTCCTTGCGGGCCAAGACGGAGGCTATGCGAAGCGCCAGGCACTTCTTGCCCAGGAGTGCGTTGCCGCCGTAGCCCGAGCCGTAGGACCAGATGGAGGGGTCGTCGGGGAAGTGGGCGATGTACTTGTGGTTGGGATCGCGCTCACACGGCCAGGGGACGTCGCCCTGGAAGGGCTTGAGAGGCGCGCCGACCGAATGCAGGCAAGGGATGAACTCCCCGTCGGTGCCGAGAGCCTCGAGCACCTTGGTCCCCACCCTGGTCATGATGGTCATGTTCGCGACCACGTACGCGGAATCGGTCACTTCGATGCCGATCTTGGAGAAAGGCGAGCCGACCGGCCCCATGGAGAACGGGATGATGTACATGGTCCGGCCTTCCATGCAGCCATCGTAGATGGCGCACAGCTTCCTCTTCATCTCCCGCGCCGGCGCCCAGTTGTTGGTGGGTCCGGCCTCGATCCGATCGTCCGTGCAGATGAAGGTCCTGTCTTCCACCCTGGCTACGTCGCTGGGGTGCGACCTGGCCAGGAAGCAGTTAGGCTTGAGGGTGTCGTTCAGGCGTGTGAAGGTGCCGTGCTTGACCGCCACGTCGCATATGTACTCATATTCCTCCGGAGAACCGTCGCAAGTGTAGACGTTGTCCGGCCTGCACAGTTCGACTACCTCCGTCAGCCAAGCCAGCAGTCTGCTGTGTTTTGTGAGCGTCTCAAACGCGGCCGCCATCCTGTCTCCTCTCGTTCTTCTGAGCGGTCGTGACTTGCCCCTAATACACACAGAGCCGGCGCGCTCCACCTTGCTTTCGCGCCGGCCTCTCATGGCGACCGGTGGACCGACTCCACCCTCCCGCCCGTTCGCCGGGAAAAAATACCACGTATCGACCGAGCCGTGTGCCGGCTACGCGTGCGTGGAAGGCTGCTCGGGCAGCTTCCTCACCGCCACCGCGACGGCGCCCAGGCCGGTGTGGCTGGCCAGCACGGCCCCGGACTCCATCATGGGGATGTCCTCGTCGGGGCCGAAGCTCCTACGCAGCCTTTGCAGCAGATAGGCCGCGGCGGCGGGTGAGTCGGCGTGAGTGATGGCCAGCCGGACCGAGTGGCCCTTGGCGAACTCAGCGGCGCGCCGGGCCACACTCCTGATCGTGCGGGGATAGCCGAACTGGCCGCCCGCTGCGTGGAGCGCGCCCTCCTCGTCGAACAGGATGACGGGCTTCAGCTTCACGAGGCCCGCGAGATAGGCGATCTTGGCGCTCAGACGTCCACCCTTGACCGCGAAGCTGAGGTCGGGCGTGGCGGCGTACACTCTGGTACTCCGCGAGGCGGTCTCGGCCGCGGCCACCACGTCCTCGAAGGACGCTCCGTCCTGTATGGCCTCTCCCGCCGCCTCGACCACCATGCCGAGGCCCACAGACAGATGATGAGCGTCGATGACCTTGATCCGCGACGGGTCCACGTCAGCGGCGGCCCCCAGCGCGGACTGGCAGGTGCCCGAGACCCTCGCCGAGATATGTATCGAGACGATGGCTTCGTGATCCTCCAGCAGCGCCTCGTACACGCGGCGGAAGTCGGCCCGGCTCGGCTGGGAGGTGCGGGGCAGCTCGTCCGTCCTGCGCACCATACGGTAGAAATCGGTGGAACTGAGCTCCACGCGGTCCAGGTAGGTCCTCCCTCCCACGGTCACGGTGAGCGGAACCATCACCGTCCCGTAGCGCAGTTGCGCTGCTTCAGGCAGGTCGAAGGTGGAATCGGTGACGAGCGCGATGGCCGCCGCCTTGGCGGCCGCCTGCTGGGCGACCATGTCGTCGACCTTGAAGCCCTCCACGGTCCCCAGGGCTTCCAGGGAGCCCCGGAAGGCGGCCGGCGCGTTGGTATGCAGGTGCACGCGCATGTGCGCACCGCCGCCGGCGACCACCAGCGACTCTCCCAATCCATCGACCGCCTGCTGGACCGCCTCACGGTCCAAGCCATCCCCAAGCAGCAGCGCCTCGGTGCAGTACCTGAACCGTTCGTCGATCTCTTCCTCCCGCGCACCGAAGGTGCGCCCGGGACCGCTCGCCATGAAGCCGCCCGCGCTCGATCCTGAGACGCCGGTCAACTCCTCGTAAGCGGCAGGGAAGGTCAACGCCTCGAGGGCTTCGGGGTCCGGGCTCCGTCGCCTGCCGAATGGGTCGAGCATCCCCTCCAGGAAGTAGACGAACCCCTGGCCTCCCGCATCGACCACCTTGTTGCGCGCCAGCACCTCTAATTGCGTGGGCGTCGCGGCAAGAGCCACGCGGGCGGCCTCCAGCGCCCGGTCCATGAGGTCGCGGAAGTCGGGCAGACTGGAAGCGCAAGCGCTCAACTCCCTCCCCCAGGCCTTGAGGACCGACAGGATGGTGCCCTCACGCGGTTCTTGGACGGCCAGATAGGCCGAGTCGACGCCCCCGGCGACGGCGGCGGCGAACTCGCCGGTGGCGGCTTCCTTCTTGGACTGGAGACCCTCGGCCAGTCCATGCAGGAACTGGGCGAAGATGGCTCCAGAGTTGCCCCGGGCCCCTATGAGCGCGGCGTCGGCCGCCATGCGGGCGGCCGTCCCCAGAGAGGCGGGCGGCGTCCGGCCCAAGCCGGCCGCCGCCGCGCTGAGCGTCGCGACCATGTTGGCCCCGGTGTCGGCGTCGGCGACGGGGAACACGTTGATGCGGTCGAGCACGTCCTGAGCCCGCACGACGGCGTAGGCCCCCGAGCGCAACAGAAGAGCGAACTCGTGGCCCGCGAGAGTCTCCAACCGGACCCCTAGCCCCCCACAGCCGCGCGGACCATGTCCAAGGTCCCCGCGGAGCGCAGCTTCTCGTTCTTGTGGGCTATGAAGCCGGCGTATTCAGCCATGAAGACCTTGCCGGGATCGCGCAGGTCGAATTTCTCGGGGCTGTCGCGGAAGAATTCCCGATGGACCCGGGTCCACACCAGGCGCCCGTCGGTGTCGATGTTGACCTTGGTCACGCCCAAGGGGACCGCCTTCGCGAACTCCTCCTCGTCCACACCCTTGGCGCCCTTGAGGGCCCCTCCGGCGGCGTTGATACGCCGGACTTCTTCCTGAGGCACAGACGAAGACCCGTGCATGACCAGAGGAAACCCGGGGAGACGCTTCTGGATCTCGGCGGCCACCTCGAGATGCAGCCCTTGATGGCCGGTGAACTTGTAGGCTCCATGGCTGGTGCCGATCGCCACCGCCAGACTGTCGCAACCCGATTCGCGCACGAACACCTCGGCCTCCGACGGATCCGTGAGGTGCGCGTTCCTCTCATCCACCTGCACGTGCTCCTCCACCCCGCCCAACCGGCCCAACTCCGCTTCCACGGAGATGCCTCGGGCGTGCGCGGCCTCGACGACCTGCCGGGTGATGCGGATGTTCTCTTCGAGGGTCTCGTGGGAGGCGTCTATCATCACCGAAGAGTAGAACCCGCTCTCCACGCAATCGAGGGCGGTGGCGAGGTCGCCGTGGTCAAGATGCACAGCGAAGACGGCTTCGGGGAGCATCTCGTCAGCCGCCTTGATCATGGCCTCCAGCATGCGCTTATCGGCATAGGACCGCGCGCCTTTGGAGATCTGGATTATGAAGGGCGCCTGGGAGTCGAGATTGCCCCGGAACAGCCCCAGGGTCTGCTCCATGTTGTTGATGTTATAGGCCCCCACCGCGAATCTGCCGTAGGCGACCTTGAAGAGTTCCTCAGTGGTGACGATCATTCAGCTCTCCCATCGATTCCCGAGCGGTCTCATCCGGCCTTGGCGGCGTCCCAGTAGGCCTCGGCTTCCTCCTCCATCTTCTCCAGACGGTCGTAGTAGTCGGGGAACTCCTTCAGGTGGGCCCAGGCGATCTTGCCCGTCATCATCATGTCGTCGTCGGTCACGTTCGTCTGCGGATCGTGCAGACCGTGCTCCAGTTCCACATCCATGCCCATCCGGAACTGCTCGACGTCGAAATCCTTCCAGTCGATGCCCAGCTGGTCGCCGACCATCTTGGCGTCCTCGGCGCTGTAACGGCTCGGACCGCTCATGATGCTCCCTCCTCTCCTCTCAGGTACGCCCAGGCGGGCATGTCCCCACCTATCCGGGCGGCTCCGTGCTATGTGCATCCCATACCCCAAGACCGCCGCGTTGACACTCGCCACGGCGTGTGGAGAACCTCCGCTCAGCATAGCAGGCGAGGGAGTCATCCAGCGTGCTAGTCTGAGCTACGGGAAAGGAGCATCTCGTGGCCATGAGAGCGTTGATCCCGGAGACGGGCTACATACCGCGGGCGCGTTCGCGGCGGAATCTCATCATCCTCGCGGCGTACGTGCTCTTCTTGATAATCGTGGTGCTGGTCTACGCATGGGCGTTCCAGTACATGATGGACACGTACGAGAACGATCCGGGCCACTCGTTCATCAACGGCATCTACTGGACCATCACCACGATGACCACGCTCGGGTACGGTGATATCACCTTCACCTCCCACGCCGGTCAGATCTTCTCCGCGTTCGTGACGCTCTCCGGCTTCCTGTTCCTCCTGATCCTAGTGCCCTTCGCCATCGTCAGCGTGGTCTTCGGGCCCTGGCTGGAGAGCATCCTCCGTTACCGTCCTCGCATGAGGCTCAAGCGGGGCGCCAAAGGCCACGTCGTCATCTGCGGCTGGGACACGGTCACGGAGGCGCTTGCGAAGAACCTGGTCGGCGCAGGCGTGCCCTACGTGGTGCTCATGTCCGACGCGGACGAGGTGCGGCGTCTGGACGAGGCGCGGGTCAACACCGTGCTGGGGACTCCCACCGACGCGGAGGCCCTGAAGCGGGTGCGGGTGGAGAACGCAAGGATGGTGATCGGCAACATGAGCGACCCGGACAACACCAACCTGGCTCTCACCGTGGCTTCGATATGCCCCATACCCGTGACCGCGGTGGTCACCGAACCCGAAAGGAAAGAGCTGCTGGCCATAGCCGGAGCCGCCCATGTGGTGCCCCTCAGAGAGACCTTGGGCAACTACCTGGCGGTGCGGGCGACCACCCAAGGGGCCATGAGCCACGTGGTCGACGCCCTGGGCGACCTTCTCTTCGCCGAGATACCCTCCCACGGCACCCCGTTCGTCGGCCAGACGCTCAAGGCGACGGGCATACGCGCGAGGACCGGCGTGTCCGTGATAGGGATATGGGAGCGCGGCCGTTTCTCCCTGCCGGAAGCTGAGACCACCATCTCGGACGGGATGGTCATGCTGTTGGTGGGCACCGAGTCGAATCTGCGGGCCCTGGAGCAGATCACCGGAGAGCGGGCGGCCGACGACCTGGTGGTCATCCTGGGGTACGGCACGGTGGGGAGAGCGGCGGCGGCTTTCCTGAAGCGAAGGGATGTCCCCTACGTGATCGTCGACCGGGATGCTGCGGAGGAGGCCGGGGAGCCGGCCTTCATCCTGGGAGACGCCAGCAAGCAGAGCGTGCTCGAACGAGCGGGCGTCGCACGAGCCAAGGGCCTCATCGTCACCACCAACGACGACGGAACCAACGTGTTCCTCACCCTGGCCGGACGGCACCTTAACCCCCACATCCGCATCGTCGCCCGGGCCAACCGGGAGGAGAACGTGCAGGAACTGTACGCGGCCGGGGCCGACTTCATCGTCTCGCACTCCTCAGTCGGGGCGAGCATCCTCTCGAACATCATCCAGGGAAGGCAGAACGTGTTCCTTGCGGAGGGAGTCCACATCTTCTGGAGGCGGGTGCCCGAGGCCCTGCACGGCCGTACGCTGGCCGATTCGGGAGTACGGAACCTCACCGGGGCTACGGTCGTGGCCATCCAGGCCGGCCGCGACCGGATCATGCTCGACCTGAGCTCCGACACAGTCCTGGATCGCTCGACCTCGCTCATCCTGGTCGGCACGCCCGACTCGGAGGTGTTGTTCTCGAAAAGGTTCGGCAAACGAGACAAGTCTGGGAGGACGGCTTGACACCACTCGACGACTGGCACCGGCTCTCCGCCAAGGATGCGCTGAGCCGAACGGGCGGCGCTCTCTCAGGGCTGACGTCTGAGGAAGCCGAGCGGCGCCTGGCCGAGCATGGACCGAACGAACTGGTCCAAGCCGGCGTCAAGAGCCCCTGGCGCATATTGCTCGAGCAGTTCACGTCCGTGCTCATCGTGATCCTGATCGTCGCGGCCATCGCCTCTCTCGCCCTCGGCGACCACGAAGACGCCATCGCCATATTCGCCATCGTCATCCTGAACGGCCTCCTCGGGTTCCGACAGGAGTACAGGGCGGAAAAGACCATGGCCGCCCTGCGCCAACTGGCCGCCCCGGTGGTGCGGGTGCGGCGTGATGGCCAGGTCAAAGAGGTCCCGGCCAGAGAGCTCGTCTTGGGAGACATCGTCATGATCGAGGCCGGCAACCTCATCCCGGCCGATTGCCGCATCGTCCGATCGGCCAGCCTCCGCGCCCAGGAGTCGGCCCTCACCGGCGAGTCGGAGCCGGTGGAGAAGACCGCGGAACCGCTCACGCAGCCCGAGATCCCCCTGGCCGACCGCATCAACATGCTTTTCATGGGGACGGCGGCCGCCTTCGGCCGGGCGGAAGCTCTCATAGTGGCCACCGGCATGGACACCGAGCTCGGCAAGATCGCGGGCATGATCCAGGGCGTCGAACAGGAGCCCACCCCGCTCCAGAAACGTCTCGGCCAACTGGGGCGGTGGCTGGCGGTGGCGGCCCTCATACTGGTGGTCATCATCTTCGCCCAGGGCCTGTTGCGGGGCGAGGGTATCCGCATCATGTTCCTCACGGCCGTGAGCATGGCCGTCGCCGCCGTGCCCGAGGGGCTGCCGGCCATCGTCACCATCTCCCTCTCGCTGGGCGCTCAGAGGATGCTCCGCCGTCACGCGCTCATCCGCAAGCTGCCGGCCGTCGAGACCTTGGGTTCGGTCACCGTCATATGCTCAGACAAGACGGGGACCCTCACCGAGAACCGCATGACCGTGGCCATCCTCGACGTGGCCGGCGACGAGGTCGACCTCCATCAGGCGGTCAAGGAAGGACAATGCGCGTCGCTGGGCGACGCCGAACAGACGGCCGCGCTCCTCCACGAGAAGCCGGCCATAGCCCTGCTGGCGGCGGGTGGGGCGCTGTGCAACGACTCCGTGCTCAGCCCCAGGACCAGCGGAGACGCCGGTTGCCCTGGAGCCACCCTACGCGCGCTCGGCGATCCCACCGAGGGCGCGCTGGTCATTGCGGCGGCGCAATTGGGGATGATGAAGCCTGCTCTCGAATCCGCCTTCCCACGCGTCGAGGAGTTGCCCTTCGAATCCGACCGCAAACTGATGACCACGGTCCACAGCCTGCCTGCAGAGCCGTTCGAGGGCCTGGAGGAGTTGAGCGCATACCTTTCCGGCGAGAGCGCCGGATATGTGGCCTTCACGAAAGGCGCTCTCGATTCCCTGCTCGCCATCTGCAGGGACGTCTGGGACGGCGCGCGGGCGGCGCCCCTCGACGGCCCCGCCCGCGCCCGCGTGGAGAAGGCCAACGACCAGCTGGCCGCCCGCGGTATGAGAGTGCTGGCCGTCGGTTTCCGGCCCATCGACGACGCCGAGAAGGCCGACCCGGGAGGCTGGGAGAGCAGCCTCACACTTCTGGGGCTGGTGGGCATGATCGACCCGGCCCGGCCCGAGGCGCGAGAGGCCGTGCTGATGGCACTCTCGGCCGGCATCCGGCCCGCCATGATCACCGGAGACCAGCCGCTCACGGCGGCCAGCATCGCGACGCAGGTGGGCATCCTCACCGAGGAACAGGCGGCCTCAGAGAACTTCCGCGTCCTCACAGGGGTCGACCTGGAGCGCCTCCCCGTCGATGGGCTGAGATCCGTGGTGAACGACGTGTCGGTCTACGCGCGGGTGGCTCCCGAGCAGAAGCTCAAGATCGTGGAGGCCCTGCAGAACGAAGGCCATATCGTGGCCATGACGGGCGACGGTGTCAACGACGCGCCGGCCCTGAGGAAGGCGAACATCGGGGTGGCCATGGGCATCACCGGCACCGACGTGGCCAAGGAAGCGGCGGACATGGTGCTCATGGACGACAACTTCGCCACCATCGTCGCCGCCGTCAAGGAAGGCAGGGTCATCTACGACAACGTCCGCAAGTTCATCAAGTACCTCATGGCCACCAACGTGGGCGAGCTCGCGGTCATGCTCGTGGCTCCCTTCCTGGGGATGCCTCTCCCCCTGCTCCCTCTCCAGATCCTCTGGATGAACCTTGTGACCGACGGGCTGCCCGGGCTCGCTCTCGGTTTCGAGCCGGCCGAGGGCGACATCATGCGACGGCCCCCCCATCCTCCCAACGAGAGCATCTTCGCCAGAGGGTTGGGCACCCACATCATGTGGGCCGGACCGCTCATGGGTTTCGTGGCCCTCATCACCGGCTGGCTCTACTGGAGGGGCGGGGACGACACGTGGCAGACGATGCTCTTCACCGTGCTCACCATCTCGCAGATGTTCCACGTGCTCGCCATACGCCTGGACAGAGAGTCGGTCTTCAGGACGACGCCGCTCTCGAACCCCCTCCTCTACGCGGCGGTCCTCGCCACCCTGCTGCTGCAGTTCGCGCTCATCTACGTGCCGTTCCTGCAGGACGTGTTCGGCACCCAGGCCCTCGCGCTCCGCGAGATCCTCATCGCCATCGCGGTCAGTTCGGCGATCCTGTGGATCATCGAGGTCCAGAAGTGGGTGATAAGGCGCCGGAGCCGGTAGGCCGCCGGGCCCGCGCTCAGGACCCCTTGGCCTCGAGCGCCTTGCCGACGGCGAAACCCCTGCCCAGACTGTCGCCGAGGGCATAGTATGTGTTGTCCGGCGAGGCCCAGGTGAAAGGCCGAACCAGTCCGGCCACGACCTTCCCCTCCTCGTTCAGACATGCGTCATCGACCTTGACGTCCAGGATCTCCCCCACGAAGAGGGTATGGAGCCCCAGCTCAGCCACATGCACGATCTTGCACTCCAGCACCATGGGGAACTCTCCCACGTAGGGCGCATCCACCAGCTCCGACCGCACCGGTGTGAGACCGGCGACCTCGAACTTGTCTACGTCGCGTCCCGAGGCTATGCCGAAGTAGTCCGCGGCCACCACGTCGTCCCGGGAGGGCAGGCTGATGGTGAAGGCCTTGCGTTCCATCAGGTTCGCATATGTGTAGGTGGCCTTGCGAACAGCGATGGACACGCAGGGCGGCTTCGAACAGCAGATGCCTCCCCAGGCGACCGTCATGACGTTGGGCCGGCCCTCGGGATCGTACGTGCCGACGACGTAGACAGGCGCGGGATAGACCATGGGCTTGGGTCCTAGTGACGTCTTCATGCTGTCTCCTACCGACGCTCTGGATGGATACGCTCGCGGGCGAGTCGTGGGCTGTATGGGCTAGAATAGCAGGGGCGGCCCGTCATGCTACCGGAGGATGCCGAGACCCTATGGAACCCAGGACCCTTTTCATCACCAGACCAGACCTCGAGCGGCTGCAGGAGCTGCTGACCCAGCAGCGCGCCAAACCGGGCAGCGGTGAGTACCTGGCCAAGCTGCAGGCCGAGCTCGACAAGGCCGAGGTCGTGGAACCCAAGGCGATACCCGCCGAAGTCGTCACCATGCGTTCGACAGTGGAGCTCACCGACCTCGACACCGGCAACGTCGAGGTATACACACTCGTGTTCCCGGACGAAGCCGACCCCACCGAGAAGAGGATCTCGGTCCTCGCCCCCATCGGAACCGCCGTTCTCGGATACCGAGTGGGCGACGAGTTCGAGTGGAAGGTCCCGGCCGGCGTGCGGCGGTTGCGCGTGAGCGAGGTCCTCTACCAGCCGGAGGCCGCGGGCGACTGGCACCTCTAGCGGGTCCCGCCGGTACCGGTCATCTGCCCCCCTTTGCGGTCCGCCCGTACCGCGACGCCCGCGCGTATCAGGCGACGACTTCCTTGACCATCTCCTCGAACGCGTTCACGTACCTGTCGATGTCTTCGTCGGTGTGCTGGACGGACAGGGTCCACTCCTCTTCCCGCCCCGGGGCTATGATCACGCCACGGTTGATGTTGTAGAGCCAGGCCAGGGTGCACAGCTCGACGTTCTGGTACTTGATGAACGACTCGTAGTCGGTGATCATGCCGGTGGAGAAGTTGAAGCAGCCCTTCGACGAGATGCCCACCGTGTACCCGGGGAAGCCGTACTTGCCGGCGATGGCGTCCATCTCCCGGATGAGCCGGTCGTTCAGGTAGTTGAGGTGCTTGTAGGCATCGGGAGTCATGACTTCCTCGAGGCTGGTCCGCGCCGCCGCCATGGAGAGCGGGTTGCCGTTATAGGTGCCCACCTGGTAGACGCTGCCGTTCTCGACCACCGACATGACCTCTTCGGTCGCGCCGATGGCGCCGGAGGGCAGCCCGCCGGCCAGCGCCTTCGCCAGGGTGACCATGTCGGGCACCAC
>Ga0123332_1005187_pt1 | contig 11133 bp, 7 predicted proteins | sample BioC12SIPDNA_4_FD_89958 | JGI IMG/M metagenome (GOLD analysis project Ga0123332, IMG submission 89958) | Anaerobic biogas reactor microbial communites from Washington, USA - Biogas_R2_A C12 SIP DNA | ecosystem: Engineered > Bioreactor > Anaerobic > Unclassified | place: Washington, USA...
AGCAGCAGCCATCGTCCGCTGACCTACTTCCGCGTGCTCTACGACCGCCACGCGCTCTACGTGCGTTTCGACGTGATGGATCGCCACGTCCGCTGCATCCGGAAGAAGCCGCAGTCGAACGTCTGCGAGGACAGTTGCGTCGAGTTCTTCGTGCAGCCCGCACCCGGCAAGGCCTATTTCAACTTCGAGATTTCGGCTGCCGGCACGATGCTGCTCTACTTCATCGAGGATGCGCGCCGCCGCCGTGCGGGCGGCTTCCACAAGTACGCGCCGGTGGCGCCGGAGTGGCTGCGCCAGGTCGAGATCGGCCACTCGCTACCGGGACTGGTGCGGCGCCCGATTGCTGGGCCGCTGGCCTGGGCCATCGCCTACCGCATCCCGCTGGCGCTCTTCACGGCGCACCTCGGCGAGTGCGGCGTGGCACGCGGCGATGTCTGGCGCGGCAACTTCTTCAAGTGCGGCGGCGATCCGGCGTATCCGCACTGGGGCATGTGGTCGGACGTCGGCAAGAAGCTTAACTTCCACCAGCCGCAGGCGTTCGGCGAACTGGTTTTTGGTTAAGTCGGCATAAGAGCCTGCAAGCCATGACAGTACAACCCAAGACTCTGGAAGAGCACCGCGACTATCTGCATGAGGTCGTGAAGCTCAAGCTCTTCTTCATGCACGACTGGCTCGCCAGACACCCCGACGAGGCACCGGTGGATGTGCTGCGGCAGCGCGTGGATATCTACCGCAAGACCGACGCCAACCCCGGCATGCTTAATCCCCCCTCTATAGATTGGAATGCGGAGGCCTGGCAGGCGCTCGAGCGTCCGCTGCTGGAATGCTATGCGCGTTACCGCGACGACGGCGAGGCCTTCGAGCGCGAGGGTTTCGGGATTCTGCGTCTCTCGCTCGACGCGCGCTGCGAGCGCGACTTCCTCGACGACTCTCCCCTCAAGGCCTACCAGTGCGGCAGCCTGCGCTACAACGTCTACAAGGAGCCCACGGCGCGTGTCGGCTTCCACATCGCCAACGCCGTCTGCCCGCGCTCGATCTTCGACAATCCCCACTACCTGCCGGCCTGCTTCCTGGCGCTGATGGAACATGCGGAGGCGCTCTACGGCGCGGTGGAGATCGATACCGGCACCTGGCTTAACGAGAATCCTAAATGGCTGGCGATCTTTCCGCAGGAGTGGCACGACAACCTCAGCCCGCGCATGGAGGATGTGCAATGGCACTACGGTTTCTGGGGACAGTTCATCACCGGCCGCGGCACCTTCAACCGCAAGATGGGCGAATATCTGCGCCGGAATCGACGGCTACATTACTATCCGCGCCGGTCGTTTGTCGCCATCGCGACCTTCCGCCGGCATCTGCTGGAACGGTTCCGGCAGGGATAGTCGTGAAGGCTCGGTAAACGGTAACGTGATGGAAGCCACACCTGAGCAACTGACGGCACTCGAGTCGCGTCTGGGCTATGCCTTCGCCGAGCCGTATCTGCTGCAGACGGCCCTGACGCATCCCTCCTTCCGCCACGAGCATCCCGGGATGCAGACGGACAACCAGCGGCTAGAGTTTCTGGGCGACGCCGTGCTGGGGCTGCTGCTGGCCGAACAGCTCTTCCTGGAGCGGCCGAACGCCGACGAGGGCGCGTTGACCGTGCTGCGCAGCCGCTGCGCCAACGGCACTATCCTGGCCGAGATCGCGCGCGAACTGGAGTTAGACAATTTGCTGCGGCTGGGCCGCGGCGCGAACAGCGATGGCAACCGGTGCCGCGACAGCAATCTGGCCGCGGCGATCGAGGCGGTGCTGGGTGCCGCCTGGATCGACGGCGGCATCGAGGCCGCCCGCGCCATCTACGCGCGCCTCTTCCGCGACCGGGCCGGGGTGATGCAGGCCGATGACCTCTGGCGCGACAACCCCAAGGGCGAGCTGCAGGCACACGTGCAGGCCGCGGGGCCGGATCTGCCGGTCTATACGCTTATCGCCGCCGAGGGTCCCGACCATGCCCGGCGCTACCGGGTGCGGGTCGAGGCCGCCGGCTATAGCGCGGTGGGCGAGGGCACCAGCAAGCGCGACGCCGAGAAGGCCGCCGCGCGCGCCTGGCTGGCCCAGCAGCGGCAGTAGGCGATCCGCCGCCGTGGCGGCGGGGGGCGGCATGCGTGCCGCCCGTACAGGCTTTGGGATAGGGGCAACCTCATCCACCCTGCATCTTCTCCTGTATCCGCCTGATCGTCAGGGGAGCGCAGCCCTCGTAGTGGTTGTTTACGAAGACCCAGGTCTTGCGATTGGGCTTGCGCAGGTCGCGGAGCATCCCCGCCAGGGCGGCGATCTCGCTGTCGCGGGCCTCGACAATCCTCGACCAGTCTTTGCCGGAGCGCTCGTCCATCGCCTCCCGGTCGGGGCCGTGCAGGCGTACCACGACCCGGTCCGTCAGCTTGTCGGCATGCTGTCCAGCCAGGTAATCGGGCTTCGGCACGCCGGAATAGACGATTCCCCGCCAGGAGTCGTACTTCCACGAGCAGGTGCCGAACCTGGTCGCCGGCGTGGAGTATGTGGGTTCCGTATTCAGTGGGGCCACCGCCCCTGCGGGGCGGTTTGAACAGGTGAGAGACGCCACTTTGTCGCGAGCTTTGTCGACTTTGTCGAACGCGAAAGATTAAGCGGGTGGTTTAAGCGTGCCGATTAAGAGTGAGTTTAAGAGAGAGTTTGGAGTGGGTGCTCCGCGCTAACACTTTGTCCACACACTTAGTCGCAACGCTTAGTCGAATACACTTAGTCGCTTACGCTTAGTCCAGACACTTAGTCGAAATGTGGAGTCAGAGGGACGACTAAGTGCAGCGACTAAGTGTGGAGACTTAGTGTGTGTGCCTACTGCTACTCCCCTGTCTCCTGTCCCCTTCAAGGACAACCGCTTGACGACGTGATATGCCATACTATATCTTGAGACCATGCAAATACTAGACGAACGCCTGGCTGACCTGCTTAAGCGCATGGGCAGTATTCAGAGAATGGAACGCGGCAAGCTCTGTCGCATGAGCGGCCGCCCGAACTACAACCATCAGACCTGGCAAAATGGCCGTAACGTAGTCCGGTAGTCAAGAGCGAGCATGTTGCCCCGCTAACGGAGGCGATCGAGGGCTACCGCCAATACATGGAACTGGTTCAGGAGTACGCGGATCTGGTAATCGAGCGTACCCGCCAGGAGATCTTCGGTGCCGAGCCCGCCGAGGACGAAAAGGCGAAGACACGGAAAACGGGCTCACGGAAAAAGAGTGCGGCCCGTAAAGAGGTGGAAGAGGAGTAGGGCAGGGGACAGGGGACGGGTGACAGGGGACGGCAGGTGACAGGGGGCAGGACGCGGGGAGGGAGGCGCGCTACCCGCCGTAAACGGCGGGCACAGGACTGGCAGGCGGCCACGCGGGGTGGCCGAACGAGCGTATAGGCTACAGAAACGGGAGTCCGGCTGGTAGACGCGGCGTCTCCGCCGCGTGCGTGGCAAAAGGCGGCGTGGACGTCCATCTGCCTGCGCCCGCCAGTAATACGGCTTGGTGGTGTGGTATGGGGCGGCAGCCGCCGGTAGTCCCGGTAGTACCGGCAGGATCGGCAGTACCGGCAGTTCCGGGGCTCGAGGACGAGGACGAGGACGAGGACGAGGACGAAAATCCGCAGGGCTTTTACCCTCTAAATTGCGAACCACTGAGTGGTCTCTGCCACTGGGTGGCGCAAGGGCAGCGCAGGGCTTTTACCCTCTAAATTGCGAACCACTGAGTGGTCGCAATAACGACGGGGTTGAAACTCCGGCGCATACCGTGTACAATGCCTGTCATCAATGGTGCTGCCGGACTGTTTCGGCATCACCCATGGGAAGCTGGTTGCCGGACTGATCCGAGAGAAAAGGAAAGGGCTGCTCATGAAAACACGTTTCGCACGCACAATGCTAGTGGCGCTGATCGCGGTGCTGCCGGCGACCGGAAGCTGGGCCGCAACGCGGATCGCCAGCCTCTACATCGAGAACGTCAACGAGCTGCAGCGCCAGTTGTCGCTGGCCGGCACGCTCTATGAGGCGCCGTCGCTCAACATGCTGCCGATCATGCTGACCTCGCAGCTCCCCGGAGCGGGCGGCATGGACAACAGCCAGCCGATCGCCGTGCATGTCATGGACACTGGCGCCGACAAGCCCGGCATCGTGCTGGAAGTTAGCGCGGTCGCCACACCCGAGGCCTTCCTGAAGAACCTGGTGGGCGCGGATGCGCCGTTGCCGGCGGCTGTCGATGGCCTCTACAAGCTCGCGGACGGCACCCTGGCGCGCATAGTCGGCAAGCGCCTCTTCATGATGCCCGGCACCATGGGCGGTGGTGACGCTGCCCTGCTCAAGAGTCTGATCGACTCCAAGCCGGCCATGCCCGTGCTTCCCGGCGCTATCCGCGTCACGGTGCTGCCCTCGGCCATGCTGCCGATGATCGACAAGGGCCTCCGCGAGTTTGAAAACATGCCCGCTACGGATGCCGAAGCCGTGGCGGCCCGCACGATGTTAAAGGCCATGCTGGACTTCTACAGGCAGGCCTTCAGTCAGATCGAGGCGCTGCATCTGGGCGTGGCCGTCCAGAACGAGGGTTTCTTCCTCCGCTCGCGGCTCGCGCCGCGTGCCGGCACCGATGCCGCCGCCATCATTGCGTCTATGCAACCCGTCCAGAATGCTCAGCTCGCCTTCATCGACAAGGACGCGCTCTTCTCCTACGCCTCCGGCCGTGTTGAGCTGCCGGAAAAGTTGAAGCAGGGAGTGATCAAGTGGTACACCGATATGCTGGCACTCAACCCTGTGACCAAGGGTGTTTCGTCCGAGGCGTTCGCTGCGCTCATGGCTCTCTCGATGAAGCAGATTGGACGGCCGCTGGCCGGATCCTTCGGTGTTGCGCCCGATGGTCGCACGGTGCAGATGCAGGGCGTGATACAGATGGCCGATGCCGCCGCCTATCTAGATGAATATTTTGCTCTCGTTCGCAAGCCCGAAGTCCAGAAGAGCATGGGTATGAAGTTCACAGAACCAGTTTCCCGCATGCATCAGGGAACCAAGATCATGACTTTGCGCGGTCTCGTTGACGAGAAGACCTTCGAGGCGATGATACCGGGTGCAGTGCCTGAGCAAATGGATGCCATGCGCGATACCATAGGCATACTCGGTGCCATGGGATTCACCAGCAACGACATCTCCTATGCTGTCACTCCCGGCGCCATGGTTTACACCATGGGGCCGTCCGGTGCCATCGAGCAGGCGCTCGGGCGCCTGAAGGCACCGGCATCCGCCGAGGCTACGCGCATCCGCACCGTGCTGGCACCGTCGGCCGCGCCTTGCTCTATCGGACGGTTCTCGTTCGGCGGTATCATGCGCTACGTGCTGAACCTGATGAGTGACAAGCAACTGGGCGGCATGCCGGCAATGGCGGCTGCTGCTGCAATGCAGGCGGGTGACGGAATCTTCTTCGGTTCCTGGCGGACCGGTAACGAGCTCCTTGCCGCGCTGCACGTGCCGCCCTCGGAAGTCAAGGCCATCAAGGCCCAGTTCCAGGCGGTGCAGGGCGCAGCAGGCAGGCGCTCCGCCCCGGCAACCACATTCGACATCGAGCCTGACTTCGAGGAACTCGACGAGGCACCCGCCGCACCTGAAGCGAAACCCGCCGCTCCGCAAGCGGCCCCTGCCGCACCGGCAGTTCCCGCCGCCCCCCAGGCAGCACCCATAGCTCTCTGATTGTCCCTTCGCCCCGGGCGCCGGCTATCATTGATGGTCGGCGACCGGTACAGGGTGTGCTGGCTCATTCGCGATGCGGTTGCCGCGACTGGTTTTTGAATCAGGAAAGCAGGAAAGCAGGGATGTTTGTCGGGGGGTGGGTGGTGAGTGGTGAATATACGCAGAGGCGCAGAGACGCAGAGGAGTGTGGGGGTGGGAACTGCGCGCTGGCTCATTCGCGATGCGGTTGCCGCAACCGGTTTTTGAATCAGGAAAGCAGGAAGGCAGGAAGGATGACTAGCGTCATTCGATGTAAGCACCAAGGCTCAACTAATTATCAGCCGAAGATTTACATTGAAGCAGAAATACCGGCGTCCGCCTTCTTCGATTTCCTGCTTTCCTGATTCAAAATCCATCACCTGATAAGGCGTAAAGGTCTTGTTCCGGGAGCAGGAAGCCCAAAATGCCGGCGTTAGCCTTCCTCGATTTCCTGCTTTTCTGATTCAAATAAAGCGGCATGTCGCACAGACACACCATCCGCGCGTGGTCATCACCCCCGCCTGGCACTTCTTGATTTCCATTGAACCCGTCGGCGGGTTGCGGCGTTTACAACAATATACCGGAGACTCTTGCAAAACCATTCGTGGCATGGGCGTTCCGCCCATGAAACACGGGCGGGATACCCGTGCCGCGTGTGCAGGCAAAGGGTTTTGCAAGTACCGCGCAATGTCAAGGAACGCCGCGATGCCAGCCATCAACATGCCGCCGACAATGCCTCGGGGAGAGCGCCGCTACGCTCTCTCCCTAATTGCCCTTCTCCTATCCTGCGGGGTGTCGCCCGCCCGGGCCACCAACACCTACGAGATCGGCACCATACGCATCGAGGGGACGCCCGTCTCCGCGTACCGTGCCGAGCAGGTCGGTACAGCCACCTTCTTCGACGCGCCGCCGGAGGAACTGCCGGCCAGCGTTGATGTGCTGACGGGCGACTTCATCCGCGAGCAGTCGCCCAACGACCTCCACGATCTGCTCTTCTTCCAGCCCGGCGTGTCGGGCGGCGGCAAGTCGCTGATGGACCGCACCTCGGGGCAGTACTCCGTCCGCGGCCTGGCGGGCTCGACGCCCAGCCTCGGCGGCACGCTGCCGATGCCTACCGCCATGGGCATCTTTCTCGACCCAAATGCCCTGGAGCGCGTCGAGGTCGTCAAGGGGCCGGTAGGCGCCACGCAGGGCGGCCAGACCTCGGCTCTCGGCCCCTATGGCGCCGGCGGCGCCATCAACCTGATTCTCAAGCAGCCCAGGCCCGGAGAGACGTTTACCGGTGTCGGCGCGAGCGCCGCGCTCGGCGACGACCTGCAGCGCTACCGTCTCACCGGCGACCACAACGCCATCCTCACGCCGGAGCTGACCCTGCGCCTGCCTTTCAGCGCCGACACCGCCAAGCCCTTCTGGCTTCCGGACGGCCATGAGTGGCGGCGCTCTATCTTCATGTCACCCGCGCTGCTCTGGCAGCCGGAAGAGACGCTGCGCCTCGGTCTCGCCACCACCTTCCAGCACACCGACGCCCCCGGCTACCAGGGCGTACCCAGTTTCCGCGGCAAGCCGCTGCCACCCTATGACTGGGACAGTGCGCTGGCCGGCGACCACGACGTGCGCGACGAGTACACCGGATGCAGCATCCAGGGCTATGCCGAATGGGATATCTCGGAAATCTGGCAACTGCATGCCGGCGCCGGTGTCGCCGGCTCATGGGTGGAATACACCCATGTCGGAGCCTCGCCATATGCCGGCCAGTCGGGACTGCCGCGCCTGACCTCCTACGACCTCAACTGGGCCGACAACCGCAGTCTCGTCTATAATCTCCACGGCCGCGCCACCGCCCGCTACCAGACCGGTCCCGTGAGCCAGACCACGGTCATCCAGGCCGATGCCACCCACAGCCGCGACCATAAGCGCAGCGTCTGGACGGAGATACCCCTCGATGCCGACCCGCGCCCGCCCAAGGCCCCCTTCACCGACACCTCGCTGTCGCGCTACGGCATCTTCGTCCAGAACCATGCCGAGTGGGGCCTGCTGCGCCTCCTCGCCGGTCTGCGCTACGACCTGCACGAGAGCAATCTCGACAACCATGGCGACGCCTGGAGCCCGCGCGTGGGCCTCACCCTCATGCCCGTCGAATATCTGGTGCTCTTCGGCAACCTCTCGCGTACCGAAGCCCCCAACTTCGGCCACATGGCGAGCCGTACCGAGGAACTGACCTCCTCCTGGCAGGCCGACCAGGCCGAGGCCGGCCTCCGCCTGCGCCTGGCCGGGACCCTCTGGCTCTCGCTGGCGGGCTTCCGCATCGAGCAGAGCGACACCCCCAGCCTCGATACCTCGACCGGCTTCTACGTCACCGAGGGGGAACGCGCCCACCACGGCGTCGAGGCCTCGCTCTCCGGCAACCTCGCCCGCAACTGGTCGCTGCACCTCGGCTACGCCCGCACCCACACCGAGACGCCGCAAGGCGCGCGCCCCTTCGACTCCCAGCCGCCCCACACCGTGACGCTGCAGACCATGTACCGCTTCACCAGCGGCTGGCTCGAGGAGTTCGCCCTGGGGCTCGGCTACCGCTACAAGCACGGCTACGACGGCACCATGCGCGGGGAATATGTCGGCCCCGACTACTTCTTCGACGACATCCACGTTATTGACCTCTCTCTCGACGTGCCGTTCTCGCGCTTCGGCGGCAGTCCGGAGTGGAACGTGCAGCTTGCCGTGCGCAACCTCCTTGACCGCGACTACTTCGAGTCTAACCGCCACTACTACCAGTGCTTCACGGGCGAGCCGCGCACATTTGAAATCGCGTTGCGCGGACGCTTCTAATGTTGGCCGCTTCTAGTGGGCCGCTTCTAGTCGCACTGGACGCCTATTATTGTTATGATCTGGAAAATGACGACAACATCTCCGACCACTCCTCCCGCCCTGCAGGTCAGGGGCCTCTGCAAGCGCTATGCCGCCGAGCCGGCTTCCGTGGATGTGCTCAAGGGCATTGAACTCGAACTGGCTCCCGCCGCCTTCGAGGCGGTCATGGGTTCCAGCGGCTCCGGCAAGAGCACCCTGCTGCATCTGCTGGCGGGGCTGCTGAGCGCCGACGAGGGCGAGATTATAATCGGCGGCGAGAGTATCACCGGGATGGACGACGAGACGGCGACCATCTTCCGCCGCCGCCGCATCGGCCTCGTCTTTCAGGATTTCAACCTCATCCCCACGCTGACCGCCGAGGAGAACATCACCCTGCCGCTGCTGCTGGAACGCCGCGCGCCGGATCCGGAGACGCTCGAGCCGCTGCTCGAACGGCTGGCATTGACGGCACGCCGCCGCCATCTGCCCTCCAGACTCAGCGGCGGCGAGCGGCAGCGCGTGGCCATCGCCCGCGCGCTGGTCAACAACCCCGCCATCGTGCTGGCCGACGAGCCTACCGGCAACCTCGATGCCCCCGCCAGCCGTGCCTTCTGCGATCTGCTGAGCGAGATGAACGAGGCCACCGGCTGCACCATTCTCCTCGTCAGCCACGACCCGATCGTGGCCGCCGCCGCGGATCGTGTGCATATCCTGTGCCGCGGACGCCTCGCCGCGCCGTTCGACACCCTGCACGACTCCGGCCGCGTGGCGGAGCGCTACCTGGCCTCGATGCACGGATGAGGAGGCGCCGGCGATGATTGCAAAGTTGGTTTTCACGAGTTTCCGGCGCGAGCGGGCGCGTCTGGTGGTGGCCATTCTGGGCGTGGCGGCGGCCACGGGACTGCTGGTCTGGTCGCTCGGCCTGACCGTCACCACCATGCGGCAGAGCGCGCTGCGCGCGCGCCGCATGACGCGTCCCTACACCTGCTGGGTCACAACCGGCGGCCCGGAGTTCGCGCGTATGCTCCGCTCTCCGAACGCCACGCCACCACGCCGTCCCGCCCCGGCGGCTCTCGATCCGGCGCTGATCGCCGCCGTCAATGAGCTACCCGGTGTCGAGTCGTCACTTGCGTGCCGCGTGGTGCGGGCGACCCTCGACTTCCGCCCCGGCGGGCGCGTCCTGCAGGGGCCGCCGCTGGTGGCCGGTATCACGCAGGCGCGCGCCGATGGTTGTCCGTATGAGGCGGTCAGCATCACCGGCACCTGGCCCGACCCCGACGATCCCGAGCCTGTGGCCGCCGTCTGCACGGCCATCTTCACGCCCCGCAACCTGACGCCGCCGCCGGTCGGCTCGCCGCTGGTTCTGGTGACCCCCGGCGGCACGCTGACGGTACGCATCGCCGCCATCATTGATTATCCCGTGGCCTTGCCCGGCTTCCCGACGCTCTTCGCCTCGGCGGGCGCCATGCGTCTGCTAGCGGAGGCCAACTCGTTGCCCGCGGGTTCCAACCTGCTCCTCTGCCGCACGCGCGGCGGCGGAGACGTCGCGGAAATCCGCGCGGCGGTTGAGCGCCTGGCCGCTGATGCGCCCGGCAGCGCCGGCGTAGTGGGCGACCGCGCGGCGGTCGCGCAACAGCTTACCAGCGACTCGCTCGCCAACTTCAAGCGTCAGGCGCCGCTCCTGCTCACGCTCGCGGTACTGACGGCCCTCTGCATGCTGGTCAACGCCCTGACAATCGGCATCGAGCAGCGGATGCAGGTGCTGGCGCTGCTGCGCACGGCGGGCATGACGGCGCGGCAGGTGGCGCGGCTGGTGGCCTTCGAGGGTCTGCTGGTCGCCACGGCAGGCTGGGCGCTCGGCATGGCGGGCGGGCGTCTGGTGCTGGCGTGCTTTGTGCGCCGCGCCGCCGAGACCTTTCCCGAGGGCGTGGCACTGGGCTGGGTGACGCCCGTGGCCACGGCGGCGGTGGTGGCGCTGGTCGCCGCGCTCAGCCTCTTCTGGCCCTGCCGCCGTGCCCTGCGTATCCGCCCGCTCGACCGCCAGGCCGACGACCGCGACGAGACGCGTCCCCTGAACCACAAGCGGACGGTGATCGGCGCGCTCCTGCTCTTCCCGATGCTGATCCTCGCGCTGCCGCTGCCGCTCTCGCCCATGGCGCGCAGTCTTGTGCTGCTCACCATCGGTCTGCCTCTGCACGGCATCGGCCTGATCATGGTGCTGCCGGCCTTTATCCGGCTGCTGGAGCGGCTCGTCACGCCGCCGGTGGCGGGCCTGATGCGGCTCGATGCACGCCTGCTGCGCCGGCGGAGCAGCCGCCACTACCCGCGCACGGCCGGGATGATGCTCACGCTGTCGGTGGGCCTGGGCTCCTTCGTGGCCATCCACATCTGGGGCGCCTCGATGACGGCACCCTTCATACCCAGCCCCGAACTACCCGATGTGATCGTCTCGCTGCTGCCCAACGGCGTGCCCGGCGACGCGGCGGCGCGTGTCGCGGCGCTGGAGGGCGTGGCCGACGGACGCTGCCTGGCGATCGAGG
>Ga0123332_1005189_pt1 | contig 11131 bp, 9 predicted proteins | sample BioC12SIPDNA_4_FD_89958 | JGI IMG/M metagenome (GOLD analysis project Ga0123332, IMG submission 89958) | Anaerobic biogas reactor microbial communites from Washington, USA - Biogas_R2_A C12 SIP DNA | ecosystem: Engineered > Bioreactor > Anaerobic > Unclassified | place: Washington, USA...
CCGCGCCCACACGTCGCAGGCGTCCACCGCCGACGTGCTGGCCTCGATCGTCGCCGCGATCTCGACCCCCCGCCGCACCTGAGGGAGCGCATGAGGTCCCTCCCGACGCCCACCCCGCGCACGCTCGCCCTCTGGGTGGGCGGTGCGCTGCTGATGACCCTCGGCGTCGCCCTGGGCAACCAGGACGTCGTGTGGCCCGCCCTGTTCCTCGTCCTGCTCCCCCTGCTCGCGTTGCTCACCGTGCTCGTGCTGCGGCCCCACTTCACCGTGGAGCGCACCATCACCCCGCCGGTCGTCGGCGCCGGCGAGCCCGCCACCGTGCACACGGTCGCGCGGGTCACGCGCCCGAGCCCGGCGGGCACGGTCGTCGCCGAGGACGACCCGGGCCACCGCCTCGGCACCCCCCACCACGCGCGCCTGGAGGCCTCGAGGGCGGGGCAGGCCACCGGCACCACCTATCCCGTCCGCGGGCGGCACCGCGGGCGGTACACGCTGGACGGGTTCCGGATCCGGTTCAGCGACCTCCTCGGCTTCTGGGTGCACACCGTGCGCCTGCCGCAGCCCACGCCCTTCGTGGTCACGCCCGCCGTGGTGCCGCTGCCCCCGGCGCGCGCCAGCGCCTACGGCGCGACCGGCGAGACGCCGATCCCGCAGACGGCCATCTCCGGCCCCGACGACGCCATGGTCCGCGAGTACCAGCCGCGCGATGACGTCCGGCGCATCCACTGGCCGTCCACGGCCCGCAGCGGCACGCTCATGGTGCGCCGCGAGGAGGCGGCCTGGGACCCGACGGCCTGGGTGATGCTCGACTCGCGCGCCGGCGTCCACGACGAGGAGCGCGGGGAGCGCCCGACCTTCGAGTGGCTGGTGTCCGCGGCGGCGTCCGTGGGCCTGCGCCTGCTCGCCGACGGCTACACGGTCACGCTCGTCGACGCGAGCGGGACCCGCCACGACGTCGCGGCCGACCGACCCGCGGCCCGCGCCGAGTGGCTCGACCCGCTGGTCGACGTGCAGGTGAGCGCCGCGCACGACCTGCACGAGGCCACCGTGCGCATGGCGCAGGCCACGTCCGAGCACCTCTTCGTCGCGCTGGTCGGCCTGCTCGACCGCGGCACCGCCGACCTGCTCGCCGCCACGACCGCCTCCCGCCAGCGCCGGCTGGTGCTGGTGATGGCCCCCCGGCCCGCGGCGCGCCCGGCCTTCGAGGACGGCCGGGCCATCCTGGTCGACCACGGCTGGACCGTGCACGAGGTGTCCGTCGACGCCGACCTCGCCGAGGCCTGGGAGTCGGCGTCGGGGGGTGTCGCATGAGCTTCGACACCCGGGTGGGCCTCGCGCTCGCCGTCGCCCTCCCCCTGCAGCTGCTGCCGTGGGCGCAGATGACCCGGCACCACGCCGTCCTCCAGTGGTCGGCCCTCGCGATCGTCGCCGTGCTGGCCATCGGCTGGGCGGCCCGGCGCTTCCGGCTGCCGCCCTACGTGGTGCTCGCGGCCCAACTCGTGGCCGTGGCCGCGGCGACCTGGGCCGGGGTGTGGCTCCTGCACGGCCGCGAGCAGGTGCGCCGGCTCCCGGAGCTCCCCGGCCAGGGCCTCGACTTCTTCCGCGACAGCGCGGCGCCGCTGTTCCCCAACCCGGGGGCGTCCCTGCTCATCGTGGCCGGCGTGGCCCTGGTCGCCGTCCTGGCGGACTGGCTCGCCATCACCTGGGAGCGGCCCGCGTGGGCGATCGCGCCGCTCGTCGCGCTGCACCTGGTCGTGGCGCTGGGGCTGACCACGCCCACGATCTTCAGCGAGTTCGTGCTGCTGGCCGCCGGCATCGCCCTGGTCCTGGCGGCGGCGAGCCCCTGGGGCGCCAACGCCCGCCCCGGCCGGCGGGCCACTGCCTGGCTGGTCGTGCTCGCCCTGACCGCCGGCGCGATCGGCCTGACCTGGGTCACCGCGCGGTTCGTGCCGACCTTCGAGCCGCGCAGCGCGTCCGAGCCGCTGCAGATGAGCGACCCGTCGCTGGACCTGAAGCGCAACCTGGTGCAGGGGTCCGACGACGTGGTGATCCGCTACACCACCGACAGCCCGGGGGGCACCTACCTCAAGCTCGCGTCCCTGCCGGCCCTCTCGGCCGGCGGCTTCGCGCTGTCCGACGTGCGGGTCGCCACCGGCCGGATGCCCGCCCCGCCCGGGTCACCGCCGGGCGAGCGCCGCACCACCCGCATCGAGGTGGGCGAGTTCGCCAGCGAGTGGCTGCCGGTGCCGTACGCCCCGACCTCGTTCGACGCGCCCGGCGAGTGGGGGTTCGCCCTCGACACCCTCGACGTCATGGCGATGGCCGGGCCCGAGCGTGGGACCGCCACCGAGGGCATCAGCTACGAGGTGACCAGCCTCGAGGTGCGACCGGACGCCGCCACGATCGGGCAGGCGGGTTCCGGCGGGGCCCCCGACCGGGAGCTCACGACCTCGCTGCCCAACGACCTGCCGATGCGGGTGCGCGAGCTGGCCCACGAGGTGACCGAGGCAGCCCCGACGCCGGGCGCCAAGGCCCAGGCGCTGGAGGCCTTCCTCCGCTCGGACCGCTTCACCTACTCCACCGCCCCGAGCACGGGCACGGGCGACGGCCTGGCCACCATCGACGACTTCCTCTTCGACTCCCGCACCGGGTACTGCGAGCAGTACGCGGGCGCGATGGCGATCATGGCCCGCGAGCTGGGCATCCCGACCCGCATGGCCGTCGGCTTCGTGCCCGGTGTGCAGGAGGGCGACGCCTGGGCGGTGACGGCCCGCGACCTGCACACCTGGCCCGAGCTGTGGCTCGAGGGCCTGGGCTGGGTCGCGTTCGAGCCGACGCCGTCACGCGGCGACGGCGCCCCGGGGACGGGTGGGGCGGAGGCGCCCCCCGAGAGCGCGGCGCCGGAACCCGGCGTCGAGGAGCCGACCATCGACCCCACCGTGCCCGAGGAGCCCGAGGTTCCCGAGCCGACGGCCACCCCGGTCCCGCCCGCGCAGGAGGTCGTGACCAACCTGCTGCCGTGGCTCGTCGTGGCCCTCGTCGTCGGGCTGCTGGGCCTCAGCGCCCTCCTGGCCCCCCGGGTGCTGCGAGCGCGCCGCCGCACCCAGCGGCTGGCCGGCACGGGCGACGCCCGGGTCGACACCCTCTCGGCGTGGGAGGAGGTCCGCGAGGTCGTGGGCGACCTGCGGCTGTCCTGGCCCGACGGCTCCCCGCGCTTCGCGGCCGAGCGCCTGGTCCCGTCGCTGGGCGGGGACGAGCGCGCGGCCGAGGCCCTGCGCGGTCTCGCCGCAGCGTCCGAGCGCGCCCTGTTCGACCGCAGCGAGAACTACGACCTGCCGGGCACGTGGGCCGACGAGGTGGCGGCCGTCACCGCCGCCCTGACGGCACAGGCCCGCGCCCAGGCACAGAGCCACCAACGGCGGAACGCGCGCCCCCGGAGGGCCGCGCGTTCCTGACTGGTTGTTCGGAGGAGCTGGTCAGAAGCCCTCGTCGCGCCGCCACCGGTCGTCGAGGTCGGTGAGCGCCGAGTCGGGGGCCTGGCCCCGGGACTGGGCCTCGGTCTCGACGACGCGCCACGAGCTGAGCGCGACGACGGTCGAGACGAGCATGACCACGAAACCGATCACGCTGACGAAGATCGAGAGCTGCATGCCACCGATGAGGGCGGCCAGGCCGATCACGAAGCCCAGGCCGGCGATCGCGGCGCGGCGCCGGTGCAACGTGCGGGTGGTGGTGCCGCGCAGGGTGTTGGCCAGCTTCGGATCCTCAGCCGCGAGGGCAGCCTCGAGCTGCTCGAGCAGACGTTGCTCCTTGTCGGACAGTGCCATCGCGCCTCCCTTCTCTGGGACTGGACCCGGGTCGACGGGCGTGGGACAAGTGTAGGCGTCGCGCGCCTCAAACGGAACCGGCGCGTCTCGCCAGACTGGCCCGCGAGACGGCGTGCGGCCCGAACCGGGCGATCGCGGCGTCGGCGGCCCGCTCCGCCTCGCGCCAGCCGCGCTCGGGTTCGTCGAGCGCGGGCTGCGTGGCCACCTGGTCGGCGTCCAGCACGTGCTCGACCCGGATGCCGATGCGCCGCAGTCGCGGGCGCTCGAGCCGGAACGCCCGCAACAGGCGGACCGCCGCCGCGTACACCTCGTCGGTCGCATCGGTCGGGTACGGCAGGGTCAGCGACTTCTGCACGGTGCGGAAGTCGGCGAACCGCAGGCTGAGCGTCACCGTGCGCCCCACGACCCGGGCCATCCGCATGCGGGACGCGACCCGGGCGGCCGTGCGCAGCAGCTCGGTGCGGACCTGGTCGAGGTCGTCGGTGTCCTTGCCGAACGTCTCCTGGCTGCCCACGCTGCGGTCGCCGGGCTCGGTCGCCACCACGCGGCGGCCGTCGATGCCCCACGCGAACTCCCACAGCTCGCCACCCGCCCGGGCCCCGAACGCCCGCTGCAGCGTCGACTTCGGGGTGTGGGCCAGGTCGGCGATCGTGTACAGGCCCAGCTTGTTCAGCTTCTCGGTGGTGGACGGCCCCACGCCCCAGATCTTCTCCACCGGCTGGGGGTGCAGGAACGGCACCACCTCCCCCGGCGGGACCTGGTGCAGCCCGTTGGGCTTGGCCTTGTTGGAGGCCATCTTGGCGATCAGCTTGGTGGGCCCGAGACCCACCGAGCACGGGATGCCCTGCTCGTCGGCCACCAGCGCGCGGATGAGCTCGCCCACCTCGGCCGGCTCGCCCAGGAGGCGCCGGGTGCCGGTGATGTCGAGGAAGCCCTCATCCAGGCTGACCCGCTCGACGTGCGGCGTGATCGTGTCGAAGATCGCGAACACCCCGTCGGAGGCCGCCTCGTAGGCGTCGTAGTCGGGCGAGATCGCGACCGCGTCGGGGCACAGCCGGCGGGCCCGCGTGGACGACATACCGCCCTCCACCCCGTAGGCCCGCGCCTCGTAGGAGGCCGATAGCACCACCCCGCGGTGGGCGCCGCCCACCCACACCGGGCGCCCCCGCAGCTCGGGGCGGCTGCGGAGCTCGACGGCGACGTAGAAGGCATCCATGTCGACGTGTGCGATGACCGGCATGACCCCTCCTTTGATTCGAACACCCCTGCGAAATCCATGGTAGGCCGGGCCTCCGACAAAACGCTCAGCGGCCCGAGGACCCCGGGCTGGAGTGCCACAGCTTGCGGCCCGGGTCGGCGAACTCCCTCGGCACCGACCGCGGCGACTCCCCCGCCGGCGCCACGTCGGTGTAGGGCGACTGCACGAACCCGCTGGGGTGGATGAGCACCCGGCGCTGCCCCATGCCGCCGGCCGCGCCGGCGTGCTCGGTGTCGGCGCGCCGACGGGCCCGCTCGCCCTGCGACCCGCCGTCGCCGTCGGCGTAGGGCCGGTCCTGGGCCCTGGCGTTCCAGTCGGCCCGCGCGCGCTCCCCCTCCGCCACGGCCGCCGCCCGCGCGGCCAGGTCGGCGTCGACCAGCTCGTGCACCGCGGCCACCGCCGCCCGGGGGTCGCCGGTCGCCTCCAGCGTCGAGCGCCACAGGGCCTCCAGGTGCAGCAGGTCCCAGGCGCCGAGCGCCCGCAACGACACGCCCCGCGCCCCGGTGCGGCGCAGTTCCCCCACCCCGACCAGCAGCCAGGAGTTGAACACGGTGGTGGCGAAGGGGCCCTGGGCGTCCTCGAAGAAGGTGAGGTCGACGGGGCCGGTGCCGTCGTCGAGGGTGAGGAACACCACCCGCTTGCCCGACTTCACCGGCGGGGTCTGGGTGGCGACCTTCACCCCGGCCACGAGCAGGCGGCTGCCGCTGCGCCGCTTCATCTGCTCATCGGCGTGCGTCACCCCGATCGCCTCGACGAACTCGCGGTGGTCCTCCATGACGTGGCGGGTGGCGTCCATGCCCAGCACGGCCAGCTCGGCGGCCATCCGCTCCTCGGCGGTCATCTCGGGCAGCCCGGAGACCACCACGTCGCAGGTCGCCGGCTCGGTGAAGTCGAGGGCCAGCTGCACCGCCTGGTGGCCGGTCGCGCCGCCCGACCCCAGCCCGCGCGCCCGGCCGTGGGCGCGGGCGTCGACCCGGTCGAGGCGCTCGAGGTCGGCCAGGGTGAGCAGCAGGTCGCGCCGGGTGACCCGCCCCCGCGCGCCCGGCCCGCGCACCGACCCGATGCCGTACAGCGCGTCGAACGCCCCGGCCAGCACGAGGTGCTCGGCCACGTCGGAGCCCGGTCGCGCCCGCTGCCAGAAGTCGACCAGCCCCGCGTACGGCTGGCCGGCCACGATGCGCTCCACCTCGGCGGCGCTGATGTTCTTCACGTCGGTCAGGGCCAGCCGGACGCCCAGGGTGCCGTCGCCCTCCGCCGCCTCCACCCGGTACACCTCGCCGGACGCGTTGACGTCCAGCGGCAGCACGGGCACGCCCATGCGCCGTGCCTCGGCGAGGATGAGCCGCTTGGGGTACATGCCCGGGTCGTGGGTGAGCAGCCCGGAGACGAAGGCGGCCGGGTGGTGCCACTTCAGCCATGCCGACTGGTAGGTCGGCAGCGCGAACGCGGCCGCGTGCGCCTTGCAGAACCCGAACGAGGCGAACGAGACCAGGATCGCCCACACGTCGTCGATCAGCGCCTCCGCGTACCCCTGCGCCCGGGCAGCCGGGTAGAACCAGTGCCGCACGTCCTCCTGCCCCTCGGGCGAGCCCAGCGCCCGGCGCGCCTCGTCGCCGTAGGCCAGCGAGCACCCGGTCATGACGGCGACGACCTTGATCACCTGCTCGTGGAACACGATCACCCCGCGCGTCTCGGCCAGCGCCGGCACCAGGTCGGGGTGCAGGTAGGTCGCCTCGCTCCACCCGTTGCGCGCCCGCAGGAACGGCACCACCATGTCGGACTTCACCGGCCCCGGCCGGAACAGGCTGATGTCGATGACGAGGTCGTTGAACTCGCTCGGCGAGAACTTGCCCACCAGCTCGCGCTGCCCGGGCGACTCGATCTGGAAGCAGCCGATCGTCTCGGCGCGGCTGATCATGCCGTACACGTCCGGGTCGTCGTAGGGCGCCAGCGCGTCGATGTCGATGCGCTCCCCCGAGATCCGCTCGACCTCGTCCAGCGCGTGGGCCATCGAGCTCTGCATCCGGATGCCGAGGATGTCGAGCTTGAGCAGGCCCAGGTCCTCCACGTCGTCCTTGTCGAACTGGCTCATCGCGTACCCACCGAAGGACGACTCCACCGGCGTCCGCTCCCCCAGCGTCGCATCCGACAGGATCACCCCGCACGGGTGCAGCGCCACGTGCCGCGGCAGCCCGTCGAGCCCCTCGACGAGCTCGAACAGCACCCGCAGCTGCTCGTCGCCGAGGTTGGCCCGGCGCAGCTCGGGCAGCTCACGCAGGGCGTGGCGCACGTCGCGCGCGCGGATGTGCGGGAACGACTTCGCGATCTGGTCGATGTCGCCCGGCGGCAGGCTCATCGCCGCCCCCACGTCACGGATCGCGTGCCGCACCCGGTAGGTGTCGAGCATCGCCACCGCGGCCACCCTGTCGGCGCCGAAGTCGGCGAACACCCGGTCGTACACCTCGAGCCGGCGCGCGGACTCGACGTCGATGTCGATGTCGGGCAGCGCCCGGCGCAGCGGCGACAGGAACCGCTCCATGATCAGGTCGTAGGCGATCGGGTCGACCCCCGAGATGCCCAGGCAGTAGTTGACCAGCGAGCCGGCCCCCGACCCGCGCGCGGCCACCCGGATGCCCATCTCCCTCACGCTGTCGACCACCTGCGCCACGGTGAGGAAGTAGGCGGCGAACCCCATCTGCTCGATCACGGCCAGCTCGTCGTCGAGCCGGTCGACCGTGGACGCCGCGGGTGCGGCGTAGCGGGCCCCCAGCCCCGCCTCGCACCGGGCCCGCAGCTCGGCGATGCCGCCCGGGAACTCGGGCAGGTGGATCTCGCCGATGCCGAGGTCGGCCACCGGGTCCAGCCGACAGCGCAGGGCCAGGTGGCGGGTGTCGGCGACCAGCCTCGCGGGGTCGCGGCGCCCGGCGAGCAGGGTGACCTCCTCGACGGTGGCGAGCATCTCCTTCCCCGACTTGAGGTACCCCTCCGCGTTGCGCCGGTCGACGTTGCGGACGTCGAGGGGCACGAGGCGACGGGCGGCGTCCAGCACGTCGGCGACGGGGGCGTCGGACTTGCGCGCCATGCGCACCGCGTTGGTGAGCACCCCGGCCACCCCGTGCGCGTCGGCGAACGCCAGCATGCGCCCGGCCAGCCGCGCGCTGCCGACCCCGGCGCCGGCGAGGTGGTGGTCGGTGACCCCGATGACGAGCTGGTGGGCCTCGACCACCTCCAGCCACCCGCGCAGCGCCGCCTCGGCGCGGCGCTCGTCGCGGGCCACCAGCGCCGACCCGAGGTCGGAGTCGGGGCCCAGCACGACGACCACGTCGTCGCGGTGCTCCCCCACCAGCGACCGCGTCGTGACCGGTGCCCCCCGCTCGCCGCGGGCGTGCGTCGCCGTGACCAGCCGGCACAGCGACCCCCAGCCGCGCCGCGACTCGGCCAGCACCACCGCCCGCCCGGCGCCCTCGACGGCAAGGTCGGCGCCCACGACGGGGGCGACGCCGCTGGCCATGCACGCCTTGGCGAACCGGACCGCGCCGTACAGCCCGTCGCGGTCGGTCAGCGCCAGCGTGTCCATGTCGTGGCCGGCGGCGGCCTCGACCAGCACGCTGGGGTGCGAGGCGCCGTACTGCAACGAGTACCCCGACGCCACGCGCAGGTGGACGAAGGGGTCAGTCATGGGCGGCCGCCGCGAACGCCTGCGCGTCGCGCAGCAGGTCGTCGGCCTCGCGCACGGTGACCAGCCCGACCGCGCCGGCCTGCACCGCCTCGACCTTCAGCTGGAGCATCGCGAAGTACTCGGCCCACTCGCCCAGCTCGGGCGCGACCTGGGCCACCACCGTCCAGATGGGGCGCCGCTCGCGCAGCCGCGGCCGCCGGCGGGCCAGCACGCCCGCGGCCACCCGCAGGGCGGCCCGGTGGGCGGCGAGGTAGCGCTCGGCCGGGCGCACCGCGTCCTCCGCCGCCGCCAGCGCGGCGGCGACGTCGTCGAACAGCAGCTCGGCGGGCTGCCAGGCCCGGGTGGGGTCGGCCGACATCAGTCCACCACCGCCCGCAGGAACCACTCCTCGCCGGCGACCGGGTGGGCCAGCTCGTACACCCCCGGCAGGCTGGTGCGCCCGGCGCTGGCCACCACCCGGAACACCTCCGACTCGGCCAGCAGGTCCTCGGACGGCCGGCTCCACCAGTCGGCCGTCTCGCGCCACCGGCTCTCGACGTCGAGCACCCGCCAGTAACGGCGCCGCCACAGGAACTCCACCGGGGCGGGCTCGCCGCCCACCTCGCCCGACCGCACCGCGATCGGTTCGTCGTACCGCCGCATGACCACCTCCGCGAGACCACTTTCGAACATGCGTTCGAAGGGATCACCACTATACGAGCGGCCTCCGACAATCCGTCAAGGGCGTCGCGACGACACCGATCCGGGCTCCTGCGGGCCCAGCAATTGCGACACGGTCACCAGCGTGAACCCGCGCTCGCGCAGGCCGGCGACCACGCGCGGGACGGCGTCCACAGTCGGGGCGTGGATGTCGTGCATCAGCACGATCGAGCCCGCCCTCGCGTCGCCCACGGCCGACGCGACGGTCGCGTCGGTCGACCGCGTCTTCCAGTCCAGGGTGTCGACGTCCCACAGGATCATCGGCGCCCCCACGACCTTCCGGGTGGTCGCGTTGTAGGACCCGTACGGGGGCCGGAACACCGTCGGCGTCACCCCGGCCTCCTCCACGGCCCGGAAGCCCCGCTGCACCTCCCGGCGCTGGCCCTCCTCGCCGAGCTTGGTCAGCTGCTTGTGCGACCACGTGTGGGTGCCGACCTCGTGGCCCTCGGCGGCCATCCGGCGGACCAGGTCGGGGTGGGCCCGCACCGAGGTGCCGAGCACGAAGAACGTCGCCGGCGCGCCCGCGGCGGCCAGGTCGTCCAGCAGCCGCCCGGTCTCCTTGCCCGGCCCGTCGTCGAAGGTCAGGGCCACGCACGCCACGACCGCGCAGTCCACGGACGCCGCGGGCCGGGGTGACACCGGGGCCGCTGGCGTGGGCGTGGGCGAGGCCGGGCCGACCAGGCCGACCACCGCGTCGCGGAGGTCGCGGCCCTGCTCGGACAGCACCCCCTCGGCGACGGACGGGGCGAGCGTGACGTCGACGACGCCCTCGCTGAACGGCAGCACGAGCCCCTCGCCCACCCGGACGACGAGCTCGCCCCGCGGGCCGACCACCACGTCGTCGAACAGGCGCGTCTCGAGGTCGGGCGCGTCGGCGAGGTCGTCGAGCACCTCGTGGCCGTCGGCGCGCAGGGCCGCGACCACGGCGTCCACCGCCGTGCGCCGCGCGGTCGGGGCCAGCAGGTCGACCGAGCGCAGCGCGCCCCCCGACAGCTTCTCCCCGTAGAGCACGGACGTCGACGCCTGCCCCGACGCCCCGGCGAACTCATAGAGGTCGACCCGGACGCCGGCCCAGGCGGGGGCGTCCAGCACCGTCTCCCACGTGCCGCTCAGCTCGGGCGGTGCCTCGGGGTTGGGCACCGAGTCGGCCAGGAAGGCGCGGGCACGGGCGTCCATGTCCTCGGCCAGCATCGCGTTCAGCGCGGTCGCGCCCGGCACCACCGGCCACTGGAGGTGCACCGGCAGGGCGGGGTCGTTGTTCGACCACGTCCCGACGGTCCAGCCCGGCGCGGCCCGGGTCGCGGTGCCGGACGCCGTGGGCGCGACGGTGGTCGGCGACGGGATTCCCGGGGTCGGCGACGCGACCGGACCCGACGGCGGCGTGAGCGCGCACCCCGACAGCGCGAGGCCGAGGGCGCAGGCCCCGGCCAGCGCCCGCAGGCGGCTCACTGCTGCTTGAAGGTGTCGTCCATCACGTCGACGCGCGGCGGCCGGAGGATGGACCGGGCGACGTTGCGGAAGTCGTAGTTGTCGAGGACCCGCGCGGCCTCCTCGTCGGTCAGGTCGTAGGCGTGCGCCAGCATCCGCACGTGCTCGGTGTAGAAGGCGTGCAACTTGTCGACGCCCTTGATGAACTCGAGCGCATTGCCCATGGGGTCCGGCCTCCCG
>Ga0123332_1005190_pt1 | contig 11130 bp, 10 predicted proteins | sample BioC12SIPDNA_4_FD_89958 | JGI IMG/M metagenome (GOLD analysis project Ga0123332, IMG submission 89958) | Anaerobic biogas reactor microbial communites from Washington, USA - Biogas_R2_A C12 SIP DNA | ecosystem: Engineered > Bioreactor > Anaerobic > Unclassified | place: Washington, USA...
GAGCGGGCCGGGTCGGCGCGGACCGGGTCCGTACCGGTCGTGCCCGAGAGCGGGTCGTCCTCGTCGTCGACGATCGGCCGGGCTGGCGACATGGGGACAGTGTGGCCGCCCCCAGCGCGTTGGCGCCGAACGCGGCCTGGGAGGTGCCGGGCCGCGCCCGATTCGCGCCTTGCCCTCGGGATCCATGCCGGGCCGCTTCCGATTCGCGCGTTGCCCTCGGGATCCATGCCGGGGGACGTCCGACCCGGCCGTACCCTCGGGATCCATGCCGTCTCGTGCCGTCGATGTCGTGGTGTTCGACCTCGGTGGGGTGATCCTGGATCTCGCCGGGCTCCGCGCCTTCCTCGACCGTCACGACCTCGACCTCGCCACGTTCTTCGCCCGGGCACTCGGTTCGGGGGCCCACGCCGAGTTCGAGCGGGGCGCGCTCGACACCGACGCCTACGTCGACGCCTTCCTCACCGAGGCCGGGCTCGATCTCGAACCCGCCGCGTTCCTCGCCGAGTTCGTCGACTGGCCCGGAGACCTGCTGCCCGGTGCGGCCGACCTCGTCGCCGACGTCCGCGCCGCCGGCCTGGTCACGGCGACGCTGTCGAACACCAACGCGGTGCATTGGTCGGCGCCGTTCTGCGTGACGACGGTGCTGCCGATGTTCGATCGTCACTTCCCCTCGTACCAGCTCGGGTTGGCCAAGCCCGATCCGGCGATCTTCCGCCGGGTGGTCGACGAGCTCGGCGTCGCGCCCGGCCGCGTGGCGTTCTTCGACGACAACCTGGTGAACGCCGAGGCCGCCACGTCGGTCGGCCTGCGCGGCCACCAGGTCGACGGTCCCGAGGCCGTGCGCGCGGTGCTGAGGTCGCTGGACGTCCTGACCGGGCGGTGAGGCGGCGCCCGGGGCGTCACTCGCGTCGATGGTGGGGCCTGCGGAGTGTTGCTCGCGCCGATGGCGCCCCGCCGGCGGCCCTGGTGCCATCGGTGGAGCTGCCGCCCTCCGCGACGACGTTCCCACCAGCCGTGAACCCCCGATCCCCACCAATCGATCTCCGCGCCCTATCCGTGGCGATTCGCCGTCGATTCGCCACGGATAGGGGCCAGAAATCGGGGTGGCGGTCTGGTGGTGCGACGGCGGGCCGCGCCAGCACGACGGGCGGCGCGGCTTCGGGTTTGAGACTGGTGGGGGCGTGTGACACTGCAGCGCACGGCACCCGGAGGGGTGACGGATCGTCAACCGGCGGCACCCCCGGCCGCGGGAGTGACCGCTGACCCGCTCCGACCCAGGAGCCGACCTTGTCCGTCCCCCCACCCGACGACGGACCGTCCGAGCCTCGCTCGGGCGGTTCCAACCCTGCATCCGACGGTTCCACCCCTCCTCCCTACGACGCCCGCGACCCCGCCCACGCGACCGAGGCGGGCGGGACGGAGGGTGCGGGCGGTACGGATGGTGACGGCGGCCCAGCTCGGCGCGGTTGGCGACACGACGGCGACTACCACGGCCCGCCGGACGAATCGGTCCACCGGCGCATCGCCGACCGCCTCGCGCCCGGGCGGCCGGAGCCGTTCCGCGACCCGCGCATGTTCCGGAACCGGATGGCCTCGGGCCTGAGATCCGGCGAGCGCCTCGTCATCCAGGTGGAGCGCGACGACCTGTTCGCCCGACTGCGCGAGCTCGACGCCGAGGCGATCGCGATCGCCGAGGAGCGGATCGATGTGCGCCACCGCCTGGTCGAGACGCGCGAGACGCTCTGGCCCGAGGTGCCGAAGCAACGATGCCGCCGTCCCCCCGCGATCGGCCTCCCCCTGCTCCCGGCGGCCGCGCCCCGTGCCGAACCCGTGCGCGGCTGGAAGCTCCGCCACGCCTGCCTCGTCGTGCTGAAGCGCCACGGGCCCCTGTCGCTCATCGACATCCACTCGTGGTTGCACCGCTACGGGTACCGGGTCGCCGGCGCCCACCCGGTCAAGGTGCTCGGCGACGCCCTCGGCTACGAGCACGACGCCGGTCGAGCCCGACGAGTCTCCCGTGGCGTCTACGAGCTGAACCTCGAATCCGACGACGTGCGTTCCGACCTCGACTTCCTCGGCAGCCCGCCCCAGGGGTCGCCGCCCCCGACCGACCCCCCGTTCCCGACCGACCCCCCGCCGACGCCGGGTCCGCCCGGCGGCCCACGGTACGATCCACCGTCGGGCCCGATCCTCACCCGCCTCCTGGGTCGAGGCGGTCACCCCGTACCGCCCGCGTGCGACGAGCCCCGAGGCGTCGATCCCCTCCTCGATCCACCGTTCGACCCGAACACTCCCGGCTCGCCGTCGGACCCCGGCCCGTCACCCGATCCGGGCGCCCCACCCGATCCCGGGCCGCCCTCGGGCCCGCCACCGCCGTCAGGCCCGCCACCGCCGTCAGGCCCGCCACCGCCGTCAGAACGACCCCTCGCGGGAGAGCCGGTACCGCTCACCGGTCCGGTCCGAGCCGACGGCGCGCACGGTAACCCGCAGGTCCCCGTCATCGACGATGCACCGTTCCCCGACGGTGACGGTGGCTCGCCCCTCCCCTTCGACGACCGGCTGGCCCATGACCTCGCCGTCGTCGCGCTCGACGGTCATCTGGAGCACGATGCCCGCCGGCACCTCGATCGTCACCGCGATGGACCCCCGGCACAGGCCGGTCGACTCGCTGATCGGCAACACGAACACGTCGACGTCGTCCTCGGGCACGATCGTCGCCTCGATGCTGCCGGCCCGCTCGGTCAGGATCGCGGGGTCGTCGAGTCCGTCCGCCTCCGCCTCGCACCCGTTCTCGACGTCGCCGTCGTAGTCCGCGAACCCGTCGAGGCAGCGATCGCCGTCGGTGTTCGGCGCGATCGGCCCGAGCACGCCGTCGCGGCACGGCTGGAACGCCCGCGGCTCGCACGGCTCGGTCGTGGTCGTCGTCACCTCGGTCGTGGTCCCCCCGTCGGTGGTGGCTGCGTCCCCGTCGTCACCGGCGCGGCCGGCCAGCGCCACCCCGACCCCGACCAGGAGCAGCAGAAGGACCGCTCCCACCCCGGCGGCGGCCAGGGCGCGGTTGTGGCGCACGGCGTCGACCAGGCCGGTGAACGGTCGGGTGCCGGCCGGACCGCCGCGCAGCCGGGCGGCCGACGGACGCCGCTCCGGACGGGGATCGAGCATCTCCCCGAGCAGGGTGCGCGCGTCGGCCGGCAGTTCCCTGGGCACCTTCTCGATCCGACCCGAGGCCGCCCGGTGCATCAGGACACGGGGGTCGGTCGACGCGGGTCCGTAGGGTCCGTTCCCGGTCAGGGCGAACAGCAGCGTCGCCCCCAGCGAGAACACGTCGGCCGCGGCCGTGACCTCCTCGCCTCGGGCCTGCTCGGGCGCCATGAAGGCGGGGGTGCCGACGACCATCGACGTGGCGGTCAGCCCGAGCGTCTGGTCCGACGAGCGGGCCACCCCGAAGTCCACGAGACAGGGCTCGCCCGCCGCCGAGAAGAGCACGTTCTCGGGCTTGATGTCGCGGTGCACCACCCCCTGCCGGTGGGCGGCGGCGAGGGCGTCGAGCAGGCGTCCGACCAGGGGACCCGCCGCCTCCGGCGTCATCGGCCCGTCCCTCGACACCCGCTCGTGGAGGCTCCCGCCCGGCAGGTAGGGCATCACCAGCACCACGTCGTCACCGTCGTCGACCACGTCGAGCAGGCGGACGATGCCGGGATGGTCGAGCGACGCCAGCACCTCGGCCTCCCTGCGGATGCGACCCCGTGCCCGGGCGACCTCGTCGGGGGTGCCGTGCAGCGCCAGCCGCTTCAGCGCGACCTCGGTCCCGTCGGGGGCGCGGGCGAGGTCGACCACGCCCATGCCGCCCCGACCGAGGCGACGCACCACCGCGTAATCCATCCGCCGAACCCTACGGGCGGGCGACCGCGGCCGATCGCGCGCGACGGAGGAGGCCGGCACGGAGGTAGAGTTCGCAGCGTGACCCAGACGACCGAAGCCGCCGTGATCACCGAAGCCCTCTCCGTCATCGACCGGACGCTCGCCCAGTTCAGCTCGCGCGAGCTGGTCTCATCCGCCGAGGTCTCCGACCTCCTGCTCGACCTCCGCCTGCTCCTGATGTCGGCCGAGGTGTCCGAGGCCACCGAGGGTGCCCCGATCTGATCCCACCGGCGGCCGGGCCCGCCGTCGGCGGTCCCGGCGTCGCGAGCGCCAGACCACCCGAGCGCCAGACCACCCGAGCGCTCAGGCGAGCGCCAGCAGCTCCTCGAACGAAGCCTCGACACCGGCCAGCAGCAGGTCCGGATCGGCGACCGCGCCGGTGTCGACGTGCAGTCCCATGTCGAGCTGCCCGTCGACCGACATGGTCGTCAGGTTCCAGGCCGTGCCCGCCAGCGGACCGATCGGGTGGTTGCCCTCGATGCGCGCCCCGGCGATGTAGAGGGGGAACGGCGCACCCCTCACGTTCGAGGTCGTGAAGTCGACCGTCGCGGTCTGCTGGCGGACGAGGCGGATCAGCACCGGCGCCGGCACCAGGTTCCCCAGCCCGGCCACCGCGCCGGTCAGGCCGAGGGCCCGCTCCTGCTTGGTGACCTCCAGCCGTCGGTGGATCTCCTCGAAGCGCCGGCGGGGGTCCTCGTCGACCGGGACCAGCAGTCGAGTCGGGGTGAACGCGTTGCCGGCCTCGGATCCCTTGGTGCGGGTGCTGACCGGCATCGCCATGCGCAGCTCCTCGACCTCGACGCCGAGCGAGCGGTGGTAGGCGCCCGCCCCGCCGGCCGCGCCGGCCACGAACAGGTCGTTGACGCTGCCCCCGAGCGCGGCGGCGGCCGCCTTCGCCCCGGCCAACGGCACCCGATAGAGGTCGAGGCGCCGGTCGAGGGTCCGCTCCCGCCAGAGCGGAGACAGCGCCGATCCGGTCACGCCCACCTGGCGCGCCAACGATCGCGCCGCCTCCGCGGCTTCGACCGGCATCGTCGCCAGGCGGTCCGGCTCGCCGATGAGGCCCACCGCGCCGTCTACGGCCTGGCGGGCGAGATCGAGCGGGGTTCGGGCCGCGGCCGCGATCGAGTCGGCGACCCCGCGGATGACCCCTGCGTCGGGCTCGTCGGGCTCGTCGGTGGCGGGCGGGAGCGGCGGTGGCTCGGGCGGATCGCGTTCGAGGTCGATGAACTGCGCCGACATGCGCACCCCGCCCTCGCCGTCGGTGATCGTGTGGTGCATCTTCTGCACCATCGCCCCCCGACCGTCGGCGAGGCCGTCGACGACGACGAACTCCCACAGCGGTCGGTCGCGCTCGAATGGCCTCCCCGCCAGTTCGACCGCGAGGTCGAGTAGATCGCGGACGTCGCCCGGGCCCTCGAGCGCGGTGCGGCGCACGTGCCGGTCGAGGTCGAGCTCGCGCTCCTGCACCCAGCGCGGCGGGGTCAGCCCGGCGAGTCCGCCCTCGACCCGGCGGCGGAGGCGGGGCACCACCGCGACCGCCCGCTCCATGCGGGCCAGCAGCCGGTCCATGTCGACCGGACGGTCGAAGAGCGTGACGTTGGCGAACGTCGACGACAGGTGTGGGTCGGCCTCGAGGGTCCACATCAGGGCCTCGACGTCGCTCAGGTGCCGGTCGTCCACGCTCCGAGGGTAGGACGGACGTCGGACCGCCGCGACCGCCGCCGTGGCCGGGGCCTCCGGGCCGGCCCCGCCGCCGTCAGTACGGGACGGTCGTGAACTTGTACTCGTTGAGCGTCGGGACCTCGTCGAACAGCGCGACGACCCGCCCGATCGTCTCGGTCGCGCGGGCGCCGTCGCCGGCGGGCCGGTCCATGAGGCGCACGAAGGCGGCGGCCTCGCCCCGGATGAAGGTCGGCACGCCCCACACGGAGTGCGAGGCGACGACCTGCTCGTGCTCGGCGCGCACCACCGCCAGGAGCGACCCGTCGTCGACCGCCGCGAACGCCTCGTCGGGGTCTAGGTCGTGGTCGATCAGCACCTTCGCCAGACGGTCGCGGTCGCGCAGGTCACCGCCCTCGTCGTGGCGCAGCCGGAACAGCGCGCCGTGCACGGCCCGGAAGCGATCCGGTGCCTGGTCGCGCACCCACGTGCCCACCTGGAGCGCGAGCAGACCGCTGTCATCGTCGGGGCGTTCCCAGATCGGGGCCTGGTCCTCGGCCACGTGCACCTGACCCAGGGAGAACGGCACGAAGGTGACGTCCCAGTCGGCACCGGCGTCGAGCCCGGCGAGCACGTGCTCGTGGGCGTTGCGGGCGAACGGACAGCGGTAGTCCCAGGTCACGGCGAAGTCGGTCACGGACCCTGCAACGAGCTGAGTGGCGTCGATGTTCCCGTGGGTGACGTTGCGACCCCGCACGGTGGCCGGTGGCGACCGCGGCGTTGCGGCGGGGGACCGGTCCGGCGTCGCCCTCCGCTCAGCGCGGCCGAGGCCAGACCCGGCGGGCGACGCGCCCGACCACCAACCCGACGGCGACGCCGCCGAGGACGTCGCTGGCGTGGTGGATCTTCACGTGCACCCGGCTCGCGGCGACGAGCGCCGCCAGCGAGTACCAGGCGGCGCGCGCCGGGCGGGAGCGACCCTCGGAGAGGATCGTCGCCGCGCAGAAGGCGGCGCTGGCGTGGCCGCTCGGGAAGCTGGTGGTCAGCGGGATGCGCAGGTGGTGCGGTCGCTCGAAGTCAGGGACCGGACGCTCGCGGCGGAACAGGGACTTGAGCCCGCCGTTGACGACGGTCGACTCGACGCCGAGCACCACCGAGCACCGCAGCGCCTCCGCGGCCTCGCGCTCGGACCGCAGGCCGCGCACGGCACCGAGCAGGTGCCACAACAGGCTGAAGTCGGCCAACTCCGAGACGGAGTACATCAGGCGGTCGACCGCCGGCCGCCCTCGCAGCCGCGCGTCGAACTGGGCGTCGACCGCGTCGTCGAACGCGTCGATCGGACCGGCGGCGTAAGCGTCGCGAGGATCGGGGCCGGGGTCGGGGTCGGGGCCGGACATCCCGGCGATGCTAGGAGGCGGCCCCCACCTGGTCGGAGGCGGTGCCCGGCGAGGGGGGTCCGGACGCCGGATCGGCCGCCGTGTCCGGGCGCGGCGAGGGCAGGTCGACGACCGTCGCCTCCTCGGCCCGCAGCGCCAGGCCCAGGGCCCGGGCCTCGTCGGGATCGCCACCGAACTGCGGGCAGAACGGCTGGTAGTGGCACCACGAGCACAGCGGGCCGGGCTTGGGACGGAAGTCGTCGCGCTCGCAGGCGCGGACGACGGCGTCCCAGATGGCGCCGACCCGGTTGCGGAGCCCGCGCGTCGACTGATCGGTGGGGACCGCGGTGATCACGACCGGTTCGTGCAGGTGGAGGAGCTGGACGCGAGACGGCCGGCGTCCGAACAGCTCCTCGCACAGCAGGGAGTAGAAGTGGATGCCGCCCATCTTCGACTGCTCGTAGCGGTCGCTGGGTGCCCGGCCTGTCTTGTAATCGGTGACGACCAGCTCGCCGGCGTCGTCGAGCTCGAGCCGGTCGATGATGCCGACCAGTGGCAGGTCGCCGACCTTGGCCTGTAGGCGAAGCTCGAGGCCGATCGGGCGGATCGTGCGCGGGTCCTCGAGCTTGAAGTAGTTGGCCACCAGCCGCTCGGCGTCGGCGATCAGCTCGGCCCGGGCGTCGTCGTCGAGGTCGACCTCGGAGAACAGCCCGTCGGGCTCGTCGGCCTCGGCGGTCGCCTCGACGAGGCAGCGGTCGGCGGCCTCGAGGGTGCGGGCGTCGGGCTCGAGGGCGAAGAGCCGCTCCAGCGCGGCGTGGACCAGCGTGCCCTTGGCCATGGCGGGCGACGTCGGCTCCGGGAGGCGGTCGATCGCCGAGAACCGGAAGGCCAGGGCGCAGTCCTTGAACGAGGTCACCTTCGAGGGCGACAGGGTGGTGGGCACCGGTAGGGCCATGTCCCGGACTGTACGCCGGGGGTCTGACAGTGAGGCCGGGGCGGATCGAGGCCCTGGTCGGGCGTCAGAGGGCCAGGCGTCCGGGGCGGGCCGAGACGTCGACGTCGACCAGGGCCCCGGCCTCGACGCAGGCTCGAAGCCGGTCGAGCTCGTCGCCGGTGAGCGTCGGCGGCCCGTCGATCAGGGCCAGCGACAGGAGTGCGGGCGGGATGCGCGTGGCGTCGCTCGACGACCCGGGGCGATCGGTCACGAGGAGCGCGTGGACGAACGGCATGAGGGGCACGTGCTCGGCGAGGCGGCTCCTGACCGATCCGGCTACGCGTGCGAGGAACGTCGGCGTCTCGTCGACGCCGTCGTCGAGGCCGACGACGTGGGCGCCGGTCGGGCCGAGCACGACGTGCGCCGGACCGAGGGGGGCCACGACCCAGTCGGGCGGAAGCGCGTCGAGCGTCGCCCGCAGGTCGGCATGGGGGTGATGCCGGGACCAGACCATCACGGGATCTGATCGGCTAGGTCGAACGGATCATTAGCGTTTCGCGTCCGGCGCCACGGGGAGTGGTCGCCGTGGGGTCGATCCACCGCCGCCGCCACCGGGGACGGCGCGCCGCTACCGTGGCGCGATCGACGGCCCCGACGCTCCTGAGGTAGACGACGAATCCCTGGTCACGGCGGTCGTCGACGCCTACTACGCCGCGTTCGAGGCGGGTGATCTCGACGGGTTGTCCGACCTGTGGGTGCACGACGACGCGGTGAGCTGCACCCATCCGGGCTGGGCCCGCCTCCAGGGCTGGGGCGCCGTCGCGGCCTCGTACTTCGCGATCTTCGACCGCTCGCCGCCGCTCCAGGTGTTCGTCACCGACCAGACCGTGCACGTCGCCGGCGACGTCGCGTGGGTCACCCTCGACGAGAACCTGCTCGGCGCGGCGAGCGAACCGGGTGGCACCACCGTCGCGACCGTGAAGTTGCTGCGCCGCACCGCGGACGGGTGGCGCTTCGTCGGCCACCACGGTTCGGTGGTCGTCGCCCGCCCCGACGAGGAGTGACCGTTACATCCGGGGTCAGACCCCAGATGTAACAACGGGCTTCTGTTACATCTGGGGTCTGACCCCGGATGTAACAACGTCAGCCGGGCGAGTCGCCGGCGGCGGCGCTCGACTCCTCGGCGGCCCAGCGGAACACGCCGGTGGCCATCAGCGACCGCTCGGCGGCGGCGCGGGCGGCGAACACCTCGGCGCGCCGGCGGTGGAGCCCCGGGTCGTCGGGGTCGGCCTGCACCGCCATCTCGGCCAGGTGCCCGGCGAGGCGCAGGTCGTCGTCGACCCCGGTGGCGGCGAGGGCGGCGGCCCGGTCGGCGAGTACGGCGGGCCCTCCGGCGAGACGGGCGACCTCGGCGGCGAGCACGGCGTCGGGTGCGGGCTTGAGCCGGGCCGGGTTGCCGTCGTACCAGCCCCCGTACAGCCGCCAGACGTTGCGGACCACGAACTCGGGGTCGTCGTAGATCGGCCGCAGGTAGGGCCGTTCGAGCAGATCGTCGGGCACCCGGACCTCCCGGACGATGTCGTCGAGCCGGGCCCCCTCGTTCATCAGGGCGAGGGTCCCGTCGTGGAGGATCTCCAGCACGGTCGCCGTCTCGGTGAGCACGGTCCGCACGCGGTCCGCGCCGGCGATCGGTAGGCCGTGGCCGGGCAGGAGGAGCTCGGGCCCGAGCGCCGCCATCGCCCTCAGCGCGACCGCCCAGTCGCGGGCGTAGCGCTGGACCTTCTGCGGGTTGCCCGCGTTGGGCGCGCACCAGATCACCATGTCGCCCGCGCCGACCGCCCCGCGCTCGGGGATCCACACCCACGTGGCGTCGTCGGTCTCGCCGCGGGCGTGGTGCAGTTCGAGGTCGAGCCCGCCGACGGTGAGGTCGAGCCGGTCGCGGTAGGTGAGGTCGGGGCGCCGGAAGTCGGTCGGCCACCGCAGCCCGGGCGCGCGGAACTGCCGCTGGTTGACCACCTCGTTGTATCCGGCGCAGGTGACGTAGCGGTCGAAGCGCGGGTCGACGTCCTCGTGGGCGACGACCCGGAGCGGCGGGTCGCCCCGCTCGGAGGCCTCCGCCTCGAAGGGGCCGGTGCCGAAGACGTGGTCGATGTGGCCGTGGGTGTAGATCGCGGTGTGGGCCGGGCCGGTGTCCCACGACCGGATGCGCTCGTGGACGGTCGGCGCCGCGAACGGGCTGCCGGTGTCGACGAGCACCAGGCCCTCGCCGGTGCGGACCGCGGCGACGTTGGCGAAGGACTCGACCATCGCGATGCCCTCGCCCACCTCACCGATGACGTTCGACGGGCGGAACGGGTGGTGGTCGTCGATCGACGCCTCGCCGCGCAGGATCCGCTCCGACAGGTCGAGGAGGTCGGTCATGGCCGAACCCTACGTGCGTCCACGGGGCCGCGGGGCGGGTCGCCGCGTAGTCTGGGCCGCCATGGAGGAGGTGACCGGCGGCGTCGATGCGGTGGGGCTCCCCGACACCGAGCGGGCCGTCGAACCGGGCGGGGCGGTGGCCGACGCGGGGGTCGATGCTGCGGTCGACGGCGCGGTGGACGATGCCCCGGTCGACGGGCGCACCGCCCGGGCGCTGCGCACCCGGGAGTCGATCGTCGACGCCTGCGTCGAGCTGGTCAACGACGGTGACCCGCGGCCGACCGCCCCGCGAATCGCGGCGCGCGCGGGGGTGTCGGTGCGCTCCGTCTTCCAGCACTTCGACGACCTGGAGACCCTGTTCACGATGGTCGCCGAGCGGGCGGTCGCCGGTCTGGGCGGGTTGGTCGAGCCGATCGACGCCGACCTGCCGTTCGCGGCGCGGCGGGACCGCTTCGTCGCCCAGCGGGCCCAACTCCTCGAGGCGCTGACGCCGATCCGGCGGGCCGCCGCGGTCCACGGGTTCGGCTCGCCCGCGATCCAGGGGCACCTGCACCATGGGCACGAGCTGCTCCGGGCCCAGCTCAAGTCGGTGTTCGGCCCGGAGATCGCCGCGGTGCCCCGCGGCCGTCGTCGCCGGGTGATCGACATGCTCGACGTGGCGACGATCTGGAGCTCGTGGGATGCGCTGCGCACCTACGAGGGGCGCACCCCCGACGAGGCCGCCGCGGTGATGGCCGACCTGATCACCGCGGCGCTGGCCGTCGGGTCCGATCCCGCCCGGTCCGATGCCGTGGGGCCCGACACCGACGGGCCCGA
>Ga0123332_1005191_pt1 | contig 11130 bp, 9 predicted proteins | sample BioC12SIPDNA_4_FD_89958 | JGI IMG/M metagenome (GOLD analysis project Ga0123332, IMG submission 89958) | Anaerobic biogas reactor microbial communites from Washington, USA - Biogas_R2_A C12 SIP DNA | ecosystem: Engineered > Bioreactor > Anaerobic > Unclassified | place: Washington, USA...
CTGCCGGTCGGCACCGTCCACACGAACTTCGTGACCGAGTTCGAGACCGCCGGCATCAACCAGACGCGCCACAAGATCAGCCTCGAGGCGACGGCGACCGTCCGCATCGTGATCCCGACGGGCGCGAAGCTCGTGACCGTGCGCATCTCGGCGCTGATGGCGGAGAGCATACTCGTGGGCTCCGTGCCGGATTCGTTCATACAGGTCGGCAATACCAGCGACGCGCTGAACTTTGCGCCGTGATCTGCGGATGGTGGATAGCATTGTGAGCTCCGCGCCGGATTCGTTCATACAGGTCGGGAGTCCGCGGCGCGCTGAACTTAGCGCCGCAATTTGTGTTGATTTCATCCGGAGAATGTGCTATGATGGGGTTAGGACAGGCGGGGGCCGCCCTCGGGACGGCCGTCGCGCGGCGGCGCTTGTCCAAATGGCATGCGGCGGCCTGTCGGATGCCCGCGCCGCGCGCGCAGAGAAGAAACCGGAGGAACAGGTTTGATGGACGACAGCCACATGATCCTGAGGCAATTCCAGCTGGAGCACGGAATGAACCCCGCCGACGCGGCGTTTGCGGAGGAATTTCGCAACTACCAGCAGATACACAACGTCTACCTGGGCGCAATCCGCGAAATCCGCGCGAGGCTGGAAACGCTCGACACAGAATTTCAGTACCGCCACAAGCACAACCCCATCCACCACATACAGAGCCGGGTCAAGACGCTGCCGAGCATCATGAAGAAGCTCAGCGACATCGGCCAGCCCATGACCATCACCAGCGCGAAAAAGCACCTGCACGACATCGCGGGCGTGCGGGTCGTTTGCTGTTATGTGGACGACATCTACCTGATCGCGAGTTTGCTGCTATCCCAGGACGACATATCGCTGATCTTCGAAAAGGACTACATCAAGCAGCCGAAGCCGAACGGCTACCGGAGCCTCCACATCGTCGTCGACGTGCCGGTGTACCTGTCGCAGGGCAAGGTGTTCATCCCGGTCGAGATACAGATTCGCACCGTCGCGATGGACTTCTGGGCGACGCTCGAGCACGGCCTGCGCTACAAGTCGTCCGACGAGGTGCCCTCGTTCATCGTCGACGAGCTCCGAAACTGCGCGGACGTCATCACAAGGACCGACGCGAAGATGCAGGAAATCTTCAAGGCGCTGCAGCTTCTCAACGACAAGGAGGACGACTTCCGCTGGCGGGGCGGGGAGTGATCAAAAAAGCGGAGGGCTGCGATGGCGGCCCTCCGCTTTCGGGTTCCGGAGCGCCGCGAAGATGCGGGGAATCCTCAAGGCGCTCGAGCTGCCGAACGGCAGGGAGGGCGATTTCCGCCGGGCGGGGCGGGGAATGATCAGAAGCCGATCGCTCTACCGGCTTCCTTCTTCCGCAAAGACGGCGCCCCGATCGCCTTTCGGTTTGCCGTACCGTCCGACAATCGGGGCGCGTGTTTTTCAGGCACGATCAGTCGTCCGCGAGCAATATTCGGACGTCCGTGATGCAGGTGTCCGCATACCGCGTGCCGCTGTACGCGCTCGCGATTTCGATCGACAGGTAGTCCGTCGTCTCCGGCCGGTCGAACAGCACGATCTGTTCGTCGCGCGTGTCCTTGAGCGTCACCGCCATGCCGTCCTGCCCGGCGACCGACACGCGGATTTTCTTGGGGCGCGCGTTTTTGTTGTACACGTCGGACGACTTCTGGTAGCCCGCGCGGATCGCGAAGCCGACGACCTCGCGCTCCTCGAAGAACAGCGACAGCCACTCGCCCTCGCCGATGCCGCTCGCGCCCTCGGCCCAGGTCGTCGAGGAATTCGCGTCGTTCGCGTTCTCGGCGGAGTAATAGCCGTATTGGTCGACCTGCTCGCTGGACGCGTAGACCTCGATCTCGCTGGTCGAGAGCCGCCCCCAGCCCGCGTCCTCCGCGAGGCGCGCGCCGCCGGAGGAGGGGGTGGCGCAGGGAGCCGCGGAGAGGTATTTCGAGAGCACATAGCCGATCATGCCGTCGTACATGACCTCGTAGAAGGAGCCGACCGACGAGCCGTAGTACTCGACGGCCGCGCCGAGCGGCACGTGCGCGAGCGCCGCCGAATCGGTGTCCGGCTCGGAGCGCAGCGTCACGTACTCCTTGCAGTTGACGACGTAGAGCGTATCGGCAAAACCCTCGTACGCAGGGGGTTCGCCAAAGTTCCAGAAACCCTCCGCGGAGGCCGAAACGCCCGCGAGCAGAGCGGCCGCCAGCAGAAGGGCAAGCATTCGCCTCATGTGAACTCCTCCCATGCCTCTTTGTTTATTGGACGAATCCGGCGGCCCATCGGTTCAATTCGCTTAGGAAAAGACGCCGCCGGCGATGCGCACCGCCGCCATCGCGTCGCGCGCATAGAAATCCGCGCCGATCTTCCGCGCGTAGTCCTCGGTCAACACCGCGCCGCCGACCATGATCTTCGCGGGCGTCGACAGCTTGAGCAGCCGGATCGTCTCCTCCATGCTCTCGACCGTCGTCGTCATCAGCGCCGAGAGCCCGACGAGCGGCGCGCCCTCGCGGAGCGTCGCCTCGACGACCATTTCCGGCGCGACGTCTCTGCCGAGGTCGGTTACGGTGTAACCATAGTTCTCCAGCAGCGCGCGCACGATGTTCTTGCCGATGTCGTGTATGTCGCCCCTGACGGTCGCGATCACGATCCTGCCCCGGCTCAGCCGCTCCGCGCCCGCGGCGGCGATCTTCGCGCGCACGACCTCGAAGGCGGCCTTCGCCGCGTCCGCGCTCATCAGAAGCTGCGGCAGGAACACGGTCTTTTTCTCGAACCCCTCGCCGACCTCGTTGAGCGCCGGCACGAGCTCCTCCTCGATCAGGGCCATCGGCGCGCGGCCCGCGGACATCTCTCGGCCGGCGGCCGCTCGCGCGGCGTCCTGAAGGCCCCGGACGACCGCCTCCCGAAGCGGCATCTGAGCGGCGGGCGCGGCGGGTTCCGCCTTCGCCGCGTCCGCGAAGCGCGCGACGTACTTCGAGCAGTCCGCGTCGAGCCCGGTCAGCACGTTGTGGCAGTGCACCGCGTCCATCAGCTCGCGGTCGAGCGGGTTGATGATGCCCGCGCTCAGACCGCGCGCGAGCGCCGCCGCGAAAAACGCCGCGTTCAGCTTCCCGCGCGCCGGCAGCCCGAACGACACGTTCGAAATGCCCAGCGACGTGTTCGCGCCGATGCGGTGGCGTATCTCGTCGAGCGCGCCGAGCGCCGCGAGCGCGCCGCCGCCGGTCGAGACGGACATCGCGAGCGCGTCGAAGATCAAGTCCTCGCGCCCGAGGCCGTAGGTCTCCGCCCCGGCGAGGATTTTCTCCGCGATTTTGACGCGCCCCTCCGCGGTCGCCGGGATGCCGTCCTCGTCGAGCGTCAGCGCGACGACGAGCGCGCCGTAGCGCCTTGCGATCGGGAAAATCGCATCCATCGACGACTGCTTTCCGTTGACCGAGTTCAAAATCGGCCGACCGTTGTAGAGCCTGGCGGCGCGCTCCATCGCCTCGGCGTTCGCGGTGTCGATCATCAGGGGCGTCGGCAGCACCGATTGCAATTCCTCGACCGCGCGCGGCAGCAGCTCGCGCTCGTCGATGCCCGGCAGGCCGACGTTCACGTCGAGCGCGTCCGCGCCCGCGTCCGCCTGCCGGGCGCCCTCGCGCAGGATGTAGCCCATGTCGTTTTCCCGCAGCGCGCGCTTCAAATCGGGCTTTCCGGTCGGGTTGATGCGCTCGCCGATCAATACCGGCGCGCGTCCGAACTCGGCGAATTGAGCGTACGAGGTCGCGATCGTGCGGCGCTTTTTCACCGGATAGGACGGCCGGAAGCCTTGGAGGGCATTTTTCAGCGCGCGGATGTGCTCCGGCGTCGTGCCGCAGCAGCCACCGAGCAGCGACGCGCCGCCCTCGGCGAGCTTTTTCGAGTCCGGCGCGAATTCCTCGGGCGACACATGGAACTCCGCGCGGCCGTTGACGATCACCGGCAGCCCCGCGTTCGGGTTCACGGCGATCGGCACGCTCACCGTCCCGACGAGCGCGGGCAGGAACTCGAGCAATTGCTTCGGCCCGAGCCCGCAGTTGAAGCCGACGGCGTCCGCGCCGAGCGACTCCGCGACCGTCGCCGCGGCGACGACGTCCGCGCCGGTCAGCAGCCTGCCGGTTTCGTCGAACGTCATCGTCGCGATGACCGGCAGCGCGCAGGCGTCCTTCGCGGCGAGCAGCGCGGCCTTCAATTCGTAGAGGTCGGTGAACGTCTCGAACAGCAGCGCGTCCGCGCCGGCGTTCAAAGCGCAGGCCGCGATCTCCCGGAACAGCGAATACGCGCCCTCGAACGGCAGGTCGCCCATCGGTTTGAGCAGCTTGCCGAGCGGCCCTATGCTCGCGGCGACATACGCGTCCCGACCGGAGTCTGCAATCGCCTCGCGCGCGGCGCGGACACCCGAGGAGACGACGGATGCGAGGTCGTTTCCATACTTCAGTCGGTTTGCGCCGAACGTGTTCGTCTCGAGGATGTCCGCTCCGGCCGCGAGGTAGGCCGCGTGCACTTCCCGGACGACCGCGGGGGCGGTCAAATTCATCCGCTCGGGGAGCTCCCCCAGGGCGAGGCCGCGCGACTGCAGCATCGTGCCCATCGCGCCGTCGAGGATCAAAAGCTCCCTTCCGAGCCTATCGCGGAGATTCCGCATCGCCGTCCCTCCTTGAAGCGCAGTCTGTCTTCGGGCACGCGGCGCAGCCCGCGCCGGGCGCGCGGCGCCTTTCCCCGATGCCGACGATCGCCGTCACCGACTTCTCCGGCAGCATCATGTATCCGTCCGTGAGCGTCATCCCGAGCCGCCGCCCGAGGTCGAGGATTTGAAACATCGCCCTCTGGTTCGAGATGTCGAGGTCTCCGTAGCCGGGGCTGAATCGCGGGCGCAGGAACAGACCGGAGTCGGCGGGCAACAGCGTCTCCTGCATGTCGTCCAGGTACTGTTCGAGCATCGCCGCGCACGCGGCCTGCCATACGCTCGCGCGCGGGAGGTCGAGCGCCGCGTACTTGCGCAGCAGCCGGTCCGCGCCCGCGCCGAGCGTCGCCGCGACGAAGAACGCCTCCCGGCAGCCCGCGAGGTTCTTCGCGAGCTTCGCGCTCTCGAAGCGGAAGTCGCCGACTTCGGTCGCTTTTTCGGACACGGCAATCGCCATCCTGCGCGAGACGCCGGCCGGTCGAATTTCCGACCGGAGTTCGTCCGACACCGATCGTATCAGCAAAAGGAGACCCTGGTCTGGTTTCGCATTTCCGAGGTAGCGCAGCACCTCTTTTTCCGGGATGCCGCTCATCGGAAGATCTCCGAGAGGTTCAACATGATGCTGCCCGCGATGTCCGGCTGGTTCATCGTGTAGATGTGCACGTGGCTGACGCCGTTCGCGATCAGATCGATGATCTGCTCGGTCGCGTAGGCGATGCCCGCCTGCTTCATCGCGGCCGGGTTGTCCGAAAAGCGGTCGACGATCGCGCGGAAGCGCGGAGGAACCGTCGTCCCGGAGAGCTGGAAGATGCGCTTGACCTGCTTTTCGCGCGTGACCGGCATGATGCCCGCGATGACCGGCACCTGTATGCCGTGCTTCAAAAGCCGGAACAGGAAGTTGTAGAGGATGTTGTTGTCGAAGAACATCTGCGTCGTCAGAAATTCGCAGCCCGCGTCGACCTTGCGCCGTATGCCGTCGAGGTCCGCGCGCTTGCTCTCGGACTCCGGATGCCCCTCCGGGTAGCACGCGCCGCCGACCGAGAAGCCCCCGAAGCGGCGGATCTCCCCGATCAGGTCGCTCGCGTGCGCATAGTCCATCCGGAGGCTTTCGCGGTTCTCGGGCAGATCGCCTCGGATTGCCAGGATGTTCTCGACGCCGTACTCGCGGAGCTTTTCAAGCGTCGTCAGGATTTCCGCGCGCGCGGTCGACAGGCAGGTCATGTGCGCGAGCGCCGTCACGCCGTTTTCGACCTGCACCTCGCGCGCGACCTCGACCGTGTGGTCGCCGGTCGAGCCCCCCGCGCCGCAGGTGACGCTGATGAACGAGGGCTGTAATTGCGCGATCTCGCGGACGACGCGCCTGATGTCGTGCAGCGGCTGCCCGATCTTCGGCGGGAACAGCTCGCAGGAGACCGTCACGCGGTCGCTGCGGATGATGTCGATGACGCGCATGCGCATTTCCCCCGTCGCTTGTATGATTATCCATTATTCTATAGCGTCCGGGGTGAAATTACAAGCGCCGTTCTTGACAATCCCCGCGAATCTGTTACAATTTACAGGAAATGCTATGCTTGGTAATCGCTGATTTATTCGGCGGCGGGATTGCCGGTCGCTTTTCCGCCCCCACTGTGTCGCTCGCGCGGTCAACGTAGCTCCGTACCGCTACGCCTCCCTTGCGGCTCCGGGGGGACGAAAAATCGCCTCGGCACTCCACCACCTCATACAATCATCGCTTACCCAGAGGGGGGTGGACGGATGCGGATCACGAGCGCGAAAAACCCGCTGATCGCGTCGCTGCGCGCGCTGAAGGCGAAGAAGGCGCGCGAGGACACGGGGCTGTTCCTCGTCGAGGGCGAGGTGATGCTCCGGGAGGCGCTCTCCTCGGGGCTCGTGCCGCGCGCGATGCTCTCCGAAGCGGAGACGGAGCTTGCCGCATGCTTCCCGGAGGCGCACATCGTCCCCCGAAGCATCCTCGAGGCCGTGTGCGACACGAGGACGCCGCAGCCGGTGTGCGCGGCGTTCGAGATTCCGGCTTCGACGCCGCTTGCGGACGCCCCCGACCGGCTCGCCGCGCTCGACGGCGTGCAGGACCCGGGAAACGTCGGGACGATCTGGCGGACGGCGGACGCGGCGGGCCTTCAGGGGCTGCTGCTCGGCGAGGGATGCGCGGACGCGTTCAGCCCGAAGGTGCAGCGCGCGGCGATGGGCTCGGGCTTCCGCCTCCCGGCGATCCCGGCGGAGCCGCTCGCGGAGGCGCTAAGGGAGCTGCGGGCGCGGGGATACAGGGTGATCGCGTCGGCGCTCGACGGGGAGGACTTCCGTCTAATGCCGGACGTGGGCGAGAAATTCGTGCTCGTGATCGGGAGCGAGGCGCGCGGCGTGTCGGACGAGGTGCGGGCTGAGGCGGATTTTCTCGGAAAGCTCCCGATGCGCGGGCGCGCCGAGTCGCTGAACGCGGCGGTCGCGGCGGGAATCATGATGTATGCTTTGATGGACGGGCGGGAGGGTTGCCGATGAGCGGGGTAACGTTCGGAATGGTGCTGGAGGCGCGCGAGCGGCTCCGGGGGATCGTCAGGCGGACGGAATTGGTGCCGTCGCGGACGCTGTCGGGCGACGGCCGCGAGGTGTTTTTGAAGACCGAGAGCTTGCAGCACACGGGCTCGTTCAAGCTGCGCGGCGCGTACAACCGGATTTCGCGGCTGACCGAGGACGAGAGGCGCGCGGGCGTCGTCGCGTCCTCGGCGGGCAACCACGCGCAGGGCGTCGCGCTCGCGGCGAAGATGTTCGGCGTCAAGGCGACGATCGTGATGCCGGAGGGCGCGTCGCTGGCGAAGATCGCGGCCACGCGCGAGCTCGGCGCGGAGGTGATCCTCGACGGCGCGTCGTTCGACGACGCGTTCCAAAGGGCGCTGAAGGTGCGCGAGGAGACCGGCGCGACGCTCGTGCACGCGTTTCAGGACCCGCTCGTCGTCGCCGGGCAGGGGACGGTCGGGCTCGAAATCCTCGAGGACCTGAAGGATGTCGACAGCGTGATCGTGCCGATCGGCGGCGGCGGTCTGATCGGCGGCATCGCGCTCGCGATCAAGGAGCTGCGCCCGCAGGCGCGCGTGATCGGCGTCGAGGCGGAGGCGGCGGACGCGATGGTGCAGTCGCTGAAAAAGGGCGGCCCGGTCATGATCGAGTCCGCGTCGACGATCGCCGACGGCATCGCGATCAAGTACCCGGGCGAACTGACGTACGGGCTTTGCAGGCAGTACGTCGACGAGGTTGTGACCGTCGACGAGGACGAGATCGCGGGCGCGGTGCTCGTGCTTCTCGAGCGGTGCAAGGTCGTCGCCGAGGGCGCGGGCGCGGCGTCGGTCGCGGCGCTTCTGAGCGGCAAGGGCGGCGCGCACGGCAAGGTCGCGTGCGTCGTGTCCGGCGGCAACATCGACGTCACGACGCTGCAGCGCATCATCAACCGCGGCCTCACGAAGGAGGGGCGGCTGACGCACATCGACACCGTCGTCGTCGACCGACCGGGGCATCTGCAGCGGCTGCTCGCCGTCGTCGCCGGCGCGGGCGCGAACGTGATGTCCGTCCGGCACGACCGCGTCGACGAGAGCGCCGGCGCGGGCATGGTCAAGATCGGCCTGACGCTCGAGACGAACAACCGCGCGCACTACGAGAAGGTGCTGCTGGCGGTCAAGGAAGCGGGGCATAGGATCATCGGGCATCGATGAGCATTTGAAGCTCCGGCGGAAGCGGCGACGCGAGGTCGATCCGCCTCTCCGGCGCGTCGATCATGATGCGCGCGGAGTGCAGCGCGAACCGCCCGGGGAGGCGCGCGTCCTCATGGCCGTACAGGAAATCGCCTGCGACCGGGTGGCCGATGTGGGAGAGGTGCACGCGAATCTGGTGCGTGCGCCCGGTCTCGAGCCTGAGCCGGACGAGCGAATATTCGCCGAAACAGCCCTCCGCGCGCACGTGCGTGACGGAGGGCTTTCCATTTTGCAAGTCCACGGTGCGCTTGACGCTCGCCTCGCCGACCTTCGCGATCGGGGCGTCGATCGAGAACGCGCCCTCGACGCGCCCTTCGACGACGGCGAGGTACTCGCGCACGAAGCGGTCGGTGTGCAGGAGCTTCTGAAAGAGCTGGTAGCTGTGCGCGTGCTTCGCGACCGCCATCAGACCGCTCGTCCCCTTGTCGAGCCGGTTCAGCGGCCGGAACACGAATGCCGGGTCGGCGAAGTACGCCGCGAGCCGGTTTTCGAGCGTCGGGAGAGACTGCCGCGGCGACCGCTGGCACGAGAGCGGCGCGGGCTTGTCGACGATCAGGAGGTCGCCGTCCTCGTAGACAATCGAAACCGGCTCGAACTCCGGCTCGACCGCGAGCGCGGGCGCGTCCTCCGGGAGCGCCGCGCAGACGACGTCGCCGTCCCGGAGAATATGGTTCGCGCGCGCGGGCGCGCCGTTGACCGTCAGCGCCCCGCGCACCTTCAGCGACGCGAACTGGTGGTAGGACATGCCCATGTCCGAGCGCACGAAGTACTTGAGCTTGCGCCCCTCGTCCTTCGGCTGGGCGGTGCGCGTGAGCGTCGTCACAGGTCGAGCTTGATCTTGAGGAGCTCGAGCTGGTCGGGCTTGACGTCGGCGGGCGTGTCCATCATCAGGCAGTTCGCGCCCTGCGCCTTCGGGAATGCGATCACGTCGCGCAGGCTGTCGCTGCCGGTCAAAATCATCGTGAGCCGGTCGACGCCGAACGCGAAGCCGCCGTGCGGGGGCGTGCCGTACTTAAAGGCGTCGAGCAAAAAGCCGAAGCGGTGCTTCGCCTCCTCGTCCGAGAGCCCGATCATCTTGAACATGCGCGCCTGCATGTCGCTTCTGTGGATGCGGATCGAGCCGGAGCCCATCTCGATGCCGTTGAGCACGAGGTCGTACGCGCGCGCGCGCACGCGGCCCATGTCGGTGTCGAGGTATTGCTCGTCCTCGGGCATCCAGCTCGTGAACGGGTGGTGCATCGCGACGTAGCGGCCGTCCTCCTCGCTGAACTCGAACAGCGGGAACTCCGTGACCCAGAACAGATTGTACTTGCCCTCGGGGATGATCCCGCGGCGGCGGGCGATCTCCTGCCGGAGCGCGCCGAGGCTCTGCAGCACGACGGCGTCCCTGTCCGCGACGAAGAAGAGTATGTCGCCCGGCGCGGCGGCCATGCGCTCGCGAAGCGCCGCGGTAAATTCCTCGGTCAGGAACTTGTTGAACGACGAGCGCGCCGCGCCGTCCTCCTGGAAGGCTACGTAGGCGAGCCCCTTCGCGCGGTAGGTCTTGACATAGTCGACGAGCGCGTCGATCTGCTTGCGCGTCATGTCGGCGGCGCCCTTCGCGTTGATGCCGCGCACGCGCCCGCCCTCGGCCACCGCCGTTTCGAACACCGGGAAGCCGGAGCCCTTCGCGAGGTCGGAGACGTCGACGAGCTTCATCTCGTAGCGCGTGTCCGGCTTGTCCGAGCCGTAGTTCTCCATCGCGTATTGATAGGTCATGCGCGGAAGCGGAAGCGAGAGCTCGATGCCCATCACGTCCCGAAACATCCGCTGGAACACGCCCTCGATGACGGCCTGTATGTCCTTTTCGTCGATGAACGACATCTCGACGTCGACCTGCGTGAACTCCGGCTGGCGGTCGGCGCGGCTGTCCTCGTCGCGGAAGCAGCGCGCGACCTGATAATAGCGGTCGAAGCCCGCGAGCATCAAGAGCTGCTTGTAGATCTGCGGCGACTGCGGCAGCGCGTAGAACGTGCCGGGGTGCAGGCGGCTGGGCACGAGGAAGTCGCGCGCGCCCTCGGGCGTCGACTTCGTGAGGATCGGCGTCTCGATCTCGGAGAAGCCCTGCGAGCCCATGTGCGAGCGCACGGCATTCAAGAGCTTCGAACGCATGCGGAGGTTGCGCTGCATCGACGGGCGGCGCAGGTCGAGGTAGCGGTATTTCAGCCGCACGAGCTCGTTTTCGTCGACCTTGTCGTCGATGTAGATCGGCGGCGTCTCGCTCCTGTTCAAGAGCTCGCACTCGCGGACGAACACCTCGACGGTGCCGGTCGGGAGCTCCTTGTTGACGGCCTCGGGCGCGCGCAGCCGCACCTCGCCGACCGTCGTCACGACGTACTCGCCGCGCAGCGCCCTGCCCAGCTCGAACGTTTCCCTCGAGCACACGGCCTCGTCGAACACCAACTGCACGAGCCCCTCGCGGTCGCGCAGCCACACGAAGACCACGCCGCCCAGGTCGCGCGTGCGCTGCACCCAGCCGGAGAGGTGGACGTCCTTGCCGGCCATCGTTTCGTTGACCAGTCCGCAGTAGGTGTCGCGTTTGCAGGAAAGCATATTTTATTCTCCCTTCATTTCGAGAAGTATGTTGACGATGTTCTCGCGCGC